>OJMO01000040.1_pt1 | contig 101676 bp, 109 predicted proteins | sample 1597241 | NCBI WGS metagenome assembly OJMO01 (sample SAMEA2452129, study PRJEB22498) | human gut metagenome | biome: human feces; feature: human gut; material: feces | place: Australia | collected 2012 | reverse complement strand
GGGGCATTTTGACAATTTTCAAGAAATTGTCAAAATGCCCCGTCCCTATTGGCAAATTTTTATTTTATTAATTGTATATGCAATTGTTCTAAAATAGAATTACTTATCTTTTCTTTAAATGTTAATAATATTTTGGATTCATTGGTTTCTATGTTTATAGGCTCTAATTCGTTTAATCTTAATATTTTCATTGTTTCTCTTAATATTTTATCATCATTCATTATTCCATGACCTACTATTGCCATTCTTGTTATATTAGAAAAAGTGGAATTAAACATTTTAAAATCTGTTTCTAATATATTTTGAAATTTATTTAAATATATAGACTTCATTGTAAAACTTATATCCAAACTGTGCATACTGCTGTTACTAAAGCTTATTGGAATTATTCCATTATCTAATAAACATGTATGAACCTGATTAAACAATTTTACAGAGTAATTTTCATATTTTAGATTTACTAATATTATATCATCATTTTTTACAATGCTTTTAACTTTTGTATCTTCTATTTTTTCCTGAATTATGGTTCCAGGTTTATTATTAAATGTAGATTTTGTAATTATTGGTATTTTGAATTTTTGCCCTACTTCTACACATCTATTATGTAGAACTTTTGCTCCTTCATTTGCAATATCTAACATCTCTACATAAGATAAAGTTTCTAACTTTTTTGCAATTGTTACTTTATTTGGATCTGTTGTATATACACCATCAACATCTGAGAAAATGTAGCAATGCTTTGCATTTAATGCTGCAGCAACTGCTACTGCTGTTGTATCAGATCCACCTCTACCAAAAGTAGTAATATCTAAATTTTCATTTATTCCTTGAAAACCAGCAATAATAACAATTTTTCTTTTGTCTAATTCTCCGAAGAATTCTTTCGGTATCTATATTTTCAATAACTGCATTTTGATTTGTATTGTTTGTATAGATACCTGCTTGCCATCCTGTTAATGAAATAGCTTTATATCCTAATCTATTTAGTAATATACTAAGTTTTGATATTGATATTTGTTCTCCTGTGCTAAGAAGAACATCCAATTCTCTATCGTCCGGTATATGAGAAAGTTCATAAGCTTCTTTTAATAAGTTATCTGTTGTTTTTCCTTGTGCCGAAACTACAACTACTATATTATTATTTTTATTATATAAATCAATTATTTTATCTGCTACTATATTTAACTTTATATTATCTGCGACTGAGCTTCCTCCAAATTTTAATACTATTGTGTCCATAATATTGTGGCACCTTCTTTTTTTAAAATTCATAATTAAAATTAATTATAATTTTAATTATATTGTATTATATTGAATTGTATGCCAATATGTGAATATTATTTTAAACTAAAATATACAACTAATATTATTGCAATAAAGAACAATACAAATGCAAAAGCTTTGAATATTCTTTTACTCATTTTATATTTTTCATATTTAATACATTCTTTTGATTGCTCTTTTTGTATTATGAAATTATCTAAAAACTTTTCTAAATCTTCTTTTTTTAAAAATAATGTTGGAAAAGACAACTCTTTTAAAAAATTCATATTGTCTACATATCTAATAACTAAGCTATATGTAAACATTGGTATTAAATCACTAATAGTAAATTCTCTAGATATGTATATATTAGCAATTCTACTATATGACACTTCGAATTTTTGAAGATTTAGTTTCATGGATAATGTTTCTTCTTTACATTTCATACTATATGTACCTGAGAATATACATCCTCCTACTATAAATGCTAAAAATGCTAATACAGATGCTAATACTACTAAGTCTTTATAAAATGTTATGGATAAAATTACTACTATGATTAATGCTATTATTAAAAATTTTACCCAATATTTTTTTATCAGTTTAATTGGACTAGATTCTATTCCTATATCTTCGTTTTTTATGTCGATTATTGGACAATATTTTCTGTTTTTATTCTCTTTATATATCTCTTTAGTTTTCATATTATAAACCTCACTATTTATTATTTTTCTTTAGATATTCTTCTATAAAACCATCTATATTTCCATCCATAACGTCTTGGACATTTCCTACTTCATAACCTGTTCTATGATCTTTTACTAATGTATATGGACAAAATACATATGATCTTATTTGACTTCCCCATGCTATATCTCTTTGTTCTCCTTTTAAATCTTCAATTTTTTCTTTATGCTCTCTTTCTTTTAAATCTAATAATTTGGATTTAAGCATTTTCATTGCTGTTTCTCTATTTTGTATTTGAGAACGTTCAGATTGACATGCTACTACTGTATTTGTAGGTATGTGTGTTATTCTTACAGCTGATGATGTCTTATTTACATGTTGACCACCTGCACCAGATGCTCTATATGTGTCTACTCTTAAATCATCTGGGTTTATTTCAATTTCAATATCATCTGTTATTTCTGGTAATACTTCTAATGATGCAAATGATGTATGTCTTCTTCCTCCTGCGTCAAATGGTGAAATTCTAACTAGTCTATGTACACCTTTTTCAGCTTTTAAATATCCATATGCATATTCACCTTCTATTAAAACAGTTACGCTTTTTAGACCAGCTTCATCACCTTCTAGATAGTCAAGTTCTTTTACGGTATATCCATTACTATTTGCCCATCTTGTGTACATTCTATAAAGCATTTCAGCCCAATCTTGAGATTCTGTTCCTCCGAGCGCCTGGATGTAATGTTATAATTGCATTATTTGAATCATATTTACCAGATAGAAGTGTTGCAAGTTCTAATTTTTCAATTTCTTTATCAATTTTTTTACTACTATTTAATAAATCATTTGATAGAGCGTCATCATCTTCTAGTAATAATAATTCATTCATTTCCTCTAAATTTATTAGTTCTTTTTCTATTTTTCCATAGGTATCTTTTTTATTTTTTAAATTTTTAATTTTTTGTAGAACTAATTTTGAATTTTTGCTATCGTTCCAAAACTCTGGGTTCATTGTCCCGAGTTTCTAAAACTTTTAGTTCTTCTTCTATTTTAGAGATGTCAAAGAGACTCACCTATACTTTCTAATTTAGATTTTAAAGATTGTAAATATCTTTTATTTTCTTCTAATTCAATCACTCTTCTCTCCCCTTTCTTACAAAGTAAGTGTAACACAAGGATTTATTTTTTTCAATCATTTGAAAATAAAATTAGCTTTTATTTTGCATTATTTCAGAATCATTTATAATATAGAAAATGAATCTTTTATAGAATAAAAACAACCAACGTCTATTTGCATATTAATTTTCTCCTTATAATGTATTAAAAGCTCACCATCTCTGGTAAGCCCTAATAAATTTATTCACTCTCTCATTCTTTGTGTATTTATTTAATCCTACATAATTTTTAGTCTTCTTTCTACTATCGTTACATCAGATTCATAAGGAACTTCTTTGTTTTTTATTCTTTGATGTTTGTCTATACCTTTTGATAAAAGTACAATAACATCCCCTTTTCTAGAGTTGTCTAATGCTTTATTAATAGCCATTTTCCTATCTTCTATAATTTCAAATTTAGATTTATCTTCTATATAACTTCCAATATCTTTACATATGTTTTCTACCTCTTCAAATTGTGGATCATCGGCAGTTAAATATATATAATCTGAAGCTTGTCCAACAATTTTTCCAAACTCTTCTCTTCTATTATATGCCTTTCCTCCTACTGTTCCCCCTACAGATATAATTCTTCTATTTGGATAATCTGTTTTTAAGGATTCGTATAACTTCTTAAAACTAAGGCTATTATGTGCATAATCAATAACAATTGTTATACCATCTTTTTCATATACACTCATTCTTCCTGGCACTTTTGTTTTTAATAATCCTTTTTGTATTACTTCATCGTCAATATTTAGAACTTTACTCATTGTAATTGCTGCAAGTGCATTTTCTACATTGAATCTCCCCTGCATCTCTATTTTAAACTTTTTTAAGTATTTAAATTTATCGTTTTTTACTACAAAAGAAAAGCCTATATCTTCTTTGGATATTCTATCTATATAATAGTCGGCTTTATTATCACTTCCAAAAAATACTATCTTTTTGCCTTTAACTGCATTAATAACTTCATCTAAATGTTCTGTATTACTATTTATTAGAACAGTTTTACAGTGTCTTAAAAACTCTAATTTACAGCGAAAATAGTCTTCAAAATTTGGATGTTCTAATTCACTAATGTGGTCTTTGTCTATATTTAAAAATATACCATATTCAAATTCTACACCTTCAAGCCTTAATCTTTTATAACTTTGCGAAGATATTTCTATGATTACATTTTTAATTTTTGAATTTACCATTTCATTAAAATATTTTTGTATATCTATTGCTTCTGGAGTTGTTATACGTGACTGTTTATCTCTACAACCAGTATATGTCCATATAGAACTAATAAGACCAACTCTTGAATTTATATATTCTTGCAAAATGTTATTTAAGAAATGTGTAACTGTTGTTTTTCCCTTTGTTCCTGTAACTCCAATTTTTTCTATTTTTTTGTCAGGATATTTATAGAATTCACGCGAAAGTATACCTATAGCCTTTAATATATTAGAAACTATAAAATATGAAGTGTTTTTTGTTTCGTATTTTTTCTCTGATATATAAGCTGTAGCTCCATTCTTTATAGCCATTTTTAAGTATTCTTCTTTGAAATATAATCCTTTACAAAAAAATAAAGTATTGTTTTCTATTTCTCTTGAATCACATGAAATATAATTTACATTTGAATCATCTATTATGTTATATGCTACTAATAAGTCATTTTGTATTAATATATCTTTTACTGTATTTAAATTTAATACTTGTTCATTTTTAGTTTTTATATTTTCATTTGTTTTAACCATAAATTTATCCTCCTAACTATTTCTAGCTTAGAGGATATACCTTTTTAATATTTATTTAACCTATATTTGGTAAGACAAATGTAAGTTTTTTGTAAGGAATACATTTTTTCTAATATAAAATAAAGAAAAAGGAGTTAAAAGACTTTATAAAAAAATAAATATATTTCAAAATTTATGTATCAAAACCAATTTGTAACCTAACTATTTTAGTTTGCACATCATTTTCTATAGTATCTTCACTATTTGTACTATAATTTTCATTAACTTCTGTATTATTTTGCCAATCACCTTCATACTCAACTATTATTTGATTAGTATTATCTTCCACTATAAATACTTCTCCATCCCAACTTGCATAAATTCCATCAAAAAATTTTATATACATGCTATCTGGTTCAAAATCTGTTATTTTAATATAATTTAAATCATTTTTAACTTTACTATAAATTTTTTCTTTTGTATCGAGCTCAATTTCTTTATATTGCCAATTATAACTTTCTGAATATACTCTTTCTATTTTATATGCTATATTTTTAAAGTCTAAAGTAAATGCTAAGCTAAAGTCCATACTGTTTATATATATAATATCTCCATAAATTGTATTTAAATTAGTAATCTTTTTTATTTCTTTACTTTTATATAACCCATCTATATAATTAGATAAATTTTCTTCATTTATCCCAGCAATTTCTATTATTATTTTTCTAATAGTTTCATTATTTCTAATACTATTTTTTATATTATCAATAGTACTATTATCTGTTATAATATTAGCATTTGAATCATAATAATTTATTTGTTGTATAATATCAATTCTATCATTTAGAATATAATATGGATTTTCATGTTTTTCTTTTTTCTCATTATATGATAATGTAAATTTATCAAAATTCATTACAACAATAATAAATACTAACATTATAATTCCAAATAATACTATAAATTTTATAAATCCTTTATTCTTCATTTTTTTCCTTTCTACATTATAATTGTAATTTTTGTTCCTTTTTCTACTTTGCTTTTAATATTTAGTTTCCAATTATGTATACTGGCAATTTTAAAACATAATGTAAGGCCTAGTCCCATTCCAGAAATTTCTCTATTTCTATCTTTGTTTAGAGTATAAAAAGGCTCTTTTATTTTTTCTATCTTATCTTCTGGAATACCTTTTCCATAGTCTATTATTGTGATTTCATTTTTACTTAAAATTATATCTACTGTTGGCTTAGCATCATAAGCATTAATTGCATTTTTTACTAAATTATAAATAAGTGATTTTAACAAAACTTTGTCTACTTCTTTATATACATTTTCTTCAATTTGAATATTAAATATTGTATTATTAAACAAATTCTCCAATTCTTCTACAATAATTTTCATTTCTTTTGAAATATTTATTAGTTCTTTTTGGGTAGTGCCATTTTCTACTAACAGCATTTCCATCAGTCTTTCTGACATTTGCTGTATATATTTACCTTCTTCATATATTTTGCTAGAATATTCTTTTATTATATTACTATCTGTAACCTTATCATTAGTAATTAGACTAGAATATCCAATTATAGATGTAAGAGGAGTTCTTATTTCATGTGTTAAATTTCCTATAAATTGTTTTCTGTTTTCAGAAACTTCTTGAATTTTATTTACATTTTCTTGTATTGCAATAGTCATTTCATTAAAACTATTTCCAAAGTTACCTATTTCATCATTTCCTAACTTTGTTAATTTTATATTATAATTTCCTTGTTTTATTTTGCTTACTGCTTTATCTAATTTCTTAATTTTTCTTGTTAAAAAACTTACTGTTATTGAAAGAAGTAATGCAATTATAAAAGAACTGATGACACTTAACTCTATAAAAAAATTCGTTTGTTCTTGTTTCATATTATTTGCTTCTGAAATACTAGATAGAGTTATAAGAATATAATTCTGTCTTTTTAATTTCATGAACAATTTATCATCTATGATATAAGAATCCATATACTCGACATAAGAATTATTCTCAGTTATGTTTGTATTTATATAATTTGCTTCTGCTTTAATTTTTTCTGTATCAGTACTTAATACTTCCTCTTTAATTTTGTCTTCAGTAGTAAGTAGTCCTTCTGCAATTTGCGAATCTTCACTTTTTAAATTGGTATATGACCTTTGACCATTTATATAAACATCTACATTTATTCCATTTTTTAAGTAATTATTTGCAACAGTCGATAAATCATATGAAGAATATACAGTTAATTCATGCATTATATTATTAGTTTGAGATATGCTTTTTTCTATTTCTTTTTCTATATTTAGTTTATATGTAAAATTTATCATCACAATACCTATTATATTAATTACTATAATAATTAATATAAATGATATCAAAAATATCTTTTGACTAAATTTCATAACTTATCTCCCATATTATTTTAATATATATCCTACACCATGAATTGTAATTAAATTTTCCTTTAAATCTAATTTCTTTCTTAATTGTTGTATATGATAATCAACAGTTCTAGTTTCTACATCAGTTTCAATATTCCATACTTTGTCTAGTATTTCATCTCTCGATAATACTTTATTTTTGTTGTTTAATATTAAAATTAATAAATCATATTCTTTAGGTGCTAAACATATTTTTTCTTCATCTTTGCTTACTTCTCTTGTATCAAGATTAACAGTAATATTTTTAAATTTATGAATATTCTCTTTGGTTTTACTAATTCTTAGCTCAATTCGTGCAAGTAGTTCTAAAGGTTCAAAAGGCTTTGTAATATAGTCTATTCCTCCACCTTTAAGTCCTTTTACTATTGAATTAACATCATTTTTGGCTGATAAAAATATAATTGGTGTATCTATAGTTTTTATTTTTTCGATTATCTCAAATCCATCTATTTTAGGCAGCATAATGTCTAATAATATTAAATCATATTTATTTTCTTTTATTTTACTTAATGCATCTTCACCATCATAACTACAATAATATTCATAATGAGCTAGGCTTATAGTGTCTTTAATTAAATCAGATATATTCTTTTCATCTTCTACTATTAATATTTTTGCCATTTTATTTCCTTCTTTTTTTAGTTTAATAATATTATTATATACTGTATTTTTGTTATGTCAAATGAAAGTAGAAATTTACAGGACAAAAAAATGAAATTTTTTTGTCCTGAGAAATTTATATAAAGAACAAGAGCTGTTTTGAAATAAATAATATATATAGCATTTTATAGTATTATTGAAAATTTATTTAAATTTTTGTTTTCCGTCATTATTTTGTTGCATTCCTCTTCCCCCACCTTGCATACCATTTTCATTTGTTGAAGAATTTGATGTAATTACATTATTTGCTTGCAAACTTCCAATACTTGTGCCATTTATATATAAAGTATAAGTATTTCCTTGTTTAATATTTGCATTTGAAATTGTAATTCCTCCATATGTTTTTTCTGTTTTAAATGATGTTATTTCATTGCCAGAATTATCTTTTAAAGATATTACATCTCCTGAATTCCCTGAAGTTTTAAATGTTAAAGTGCATTGTGTTGAATTACTTGATGGATTTTGCCACATCCCATAAGCTCCATATAATATTAAATTTCCTCCTATAATAACACATTCTCCATCATAGTCTAGCGCTCCATCTCCAGAAGATGTTGGACCTGCAACTGTGATATCTCCTCCATTTATATATATTGATCCATTAGAATCAAGTCCATCTCCACTAGCATTTACTAGCACTTTTCCATTGTTAATAACCATTTTTCTATTTGAAGATTGTATCTCACTAAAACTATTTTGACCTTGTCTTCCACCTATAGCTGAACTATCGTTTCCTCCTCCAACATTTATTCCATCATCTGAAGAAACTACAGATATGTTACCTCCATTTATTTCGATATATGCACTTTCTATTCCTTCATAACTTTTTATAATATCTATATTCCCTCCATTTATTACAATATTAGTATCTGCATGAATACCATCGTCTCCACTAGATGCTTTTATATTTCCATTATTTATTACAATTATTCCATTTGAGTGTATACTATCATCTGTACTTTTAACTTCTATATTTCCATTTTCAATCGTTATTTCAGTTCCAGCCTTTAATCCCTTACTGCTTTTAGAGTCTTCTGCACTTGCTCCACTTTCAGAAATTAAATAACTTTCTTTATAGCCACCACGACCAAACTCCTTATTATTATTACTTGAAGATGTTATTTCTCCAGTTGTCGTTATATTTATTGTCGAACTTGATGATATGTTTAATATGGTTTCAGCCTGTATTCCATCAGATTCAGAGTTAATATTAATAGTTCCTCCTTCTATTGCAATATAGCCTAATTTACTATCTTCATTATTAGTAGATTTTATTCCATCTCCATTAGATTTTATTTGTATGTTTGCATTATTTATAGCAACATAATCTTTTCCCCTAATTCCATCATCTTTAGAATTTATTATTATGTTACTATTTATTATTTTCAATTCATCTTTACTTGCTATTCCATCTAAGTAGTTTGCATTTACAGTCAGTTTTCCAGCTCCATTAATAACTAAGTCTGTTTTTGTAAATATTGCTCCATCTGGTTCTGACTTTTCTGTATCTGTAAATATTGTATAATTTTCGCTATCAGTTATAGTATTTTCTGAATCGTCAGCTAAAGTGATTGTTAATTTCTTACATTCTATTCCATTTATTGGTGCTGTAGTGTTACTTGTAATTGATGCATTATCTAATACCAATTGAACTTCATCATTCTTTGACCCATCTATTATAATATTGCCATCTGATATATTGCCTGTTATATAATATGTTCCAGCAGAACTTATTTTTATTGTGTTACCTATTGTTGTTACACCTTTGCCTTCTATAATAGTTTTTGAATCAGATAAATTTATTTTTGCCACATAATCTGACCATTCTCCTGTAAGTTCTGAATTGCTATACTCGACTTCTAAATTTGTACTTTCTAGTTCTATTTGCGTAGTTCCTAAATTTTGATTATTTGATTTCTTATAAAGGCAAATTAAAACAACGACTACAATTAGTACTAATGCACTAATAAAAATCTTTAGTTTTTTATTATTTTTTATTTCATTATTGTTCATTATAGCTCTACCTCACTTAATTCTTGTCTTTCTAAACTAACTAACATATTTCCATTTCTGCATCTTATTTCATCTAGGAAATCCTTTTCCTTAAGATTTATCTTCATACTAACGGCATAAATCAATTCATACATGCTTCCCATATTTGTTGTCTTTACTTTTAAAATTTCTACTTTATTTGTATATTTTTTAAATATATCATTAAAAACTTCATCATAATCTAAATCTTCTGGTATTACTATTTTTAATTTTCTTGCTGATAAATCTTGAGTTTTATTTACAAATTTAGTTATAGCTATAACTAAAACCGCAACTATGATTGTAATAAAAATCGTATATGTTACAAAACCCATTCCAAGTCCTAATCCGAACGGCCATAGCCCAAAATACACTTACAATTTCTTTTGAATTACCCGGCATGCTTCTAAATCTTACTAATCCAAAAGCTCCTGCAACTGCAAATGCAGTACCTAAATTTCCATTTACTAAAAATATGACCACTTGTACTAATACTGGTAAAACAGTTAATGTCAATAAAAAATTCGGTGTTGTTTTCGTAGTCATTTTATGAGTAAAACTTATTACTACTCCTAATATAATAGATACCAATATGCAAATCAAACAACTTCCAAAGCTAATTGAAACTTGTGTTCCTTCACTAAAAACACTTTCTAACATAATTTATTTCCTCCTTAAACTACACATTTAAACATACTGTTCGCTTTTAATACCAATTGTGTATATGCTTCTCCATATTTTGAAAAACCACATGGACATATTTTAAGTTCATCTAATATTTTAACAAACCAAATTGGTATTGCTCCTAATGTTTTTATTTCCATAATGTACTTATCATTTTTTAAAATGTTATCACCATAGATTCCTTTTTCTAGCTTTAAATCATAATTTCTAGCTATTATATTACTATCAAATGTAACTCTAAAATCTCTATTATTCCTATCATAATAAGCTCTTCTATAATATGATACAAACATTGCTTCCTTTAAATCATAAAATTGAAAGTAATATAATATTTCTTTTCTTACTTGATTTTCTTTAGCAAATGAATTTTTATCCTTCATATATTCATAAAATTCATTTAATTGCATTTCACTTCTTCTTTTGCTTACTTCTCCTTTATATTTTCTTTTTATTTCTAAATAAACAATGCTATTATTAGTTGGTATATTATAACTTCTGAGCCTTATTTTATCTTTGTATACTGGTTTTGTGATAGAATGTCTTATTAAATCAAATTGTCCTGTGTCAAAGTAAATATTGCAAATTGTACTTTTACCATGTTCATCTTCTATCATCTTATTTTCTATAATTTCTTTTAACATTAAATATTGCTCTTTTGTTATAATATATTTCTTTTCAATTCTTCTAAAAAATTCAGACATATCAAATTCCTTTCTTTAAATTTATTTTTATAATAATATAAAAATATTGAAGAATTATTGAATAAAACCAAGTTTGCAAAAAAAATAAGATAATACTTATTTTCATAAGAATATCTTAATTTTAAGTTTTAATATTATAGCATTTTTATTAAATATGTGAAATTAGATTGATTTATAGTTCTCTTGATATAAAAATTTCTTTTTGATTCTTCATTAACTTTTGCTATTTCAAATTGATATTGATATGCTTTGCAACATTTTCTGATATCTAACCATCTTTTACCTCTATCCCTTTATATTTTTACACAGCAGAAAAGGAATGTCAACATATATCCTATGTCTACATTCCTCTTCTTTTATTACTTTTTGTTCGCATTTTTATATTTTTGTTAACTAAACGAACTAACCTTGCTGATTTGTAGTTTTTCATAAACTCTGTGTAATCTACTATTTATGCGTTCTTTCCGCAACAATTTTTATACTTCTTTCCTGAACCACATGGACATAAATCATTCCTTCCAATTTTTGGACCTTGATTAACTACTGTTTTATTCATTCCGCCTTCTTTTTCTGAAAGGTTTCCATCTACTAGATTAATTGCTGTATCTTCTAAACTTGCATTTGTAATTTGAGATGTTTCTTTTCTTGTTACTCCTTCTTTCTTTTGAATGTGTAGTAAGATTTTTGATACTTCATTTTTTATGTCTTCAACCATTTCATCAAACATATCAAATCCTTCTATTCTGTATTGAACAACAGGATCTTTTTGTCCATATGCACGAAGACCAATACCATTTTTTAATTCATCCATATTATCAATATGATCCATCCATTTTTGGTCTACGACTTTTAACATTACAACTCTTTCAAGTTCCCTTAAATCTTCTTCTCCGAATTCTTTTTCTTTTGCTTCATATATATTATTAACTTTTTCTTTTAATTCGTTTATTATGTCTTCTGGATTTATTTTTTCTTGTTTTAAACTATCTAATTCGTCTACATCAAATGACATTTTAACATCTTGCATAAATGCTTCTTTATTTACATTCTCTACATCAGCAGTATATACAGATACTAAGTTTTCTATAGAAGAATCCATCATTTTTAAAATGCTTTCTTTTAAGTTTTCTCCATCTAGAACATCTCTTCTTTGTTTGTATATAATTTCTCTTTGTGTGTTCATAACATCATCATATTGAAGTACATGTTTTCTTATGCTAAAGTTTCTATCTTCTACTTTCTTTTGAGCAGATTCTACAGATTTTGATATAATTTTTGATTCAATTGGCATATCTTCATCTGCACCTAAAGTGTTATATACTTTTGATATTGCATTTCCACCAAATATTTTCATTAAATCATCATCTAATCCAATATAGAATCTAGATTCTCCTGGATCCCCTTGACGACCACTACGTCCACGAAGCTGATTATCAATTCTTCTTGATTCATGTCTTTCTGTACCAATAATTTTTAATCCACCAGCTTCAATTACTTTTTGTTTTTCTTCTTTTATTTGTTCATCATATTTCTTTTCTAATTCTCTAAATTTAGCTCTTGCATCTAAGATCTCTTTATCGTCTGTTTCGTTAAATGCTGTAGCTTGTTCTATTTGTTCTGCAGAATAATTTAATTTTCTCATTTCTTGTTTTGCTAAATATTCACTATTTCCTCCAAGCATAATATCTGTACCACGACCTGCCATGTTTGTAGCAATTGTTACTGCTCCTAGCTTACCAGCTTGTGCTACTATTTCTGCTTCTTTTTCATGATATTTTGCATTTAAAACAACATGAGGTATTCCCTCTTTGTTTAATAAGTTACTTAATTTTTCTGATTTACTGATAGATACAGTACCTACTAGAACTGGTTGTCCTTTTTCATGACTTATCTTTATATCTTTTATTACAGCTCTAAATTTAGCATCTTCATTTTTGTAAACAATATCTGAATTATCTTTTCTAATCATTGGTTTATTTGTTGGGATTTCTATAACATCTAATTTATATATTTCTTGGAATTCATTTTCTTCTGTCATAGCAGTACCAGTCATACCAGATAACTTACCATACATTCTAAAGTAATTTTGGAATGTAATTGTTGCTAAAGTTTTAGATTCGTCTGCAATTTTTACTTTTTCTTTTGCTTCGATTGCTTGATGTAATCCATTATTGTATCTTCTTCCATACATAATTCTTCCTGTAAATTCATCTACAATTAAAACTTCTCCGTCTTTTACGATATAGTCAACATCTTTTTTCATTATTCCATATGCTCTTAATGCTTGGTTTACATTATGAACTAATTCAGAGTTATCTAAGTCATTGAAATTAGATATTCCAAATTCTCTTTCAGCTTTTTCTATACCTTTTTGTGTAAGGGTTGCAGATTTTGCTTTTAAATCTACTATATAATCAAATTTTTCATTGTCTTCAGCTTGTTCGTAATCTTTAACATCTTCTTCTACGATAATTTTTGGAGTTAATTTTCTAACAAAACTATCTGCTTTTTTATATAAATTTGATGATGCACTTGCTCTACCAGAAATAATAAGTGGTGTACGAGCCTCATCAACTAAAATACTATCAATTTCGTCTACAATAGCATATGCTAATTTTCTTTGTACTAATTGATTTTTATATATAACCATATTATCTCTTAGATAATCAAATCCAAATTCATTATTTGTTCCATATGTAATATCACAATTATATGCTTCTTGTTTTTCTTTTGGATTCATTCCATTTATAATAAGACCAACTGTTAGTCCTAAAAATCTATATAATTTTCCCATCCATTCGCTATCTCTTTTAGCTAGGTAATCGTTTACTGTAATTACATGAACACCTTCACCTGTTAATGCATTTAAATATGCTGGAAGTGTTGCAACTAATGTTTTTCCTTCACCTGTTTTCATTTCTGCAATTCTACCTTGATGTAAGATAATACCACCTATTAATTGAACATCAAAATGTCTTAATCCTAAAACTCTTTTAGATGCTTCTCTTACAACAGCAAAGCTTTCAGGTAATATATCATCTAAAGTTTTACCTTCTGCAAGCTTTGCTTTAAATTCTCCTGTTTTATTTTTTAATTCATCATCAGATAATTTACTTATAGATTCTTCTAATTCATTGATGCTTGCTACTATTGGCATAACTCTCTTAACTTCTTTTTCACTATAAGATTTAAATACATTGCTAAATATACCCATTTATTTTCTCCCTTTCTATCTTATGTATATATGTTTTATTACTTCCATAGTAATATACCACTCTTTATTATTTTTAGCAAGTATAAATTATTATAAATTTAAATATATCATCTACCAATATTTACATTTTATTTAAAAGCTCATATTAGCATAAAGCCATAGTTATATATTTTTTTTAAACCAAACTTGAAGCGTGTCAGTGACTGCCAATAATAATTTTTATACCACGCAGGAAATTTGTGAGAAGTTAGCTATGTATGTACCATCTGCGTTTGGCTTTAAAAAAATATATAACTATGGCTTTATGCGGTAACTATTCTCTCTAAAATAATAAATTAACAACAAAAAAACACAATAATATTTTACTAAAATACAAGCATATATTTCTTTTTCAAGAATACTATTTATTAAAATAATTAATCCAAAATATAACAACTAAGAAAGAAGGTCATTTTATGTTTATATATAATTTAAAATTAAATGGAAACAAATTAATAAAAAACTTTTTTATTTTTTTACTTATAATAATACTAATTATATGTGGAATAATTGCTTATAAAATTTTCGGCTCAAACTTAAGAACATCCAGAATTAATGATGAGTTAAACTCTGGTGAAGTTAATGAATTAAATAGTAGAAATTATACCAATATACTAAATGAAGTTCATAATAATTTAAGTTTATATGAAGGTAACCGTATTAAATTTACTGGATTTGTTTATAGAGTTTATGACTTTTCAGAAGAGCAATTTGTTTTAGGAAGAAATATGGTTATTAGTTCAGATTTCCAAACTGTAGTTGTTGGCTTTTTATGTCATAGTAATTTATCTAAAAATTTCGCAGATAATACTTGGATAGAAATTGAAGGCAAAATTACAAAAGGAAATTATCATGGAGAAATTCCAATTATTGAAGTTACAAAAATAAAACAAACAGATAAACCAAATGACGAATATGTTTATCCTCCAGATGATTCATATATTCCAACTTCCAGTATACTATAAAAATAAAAAAACAAAATCTCACCTAGTGAGTGATGAAAAACTGACCAAGTCGAAGGTAGCAAAACTGATTCAAAGCATGAATAGAGAATTTAGCTAATCTCAAATGTAAGCTAAATTTTATATTCATGCTTTTGGTCAAAAATGTTCCTTAATTATCTATCTCTATTTAATTGATTGGCTAAAGTTTTCTTCATCTAGCTCACTCTCTTTCAAATATTGATTTCATTATACCCTTATCTAATATAGTAGAAAAAATATTTTTTAATACAATTAAAATAATTGGTCCTATAAGCATTCCTAGAATCCCTATAAATTTAAATCCTGTATACATAGCAATTAAAGTAAATATTGGATGAATTCCAATTTGCTTACTAACTATTTTAGGTTCTATTAGTTGTCTTATAATACTCATTAAAGCCCATAATCCAAGTAAAGCTATAGCAAGTGTAAAGTCGCCATTACAAGCAGATATTATTGCCCAAGGTACCATTACTGTTCCAGAACCGAATATAGGAAGTGCATCTACAAATCCTATTCCTAATGCAGCCATTAATGGAAACTGTACATTCAATCCTATAAAATTAAAAATATACAACCCTATTAATGATATAATAAACGAAATTAATATTAAAATTGATTGTGCTTTTAAGTAACACCCTAATGCTTTAGCAATTTCTTTTATATGTTTTATAAGCCTTTTTACCCATGTTTCAGGTAAATGATGATCTAATTGATCTAACATATATATCTTATCTGTACAAATAAAATATAATGATAGTATACAAATCACTATATAAAATCCTATAGTTGGAAGTGAAGTTAATGTATTTAACACTTTAGTTAATCCTGTTTTTAACCATGTGGATATTGTATCTAAAAAATCTCCTGCTCCATTTTGTACTATTGATTGTATCTCTTCTGGTATTTGTAGTTTACTAAATTCGGATTTTGAGATTATATTTTGAATTTGTATATATGTCTTTTCAAAATATTCATTAAGCCCTGTTAACATATTTGATGCTTCTTGAATTAATGTAATTATTCCCCACGATATTAGACCAGTTATTATGCCAATTACTATTATAAAAACGATTATGGCGCTTGTCCTTCTTTTTAATTTGATTTTCCTCATAAAAAAACGGATTACTGGTTCTATTAGCATAGAAAGTACAAAGGCAATTAAAAAAGGCATATAAAATATGGCTAATTTAAAACCTAAGTATACACCGCACAATCATTAATATTAAAACAAATAATTTTCTTAGGACTTTAGTCCAATAATTCATATCTACAACCATATGTAATACCTCTATTATTTATTTTATGTTATTTTAAGAATTTTATTCCAATAGTTTTTTGATTTAAAATATTTGCTATTTTTAATGTTTACATTATTAGTGAATTTCTTGTTAAAATTAATAAAACAAGTAAATATAGTTTTTTTATATTTACTTGTTTTACTTTATAATATTAAATTCAATTGTGATTCCTAAATTAAGTTATACTAGTAACAAATAAATTACTCTGCATTTTTAGTTTTACAATCACAAATATTTTCTAACGTATCACAAACACCTTCTGCATTTACATTTTGATTTTTAGCTAAATCCCCTATTGTTAAAATTCCTATAATTTGATTGTTTTCTATTACAGGTAATCTTCTAACTGCATTTTGTGACATTAACTTTTCAGCTTCCTTAATATCGCTGTTTGCGTCACAGCAACATACTTTGCAAGTCATAATATCACTAACTGGAGTTGTTTTATAGTCTTTATCACATGCTATAGCACGCATTATAACATCTCTATCTGTAACAAGACCAACAACATTTTTAGATTCGTTACACACAGGAACACATCCAATATGACTATTACACATTAGCTTTGCACAATCACATACTGTAGTATTAGGAGTAACAAATTTTACATCATTACACATACAATCTTTTACTTTCATAATTACTTAACCACCTTTTTTATTTATTTATAACCAAAATATATTTGTATTTTTGGCTCACTAATCATTTTCAAATTATAAAAAATAACATTTAAATAATTCGAAAATAATATTATTATTTTTTGCAAATAAATAATAAGATATGCACGTTATATTTTGCATATCTTGTAAAATTTTTTTATTTTTAAAAATTTAAATAATCATCGTATCCAATATCTCTCATACCTGGTCTTGGATTTTGACCTGGGAATGGTGGACGTACAGGTGGTCTTGGCGGAACTCCTGGTCCTCCGTGTCCCGGAAATGGTGGTCTCATTGGTGGTCTACCTGGGAAATTTCCTCCTCCCAGCAATTGATTTAAAATTAATATTTTAATTAAATCTCGTAATAATGGATTATTAATTCTTGTTGCTCTTGATTCATTGGTACTTCTATTTTCTACATTTTCTTGTTGTTTTTTAGAATCCTTTACTTCCCTATTTTCAGTTTGTTTTTGATTTATTGTTTTTGCATTATTTGATTCTCTTGTTTCTATATTTACATTTACTATATTTATCTCGTCTGCTTCTATATTGCTATATACTTCCATTGTCATTTGTTCTACTAACTCGTTTGTTATAGGTCTTGTATTATTTTGGCAAATTTTACATACCATTGGATTAATTATTTTATAGATATCTGGAAACAAATCTTCTATGTTGTCTTTTACCATTATAGGATTTGAGTTGTATGTAGGCATAGAATAATAATTCTGTTCGTAATTTTCATTGTATGGATTTACACTATTTCTATTATTATATCCAAGAACACTTCTCATATAATCTTCGTATTCATTATAATACATATTATTACCTCCTGATTTTATATTATGCTTTATATTATGCAGTTTGTAATGCATTTGTTACATTTCATTTACAATTTATGCTATAATAGGTATAAAAGGAGATGAATTTTTATTATAGTTTTTATACTAAGTATAATTGCACTAAGTATTATTCCAGGAAAAATAAATAAAATAATAAAACATCTAATGAAAAGAAATGTTTATGTTTGTTTATTTTATATTCAGTTATTTATTATATAGTTCTCTAGGGATAAATAATTATTTAAATGAAACAATCTACTCTTATATTACTTGTTATTTGTAGAAATTTATTGAAAAAATCTTATCTAAAAAGGATACAAATCTAGATTATAAAATATATATTTTATTTATATTTAGCTTTTTAATAAAAAGAAATTGTTATCTAAACATCTGACAACAATTTCTTTTTTCTTTATTCTTCTACTTTATTTACCAATTCTTTAAATGCATCTCCTCTTTGATATGCATTTTTAAACATATCAAAACTCGCACTACCTGGCGAAAATAATACAACTTCTTCTGGGCTTGCAAGTTCATTTGCTGTTTCTATACATTCTTCTAAACTATCACATTTATATATTTCTACAACTTTATTTTGATTTTGCATTTCTTCTTTTACTGCATTATAAATTTTTTCTGAAGTCTGACCTATTAGAAGTAATGTTTTTACTTTATCTACAATAGGTTTTGCCATTGGTGTATAATCTAAATTCTTGTCATATCCTCCTGCTATTAATATAAGTTCTTCACTAAAAGCATTTATTCCTGCTATAGCTCTTGTAGGAGAAGAACTTGCAGAATCATTATACCATTTTACGCCATGTATATCTCTTACAAATTCCAATCTATGATGTACACCTTTAAATTCAGTTATAGTCTTGTTTTGAGTGTCTATGTCTACGAATGGTGCTGTTGCTGCTATTGCTGCACATATGTTTTCGAAATTATGAATACCTTTTATATACATGTTTTTTGTATTCAAAATATGCCTTCTTATTCCATTTTCACAAGATTTTATTTTTTCATCATCATATATAATTCCGTTTTCTAATTTTGTTTTACTACTAAAGAATATTACTTTTCCATTTGCTTCTTTTTCAAATTCTCTAGTTATATCATTATCATAATTTAAAATTAATATTCCATCTTTATTTTGATATTTAAAAATATTCTTCTTACTTTCTATATATTCTTCATAAGATTTATGTATATCTAAATGATTTGGTGTTATATTAGTTATAACAGAAATATTAGGACTTATTTGCATATCTATTAATTGAAAACTACTTAATTCTAAGACAATAATATCATCTTTTTTCATTTCATCAACTTTTGTAAACAATGGAATTCCTATATTTCCACCTAAATAACAATTATATCCTTTTTGTTTTATTATTTCATAAATTAAACTTGTTGTTGTTGTTTTACCATCACTTCCTGTAATTCCAATTATTGTTCCTGGACAGATTTTCATTAACATTTCAATTTCTGATGTTAATATTGCACCACGATTTACTTCTTCTACAATTTCTTTAGTATCTGGTCTACAGCTTGGTGAACGAAATATGATGTCAAACCCATGTAATTTTGAAAGATAGTCTGCCCCAAAAGACATACCCATACAGTAATTTGAAATTGTATCTATAATGTTTTTGTCTATATTATCTATATTTCTTCTATCAAAAACTGTAACTTTTGCACCTTTTTTGTTAAAATATTCTAGAAGCGGTATATTACTAACCCCAATACCTATTATTGCCACTTTTCTATTTACAATATATTTATTAAATTCTTCTAATTTAGTATTAATCTCTTTCAATTTGATTACCTCCAAAAGTTTTTTCTTTTAGAACAAAAGCAAATATTTAACTATTTTTCACTTCAAAATGCAAAAGTCAAACTTTTGTTCAAGTGCCAATTTTCAAAAAAAAATTGTGTGCAAAGTATTTACCATAATAGAAAGTGCAAAAAACTTTGCCATTAGTATAATATGCTATTATTTTTCATTAGTTAACATTTCAAGGTATTATATCTTAAAATATTAATTTTAACAACTGTAAATTTTTTTGAATATTTTTTTAAAATTAGTTAACAATATTAATATCACGAATGGAGGTGTAAGATTATGTCAGAAAAAAATAATCAAAACAACCAAAACAGAAATAACAATAAGAACAATAATAAAAATAATAACCAAAAAAATAATAAAAACTGTGATTAATTTTAAATGAAATTTTTTAGACAAGGGTGGACATTGGAACTGTCCACTCTTGTCCAAAATTCCGCTTCTATTTTTCTAAATATTTCTTTAAGAACTTACCTGTATAACTTTTTTCATTTTTAACAATTTGTTCTGGAGTTCCAATGCCTATTACTTCTCCTCCCCTATCTCCTCCTTCTGGTCCTAAATCTATAATATGGTCACAAGTTTTTATTAAATCTAAATTGTGTTCTATTACTAATACGCTATTACCAGTATCTACAAGTCTTTGTAATATGTTTACTAATTTGTGAACATCTGCAATATGAAGACCTGTTGTTGGTTCATCTAATATATATAATGTTTTACCAGTTGCTCTTTTAGAAAGTTCTGTGGCAAGTTTTACACGTTGTGCTTCTCCTCCAGATAATGTTGTAGACGGTTGTCCTAGTTTTATATATCCAAGGCCTACATCATATAAAGTTTGAATCTTTTGTTTTATCTTAGGAATATTTTCAAAAAATACTAAAGCTTCTTCTACTGTCATATCTAATACATCTGCTATAGTTTTACCTTTATATTTTACTTCTAATGTTTCATGATTATATCTTTTACCATTACATACTTCACAAGGTACATAAATATCTGGTAAAAAGTGCATTTCTATTTTTAGAAGTCCATCACCAGAACAACTTTCACATCTTCCTCCTGGTACATTAAAGCTAAATCTTCCTTTTTGATATCCTCTCATTTTGGCTTCATTGGTTCCTGCAAAAATATCACGAATAATATCAAATACTCCTGTATAAGTAGCTGGATTAGAACGTGGTGTTCTGCCAATTGGTGATTGATCTATATTAATAATTTTATCTATATTCTCTATACCTTTTATAGCTTTACATTTACCTGGTTTTTCATTTGACTTATTTATTTCTTTTGCAATTGTTTTATATAATATTTCATTTACAAGTGTACTCTTACCTGAACCAGATACTCCTGTAACACATGTAAATAATCCTAGCGGAAATTTAACATTAATATTTTTTAAATTATTTTCTTTTGCGCCTATTACCTCTATAGATTTTCCTTTTACAGGTTTTCTTCTTTTCTTTGGAACTTCTATTTGCTTTCTACCACTTAAGTATTCACCTGTAATAGAACCATCTATTAATTTGATCTCTTCAGCAGTTCCTTGTGCCATTACATTTCCTCCATGTACACCTGCACCTGGTCCTATATCTATAATCTGGTCTGCAGCATACATTGTATCTTCATCATGTTCAACTACTATAAGAGTATTTCCTAAATCTCTTAATTTTTTTAAAGTTGCTAGTAACTTATCATTGTCTCTTTGATGTAATCCTATACTTGGTTCATCTAATATATAAAGTACACCAGACAATCCAGAACCAATTTGAGTAGCTAAACGAATACGTTGTGCTTCTCCTCCAGATAATGTTCCAGCACTTCTAGATAGTGTTAAATATTCTAAGCCCACATCCATTAAAAATTGAAGTCTTTTATTCATTTCTTTTAGTATTTGTTCTGATATCATACTTTCTGTTTTAGTTAATTTTAAATTGTTAATATAATCTTTTATTTTGTTAATAGGCATATTTGTTAATTCATTAATGTTTTTATCTCCTACCTTAACAGCTAATACTTCTTCTTTTAGTCTTGCTCCATGACAATGGTCACAATCAGAATTACTCATATACATTTCATAAAAGTCACGCATACCTTGAGATTTTGTTTCATTATGACGTCTAGTAAGTGTCGGAATAACTCCCTCAAATGGAGCTGTATATTTTCTTATACCTGCTGGAGATGCATATTCAAAATCTATTTTCTCATCACCTGTACCATATAATATTTTATCTAAAAACTCACGAGGAAGCTTATTTATAGGTTTTGAGATATCTACATTATAATGTTTAGCTATGCTTTCAAAATACATTTTTGCCATAGTGTCGCCTTTTTTCATGGTACTTGCACCAAAAGCTTTAACACCATCATACAAAGTTTTATTTTTATCTGGAATTATTAAATCTTCATCTATCTTCATTAAAAATCCTATACCTGTACAGCTAGGACATGCTCCAAATGGATTATTAAAAGAGAACATGCTAGGTGTTAATTCTGGAAAACTAAAACCGCAATCTGGACATGCATAATTTTCGCTAAACAAAAGTTCTTCTTTCCCTACAACATCTATTTTTACTAATCCATCTGCATTTTTTAGTGCTACTTCTACAGATTCTGCAAGTCTACTTCTAATGCCTGCTTTTATAACTAGTCTATCTACTACTATGTCTATGTTATGCTTTTTCTTTCTATCTATTTCTAAATCATCAGAAAGTTCTACTAAGTCTCCATCTATTATTGCACGTACAAAACCTTCTTTTTGATATTTTTCTAATAGTTTCGTGTATTCTCCTTTTCTTCCTCTTACAACAGGTGATAATATTTGTATTTTACTTCCCGCTTCTACACTCATTATGCTATCTAGTATTTGGTCTATTGATTGTTTTTCTATTTTTTTACCACAAGTAGGACAATACGGAACACCTATTCGCGCATATAACAAACGAATATAATCATATATTTCTGTTACTGTTCCTACTGTAGAACGTGGATTTTTTGAAGTTGTTTTTTGATCTATTGAAATTGCTGGTGATAGCCCATCTATAGATTCTACATTTGGTTTTTCCATTAATCCTAAAAATTGACGTGCATATGAAGAAAGGCTCTCTACATATCTTCTTTGACCTTCTGCATATAATGTATCAAATGCAAGTGATGATTTACCAGAACCTGAAAGACCTGTAACAACAACTAGTTTATTCTTTGGTATTTCTAAATTTATATCTTTTAAGTTATGCTCTTTTGCTCCTTTTATTATAATTTTATTATTCATATATATGCCCCCTAATTTGCTTTTTGCTTTTTATTATACTATATTTTTTAAAACAAAACAAGAGTTTGTTTTATTTCTTTTTTTATTGTTACTTTATATCAAGTTATTACTCAGCAATATTAAAATATCTTTAAGTACAAAGTAATTATATAGAAATTTTTGAAAATCTCTTAAAATTAAACTTATAGATAAGAAGTTTATTTAGGCTGAATAGTAATCATAGTAATAATTATATATTTTATATTTAAGTATATATTATATCTAATTACAGATTATTTATTAAATCAATATTTATAAAATTGATAAAAGCACGAAAGAATCTTTCGTGCTCTTAGCCTACCTACCCCGTAACCTATTTATTAAATATGCCAACTCCACCTTTCTTTTAAGAAGCAACTTGTTCATAACATTACGATAAAACGGTGTATTTGCACATGTTCTTCTAAGAGCTTCTCTTATTGTCTCATTATTAAGGTACACTTTCAACTCTAAAAGGTCTATTGCTCTGTTTTGGTTTCCTTTATGAAAGTATTTCTTTTGAAGAGTTAAGACTAAAAGTCTAACAACCTCTTCATAGAAAAACTTTTCAATTTGGTCACCTGTTCCAAGATGTTCTTTAATGAGTTCTTTCCTTAGCTCAATTATTTTGAACCACGTAGAAACGTCGGACTCAAACTCTGCATTATACTTGGTAATATGTGTTGTTCTATAGATATATAGTGGCTCATCTATATACTTAACAACAATGTTAGGATTAGCTAACAGTATTTCATGATTCCAAATATTATCTTCCATCCTCTTAAGTTCAGGATTAAAGTAAATACCACGAATACATGAAAATCTATAAAGCTTTCCCCAAGGCACTCCTATTGCTGTATCAATTGAAGTACCTTCACGTAGATATGATTGATTGATAAAGCTCTTTTCAAGCTCTTTTAATGTTGCTCCCTCAAAAACTCTATTTTGTTTAAAGAAATGATTCTGCCGATATTCATGTTCATCATATGCATCACATGAACATGCAACAATATCTACATTATCATTTTTTTCAACTTCTTCATAAAGTCTCTGAAAATAAGTTTCTTTTATACAGTCATCTGCATCTAAGAAACTTACCCATGGAGTAGTAACTTGAGTAAGCCCAATATTACGTGCACACGAAATGCCAAGATTATTTGGATTTTGAATAAATTTTAATGTCATCATTCTATCTCCTATATCTTCCATAAACATTCGAATAACACGTTGAATCATAATAGTATCTTCATTACCATCATCTATGATTATGACAAAGCGTGGTTTCCGAGTTTGTTTGGTAATGCTATTCAGACATTGCCAAAAATCAAACATAGAAACCTTGTAAACGGGTATTATTACGGTGATAGGTAAGCTCTCTAAAGGTTGTTTCATATTAAATCTCCTTTTATACTCATTTGCGGATTGGCGTACTACATATCATATATTAACATAATATTAATATAAAAACAAGCTTTTAACTTTATATATTCTATTAGATATAGCTTTAATATATAATATTTATTGTATTTTATAAAATATAGCAAACATCTATACCGTGCTTGAACTAATTTACTTTTATAAAGATTTATTTTCTTGTTAAACAGAAAATAAATCTTTGCCACTTTTTATCATACTCATTTTTAATATTTATAAATATAAAAAGGGTGCATGAATGTTTTGCAACGCAAATCATATATGCACCCATGGTTAGAGATAAATCTCTTTTTTGGCTTTATGGTTTCTGGTTCTGCCACTGTTTGTGAGACCATCTGGTTACATCCGAATATTCGTTCTCCAGATATCTCATACGTTGTCCATTGTTACAATGGTAACATCTTTCCGCTGTTGGCGGAAAATGACGGTTTTGACTTCGGCAGATTTCACACTGTTTCAAGATAGCTTCCCGCTTAGCTTGAAATTGCTCTGCCCTTTGTTGTTGCGTGTTCACCATAAATATTTCCTCCTAATTTTTAGAGTATTACATTATGATAACATAAAATATAAATATAGTCAAATCGAAACCGTTCTTCACAGTTATTGTTTTCTTACATTAGGCTTTTACAAAGTCTTCTCTAATTCTTTTATCTTGTCCCTTAATTCTGCAGCTTTTTCAAATTCCATAGAAGCGGCATGTGCTAACATTTCATCTGTTAATTTAGAAATTAATTCTTTAATATCTATGTCTTTTTCAATATTATATTCTGTTTTCATATCTTCTATCATACTTGCTTTTATTACTTCTCTTACAGATTTTTTAATAGTTTGTGGTGTAATTCCATGTTCTTTATTATATTCCATTTGTATTTTACGTCTACGATTTGTTTCACTTATTGCTTTTTCCATACTATCTGTTAATTCATCTGCATACATTATAACTTTACCTTCTGTATTTCTAGCAGCACGACCAATTGTTTGTATCAAACTTCTTTCCGAACGTAAGAAACCTTCTTTATCTGCATCTAGTATTGCAACTAAAGACACTTCCGGAATATCTAACCCTTCTCTTAAAAGGTTTATTCCTACTAATACATCAAACTCACCTAGTCTTAAATCTCTTATAATTTCCATTCTTTCTAATGCCTTTATTTCAGAATGCATATATCTTACCTTTATATCTAAACTTGCAAGATAAGAAGTTAAATCTTCTGCCATTTTTTTAGTAAGTGTTGTTACTAATACTCTTTCCTTCTTTTCTACTCTTTCTCTTATTTGTTCTATTAAATCATCTACTTGATTTGTAACTGGTTTTACTTCTATCTTTGGATCTAGAAGTCCAGTTGGTCTTATAATTTGTTCTATTACATTACTTTTAGAATGTTCTTTTTCGTAATCTGCTGGTGTTGCACTAACAAAAATGACTTGATTTATTCTTTGTTCAAATTCATCGAATTTAAGAGGTCTGTTATCAAATGCAGATGGAAGTCTAAATCCGTAATTTACTAATGATTCTTTTCTTGCTTTGTCTCCATTATACATAGCTCTTACTTGTGGTATTGTTGCATGAGATTCATCTATTAATAATAGAAAGTCATCTGGAAAATAATCGAATAATGTAAATGGTGGACTCCCCTTTTCCCTACCACTAATATGTCTTGAATAATTTTCTATTCCTTGACAAAAGCCTGTCTCTTTCATCATTTCTATATCAAAATTTGTTCTTTCTTCTATTCTTTGTGCTTCTATTAGTTTATTATTATCTTTAAAATACTTTATTCTTTCCTCTAATTCCGCTTCTATTGTGTTTATTGCTCTTTCCATTTTATCACTTGTTGTTACATAGTGTGAATTTGGAAATATCATAACATGAGTTCTTGTAGCTATAACTTTTCCTGTTAATGGATTTATTTCTGAAATCTTCTCTATTTCATCATCCCAGAACTCTACCCTAATTGCAGATTCATTTTGGTCTGATGGATATATTTCTACTATATCTCCTTTTGCTCTAAATGTACCACGTTTAAAATCTAATTCATTTCTTGTATATTGCATAGTAATTAGCTTTTTTAATACTTCATTCCTTTCTTTTTTCATTCCTGGTCTTAATGATACAATCATATGTTCGTAATCAATAGGATCTCCGAAGTCCATATATACATGATACAGAGGCTACTATAATTACATCTTTTGTTTCGAAAAGTGAAGCTGTTGCTGAATGACGTAGTTTGTCTATTTCGTCGTTTATAGATGCATCTTTTTCTATATATGTGTCAGAAGCGGGTAAATAGCTTTCTGGTTGATAATAATCGTAATAAGATACGAAGTATTCAACATTATTCTCTGGGAAAAACTCTTTGAATTCGGAATACAATTGTCCTGCAAGTGTTTTATTATGTGCTAAAACAAGTGTTGGTTTTTGTACTTTTGCAATGATATTTGCCATTGTAAAAGTCTTTCCGTGAGCCTGTAACACCTAGAAGAGTCTGGAATTTTTTGTCCTCTTCTATTCCTTTTGATAAATATTCTATTGCCTGTGGCTGGTCGCCAGTTGGCTTATATTCTGAGTGTAATTTAAACATTTTTTCCTCCACCATATTAATTATTTATTATTGAATACATACACATATCATGGTACCCATCTTTTAATTTTATATATTTCCTTAAAGTACCTTCATATTCCATTTTACACTTTTCCATAACTTTTTTAGAAGCTATATTTTCTATACAACATCCACCTTGAAATCTTTGTACTTTTAACTTATTTAGGCAAAAATTTTTTACTATCTCTAATGCTTCTGTCATATATCCTTTATTAGTATATCTATTGTCTATAGCATAGTTAAACTCAACTGAATCATTATATTCATTTACATTTAAATTTATTGAACCTACTATCTTTTTTGTTTCTTTTAATGTTATTAACCAATTGTAGTAGTTTTTTATTTCATATTTATTATTAATATTAATTAAAGACATTTTTTCTTCTTCTAAAGTTTTTCTTTCCTTATTGGCATAATATAAAAATTCTTTTTGATTAATAAAACCAAAGTATAATTCTTCTGCATCTTTTTCTTTAAACCTTCTTAAAATTAATCTTTCAGTTTCTAATTCTATTGTACCTAAATTTTTCATATCTGTTACCTCTATAATAATTTAAATTCTTCTGATTATCTTTTAATTTCCCAATATCCTACTTTATCTGTTCCTACTCTTTGTAATATTTCTTTTTCTTTTAGAACATTAATATTTCTTTCTATTGTTCTTACAGTAGTTTTTAACTTAGATGCTATTTCTTTTTGAGTTATATTTTGATTTTGTTCTATTAACTCTAAAATTTTTCTTTGTGTTGAATTTACACCGACATTTACACCGACATTTACACCGACATTTTTAGTAACCTTATTTTCTTCTTCGTAATTTTTTCTATAAAAAATTATAGTAAAACCTATTTTTTCTTTTCTAAATTCCACTTTTACTTGATTTGCTGTACATTCCTCATATATTCTTCTTATTCCAGAAGAGTATGTTTCTGTATCATTTGATTTGTATAAAATATTAGCAATTATTGGATTTCTAAATACTGAATGTGCCCTATTTTGTATATAATCTTCTGGTGTATATTGTTCTGGAAATGTTCCAGGATTATATATTTCTACTTTATTTTTAAATATTGAAATCTCAGTTCCTTTAGGGTCTTGATATAGCCTATGTGCATAACTATTTATAATAGCCTCTCTTATAGAATCTAGTGGGATTTCTGGATATTCTTCTCTTTTGTCTGTTATTTTTACATTCCATATAATATTTTTTCTAATATATTCTTGTCCTATTTTTATTAAATCGAAAATGTTTCCTGCTACTTTATCTATATCTATAAATGTTGTTTTGGTATCTGTTGCAAAAATCGCCATTTGAAGTTCTACATTATTATTATCGCAAAATAAAACCTTTCCTGCATTTAATAACTTATTCTCTTTTAATAATCCTAACTTGTTTAAAACATCTTCTTTATTGGTATATTGAAATGGTATCCTCTTAGCTTTATTGGCTCTTTCTATATAATCCTTCAATATTTCTTCATTAACATCGCATATTGTTTTGTCTGAAATTCTTGAATCCCAACTTCCACTTTCATTTTCTGTTTTTAAAAATATTTTTCTCATTTCAGAAATGGAAAGTTTTTGGTCTCTATCGCTTACTCTTATATATGCTCTTCCATCAGCAAAGTATGGAACATCTTCTCCATCAAATTCCACTAGAATGCAATCTTTATCTTCTATTTTTACATTGCTTATCTTTGGATAGATTTTTGGCTCTATTTTATTTGAAATAACTTCTGAAATATATCTTAGTGTTTTTCCACTAACTTCTTGCCCAACTACTGTTCCATCATCTTTTATTCCAAAATATAGTTTTCCATGTCTATGTTTATTTAATATAGAAACAATTGATACTATTGCTTCTTTTAATTCACTTGTAGATTTTTTTAATTCTGTTATCTCATCTTCTTGAAATTTATTATTCAATCAAAATCACCTTCTTTTATTTACTTATTATATTAAGATTACTATTTGTTTAAAATATATATTGAAATATTTATCAAAAAAATTACTTAAATAAATTCGGTCGACACTGTCGACCATTTTTAATAAACTTTTTTGTAAGTTTTCAAAATCAATATTTTCATTACACGAATTTTACACGAATTAAAATTGCAAACTTTATTTTTTATCATTAATAACTGCTACTATTTCTTCATGAATATTGCCATTTGTAACAAGCATAGTATCTATATTATCTCTTTTATTCCCTTGCAGATTAGTCACTTTACCTCCTGCTTCTTGAACTAATAATTTATTGTTCCATCTATTGGGTCTATAAGCCATTCATATTCACTGTTTTTGTTATGTTCTCCACTTTCTTCTGCATATATTGAATGATTCGGAAAACATTCTTTTATAAATGTAACAATTTTGTTTTCCATAAAAACATCTATATCTGTTACTATATCATTTAGTTCTTTATTCTTTATATTTTTATCCTTTATTTGTTTTGTTTCATCATAAGCATTTTTTATCACTTCTATCATTTTTTCTATAAGATTAAAATCTATTTCCATATTACCCTCCACTAATATTCATGTAATTTTCCATTATATATAATATAAATGTTCACTTATATTTTTAAAATTCCATTTAAGTTCTTTTTAATGTCATCTTTATCATTATAAAATAATGTCGCTTTTATTTTTCCCGAACCTAAAACTGTGCTAGATATTTTACTTCCTACTTTAGCAACTATTATTATAGGAATATTTAATCTCACAGCTTCTTGTAATTCCATTCCTTGTCCTGTTGAAGGGCTACTCATTTCTGCAATTACTAGATCGGTTTCTTGTAAAAGTTTCATTACTCTTGTATACATCTCTTCATTAGTTCCTTTGAATTTTATTGTATCAATAGGAGAATATATCTTGTCAGTATATTGAGATAATTCTTCTACTAAAGTTTCATATATTTTTAAACTATCTTCTTTAGCTGATGTAATGGTTCCAGTTATCATTATATTTTTAAATTTATTCATTTTTATTCCTTTCTTCTATCCTATATGATTCAATATATTGTTTTATTTAATCATATTTTTTATTTTAAATATTTTCTATGATGCCTCTTCCACTAATTTTTTAAATTCCTCAAAAGATGGTATTTTTATATTTATTAATTCACTTATTTTTTTTAGTAGCGTATAATCATTTCTTGCATTCATTCCAAACCCTGTATAAGCGTTCCAACCCAGTTTTTTAGCTAAGTTTACTATTTCTATATTTATTTGTGGTCTCAAATCTACAAATATATTATTCATATTTTTATATTTTTTTAGAAATTCAACCGCACTATTATCGTTTCCGCCTTCTTTTCCAGTACAATTAATAAATATAAAACTATCATTTTCTAAACATATTTCATTTAATTTTTCTAGATATGTTACTTTAGTATCATTAGATAACTCTTTTGCTAGATTCTCTTTTGAATTTATATCTATTAGATATAATGAATTAATCCCTTCCTTGGCAATTCTCCTAGCAATAGGTTCACCCACACCACCTACACCAAAAAGTATTACTGATCTATTTTTTAGCGTTGACACATCTTCTTTAAACCAATCTGTAAAAGATGGCCCATTTAAATCATAACATGTTAATTTATTGTTTTGATCTTTTATTAGTGAATCTACATTATCAGGTATTGTTTTATTTCTAAACCATTCCTTTAATACTGGATTACTTTTATGTGGTTGAGTTTGATTAATTGCAACAATTTGATTATTTTGTTCACTTAAATCATATATCTCTTTAAGTGATTCAAAATCGTTCTTTTTTATATTAATTGGTAAATACACTAAATTTTTGTAGATTTTATTCATATATACTCTACTTGTTGATATCTCCCATTCTATAGGTTCTTTATATGCCAAATATAAACAAATATTTATTTCTTTATTCATCTTTATAAAATCTTTAACTTCTTGTATATTATTACATACCTTAATTTTATTATTAGAAGTTATAATCTCTTTATTTTTATTCATCATATTTTACTATCACACCTTTTTAACTAGAGAAAAAAATATCCTCTCATTCCATTTTACTTTTATAATATTACTATACATTCATTCTTTTTTCAACCATAATACTTAAATGCAAAAAGAATGATTTGATTGTATAATAATAATTTGCGACAAATTGTGTTGAAATTTTACATATAGTATTGTATAATGCCTATACAAAATTTTAACCCTAGGAGGTATTTTTTATGAAGAAGAAAGTTTTGGTCTGTGGTTGTTTGGGTCACATGGGACAACTTGTCGTAGAGGCAGTTAATGCTTCTTCTGATATGGCAGTCCTTTGTGGATTTGACAAATCTATTGATTTGACTGGAATGTTCAATTTTCCTGTTTTTCATGAGATTGCTCAAATTAACGCAAAGCCTGATATCATTATCGACTTTTCTAGCCCCACTGCAACCGAGATAATCTCAAAGTACGCCTACGAAAACGACATTCCTATTGTAGTTGCAACTACAGGACTGTCTGAGGAACAAATTCACAAATTGCATGAGTACTCAGACAAAATCCCTGTATTCCAATCTGCAAACATGTCCTTGGAAGTTGTTGTGTTTACAAAACTCTTGAAAGAGTATTCGACTATTCTTGGCAAAAATGCCGATATCGAAATTTTAGAAAAACACCACAGCAGAAAAGCAGATAACCCTAGTGGTACTGCAAAAATGTTGTTTAGTGCTGTAAATAGCGCTTTTAACAACGAAAAGAAGATGATTTATGGACGTACTGGAAAAAGAGAAAAAGACGAAATCGGACTTGCTTCACTTCGTGGCGGTAATATCGTTGGCGAACACACGGTATCCTTTTTTAGCGAGAATGAGACTTTTTCTATCAGCCATACTGCGTATTCTCGAATGGTTTTTGCAGAAGGTTCTGTCAGGGCTGCAAGATACTTGCTTAACTTCGAATCTGGCTTTTACAATATGAATGATTTGGTTTAATCCATGTTCTTTATGTTGTAAATCTAATTTAAAAGTTTCAATACCGAACAAACAAAACAGCACCACTAACTTTTCTTGTTAGTGGTGCTGTTTTTGTTTATATAATATCTTTATTAATTATTTAAAATCATTCCAATACACTAATTTTTCTATATTTTCTCTTTCATAGTGTTTTGAGCTTGGTTTAATTCCTTCTTCTGAGGGATATCCAAATTGAAGCAAATTTTCAAGTTTATAATTGCTAGGAATATTTAGTATCTTTGTCAGATTTTGTCTGTTTTAATATCCTTTATGAAAATGGTCTTTTGCCATTTGTACAAATAGCCATATTGTAAATATAACAGCAAATACTAGGTAAACATATCTTAAAATTTGATTATTTACCATACTTGCTCCTAATAAAATAGCAGCATCTAAAAGACCAATTACTAACTGATGTAACATTTTTTCTAACTTATCTACTTGCTTTTGTGAATTTGCCATTTCTATATCAATCTTAGTTTCGCCACGATTTATATCTTTTATAAAATTTAGCAATTCATTTGGAAGCATACTTAAACTATTAGCACCAGTTACAAAATTTTTACCTGTATTCATTAACATTTCTTTAGAAAACACTTCATTAAAACTATCTTCTTTTATTTTGTTATTAAATACCATTAACAAATTAATATTTGGACTAATACCTTCTAGAGTTCCTTCAATTACACAAATTCCTCTAACTAGCAAAGTAATATTTTTATCTAATAATATATTATTTTCTTTTAAAAGACTATTTACACTATTCATAAACTCTATTATATTGATATTTTTTATATCCTCATTTGCATTTCTATCTAATATTTTCTGAATCCCTGTTCTTAACTTAATATGATTTACAGGCTCTTTTGTAGTAGATATACTAAGTAATATATGTTCAAGTTCACTTACATTATTCTGTACTATAGCTTTCATTGCATTTTTTAATAACATTTTATTTCTAGAACTAATTCTTCCCATCATTCCTAAATCTAAAAATACTATCTTTCCATTACGTATAAAAATATTATCTGGATGTGGATCTGCATGGAAAAAGCCATCGTCTAAAGCTTGTTTAATATAATTATTAGCAAGTTTTAATCCTATTTCTTCAATATCATATCCTTGGCTCATTAATTTTTCTTTATCATCTAAATTTATTCCTTCAATATTTTCCATAACTAAAACTTTTTTAGTGACTAAATTATTATATACTTTTGGTACATCAACATATGCTATATCAATATTATTATCTTTAAATTCTTCAAGATGATTTGCTTCTATTTGAAAATTCATCTCTTCTTTTGCTGTATAATATATTTCATCTATTATATTAGCTAAATTAATTGTTTTTATTATTAAGTTTAAATGTAATAATCTTATAGCTTTTTTTAATAATTTTACATCCATAGACATAGTTTCATAAACATTTTTTCTTTGAACTTTAATTACTACATCTTCTCCAGATTTTAATTTGGCTTTATGTACTTGTGCAATAGAAGCGGAACCTATACAAGTTTTAGATATGCTTTGAAAAATGTTGCTTGTATCACCATATTCTTCGTTTAATATTTCTGAAACTTCTTCAAAACTCATAGGTGTTACTTTTGCTCTTAAATTTGATAAAGCATCACAATATTCTTTCGGTAATAAATCATATCTACTAGACATTATTTGCCCCAATTTTATATACATAGGACCTAATTTAGAAATTGTATTACATAATTTTTCTGGAGTAATTCCGCTAATCAAATCACTGTCTTTTAATATTGAAACAATTTCTTTAAACCTTATTTTCTCATTCATACTATCTACCTTTTCTATAATTCTCTTTTCTTTAGATTTTAATCATTTTCATTTTTTTCTTCTTCATCTCTTTTGTCTGCTTCTGAATCATTTTTTAGTAATTTTGAGATTTCTTCTTTTTCTTCATCACTCAAACTGTTAATTATTTCTACAATATCCTCTTTGCTTGCAGTAGTAATTTTAATATTTGTATTTTCTTTTATTTTATCTTTAAAATCTCTTTTTAGCTCTTCATTTTTTATAGAACCCTCTTTATATAAAGCTTCTCCTTTTTCTAATAATTCTTTTTTTAGTTCATTTGCTTTTTCTCCTGTAAGAGATATAGCTCCTAGCCCCATTAATAATACATTTTTAATATTTTCTTTCATTTATATCATCACCTTTCTAAAATTATTATAACACTAATATAATAAAAGTAAATTAATAATAAAATTTTTAATCGTTCAAAAAATTCATTACTAAATCTATAATAACTTCTTTTTCTTTTGGATTAGACTCTGCAATTAGTAGAGTTAAAGCTGTTAATGTGTTGTTATCTATTACTTGTTTATTGTCTTTATATAAGATATCATAGAAATTTAAAAAGTATATAAATAGTGTTGCTGCAATTCTTTTATTACCATCTGCAAAAACATGATTTTTAACTATCAAATATAAAAAGTTTGCAGATTTTTCTTCAATACTTTTATAAATGTCTTGTCCTCCAAAACTTTGATAAATATTACCTATAATTGATTCAAGTCCCCTATCTCTTTCAACAGCAAATAATGAACTTCTTTCGTTAAACTTTAGTTTATTAATTATATTTATACATTCATTATAATTAATTTTTCTATCATCTATATTCCCATTTATTTTCTTTAATGTTTTGTGATCGTAATCGTCTAATAAGTCTAATGCCTTAGAATATTCTCCAATTACTCTTAGTATTTCTTTTGCGTCATTATTTTCTAAATTTTCATCAATACGATTAGCTATGTCGATTAATTTTATTGTTTTTTCTAAATAATCTAGTCTTTTTTGGTTAATAGCATATCCTTTTAACATATACTCTTTTAATATGTTAGTTGCCCATTTTCTAAAAGCTATACCTCTTTTGCTATTCACTCTATAGCCAATTGAAATAATCATATCCAAATTATAATATTGAACATTATATGTTTTTCCATCTTCTGCAGTATGCTTAAAAAATGAGCATACTGAATTTTCATTCAATTCTTCGTCTTTATAAATATTCTGTATATGTCTTGTTATTGTTTTTCTGTCTTTTTCAAATAATTCTGCCATTTGTTTTTGTGTTAACCATACTGTCTCATCTTGCATACTCACTTCTAATTTAACATCACCATCTTCAAATAGAATAATCTCATTTTTCATATCTCTCATAAGAACACTTCCTTTTTTATTATATTTAGTTCTTATCTAATCTTTTAGTTTTGATACTACTACATTTAGTTATGTCTGTGAACTATTGTTCGTAGTTTATCATCTTATATTCTATTTGTCAATTAATATCTACTATATTTTTTATAATTCATCAAATTCCGCTTCCATTTATTTATAATTATTCAACAAATTCTCTTTTTCCTTATTAACTTATATAAATTTCTATTATTAAGTTATTTTCTGTGCTAAATTTAGTTTTATTTTGCATGTTTTTACTCCATGTTATTATATACTTTCTAAAATACTATGTAATATTTGTTCTCTATTCTCTGAAGTATCTATATATTTTATTCCATATCTAGGACATTCTAATTTTAATAACTCGTTCATTTCGGTCCATTTTCTAACATGTGATTCTAAGTCTTTATTACATATATCATAAGTCCAATCTTGATTTGTATCGTGTTTCCTACATAATTCTATAATGTCTTTTTCTTTTAAATCACCATGTCCTAAACATATTACTAGTGTTTCTTCATAGTTAATCATTTCTTTTACATATTTAGGTTCTAATTGTCCACTTTCTAATATGTACCCATATTTATTTTTATCATTTCTAATACATGAATTAAATAATTCTAATAATACTTTCTGAAAATATTCACTATGTTCAAATTCTTTTTGTTCTTCTATATGAGTTCTATAATACTTTTCTTTTCCTGTTGCTCTTATTATTGCCCATTTAATATTGTCTGAATGTATTAAATTGTATTGTTTATATTTCTCTTTTATCATATTACTTAATGTAGTTTTTCCTGTTCTACCTATTCCCATAATTAAAATATTTCGCATATTCTCTTTCCTTTACATAATTTAATTTATTTGCTAACATTTGTAGCCTTCTTCTTAAGTAATGATTATTTAATTTCTCTCATTTTTTCTTCAATCACTTTCTTTAGTTCCTTTTATCTATAATTTCTATTATCTAAATCATATTTCTCTACAATAGATTTAACTAATTTTACAAATTCCTCTTCATTACTATATTCAAAAATATTATTAGTTATTGATTTTACAGATGAACTGATTTTGCTACCACTCTTATATAAACAATAAATTGGAATATTATCATCATAAACCCAACCTAATTCTATTCCCAAACCTGTTCCTGCAAAAGTAACTTCTGCAATGAATATATCTATTGTTTTGTAAAATTCTCTATCATTATTGCTTTTGCTACTATTTTCATGTGGTAATAATAATGTATGTTTATTTAATTCTTCATCTTTTCTTAATGGCCTATATATTTTATTGATATAATCCATCTTTTTTGAATGTGCTACATATATTCTCATTGTATTTCCCTCCTATAACTTTCTTATATCTATTAAAAATACCTTATATTTTTTATTGTTCTAAAATATAACCTTCATAAAATATTATATATTGAGACTCTTTCTTGCTTCATTCCATATCTCTATTGGAATCGTATCTAAATCTTCATTTATACCATGTTCTTTTGCAATTTTTAAAACTTCTTTTATGTACATATCTGGATAATCCATTCCTGTTTGAATTAATTTTATTAGTGCATTCCCCCATTTTACTGCTATAGAATTTAATTTACTTTGCTTTATTAGTTCTATTACTTCATTAATATTATATTTTATTAAACAATTTTCAATCTTAATTTGATTTTTATTTATATCTAAAATAGTAAATTCTGCTCCTACTTGTCCTCCTGTTGCTAATCCTATTGAACCAGGATTTATATACTTTATATTGTCACGTGAAAATAAATATTGTTTATGTGAATGTCCAAATATCTTATATTCACAATCATTGCCATCATTATAATTTCTTTTATGACTTATAAATATTTTTGGTAATTCTGGTATATTAATTATATATGTTTCTGGAAGACTTTCAATAAATTCTATATCATCATTACTTAATTCATTATATGTGCATAATAAAGCACCTTTTCTACTATCTATATTCCAATCTTTATTTTTAGATTTATGATATTCTATAATATAATTTTCTCTATTTCCTCTTATCATATAATTAATATATTTTTCATTTATTTTTTTTATATAATTAATTACTTCATGTGACTTTGGAATATCTGTAATATAATCTCCACACCATATAATGGCATCTATATTGTTTTTCTCGATATATTCCATACATTTCTCTAATGCAAAAATATTTCCATGTATATCACTAAATACAGCAAATCTCAATTTATTAATCCTCCTGCTATTTAATTTTTTATTAATATTTTGTATTAATTATAGAATTGTTATTAAAATATTATAGTTTATTATCACTTTGTGATATGATTATCTTAACATATTTTTCTATTTATGTATATTCTAATCTATTTAAATGTTATTCATAAGAGTATAATAACATTTATTTTACATTTTTTCATGTTTTTTCATAAATTACTAGACTTTTTATATTTTATTATGATATTATATTAACATACTATAGATAAAAGACTATTCATTAGTTTATGGATTTAGGAGGGCAAAAAAATGTCAAAATTTTTTAAAATAATTTTAATAATTTTTATATTATTATGTTTTTGTATAAATAGCGTTTTGGCTACTAATACTTCATCAAATACAACTACTAGTAGTACAACTTCTAGTTCACAATCAACTACAACAGTAACTACTTTAGATAGCATTCCAGAATCTGGTCTTGGACTTACAAATATTTTAAATATTTTATTAATTACAGTTGGTGTTGTTATTATTTTTTTAGCTATTGCAATTTTAATACGTTTAAGATAATTTTCTATATATTTCTAAAAACTCTATTTTTTGACAAAATAGAGTTTTTTTTTATGTATATTTTGCATTTTTAAATTAATACTAATATTGAACTTGATTTTTTTTAAGTTGTAAATTTATAAGGAGGTTATTATGAAAAAACTAGTAATATCATTAACTTTAATATTATCAATTTGTTTTCTATTTTCATTTTCTTTTGTATTTGCAAATCAAATGAACAATGCAGCAAATGATGTAAGAAATGTTGTTGGTGGTGCTGAAAATGTTGTGGAAGATGCTGCAAAAGATGCTACTGGTGCAGTTAGAACAGGTATTAACACTGTAGGAAATGCTACAGAAAATACTGTAAATGATATGAATAAAGATATGAATAGAGATAAAAATGCTGGAAATATGAATACTAGAACAAATGATAGTTACACAGCTACTAGAACATCTGCGGATGCTGCCACTCGGTGGTTTTTTAGGTAATATGGGAAATAATGCTTGGACTTGGATAGTTGTAGGTATCGTTGTTTTAGCTATAATTGCTTTAATCTGGTATTATTCTACAAGACAAAGTAGTTATAATAATCACGATGATGAATAGTTAAATTATTCATTTTGTTTAGCATAATATAGAAAATCTAAAAAATTCAATATATACTATCTTTAATTTGTTTAGCTAATAATGTAAAAACTACAATTTATATTTTTTAATAATTTCTAAATATAAATTGTAAGTTAAATAAAATTAAAAATATTATATATTGGATTTTAATACATACTTTTAATTACAATATTTTATTGTTCAGACTTATTAATATATAACTAGTGATAGAAGAATGTTTATAAAAAAATAATATTAGTATTTCATTATTTATCTTTCCATGATATAATATTAACAATTATTTTTTTAAGAGGTTTAATATTATGAATAAATTAATTGCAAAAAATCCTACTGCCAAACATAATTATAATATAATAGATACATTAGAAGCGGGTATTGTACTTACAGGAACTGAAATAAAATCTATTAGAGCTGGGAAAGTAAATTTAAAAGATAGTTATGCATCTATTACTAAAGATGGTGAAGTTTTAGTATATTCTATGCATATAAGTCCATATGAACATGGAAATATCTTTAATAAAGACCCTTTAAGAGAAAGAAAATTACTTTTAAATAGAAGAGAAATAAACAAACTAATTCGGTCTTATTAATCAAAAAGGCTATACCTTAGTTCCTATTTGTTTATATTTTAAAGGAAGTTTAGTTAAATTAGAACTAGGTATTGGAAAAGGAAAAAAATTATATGATAAACGTGAAGACATTGCAAAAAAAGATGCTGAAATGAAGATTAGAAGTGCTATGAAACAATCTTTATTTAGATAATTAAAAACTTTTAAGACCCAAAATAATTTTGGGTCTTTTTTATAATTTCATATATCTGGTTCGATTGGTACTTCCACATATATTTCTTGTATTCTATTAATCCTATTCCTCATAATATTAGCTGAATTTTCTGTATATTCATCATACATTGATGCGTATTTACTAGGAAGTAATTTCTTTCCACCTGAAAAGCAAGCTTGTACATCTAATTTAAGTACAGATTCTTCAAGCCATTTTCTAAACCATGGCAATTCTTTATATTTATTCACAATTTTTTCTATATTTTCATCATTAACTCTTGTATACTCTGCCCCATCCTCAACTGCATCTAGACAAAAATCATAATCATAATTTGGTGCAAATCTTATACCTTTCTTTCCATTTCTAATTGCCCAATTACGTTTACTTTGATCTAGATTTTTTATTATATACCAAAACACAGTTTGTTTTATAAGTTCTTGCTTTATTGATTCACATTCTTCTTCTCTACCACTATTAAAATTCACAAATCTTTCAGAAATATCTATATTATCTTCAGTAGTATTTGACAAGCCAAATATATGCATCTGTCTACTTATGTCTTGCCCTGTTTTTAATTCTTCTCCTTCTTCTAAAAAATCAGGTGTTACAATATATATACCTTGCTTATCATCTTTTTGTGCTAAAAAATAATTAGCACTTTCTAAGTGTAAACTCTTACATATTCTAGGAATAACCAAATTATTACATAAACAATAAAATTTTGATTTACTTGAATATTTATCTGTTAATATATTTTTAATTAGTATTCTTTTTAAATCTGGTAATATTAGCCAATCACTTGCAAAAGATGCGTCTTTTGAATCAAATCTTTGGTTTGATTTAAGATATTTAATCTCATCTAAATTTACAACTCCTGTAATTTTTTGTGTATTTCCATTGATTTTTAAATATTCTTGATACATGTTTTCAAAACTCTCTCTATGAATTGATTTAATAAGATCAATATTATCTAAACTTGCTCCCCATATTATAGCTAATTTTGTTATATATTCTTCTTTACTTAATAGCATTAATCATCTTCCATTCTAATTATCATAATTTAATATTTTAATAAAAAACAGACTTTAATTAAAATCTTTCTATTTAAAGTCCGTTTTTCGTTTTTAAAATATTAATTCATACTTAAATTTTATTATTTGAACCAAATACATCTTTTATTTTATGTTTAACAGTGTTTTTTATAGATTCTCTTGCTGGTGTCAAATATTTTCTAGGATCAAATACGCTTGGCTCTTCAGCAAATACTTTTCTAATTTCTGAAGTCATAGCAAGTCTTAAATCTGTATCCACATTTATTTTAGATACACCTGATAAACTTGCTTCATGTAACATTTCATCTGGAACACCTTTGGCTCCTGGGATATCTCCACCATATTTATTACATGTCTCTACTAACTCTGGTATAACAGTAGATGCACCATGTAATACTATTGGAGTGTTTGGAATTAATTCTTTTATTTTGGCTAATATATCAAATCTTAGTTTTGCTTCACCTTTAAATTTATATGCACCATGACTTGTTCCTATAGCAATTGCTAAAGAATCACATCCTGTTCTTTCTACAAATTCTTTTGCTTGCTCAGGATCTGTATACATAGCGTCTGCTTCAGATACATTAACATCATCTTCTATTCCTGCTAATTTTCCAAGTTCTGCTTCTACAACAACACCCTTACTATGTGCATAATCTACTACTTTTTTAGTTAAAGCTACATTTTCTTCAAAATCATATTTAGAACCATCTATCATAACAGATGTGAAACCATTATCTATACACATTTTACATGTCTCAAAATCTGGTCCATGATCTAAATGAAGTGCAATCGGAATATCATGTTCCTCTAATGCTGCTTCTATCATCTTTCTTAAGTATGGAACTCTAGCATATTTTATTGCTCCATGTGATGCTTGAAGTATTACAGGTGAATTTTCTTCTGCAGCTGCATCTACAATTCCTTGTATAATTTCCATATTATTTACATTAAATGCTCCTATAGCAAATTTCTCTTTCATTGATTTTTCAAACATTTCCTTAGTTGTTACTAATGGCATAAAATTTCCTCCTTTAACTTTTACCTTGAATAGTTAGTTTTATTAAACTAAGCATATTTTATTGCTATTTATTAATAAAGTCAATATATTATTTATATAATAACTTAAAACTTTAATCTCAATGGTAACTAAATTTATATCTAATTTAAAATGTGATTATTAATAAAAGATAGGAATTTATTATCCTATCTTTATTAATAATATATTTTAAATTTTCATACTCTCTTTCTGAATATATATTACTGTACTACAATAAAGATTATCATAATAATATTTATTGTATAGTAAGCATTACATAACAACTTACCTATCTATCATTAATATAACATACCTACATTAATATAAATTATCATTTTCATAACTACCACACATAGATTCATCACAATTCTTAGTATTACAATTATTTGTTGGTGTTACTATAATTTGTTTTAATTCACATTTTTGTTTCTCTTGATTGTTAAATTTACAGCTTTCCACTGTACAATTAATTTTTTGATTTGTATCCATTTTATCACCTTCTTTCATTTGTTTAGTATGTCCATATATTACTTTTTTATGTGGATTAAAGACTTCCTTCAATTTTTATTATAAATGAAATTTCACTTTTTATATATCCTACTAAAAATAATGTAATAAAGCCATTTTTTATAATAATTACATAATTTTCCGTTTATATTTTTTTGTTTCGATTAAAATATTTTTCCATTTTCTAATTTTATATATTTAATTTTGAAAACTGGCTTATAGGCTTAATTAAATCATCTTTGGACATTGGCACTAACTTAACATAAACGAAAAATAATTTTCATGCGCGTCAACTCTTTATGGTTACCTGTTTGTTTTTATTATTTTATTTTCAAATATCCCCTATCTTTTGGAAACAAATTATAATAAATCACATATTATATAAAAAATGATTGGAGGTTATTTTTATGGATTATGAAATAATGATGAACGGAAATATAAAAATTGGTATGTATGCTCCAGACTTCGAAGCTCAAACCACTATGGGTAATATTAATCTTAATGATTATAGAGGTAAATGGATTGTTCTCTTCTCACATCCAGGCGACTTCACTCCTGTTTGTACTACTGAAATAATTGCTTTTGCAAAGTCAAATACATATTTTGAAAAATTAAATACTTGTTTAATAGGACTTAGTGTTGATAGTAACGCATCTCACCTAGCATGGCTATATGATATATATTGCAAAACAGGAATATGCGTTCCCTTCCCTATCATAGCTGATAGAAATGGACAGATTGCCAGAAAATATGGGATGATTTCAAATGATATAAGTAATACAGAAACTGTAAGAAATGTATTTATTATTGATGATAAGGGATTAGTTCGAGCAATTTTAGTATATCCAATGAATGTTGGAAGATGTATTCCAGAAATTTTAAGAACTGTTCAAGCTCTTCAAGTTGCAGATATAAATAACGCATCCACTCCTGCAAACTGGGTTCCTTGCAATCCAATAATATCCCCTATTCCTAAAACATTTTGCGAATTGCAAGAAAGAAATGAGCAAATTAGTCAAAATAGAAATGGAATGAATTGGTATTTAAGTTTTCAGAATCCTAATGAATGTTGCAATATAACTGAAAATAGAGAAATTGAAGAAAAAAGTAAAGAATAGATATATTTTTAGTAGACTTTTTGTAGTAATATTTAAGTCAATATAAAAATGAGAAATTATCTGTTAAAGATTTAAAAAATTGTATTAAAAAATAGCTAAAATAGCTATTTTTTAATATTTTATATAATTTATTTCTATGATATTTTTTTGCTTGTGTCTAAACTGTAAAAATTTGTGTTATATTTTTTCCCATCTAAAGCAGTTACTCTAATTTTTTGAGTAACTGAATCTTGCTCTAATTCTCCTGTTTTAAATATATTTTGTAAATGATATGTTATATTATTTTCTGCCACATTAAATAATTTTGACATTGACTTTTGCGTTAACCAAAAGTCTTCTTCATTATATAAAACTTCAACAGATATATTTTCATTATTTTGACTTTGATATATAATTAAATCTTTTAAATTTTCTATATTGTTCAATACTAATCACCTCATATTTTCATCCCAGAACTGTTGTTTGCATTCTATAATAGAATAATTGCTGTGTCAACATTTTTTAGTAAAATTTATTCGTTTTAACAGCTTTTAAAATAGAATATTCTTTATTAAGCTTTTTAATATCTAAATTTTTATATTTTTTTATCTAATATTAAAAGTTTCATAATGATATAACATTGCTAAATGCTATCTATCGTTACTTATTTACTTCTTTATGTATGACATTAGCACAAATTTAACATAAGGCAAAAATAATTCCATGTGTGTCAACTTATTATGATTACTTTTGGTGTTTTAACTTCCTTATTCTTATGTATATATTTTTCAATTTTTGGAAATATTATTTTTAGGTGGTGATATTATGACTAATAAAGAACTTTTATATGTTGAAGATGCTTTAGGACATGAAAATTTTATGAAGATATGTTCAAACAAAACTTCTTCACAATTAACAGATGTAAATCTTTCTAATTATATTAAAGAATTAGAAACAAAACATTCAGAATTATTTAACAAATTTTTAAATTTATTATAGGAGGAGTTATGGAAGATAAAGATTTAATGGAAAAAGAATTATTAATCATCAAAGGTGTTTGTGATTTATATTTACATGGAACAATTGAATCATCAACAGCTGAAGTTCATGCAGCTTTTAAAGATGCTTTAAATACAAGTTTAGATATACAAAATAAAATTTATAATTTAATGGCTGAAAAAGGTTGGTATAAGACTGAAACTGTTGAACAGACAAAAATAAATACTGTAAAGCAAAAATATGTGTCTGGAAATTAAGTATATTCTTTAAAATTCTCATTATATTTTATAACCAAAACCGTACAATTTAAGCTTGTACGGTTTTGGTTGTTTAGGATTTACAACTTATTTAAAAGCACACACTAGCCTAGTAATAGTTGATATATGTATAAATTTAAACTAATTGCCGATGGTACGCATTTAGCCTTTTCTTCTCCAATTACTTGCGTGGTATAAAACTTATTAGTAGTAGTCACTGACACGCTTCAAGATTAGTTTAAATTTATACATATATCAACTATTACTAGGCGGTAACATTATTTGTTAAATCAAAAGAACTGTAAAAAGTAACTTTTATTATTGAGTAAATTAATTACTCTTTCTAACGTAAATAACTGGATCTATTTCTTTCCTATATAATAATTTTTCTTTCCTCTTTTTACTACAATATATGTATTATCTATAAACATATCATTTGTTACAGTAGTTTCTATATTATCAATTTTATCCCCATTAATAGATATTGCTCCATTTTGAATAAATTCTCTTGCTTCTCTTTTACTTTTAACTACTCCCATATTTGTAATAAAATCGACAATATTAATATTTTCCTCTACTTGTTTTATATCTTGATCTCCAAATAATTCTACTACATCTTCTTTTGATAAATCTTTAAACTTATTATTAAATAGACTTTCTGCTAATTTTACTGCTTTTTCATATTCTTCTTTACCATGTAAAAATGTAATTATTTCTCTTGCTAAACACTTATGTGCCTCTCTTAATTCTGGATGTTCATTATTTTTCTTTTCATATTCTTCTATTTCATCTTTTGATAAAAATGTATATATTTTTAAATAATCAATTACCATACAATCTTCTACATTTACAAAGAATTGATATAACTTATAACTAGAAGTTTTATTTTTATCAAGCCATAAAGCATTTCCTTCACTTTTACCAAATTTTTTACCTTGTGAATCTGTAACTAAAGGCATAGTAAAGCCAAATACCTCATCTCCTGTAGATTTTCTAATTAAATCTATACCTGCTGTTATATTCCCCCACTGATCTGAACCTGCACACTGCATATCTACGCCTTTATTTTCATGTAGATATTTAAAATCTAAAGCTTGCAGTATCATATAAGAAAACTCTGTATATGTAATTCCTGTTTCTAATCTTCTTCTAATAATATCTTTATCTAACATATAATTTACATTAAAATATTTACCATAGTCTCTTAAAAAATCAATTACATTAATATCCTTATACCAATCATTATTATTTACAACTTCAAATCCAAAGATATCTTCTACTTGTTTCTTTAAACTTTCAAAATTTTTGTTTACTTCTTCTTTTGATATCATAGCTCTTTCAGTTGTTGGTCTTGGGTCTCCAATCATTCCTGTTCCCCCACCAACTAATAAAATTGGATGATGTCCGAGCATCTTTTAATCTTTTTGATATTAGAAAACTAGATAAATGCCCAACATGTAAGCTGTCCGCTGTTGGGTCTGTTCCTATATAAAAGGTCATTCCTCCTTCATTTAGCTTTTTTTCTAATTCTGGACTAGAAATATCTTTTATTATTCCTCTCCATTTTAATTCTTCAAATAATGTCATATTATTTCCTCCTTTTATTTTTATTTGTAAAAGAAAAATGAGTTAAATTATCCTTATATAAAAGGACGATTTAACTCGTGGTACCACCTTTATTCACAATATACTTTTTATATTGCCTTATTTATAGCTATTCGTTGCTATCGTAATTACTATAAGAATTGTAATTCGCAAATCTATTTACTGATAGTTTTCACCAAATAACACTACCTCTCTTTTTATTGTAACAATAAATCTACTACTTTATTCTTTTTAAAATCATAATCAAATTTAATTAGTTATAATTATATATCCTCCCTTGTTTGTTTGTCAAGATTAAAATGTGTAGTAATTAGTAGTACTAACTTTTCTGTAAATATTAAACTTCTAACTCACTTTATAAAAAAGCACCACAGGAAGAACTCCTGCAGCGTCGATGCGAACTTTTGACTTTATTTACCTATTTTAACTATGAGAAACCTTAAATTCTCCATTTTTAATCCAAATAACATATGTTTCTTCTTCTACTGTGAATGTTATTACAACATCTTCTTTAGAAGGTGTTTCTGCTGTTTCTTCAAACATAAGTGTTGTAACTGTTAGTTCATCCTCAAGAATAAAGTCTCCAGCATTATACTTTATTGAAATAAGCTCACAATTTGATAAACTATTTCTAATAAAGTTAACACTTTCATCGGAAACTTTAATTTCTTTGAAATTGTATCCTCTTGCTGCCTTACCTACTTCATTCTCAGTTTTTGATATACCTAAAATGAGTTTTTTGATTTTTACTGCATCCGCGACTCTGTATCCAGAATCTTCATTCATGATGAGGTTTTTCATAATGGTTAAGTCCATTACATTGATAACACCATCACCATTCATATCATATGCTACTGTTTCAGTATTATCTGTAGTGCCTGCAGCAGATACAGTAAAAATAGTGGACATAGCAAAAATGGTCATAACCATTGCCATTACTAACGTTGCGATTTTTTTCATCATTATTTCCTCCAAAAATACATTTTTGTTTGTCCGCATCTGGAAACCAAAGTTTCTTAATAATAATTATATCATAATTTCACATTTGTGAAAATATCTTATAAAAAAACATCTCAAATATTAAATTATTTATCTAATATTTGAGATGTAGTTTTTATGTTTTATTTTTCTATTACTCACATAATAATAAGATTCTTGAATTTACATTACTTTTTCTAATTTACTATTTTCTACTATTTCTTTAATCATCTTAGCAGTTTCTTCTACACCAAATTTATCTACATTAATAGCTAAATCATAATTGCTAAAATCTTTCCAGTTTTTATTTGTATAATATTTATAATGATTTTCTCTTGCTTTATTAATTTTATTAATTTCTTTTAAAGCAGATTTTTCTTCTAATCCATAATATTTTACTGCTCTTTTTACTTTTTCTTCATCACTATTATATAAGAAGATACTAAATACGTTTTCATTATTCTTTAATATGTAATCCGCACATCTACCAATAATAATACAAGAACCTTTTGTAGCAATTTCTTTTATTGCATTACTTTCTGCAATAAATAAATTGTCATCATTTGTCATATTATTGTAATATTGTGAATTAAAATTAGCTAAGAGCATACCCCCACCTATTGTTTGTTCATTTTCTTCTATATATGATGCAGATAAACCACTTTCATTAGAAACCATTTTAATTAGATTTTTATCGTATAACTTAATTCCTAATTGTTCTGCAAGTAACTGTCCAATGTATCTACCACCAGAACCATATTCTCTTGCTATTGTTATAATAATATTCTTATTTGCATCTGAATTTAAATTAATCTCCTCATTTTTAACATCATCATTTATAGATTCTTCTTTTATATCATTTGAAACTTCTTTACTCTTTTTATTTAAGCTTTTTCTTTCTAATAAAAGTAATGTAGCGGATACTAAAAATGCTAATCCATCAGCTACTGGTCCTGCATATAAAACACCCATTAAACCAAACATTTTTGATAATATAATTGCTGAAGGTGTAAAAAATAATATTTGTCTTGATAATGTTAAAAATGCTGATTTAGCAGGTTTTCCAATTGCTTGGAAGAAAATACCTGATGAAATTTGAATTCCATTAAATATAGTTAACATTAAAAATATTCTAAATGCTAAGCAAGCAAATTCATTATATAGCTCATCCCCTGAACCAAAAATACTAATTAATTGTTCTGGTATTGTTTGGAATAAAATAAATGCCATAATTGAAACACAAACACTTGAAATAAGTACTATTTTTAATGTTTCTTTTACACGATTATATTTTTTAGCACCATAGTTAAATCCTACAATTGGTTGACTACCTGCTGCAATACCAATAATAATGCTAGATAGTATTTGATTAATCTTCATTACAATTCCAAGTACTGTAATTGGTATTTCTGAACCAAATTTACTATTTTGACCAAAATTCTTTAATAATGTATTTAAAACTGCAATTACAATAACAACTGCAAGTTGTGTAATGACCGATGAAATTCCAAGCATTGCAACCTTTACTATTCTAGAAAATTCAAATTTAAAACTCTTCTTAGTTACTTTTATAGATTTGAATCTTTTAATATAAAGTATATTTATAAAAAATGTAACAAATTGACTAATAACTGTTGCTATAGCTGCACCTGTAACACCTAAGTTTAATACAAAAATTGCAATTGGGTCTAATATAATATTAATAATTGCTCCTGTAACCATTGACGCCATAGCAAATTTTGGTGACCCATCTGCTCTAATAATAGAGTTTAATGTTGTTCCTATCATCATAAAAGGAAGTCCTACAGCTATTACAAAACCATAGCTTAAAGCATATTCTCTTAAAGCATCTGTACATCCAAATAAATTTAATAGTTGTGGCAAAAATGCTAAAATGATTGCACACAATATACATGAAACAACTATTGAAGATAATATGCTATTGCACACACCTTTTTCTGCTTCTTCTTTTTTATTTTCTCCTAATTTTAAACTCAAATATGATGATGCGCCATCACCAAACATTAATGCAAAAGCCAAACAAATAATAGTTATTGGAAAAACTATATTTGTTGCTCCATTACCTAAATATCCTACACCCCAACCAATAAATATCTGGTCTACAATGTTATATAAAGCATTTACAACCAAAGAAATAATACATGGTATTGAAAATGACAATAGTAATTTACTTATTTTTTCTTTTCCTAAATTTAATTTTTCCATTTTTTTCCTCCCTCTAATTGTTTGTTTTTGTAATATTTATAACTCACAAAATTTTTATTTGCTCTAAATTAACTTTTGTATTATATTTATTATTATTATAAACTTTAAAAAACAACACTACTTTTTAGTGTTGTTTATTATTCATTATTATGCTAAATATAATAATGTGCGTTTCTAATATTACAAAAAAATCATAGTGTTTTTTAACAGACTTTTATTTTATAATATCTCAGAAAATTTGTCAATAATTACATGTAAAAAATTATATATATAATGTAGGTTAGTCAATCATATGTCACACTTTTTTGAAATCAATATACTTTGAGTACCCTATATTGTTATTAACGATTCTTCTTGACTTTTATATCTTTTTAAGAACTCGTTGGGGCTCAACCATCCTAGCGGTCTCATCGGAAAATTATTATATTCTTTTCTCCATTCTGCTCCTCGTTTTCTTAAATCTTCTAAACTATAAAATACTTTTTTATAATAAAATCTTTCTTGATCTTTTCTATGACTTCTTTCTACTTTTCCATTCTCTTTTGGTGTATATGGCTTTATTTTTCTATGTTCTATCCTTAATTCTTCTAATGTTCTCTCAAATAATGTCTTCTTTTTTCTTATTGCACTATTCCAATTTAATCTGTTCGTAAATTCAAATCCATTATCTGTTTGTATTGTCTTTATTTTAAATGGATAATACTTTACCAGCCTCTTTGCAAATTCACTTGACATATATGTGCTATGCTCATTTGTGAACCATGTATATCTTATTCTCGTAAATTCATCTATTGCTGTATATTGATAATATTTTTCCCCTTTTTCTTGCAATTCTTTTGTTAAACACTTTGTTGGCACATACTTCACATCTACTTGCACTTTTTCTCCTGGATATGTTACTCTTATTATTTCTATATTTTCTTGCTCTTTTCCTTTTCTTGGTGCTTTTTCATATATTCCTAATCTTTGTAATACATGGTATAATCCTTGTACTGTCCTTCTATATCCTACTTCTCTTAATTTTACCCATAACACTACCAAGCCTGTTTCTTTGTTATTAATCCTTTATTAATTTTATTTCTTTCTCTGTATGTTCATTTGGATGATGATGCGGACGTCTTGATTTATCTCTTAAACTTTCTATACTTCCATCATATCTTTCTCTCCATCTATATATTGTTTTCGGCCATTCATTATATTTTATCGCTGCATTTTTTACTCCATATTTATAAGAATATTTCACTACAGACTGTTTATATTTCATTTTTTGTGTTATACTTTTACTCATAAGAGAGTGCCTCCTTGATACGTTTATTTTTGGTCATTTAAACAATATCATTTCTGGTACTCTCTTTCAATATTTTATTTTCAATTTACTTGTGACATATCTATTTTAAACCTATATACATGTAAAAAATTATATATATAAATTGCAATAATATATTTCTGATTTATTTTATTATGGACATAACTTTTAGAATATGAAAAGTCAACTAAAATAAAACCACTGTAAATTTTTACAGTGGTTTTATTTTAGTTACTCCTCTTCTTGATCATCCGGTTCTTTACAAACCGAGAGAATCCTTGATATTAACACGGTAGTAACAAGTGATATTCCAAGCCATATTAAAAAAAACTTGCCCATATCACATTCCTTTCTAAATTCACTTAGTGTAGCAAATCATAATACGGAATTCATTATATTATAACTGCTTTAGTTTGAATCATTCTTATTATAACAATTATATATTCAAAAATCAATGAATTATGTTTACTTTTTGCATTTTTCAATAGATTAACTTTATTCATTCATACATATACTAAACCATATTAGACATCTGCACATCCATTTTATTAATCAATTTAGCACACTCTATTAATTCTTTAGACATCTTTTTACTAATTTTTTTATCTGTTTTATATTTTATATCATGCTCTAAGCTTGCCCAAAAGTCCATTGCCATAGTTCTTACTTGAATCTCAACTTTTACATATATCATCTTTCCTGCCACATTAACAGGAACATCTATTATTAAATGATAACTAGAATATCCACTTTTCTTTGGTCTTGTTATATAATCTTTTTCTTTTAAAACCTTAAATTCTGGATAGCTTTTTATTAAATTTATTACAGAAAATATATCATCTTTTAATGGACATATAATTCTTATTCCTGCAATATCACTAATTTCCTCAATTAAGCTTTGATAGTTTATATACAATTGTTTCTTTTTCATTTTATTTAAAATACTTTCTGGTTTCTTTATTCTGGTTGTTATATGATCAATTAAAGTGTAATTATATAAATATTTAAATTCATCTTTTAAAATATTTATTTTAGTTTCCACCTCTTTTAAAGCTGCTGAATACAAAAACATTAATTTTTCAAAAGTTTCACTTTTAATTTCTACATCCTTGCCTTCTAAATGTAATGTATCTTGTTTTAACAGACTATTTTCTAACTCCATAAACTTACCTTCCTATATATTAATATTTATTATTACACATTCTCAGTTATTATATTTTATTTTTTTAGTTTCCTCCCTCCTTTCTAGACTTTAGTTATTTTATCTATAATTTGTGTCCATTTCTTGTTCTTGTTTTGCCATTTTAGTAAATAAAAATATACCTATTTATTGTTTATAAAAGTTACACAAAAATAGCTTAAAACAATTTTTTTGTGTATATTAAATCCTTTTAAATCTTTATTTAATAGATTTAAAAGCATACTCTATCCTATTAGTAAAAAACTTTCCTAATATAAAAAGAGAAGACTTTTTATATTTAATAGAACCGAATCTCTCTTGCTTAATCTATAATTATCTTCTCTTTATTATATCTTATAATATTTACTTTGTTTCTAAAAATTTTGCCATTGTTTTTATCATAACTCCTGTAGCACTTTTATTTTCCAATGCTGTTCCTGCAATATCTAAATGTATCCATGGCATATCTTTTGATAAAAATTCAGATAAAAATCCTGCTGCCACACTTGCTCCAGCACTTGATACTGAAGAATTTCCTCCAGAATTTTTTATATCTGCTACTATTGTATCTTTTAATTCTTTTGTGTATTCTTTATTTATTGGAAGTCTCCATATATTTTCATAACTTTCTTCAGATGCTTTTTTAAATTTCTCATAAAATTCATCAGAATTAGAAAAAATTCCTGTATAAACATTTCCAAGAGCTTTTGCACATGCTCCTGTTAGTGTTGCAATATCAATAATTGATTCAACTTCTTTTTGATTACAAGCATATGTGATACTATCTGCTAAAATTAATCTACCCTCTGCATCTGTATTTGTAATTTCAACTGTTTTTCCTGATAACATTGTAATTACATCATCACATTTATATGCATCTTTACCTATAAGATTTTCAACTATTGGCATAATAGCCATAATATTACATTTAGCTTTTTTCTTGGCTAATATAGCTATTGTGGCTAGAACACTTGCTGCTCCTGACATATCTGCTTTTTCTGTTATTTGACTAGTTGATGGTTTTAAACAATATCCCCCACTATCATAAATAACGCCTTTTCCAATTATAGCTTTGAAAGGCTCATTTTCTATACCTTTGTAACGAAGAATTATTAGCTTTGCTTCTTGGTTACTTCCTTTATTAACAGCTAAAATTCCTCCTGCTCCAATTGACTCTAATTGTTTACTTTCTAGTATTTCACATTGTATATTTATTTTTTTTGCAATCTGTTTTACATACTCTGTAAAATCTTCTTGTTTCAAGTAATTTGATGGCATATTAATAAGATTTCTAGCCATATTAATAAAACATGCTTCTTGAACCTTATCTAAAATAAATGATTCATCAGTTTCATTTACAATTAAATCAATTTCTGGAATAAGATTTTCTTTTTCTTCCATACCATGAAAATGATAATTAGTTAACAAATATGTTTCTATAAATATATTAACTAAATCATTTTCTTTTATATTCTTGTTTCTTATAGTAGTAATATCTACTAAACAATTTAGTTTAAAATAGGAAATATTCTTCTTTATTAGTGTCTTAAATTTATGTATTGAAAAATCATTTATATTTCCTAAACCTACAAAAATAAATCTTTTAAATGCATATTTACCAAGTGTATGAATTATAGTAACTTCTCCTTCTTTTTTATCAATTAAATCATTAATCGAATAGTTTAATGTATCTTCTATTTCTCTTGGACAAATTGACTCTTCAAATAAAAATATGACAATATCTTTCTTACTATCTTTATAATCTTTTACAATTGATTTACAAAACATATCATTACATCTCTCCTATCTTTAGCACTTTATTTTATATTAAAAAAAAACATACTTTATAAAGGATTTTTGCTTTTTAATTAAAATGTAATATCTTTTTTGCTCCATTTCATATTTTCTATTTCTTTTACTAAATCTTCTACTGCAAATGTTTTCTTTTCTCCATCTTTTGTTCTTTCTAACTCTATAAATCCATCTTCTGTATTATTTCCCATAATTGCAACATATGGAATTCCAAGTATCTTTGCATTTCTTATTTTTTCTCCAATTGAACCTTTTACATCATCTATAATAACTTCTATATCTTTATTATTAAATTTTTCATATAGATCTTCTAATTGTTCTCTTTTCTTATCATTACTAATTAGATATACATAATATGGTGTAACAGAAATTGGCAAAGAAAATCCCACTACTTTATCATTCTCTTTTATTACATTGTTTTCATACATTAATCCAAGTACTCTACTAACACCGATTCCATAACATCCCATATAAAATGGTCTACTATTGTTTTCATTATCTATATAATCTATTCCCATAGATTCTGAATATTTTGTTCCAAGTGCAAAAATATGACCTAATTCAACTGCTTTTTGTTCTTTTAACTTTTTAATATCATTTATATTATATACTTCTTTTAAATAGCTTTGCGCATTTTCTTTTTCTAATACTTCAATATTTAAACCTTGTTTGGTTTCTTCATCAAAAAGTATTGTATCTTCACCAATTCTAGATAGTGCCATTATCTCTTCTGAATTTTTTCCTCCCATAGAACCATTATCTGCTGCAACTGCTACTATATCTAATTGTAATTCCTCAAATGCTTTAAAGTACGTTTCTTTTATCTTTTTATAAGTTTTCATCATAGATTCTTCATCTTTATCAAAACTATATAAATCAAACATTAAGAATTCTTTTCCTCTTAATAGATACCCTCTATTTCTAATTTCATTTCTAAATTTAGGTCCTATTTGATAAAATACTACTGGTAATTGCTTATGTGATGTAACTCTATTCTCGACAAAAGTTGTAATTGCTTCTTCTGCAGTTGGTGCTAAACAATAATTTCCTTTATCTGTTTCAGATGTCATCATAACGCCATCTTCAACATATCCATCATATCTACCAGATCTTTTCCAAATTTCTTCTTGTTGTAATAATGGCATTTGTACTTCTATGCAATCAGCTTTATTAAAATGTTTCTTTATAATTTCTTCAATATTATCTTGCACCTTTAATGGAATATTATCATATGCATATACTCCGACTTCCATATTGTTTTACTTGATTTGTTTGGATTAATATATCTTGTGCTGGATACATTTCATCTAAATTACTTAATTTTACATTTTTCATTCCCATTTTTGATACTCTCATATTATCATTCTCCTTTTATTTATATATTTTATGGACAAAGGGACGGTTCTTTAGTCCAATTACAAATTTTTGTATATATGAATACAAAAAAGGATAGTACCATAAGGCGTGCTTTTTTGCACGGTACCATCCTCTAATTTTAACTTCTTTCATTTTAACGATATTTAACCGGAAATAGTTTGCTATTTCATTCATAGGTAGGAATTAAATAATGTTATTGATAAGTTCTCACTATTCTTATCTCACTTTAAATAAGGGATTATTTAATCATGTCCTAATCAACATTTTTTATATTTAACTTTAAGTATTTTATCATCTTTGTTTTCATTTTGCAATCAATTTTTATAATATTTTTCAGTAAATATTTAATATTTTATAACTCTATTAAAAATGAAACTTTTACATTTCAGTCGTCACGTAATTTACATAACGCTTGAAAAATGTTACAATATGTGTTATCATATTATTACAAACCGTTTTCGACTGTATATTTCATAACGAGACCATAGTGTTATCCCCATTTGGGATTTAAATCAATATTTTGACATGGTCAGTAATTATGAATACAAAGGAAAAAGGTTACTGCTCTGCAGAGAGACTGCATGAGTATAACAAATTTTAAAGCCGGCTATTCTTCCGGCAGCGTCTTAAGGAGGACACACTCATGGAAAAGAATAATCAAATCATCACAAATGGCATTCACCACAGCGCTACTAAGCTCAGCGTGCTTACTATCGGCCTTGGCCTTGCTTCAAATCTTGGCGAAGTCGAAGGTGTGATTAAGCACACTCCCGATGGAGTAAAAATCACCACCAAGGAAGCACCTAATGGCTTCATCTACGATGATGACCGCGAAGCTGTAGTTCGCATTATCGGAGGTCGTGTTTTGATTAACGGCCTATACGACATCTACTGCCCGCCTTCTAACAAGCTCGCAAAGCTGCTCTCTAATCCCATTGATCTCAAACTTACAGATGAGCAGTCCCGTGACTTGGCACCGTTGCTTGAAGCTGCATCTGAGGTAAAACCTAGTCTTGCGCCTTCGGAGTCTGGTCGTGTGGTAGTTGTCATCACTCAGGAACTCATCGCCAAAATCGGTGCTGACGGATCTGATGAAAATGGCGAATACATTTACTGCCGCGACGAATGGGATACCAACCCTAACTCTACTCTTACCAAATTGTATACTGGTGATGCATTCATTATTACTGATGAAACGAATTCCACTGGATACCGTATTGGTTCTGAAGAGTTTTGTGGAACCCATAGATTGGATGGAATTATCCATATGGTAGCCAACTGATGTGATGATTACAGCTTTCCCATTAGCTTACCGCAGGGTTAAAAATGGAAAAACCGCCGTGCATGTGCATGGCGGTTTTTTATATAATAAAATTAATATTTATCTGCAACTTCTCCTTGTTTTTTATAAATACTATTTTCTTTAACAACACCTCTTACAGAAGAAAGCGGGTAAATATTTGTATTTTTTCCTATTACAGTTCCAGGATTTAGCACACTTCCACAACCAACTTCTACATTATCTCCAAGCATTGCACCAAATTTCTTTAAACCTGTTTCTATCTTTTCATCTTCACTTTTTACTATAACTAGCTTTTTATCAGATTTTACATTAGAAGTTATAGAACCTGCTCCCATATGTGATTTATATCCTAGTATAGAATCTCCTACATAATTATAATGTGGAACTTGAACATTATTAAATAATATAACATTTTTTAACTCTGTAGAATTTCCTACAACTGCATTTTCTCCTACAATTGCATTTCCTCTAATAAAGGCACAGTGTCTAACTTCTGCATTTTTTCCAATTATTGCTGGACCATTTATGTATGCAGATTTTGCTACTTTTGCAGATTTCGCAATCCATACATTTTCACCTACTTTTTCATATTCTTCTTTATCCAAACTTTCTCCAAGATTTATAATAAAATCTTTAATTTTAGGTAGTATTTCCCATGGGTACAAACATCCTTCAAATATATCTTTTGCTATTGTTTCATCCAAATTGTATAAATTTTTTATTTCACATTCCTTCATGGTTTTATCTCTCCTCACTTATGTCTATTTTAATTTTGTTCTCTAAAAAATATTTCTTTATATAATTTAATATATTTAGCTAGATAAGTCAATATGTTCATTTTAAATGTTAATGTCAAAACAATTTTAAAAGTGGACAAGAGAACTGTCCACCTTTTGTTCATTTGCTACTAATTTTGTTCATTCAAAGCTCTTGTCTTGTTTAAACTTCTTATTATATCTTTTGTTTTTCTAGTTTTATTTTCAGTTTGTACATTGTTTTTTGTTACTATTGATTGTTCTATATTTAATTTATCTTTTTTAATTTCATTTTTTAACATTTTTAATTTATCTTTTTTTCCAATTGTTTGTTTTACTTGGTTTTTACTTTTTTGTTTATTCATTTTTATCATCTGTCTTTTCTTTTCTAATTCTATAGCATATTCTTCTAATTTACCAGATTGTACTAAACTATAATCATTATATATTTCATCTTCTACTATTATTCCTAAAAAAACCTTTTTACTTTCTAATATTTTTGGAGAAAACATTATTCTTAATTTCTTTTTTAGTGATGCTTTTTTCGTTAAACCTTTATATAAATCTAATATTCCTTTTTCTGATGGAAGTGCAAAATATATTTTCTTTATTTTTCTATCTTCTTTATTTCCAAATGCATAAATTGCTTTATATAAATCTATACTTTTTTCATTATATTCAAGTCCAGTCTTTATTTTAGCTATTTTTTGAACTTCTACTAATTTATTTGTTTTTTGGTCTATAAATTTAATTCTTGTTCCATCTTCATTTATCTTAAATTCACTTTTTTCATTATTTATTCTTTTTGTATATGCTTCTACATATGCATTTTTTTCTACTTCTGGCGCAAAAGATTCTTCTTGCATTACTACTTTCGGTGGTGGTAATCTTTTAATCTCTTTACCTGTTATCTTATTTATTATATACTTAAAAAAGTCTTTTAATCCCATTATTTATCCTTCGCTTTCTTACTACTTTAATTTCAAATTATTACTTATACAAGAATATATTTATATATATACTTTTGTATAAGTTTACATTTTTTATATTACTTCAAAGTTCAGATTCTTATTTATTTTTTCTGTTTTATATTATAACTATTCTCTTTATATAATACAAGCTCTATGTAATTTATTTGGATGTTTTTGTATAAATATTGTCCATTTTGACTTAATCTTATATGTAATTTGTGAAATAGTTTATTTATATATAGCTAACTTTGTATAAAACAAATTAGAATTTTTATAAATATACTACTTCACTAAAACTCGGGCACCAAATTAATATGAAGTCTGAATTGTAACCAAATATTTAAAATTATCTCTCGTTTTTAATTGCTGCTTGTGCTGCTGCAAGTCTTGCTATTGGAACTCTATATGGTGAACAAGATACATAACTTAGTCCCACTTTATGACAAAATTCTATTGTAGGTGGATTTCCTCCATGTTCTCCGGCAAATACCAAGTTTAATATCTGGTCTTGCTTTTTTCCCTAATTCTACTGCCATTTTTACTAACTTTCCAACTCCATCAGTGTCTATTTTAGCAAATGGATCAAATTCATATATTCCTTTATCATAATATGAATTTAAGAATTTTCCTGCATCATCACGACTAAATCCAAAACATAGTTGTGTCAAATCATTTGTACCAAATGAGAAAAATTCAGCATCTTCTGCAATTTCATCTGCAATTAAACATGCTCTTGGTATTTCTATCATTGTTCCAACATGATATTTTAAGCTCATGCCAGAACTAATAATCATTTCATCAGCTGTTTGTGTAATTATATTTTTTACATACTTTAACTCTTTTGAGTCACCAATTAATGGTATCATAATTTCTGGAACAATATTCATTCCTTCTTTATTAACATTTATCGCGGCTTCAATAATAGCTCTTGTTTGCATACTAGCTATTTCTGGATAAGTTACGTCTAGTCTACATCCTCTATGCCCCATCATTGGATTAAATTCATGTAAGTCTACAACTATAGCTTTTAGTTCATCAAAAGTCATTCCCATATCTTTCGCAAGCTGGTCTATTTCTGAGTCTTCATGTGGTAAAAACTCATGTAATGGTGGATCTAATAATCTTATTGTTACAGGATGACCTTCCATTGCTCTATATAACTTTTCAAAATCTCCTCTTTGCATAGGAAGTAACTTTGATAAAGCTTGTTCTCTTTGTGTAGCAGTTTTAGATACTATCATTTCTCTAATTGCTGCAATTCTATCTTGATCAAAGAACATATGCTCTGTTCTACAAAGACCTATTCCTTCTGCTCCAAATTTATATGCCTGTTTTGCATCTTTTTCAGTATCTGCATTTGTACGAACACCAAGTTTTCTGTAAGAATCTGCCCAGCTCATTAATGCACGAAAGTCTCCAGATAATGAAGCTTCTTCTGTTTCTACTTTTTCGCCATATACCTTTCCTGTAGAACCATCAAGTGATATATAGTCACCTTCATGATAGCATTTTCCATCTGGCGCGAAAAATACCTTTTCGTCTTCATTTATTGTAATATCTCCACAACCTGCTACACAACAAGTTCCCATACCACGAGCAACAACAGCTGCATGTGATGTCATTCCACCTCTTATAGTTAAAACTCCATTACATACTACCATTCCCTCTATATCTTCTGGTGATGTTTCAAGTCTTACTAATATTAAGTCTTTTTCTCCATTTTTAGAAAGCTCCCCTGCTCTTTCTGCTGAAAATACTACTTTTCCTGTTGCTGCACCTGGTGATGCGGCTAAACCCTTAGCAATAACTTTAGCAGATTTTAAGCTTTCTACATTAAAATTTGGATGTAGCAGTTGTTCTAATTGCTTTGGTTCTATTCTTAAAACTGCTTCTTTTTCAGAAATCATTCCTTCTTTAACTAAATCTACTGCAATCTTTAATGCTGCATTTGCTGTACGTTTACCATTTCTTGTCTGAAGAATATATAACTTTCCATGTTCTATAGTAAACTCCATATCTTGCATATCCTTATAATGATTTTCTAATCTGTGTGCATATCTTACAAAATCATTATATGCTTTTTCGTTTACTTCTTTTAAAGTGTCCATTGATTTAGGTGTTCTAATTCCTGCAACAACATCTTCTCCTTGTGCATTCATTAAAAACTCGCCAAATATTTTGTTTTCTCCGGTTAGCTGGATTACGAGAAAATGCTACACCTGTTCCACAATCATCTCCCATATTCCCAAAAACCATTTCTTGAACATTAACAGCTGTACCCCAAGATTCTGGTATATCATTTAATTTTCTATATGTTATAGCTCTTGGATTATTCCATGAACGAAATACTGCTTTTACAGAATCTATTAATTGTGCTTTAGAATCTTGTGGGAAATCTTCTCCTGTTTGCTCTTTATATATTGCTTTAAATACTTTTACCAAATCTTCTAAATCGTTTGCATCCATATCTGTATCTAGAGTAAGTCCTCTTTGCATTTTTTTAGTATCTATTGCTTTCTCAAATAAACTTTTTGGTATTTCTTTTACAACATCACTATACATTTGAATAAATCTTCTATAACTATCATACGCAAATCTTCTGTTTTTTTCGGCTATGGCTTTAACTACTTCGTCATTAATTCCTAAGTTTAATATAGTATCCATCATTCCTGGCATAGAAGCTCTAGCCCCAGATCTTACTGATACAAGTAAAGGATTTTCTATGCTTCCTAAAACTTTTCCAGTTTCTTTTTCTAATTTGCTAAGTGCATCATATATTTGATTTATTATCTTTTCTGAAATCTTTTCATTATTTGCATAATATTCATTACAACTTTCTGTTGTTATTGTAAAACCTCCGTGGAATTGGCATTCCAAGATTAGTCATTTCTGCTAAATTTGCTCCTTTTCCTCCTAGCAGTTCCCTCATATTTGCATTTCCTTCTTGAAAAAGGTATACGTATTTTTTATCCATTTTGTTTTTCCTCCTTGTTATTATTCTTTCGTAAATTTGCTTTTATTATAACATAAATTTTTATTTTTCAATATAAATTGTTAAAAAAAGTAAATAATAGAAGTTTACATTATTGTTACAATATTATTATTACAATATTACTGTTTCTTTACAATTTTATGTAAATATAGTATAATATATTTATCAATTAGTTGATTTTGAAAATTGTTTCGTGAGAATTTCACGTTTACAACTTCTTTTTCAGCTTTTGCATTTACTATTTTAACAACACCCAAGCTAAGAACTTGGGAGAAAGAAGGAAATTTTATGTTTATGAACAGTTTTATCAACCAGTACCACCTCGACAACCGTTATTTCGACATTTTCAAGGGTTCTGATGCCCTTGATGCAAAGCGTTTACACGTAGAAAACGTAATACGTTTTGTAGAAAAACTCTATGACAAGAGTGGTGTAGCCATCAGTAAGGAATTACTCCTTCTTTGTGCTGAACATCACGATGACGGTCGTGTTGACCAGTACAGACTTCTTGGAAAGTTTTGGGATAGTGAGATTTCCCATAACGTACTTGGTCTCGAAAGATTTGACAAGTATCTTCTTCATGAAGACTTCGAAAATCCCACTGACGCAAGCATCCAGATTTTCCGCGATGTAATGTTATATCATGGCCGTTTACAACTTTGCGTTTCGCAGATTAGTTATCTGTATATAGCAATCATTACAGCTGCAGATGACCTCGAAAATGCCGCCGCATGCGTTTCATACCTTATTCGGGAGGTTGAAACTGATGCCAAAGGTTATCGCCATGATAATCCTGATGCGGACCAGACTTATGTATCCAAGTTTGTTTTTGATCATTTTGCTTCTGGCGAAAAGTTCGATAAAATGAAGTATTGTCATACCTATGGCGAGTATGTACTCTTTGCAGCAACTCTTATGACAAGCTGTATTAAAAAGTACAATTTCGCTCGTGAGATATTACTTCAGCCTGGATACGGCTATCCTAGCATTCTTGCAGGATACAAGAAAGTTTTTGAGGCTACACTTTCTTCCGAGATGGCGGAGAAAGCCTACAAAGTGCTTTGCGAATACGCATCATAAAATGTACAAAGACCCACTCATTTGTGGGTCTTTGTACATTTTTTATTAATTTTAGCATATTTTTTACTTACACTAATACTATTTTATATCATAATTACACATTCTATGTCTTTATATAATATACCTTTAAATTTTTCTGCATCCTGCTTTGTTCCAACAACCTTTCCATAATGAATTGGTATTACAATTTTAGGACTTATTTGATTCACAAGCTTTGCTGCCTCTTCATAGTTCATAGTATATGTTCCGCCAATTGGAACTAATGCTATATCACATTTCACATTTTTACTTTCTGGTGTAAAGTCTGTATCTCCTGCAATATAATATCTTATATTATTAACTTCAATTATATATCCTATCCAATTATTTTCTTTTGGATGAAATTTTTTATTTATATTGTATGATGGTATTGTTTCAAATTTTAATTCTTGATATTCATACTCTTTATTTGGCACTACTTTTATAATTTTATCAGTTTCAATTCCACTTTCAATTGCTTTTTCATTCATACTTTCTGGTAATATAAATACTGTATCTTCCTTTTTAATCTTTTGTATATCATCAATCGAAAAATGATCATAATGGTCATGTGTTATAAATATTATATCTGCATCTTTTGTAAATTCTTGTAATCCATATGGATCAACATATACAATTTTATTATTAAAATAGAATTTAATAGCACTGTGAAATAGAACTTCAACATTCTCTAGCATATTCTCTCCTCCTTTTTTACTAAACACTTTATATCATATAAACGAAAAAAAGAAAATAAAATTCTTATATTATAGTGTATTTAAAAATAGTTTTAATTTTAATAAATTATATATTATGCTGGTGCTAGGTATTAAAAAAAGCTATTTAAATAGCTTTTTTAATATCATTAATATAACATTATTATTTTAATTTGTTGCAATTTATAAGACAAAAGAGACATTGTGAAAAACACAATGTCTCTACCCAAAATAAATCAATATACGCAGAAAAACTTATCAACTCCTGATGTAAAAAGGTTATATTTCATCTGGAACATAACTCCTGAATTAATCACCTCATACTCGAAGTAGTTTCTATAGATATCACTATAGTTCTTCTTGTAGGCTTCTGTTTCTTTCCATACTTCAATTGGCATTATGTCAGTAAGCATCTGTGTTGTATCTTTTCCCATCATGGAGTGTCTGAGCCGTACTAATTCTAATGCAGAAAGTTTAGTCGAATAGCTATCATACATTGCTTCCTCCAAAGCACGCTTTTGAATTCTTATCTTCGCATCTTTTCTTGGCATATTAAGAAAATTAAATATTATAATCTCCTTGTATCCTATCTGACGCAAAGTTTTAATAAGTGCACCTCGTGAATTTGATGTTACAAACTGACCATCAATTACTATGTTTTTTGCAGATTTAGCATACATCTCCAATAAATGACCAAACTTACTTTCGGCCATTACATCAGCAACCTCCTCGCTAGGCATTGCTCCTTTTTCAAGACATTCCAAAACACAGCTCATTTCCACTTCATCAAAACTACAAAGTTCAAATGACGGATACTTTTCTTTTAAAGCTCTTCCATATGAGGTTTTTCCACAACAGGAAAGTCCAAGAAGAATTATAGCAGTCCGCTTAGAAGATTTTAAGTCAAGCTCATCTTCGGAAAGTACTATCTTACACTCGGTCTTTTTAAACAATTTGTTCCAAACTTCAAAAGGAAATCTTATTCCATGATACCTTATCACCATATTTTGTAGTTCGGCAAACCATCTGTAAGATTCAGCTTGGTTTCTAGTGTATGCATTCTTTGGCACACTATTTCTGTCAATTATTTTTCTTTGCATAAAATTCAACCTTTCTTATGGTGCATAGTAGCAAAAATTAAGCTTCTAAATTCGCAGTATTCAGAGACACTTAAAAATTAGTACTATAATGGTTTAATGATGTATATGCCTAAAAAATAAACATATAAATCATACGTATGAATATATAGTAAAACTCTTTATTTTGAGTATACAAAAAAGTTATCAAATATATTATAACACATTTTCTACATTTATGTAAACACAAATATAGAAACCTATATGATATTTCACAAAACATTACTATTTATTACAAATTTTTCACTAACCATTATTATATTTTAAAGCATTTTTGAATGATTACTCACTGCCTAGACAACTCAAATTCTCAAATTTCTTGTGAGTCAAAATTTTATTTATGCCATATACTATATAAAATGGCAAAGTCATCTGACAAGTAGTCATAACTATTGGAAATGCTCTTCCTGTAATTTTATATAAAATAGTAATAGGACTTGCTGGAAAATCTTTTGATATAAACATTAGATTGCTATCAAATATACTATTTATAATATATGCAATTATACAAATTAACAAAATTAATCCTGCATAATATAAAATGTCTTTTTTTTCGATTTTTATATATTTATATTTATTTATAATTACACCTAAATATATCATGACTCCATGATATACAAAACTCTGCATGCTTATATAATGAAATATTGGATATGTTAATAATGATGTTGTTGGAAACATGATAAAAACTATTCCAGCAACTATTCCACCAGTTGCTAAAAATACATCTCCCACTCTTTTTATAAATTTATTTTTTACAGAGCTAAATATACCAGCATATAACAAAATACTACAATAATATAATGGTACATAAGTATTAATATTATTTCCATTTCCTATTTTCAAATTAAAGATTATTTTTATTATTTCTAATATCCAAACTAATATAGTTGTTTTCATTATTATTACTTTTACATCATTTTTTTCTTTTATCTTTGTACATTTAATGGCTATACAAATTCCAATTATAGTTGATATTATTAGTGAAAAGTGACCAAAACTAAATAGTCCACATTCTTTATATGTTCCTGGTTTTGCAAATATCATATTTTATTATTCTCACTTTCTTTTTTATAATTATATATTAATAAAACACTAAATATTATAAATATACATATAGAAAGTACCCCGAGATACTCTAAAATTCATAAACATTAAACTATCTGTTCTAAGATTTTCTATTAGAGTTCTAATAAATGAGTACATTACTAAATATATATATGTAATTTGCCCTTTAAATTTCCTTTTTCTTTGTAATATCATTAAAACTATAAATATTATTAATGTTCCTATTGATTCATAAAAAAATGTAGGATGTACTTCTATATAATTTCCATTTTCTATTATTCCCATTCTAAATATACATTTAGTAACTTCTCCATGTGCTTCTACATTAAAAAAGTTACCCCATCTTCCTATACACTGCCCTAAAGCAAGACAAGGTGCTACATAATCTAACACATCTAAAGTAGATATTTTTTTATTTTTACAATATATTAATATTGTAATTACTGCTCCAATTATTCCTCCATATATTGCAAGCCCTCCGTCTCTAATATTAAATATCTCAAGTGGATTTTGCCAATATAAATTTATACTAAATATTACATAATATAATCTTGCACATATTATAGATATTGGTAAAACATATATTAATAAATCTAATATATTATCAAATTTTATTCCAAACTTTCCCTCATTTTTTTTACAAATTATTATTCCCAATATAATAGAAAATACTATTAGAAAAGCATACCAATAAATATTAATCCCAAATATATTAAACATGATTGGATTTATATTTAATTTTAAATTTAATAATGGAAATACTACTTCTTTCATTTATTTAATTTCTCCTTTTATTTAAAATTTTTATTTTTGATTATATTTTTTATTAATATTAATTTATTTTTTTATCTGTGTGAAATCGTAATTATTTGACTATAAGATATTATTTTCATCTAACCATTTAAAAAATTTAGGATAATCTTCTTTAAATTGTAATGGATTTTCTTTTATTAGTTCTTTTATTTCTTCTTTATCCATATAGAAAATTTCTTGAATTCCATCTTTGTCATAATTTAATTCTCCATCATATACTAATTTATACATTTTTGAAAATGCACTAGTATTTATGTCATAAGGTCTAAAATATGCAATTTCTTCCAATTTAACATTAGTAATTCCTAATTCTTCTTCTAGTTCTCTATATGCTGCATCTTCATAAGTTTCTCCTGCTGAGACATGTCCTCCAACTGAACAATCATAGCAATTTGGAAAAACTCTTCTGTTTCCGCTTCTTTTTGGAACTACTATTTTATTATCAGTAGTAAATATCATTATATTTATTACTCTAAAATTTCTCCAATTATTTTTGTATATTATATTTCTGTCTTCTTTACCAATTACATTATCATTTTCATCAACTAAATCTAGAAATTCAATATTTTCCATTTTTTCCTCCTTATATAATTTTAATTACTTATTTATTTTTGGGTATTATATAATATTCAGTTTAAATTGTCTAACATTTGTTTTAAACGCATTTTCTAATTAGTTAATATTTATATATTATACTAACAATTAATTATGATTTACTGCAAATTCATATAAATTTATAATTTTTCCAAATATTAATCATATTTTGGCTACTTTTTAAACAAAAAATGAGAGGAGCTATTAATAAGAACAATTCTGTCCTTATATAAAAGCTCTCCTCATACATAATTTATTTCACTCCCATCTGCATTTCTGGGCTTCCTATATATACATCTCTATTTCCTTCTAAATCATGATATTTTATAATCGTATAAGAATCATATTGGTATATCATACTGCCACCATCTCTATACATGTCACCTTTAATTATTTCATTTTCTAAATCATTGTTAGCTTTTTGTATAATTTCATCCATTGTAATTTTATTGTTTAACAACGCTTCTCTTAATGACATTTTCTCATCATTTATGCTAATTTCTACACTTCCACCATATGAGTATATATTATAATTATAATCTTCCATTTCTTGTTTTGTTAATATTATGTCTTTTTCTGAAGATTCTTGCGATTTAGTGAAAAAAATTTCAAAATTATCTACAGATTTTATTTCTATATTTATCGCATCTATTTTAGCAGGATATGTTTCCATTATAAATCCTGAATATGTTATTTTTACATTAGTTCCTGATTTGTAAATTATATCATTATTTTCTACAAGAGAAATTATTACTTGGTCTGATGATTTTCTTATTTCCTCATCTTCATTTGGCTCTACAATTATATAATCTTTTTGGGATTCTATTATCTTTCCAAAAAATGACTTTGTTTCTTCTATTATATTTGCATCTTTTGAATATGAACATAAATAGATATCTTCATAGATTTTGGCACCTTCTATATAATTTATTTCTGCTAATAACTTCAATTTTATATCTATTATATCTCCTTGTTCTTCTACTACAAAATCATAATATTCTTCTGGTATATCATCATTTGTTTCAATTTTTCTATCATTCTCTGCAGACCATTTATCTCTTGTATTATCTTTGGTTACTATATAACTACCTTTCTTTTTTGTTTTACCAGATTCTATATATTCTGATACTTTATATTCAATATCTGTTATAATCATATCTCCTTCTGTTGTAAATTGCGCAATTCTTAATCTTGTATCTTGTCTTTCTCCTTTATTTACATTTAACCTGTCTATAAAATTATCTAATACTTTTTTATTGTATATTACATTATTATTTGCAATTGTAAAACATCCATCAGAGATTGCATCTTGCATATTATAGTTTTTTGGTAAATCATTTAAATTTTTTTCTTGCACATTTAAAGTATTGGTATTTTTATTTACTTTACTAACTATATTATTATTTGGTTCATTGTTAGTTATAATATATTTCATAACTCCTATTACTATTAATAATACTAAAATAACTACTATTAATATTGATAAAGCTCCTATTATTCTTGCTTTATTTTGTTTCATTTGTACCACCATTCCTTTCTAATATTTAGACACATTAGAGCAATAATTTTGTTGGCATTTTTTATTTTATTGTTTTTTATATAAAAAAAGACAGTTCCAAATATACAAATACAATATTTATTCATTTGGAATTGTCCCTTTTAAGTATTTTTCGAAGATACTCTTTTATAAAACATAATTATTATTTAATTAGTCTTTTTAATTCTTCTATATTTTTTTTGTAAAAATTTATTGCATCTTCATATGGTTTGCTACTTTCTAAGTCTACATCTACCATTTTTAATAAATCTATTGATTTTTTTGTTTTTCCTTGTTTCAACATTTCTTTATATTTTTCTACATATCCTGCTTCTTTACTTAAAATCTTACTTGCTATAGCAATTGCAGCTGATATTCCAGTTGCATATTTATATACATAGAAACAACTATAGAAATGTGGTATTCTTGCCCATTCATATTTAATATTTTCATCTACTTCTATAGAACTTCCAAAATATTTTTTGTTTAAATCATAATGAATATTATTTAAATCTTCTGCTGATAGCATTTGTCCTTCTTCTATTTTTTCATGTACTATTTTTTCAAATTCTGCAAACATTGCTTGTCTAAATAGTGTTGCTCTTATCATTTCTAACATTTCATATATTAGACTTGCTTTTTTTACCTTATCATTTTCATTTTTTATTTGATAACTACTTAATAATATTTCATTAACAGTTGATGCTACTTCTGCTACCATTATTGTATAACTTGCATCTAATATATTTTGATTATTATCTGAGTAGTATGAATGCATTGCATGACCAAGTTCGTGGGCAATAGTGCTTGTATCTCTTTTATCTCCTATAAAATTAGTTAAAACAAATGGATGCAGACCATATATTCCCATACTATATGCTCCGAGCTCTTTTGTTTTCTTTTTCGTATACATCTATCCATCTATTATCAAAAGCTTCATTTAGTAATTTAATATAATCCTCTCCAAGTATTGATAAAGCATTTAATACTTCTTCTTTTGCCTGCTCAAATGTTATTGTTTCTGGCTTTAATTCTAATGGATTACAATATATATCATACATATTAATTGAATCTAATTTTAATAATTCCTTTTTTAAACTTATAAATTCATGATTTACATTCATCATCTTACTTACAGTATTAATTAGAGTATCATATACTTTAATACTTGCATCATCATGTATTACCGCTTTTTCTAATGATGATTTATAATTTCTTATTTTGCTTGTTATAGTAGAATATTTTACTCTTGATATATATAATTCTGTAATTGTATTTATATATTTTTGATAGGTATTGTACATTAAATTAAAAGCATCTTTTCTTACATTTCTGTTTTTGCTTTTTAGAAAATTTGTATATGTAGCATCTGTAAGTTCTACTTCTTCTCCATTTTCATTTTTAATTTTTCCATATTTTAATTCTGCATTTGTAAATATATCGTATGTATTTTCAGAGTTTGCAAAAATCTCAGAATAGTTTGATAATAAATTTTCTTCTTCTTTACTTAATATATATTTTTTCTTTTCTAGTATTTCTTCAATGTCTCTTTTATATTTATTTAATTCCTTCTTTTCGTTAAAAAAGCCCTGAATTTTTGCTTCATCTTGGTTTATTATTTCTGGAGTAATGTATGAGACTGCTATACTAAAATCTGATTCTATTTTTTCTACTAATTTAAATAGTTTTATTGAATCTTGATTTGCCATATCTAAATGGTATTTTAGCATTCCATATGGATATATTTTTTCGAATAGTTCTTCTGCTTTTTCGTATAAAGAATATAAGTTGTATAGATTTTCTGCTGAGTCGCATAGCTTTCCTTGAAATTCTTTTATTTTATCTAGAATTTTATATAACTCGTTCTTACTGTTATTAAAATCTTCTTCGTTTTTGAAAATTTGTGTTAAGTCCCAATTATATTTGTTATCCATAAATTTCTCCTTTGCTAAGTGTTCGTTTTGGATAGTTACAGATGAACACTTTTTATAAATATATTTAGGTTTTTGTAGGTTTTGCCTATAAACCTTTATGTATGGTATGCTTCTTATCTCTTGTACATGTATTGATCTGTGTTTTTTACTTTTATTTATAGGTTAGCACTATTTATCTTTATTTATTTCATTATATGAGCATTTGTCTCCGACATTTTATTTTTCTTGCTAGTTTGAATGATTGTTTATCTTTTTTTGTAACAATTATTCTCTTAATGTTATCTTTTGTGCAGATGTCTAAAGTTATTTTCCCTGGTTCTATTTTTGGATGTCTTAATATTCTAATTTCTGCTTTTTTGTATGGTATTTTAGAAAAGGCTATATATGAAAATTTTTCGTCTTCATATGGAACTATCCCATCTTTTAATTGTTTGTGTATTTTGTTTCTTGCTATTCTACAGGTTGCGTGACACCAATCTTCTTTTGGAAGCATGCACTCTTTTTCATGTGTACATGGTGCAATTACTTTAGCTCCTATTTTTATTAATTCTCTTCTTATTTCCATTAGACATTTATATCCGTATTGGTGTTCCTGGTTCTATTATAAGCAATATTTTTTCTGTAGAATTCCATAGTTTTTCTAATACTTTTATTCTTTGATCTTTTTTCATTTCATTTAATACATATGATGCAATTACAAGCTCTGCTTTTTCTTCTATATCATCTTTTGCTAAATCTCTTTGTAACCATTTTGAATTTTTTAAGCTTTCTAAATTAGAGGACTTTACTAAATCTTCTCCAAGTTCAATCATAGCTTTTTCTCTTTCTAAACAAACTATATTGTTAATATCTAACAATTCGCTTGCTGCCCAAGATGCTGCTCCTGTACCTGCGCCGGCGTCTAGCATAGTATGTATTTCATCTTCTATTAAATTAAAAGTATGTTCTAAAGCTTTATATACAGCGCCATATGTTGCCGGCATTCTAAATAAACTATATGCTGTGGCCTCTTTACTTGTTGTTAAAAGCCTCTTACTATTTCCACTTTCATTTCTATATTTCTCTGAAAGATTTTTGGTGTTTTGAATTAATTCTTTTATTTGACTACTATTTACTCTAGCTTCTAGTTCATTTCTTAATTCTATTGGTAAATCCATATATGCTCTTTATCACTTCTTTCGCATTTAGTTTTTTTATCAATATTTTCTATTTTATTTGAAACTTCATTCTTTTAATCTGATGTGATACTACCATAAAATCTAATAAATTGCAATCATATATAAGCTACAGTTTTTTTATTTTTAACATTATATTGTTATCAGTCCCCATTGCTATTGGAATAGATTTTTAGATTTGGAACAAACATAATTAATATCTTGAATTATGTTTGACCAAAATAAAAAATATACTTATTCAGAGAATTTATAATATATCTTTATACTCTCTGAATCCATTATCTCTATTCTATCCATTAAGCTCATAATTGTTTTTTTATCTATATTTTCAAAATCGTTTATTGCGCTAAACATTGCTCTTTGTAATTTTTAGATATTATCTTATCTCATTAGTTGTAGTTTCCTTTATGGACTTTTATAAATATCTCCAACAATTAGATTAATATCAAAAAAGAAGTATTTGATTTCATCTGAACTCAAATGCTTCTCTTTTTGATATTAACAATTATTTAATTTTCGAACAAAATTTCTTTCATATTATTGCAATTTAAATGTCTTTATTTTAGCTGTAGGTAGTTTATAAAATCATCAATAGAAGTTACTCCATTACTAGAATTATAATAAATTTTTACATTCTCATATTCTTGTTTATTATTTTCTATTTCATTTTTTATTTTTTCCATATCTTTTTTATTACGTATATAACCTATAGTCATTACTTCTGGTTCAATATACTGACATGTAATGCCTACATCTGTTTGTTTCACTTTTTGATATATATTTTTTCCATTAGCATTATAAAAAATATACTCATAGTAACTATCCATATAACTACTTTGAATTTTAGACTGAACTATTTTCCCCACATACTCTGCATCATCAGGTATAGTTATATCTTTTTTTATTATCGGCCCTACTACAATACATATTATCACTATAATACAAATTATAATTAATACAATTTTATATTTTTTCATATTTTACCCCCAAAAATATATCATACTTCACCATATTACTATTTTCTATTAACTTTAACTGAATGACATTTAATCTTTTAAAAACTTTTCCCAATCCATAAATGCATGCCCAATTCGCAAAACACTAACCTTATTCTCAACTTCATTTATTACATAAAATATAATATAATTCTTTACATTTACTTTTCTTATATTGGTATATCCTGTTAATTTTTCGTCTAAAACAGTCATAGCTCCTGCAACACTTTCTAAATTCAGTAATTCCTGTTTGAACATAATTTTATATTTATCTGTAACAATCTCCCCTGACAACTCATTTCTAATATACAAAATAATATTTTCCAAATCTTCTTTAGCAGTTTTTGAAACTTCCACAATGTATCTTCTCATTCTATAAAGCCTCCATCTCTTGTTATATTTTATCTATTTTTTCAAAAACCTCATCTAAAGAATAAACTTTATTTTCGTTTATATCATCTAATCCTTTCTGTAATTTTTCTTTTAAATCAGTTTTGCTCTTTATTATAACACGCTCTGGACCGTCGATGTTCATATTTGAGAATTTTAAAAATTCCATAAAATTAATGACTTGAGCAATTAACTCATCTGGCAATGTTTCTATTTCATTATATAATTTTTGTTTTTCTATAGACATTCTATCTACCTCCAATCAACTTTGATATCTTACTATTAATAAGTATAACACAAAATGCAGAAAATTACTATTTTCTTTAGCTTTTCTACAAAACAATATTACTTTATTAACATTTTACTATAACAAAATTTTTTACACCATACTTTAACTCAAATTTTATGATTAAAAATTTCAATATTTTATTGTATTTATTTACTTTATGCTCTCTATCTAAGTTAATCTTATATTATTTTAATTTGTTATTTTTCTTTTAAATATCTCTTTAACAAAAATGTTAAGAAATATGGAAATGTATAAAATTTTCCGTTAAATCCTATATTTTTATTACATAATTTTATCCCATATTTAATATCTTTATATTTTTCATTATCTATTAAATTATTCAAAGAAACTGTTGCATTATCATTTGCTTTTACTTCAATTGGAATCAGAGAATCCTTATCTCTTATAAAGAAATCCATTTCAATTGTTCCTTTTTCATTTTTATAAAAATACAATTTGTAACCTTGTTTTACTAACATATCACCAACAACATTTTCATAAATTGCACCTTTGTAAGTGTTAAAATTTTTATTATATCTTAAGTCTTCTTGTGCTTCATTATCTAGTGAACCTATTAATATTCCTGTATCGCCAAAATATAATCTAAAATTATCTGGATTATAGTTACCTCCTAAAGGAAGCTCTGGTCTGTCCATGCAATGCGAAATATTTATTATTCCTGCATTATCTAGCCATTCTATAGTACCTACATATTCTCTACTTCTAGCTCCATCTTCAACTTTTGATATTTGGAATTTCTTATTTTCGTTTCCTAGAAATGTAGGAATTTTTCTATATACATTTAATATTTTTCCTTGATCTAATCCATTTGCATATTTTGTAATATCTTCTTCATAATCTAATAATATTTGTTTTTGCATTTCTAAAGTTCCACTATAATTTTTTTGAGTAACAAATTTGTTTACAATTGCTGGCATTCCACCTATTATCATATATTCTTTAAAATTAGACATCATAACATCATACTGTATATTACTTAATGGTTTTACCTCCAACATGCACTTGTACAAATCTTCAATTTGCTCTTCTTTATATCCTTTTGCCCATAAAAATTCTTCAAAATCCATTGAATACATATTATAATCAATTTTATTTCCAACACTGTTTGACTCTATTTCTTTATAGTTAATTCCCATTAATGAGCCCGAGCAAATTACATCAAATCTTCCATCTTGATTGAATGACTTTAATGATGTTACACAATTAATACATGCTTGAAGTTCATCAAAAAAAATTAATGTTTCTCCTGGTATAAATTCAAAGTTTGGGTTTTTTAGTGAAATATTTTTTAATATGCTATCTACTTCAAATCCATTATCAAATATATCATGATACTGTTTTTGAAGAGCAAAATTAATTTCTACTATACTTTTATAATTATTTTTAGCAAAATTTTCTATAGCATCTGTTTTTCCTATTTGTCTAGCTCCTTTTACTATCAAAGGCATTTTATATTTATCTTTTTTCCACTCTATTAAATATTGGTCAATTTTTCTTTTCAATCTTTTCATGTATTTATCACCTCTGTATATATTTTGTCACAAAATTCTCGTTTATTCAATGTATTTTATCACAAAAATCCAGACATTTTATTACTTCAAATCACATTTTTCTTATTTAATAATTGATTTTTATATATTTTTTTATTTTACCCTTTTTATTTTTTGCCTACTGCATCCACATAATATCTCAATGTTGTAAAACATAAGTAGTCATTACTAAAAAAAAGAATAACTCTCTAGAACTATTCTTCAAAAACTAGAAATATCGATTCTTCAACTTTCTATCCTATTGGCTATTGCGACCATGTACCCTTCAATATTAAAATAGTAGAGTAGTAGCCTGTGTATTTATATAAAAATACACAGGCTACTAACTAATTTTGCCGTTTTAATTTGTAAATTTTATATGATTTACAAATTAAAACCGCATTATTATTTTTATATTTTTGAACTATTTACATTTTGGAATAAATTTGATTTTTTTAATATTTATTTACTCTATAATTTTCTTTTTTAATACTTCTTTAAAATCCTCTTGAGCTTCCTCCACCTCCTGATGAACCTCCTCCACCAGAAAAGCCACCACCAGAACCTCCAGAAAATCCTCCTGATCCGCCATGGAAACCTCCTCCGCCTCCGAAAGAATATCCATCCGGTTCGATGACAAAATGTATCCTCCTGCGTTTCCAATTAATCCCATTATTATATTAATAACTATTAAGGAAACTGATTTAGTAATTATATATGTTATTATACCTAGCACTAATGCATATATTATAATTAATATTGTTGTTTTAAATTTTTTAGTTCTATGTTTATTTATAGCAGAAATAACATATCCAAACATAACGCTAACATACAATACAGAAAAATTAATATTTTCACTACTTGTATTATTTTCTATTTTTATAGCTTGTTCTTGTTCAATATCAACATTATATTCATTTGCAATTATGTTTAAAAAAGCACTGAATCCATTTTTTATACCTTCATTCCAATTGTCGTTTTTTAAATATGGTATTATATATTCATCTTGAATTCTTCCTGTTTTAGCATCTGGCAAAACACCTTCTAAACCATATCCTACTTCTACTCTAAACTTTCTTTCTTCTAAAGCCAGAAGTAAAAGTAGTCCATTATTTTTATTTTTGTCTCCAATTCCAAACTCTCTAAAAACTTGAGTTGCATATTCTTCCAAAGACTGCCCTTCCAAAGAAGGAACAGTAACTACAACAATTTGAGCACCGAGTTTTACTATTTAAACTTTGATTTGCATTCATTATATAACTTTTTGTTTCTTCATTTAATATTCCTGCATAATCATTAACATAGAAGTCGCTTGTAGGTTTAACTACTGCTTTTACATAGCTTCCACAAAGAATGGTAAAACATATTATTAAAAAGATTATCTTTTTCAATACTTTTTTATTCAAAGTTAACACTTGGAACCTCCCTGCTTGATTCTTTTGCTTCAAAGTATTGTTTTTGTTCAAATCCAAACATTCCAGCTAAAATATTTCCTGGGAATGTTTTTACTTTTAAATTATAGTCTTTTACAGCATCATTATAGTCTTTTCTTGCTACTGCTATTCTATTTTCTGTTCCTGATAATTCATCAGATAATTGTATAAAATTTTGAGAAGATTTTAAATCTGGATAATTTTCTACCACTACCATTAATGCATTTAAAGATGATGAAAGTTCATTGTTTGCATTTGATTTTTCTTCTACACTACTTGCGTTCATTAATTTAGTTCTTGCATCTGTTATGCTATTTATTATTTCTGTTTCATGTGATGTATATCCTTTTACAGTACTTACTAAATTAGGAATTAAATCTGCTCTTCTTTCTAACATTACATCTAAGTTAGAAAAACTTGTATCTACCGCTTCCGATTTTGAAACTAATCCATTATAACTTCCTACTAAAAATATAGCTATAATTACTATTATTGCAATTATGCTAATTAAAATAATACTTGATTTTTTCATATCATTTACCTCCATTTCAATTTAAAAAGATTCTATCACATATAGATATTATATACAATAAAATTCATCTTAATTTTATAAATCAAAAAATACAGTAACAATTCACAGCTTATTTTGAGGCACATACTAGCATAGCAATTGGTTATATATGTATAATTTAAACCAATCGCCGACTGCTCATATTTTGACATTGACAAAATATAAAATGCGTGGTATCAAACTTATTCACAGCAGTCCCCTGCCACGCTTCAAGATTGGTTTAAATTATACATATATAACCAATTGCTATGCGGTAACATTATCTCTCTAAAATCAAAAGCTATCACTAATAACAAATTACTCCATATTTTTATATAGAGTAATTAAAATCTTTATTAAATTTTTATAATTTTCTCCCATGGCATATCTTCTTTTCCAAAATGTCCATAATTTGTTGTTTTACTATAAATTGGAGCTCTTAAATTTAATGTTTTTATAATTCCAGCTGGTGTTAAGTCAAAATTATCTTCAATCTTTTTTATTATTTCGCTTTCAGGAATAGTATTTGTACCAAAAGTATCTACATAAATAGAAACAGGTTTTGCAACACCAATACTATAGGCAATTTGAATTTCACATTTTTTTGCATATCCATTTGCCACAATATTTTTAGCAATATATCTTGCCATATATGCACCACTTCTGTCTACTTTAGTAGGATCTTTTCCTGAAAAAGCTCCTCCACCATGTCTCGCAAATCCACCATATGTATCTACTATAATCTTTCTACCTGTTAAACCCGTATCACCTAAAGGTCCTCCAATTACAAATCTACCTGTTGGATTAATAAAATATTTTGTATTATCATCTAATAGTTCATTTGGTACAATTACATTAATTATCTTTTCTTTAATTTCTTTTTTTAAATCTTCTAAAATAACACTTTCTTCGTGTTGAGTAGAAATAACAATTGTATCTATTCTCTTAGGAACTTCATCTTCATATTCAACTGTTACTTGAACTTTTCCATCTGGTCTTAATCCTTTTATTAACCTTAACTTTCTTACTTCTGTTAATCTTTTAGCAAGTTTATGTGCTAAATATATTGGCATTGGCAAAAAAGATCTAGTTTCATCAGTTGCAAAACCAAACATCATTCCTTGGTCTCCTGCACCTTCTGATTCTACTCCCTTATTTTCTTTTTCTTCTAATGACTTATCTACTCCAATTGCAATATCTGGTGATTGTTTAGAAATATTTAGCCATACCTTACAAGTTTTATAATCAATATCTGTATTTGCATTATCATATCCAATTTCTTTTATTGTTTGTCTTACTATTTCTTCAATATTAACTTCTTTCTTTGATGTAATTTCTCCAGTTACTACTACTTGTCCTTTTCCTGCAACAGTTTCACATGCTACTCTAGCTAAAGAATCCTCTTTTAAATATGCATCTAATATTTTATCTGATATTGTATCACATAATTTATCTGGATGTCCTTCTGTTACACTTTCTGATGTAAATAATCTCTTCATATATATTCCTCCTTTTCTTTATCTGTTATCTATTTTATTTGCTAGCTAATTGCCAAGTAGAACTTTTAGTATTTTGGCAAACCTTTCGTTTTATTTTGATAAAAAACAACAAAACCTTTGCAGTTTTTTATAGCAAAGGTTAATAATAAAAATAACTTTATGTTCTTATCATCAGCCAAAGCTAAATTATGCTTTGTCGGTATTAGCACCTTATTTCCTAAATAGGTTGCTGTGGAGTCATAAAGCCGATTCTCTCGTCCACTCTAGATAACATATATTGTTTTATATAATAATACTTTTTCGTTATTATGTCAATACATTTTTATATGAATACATAATTTTATAACTAATTTTTTATAAATACACTATTATTCTATTTTAATTTCATTTTCTCTTTTTTAAATTCTTCACTGTTTACTAGTTTAATTTCTTCTTCTGTTAATTTTTCTACTCTATAAACTTGATTATATGTATTTTTCTTTTCTTCACTTAATTCTTCTACTAAATCTTTATATTCTCTAGTAAAAGTTTTTCCATTTTGGAATATGTTCTCATATACAACTAGATTATTTAATGATTCTTCTAATTTATCTCCTGAATATGTAACATTAGTTGCAATAATTTTATATATATTCTTTTCTAATAAACTTTTTCCTTTAAAATGCTTGCATAAATCTCCTACTTTAAATAAATTCTCTTCCATAAATTATTATTACCTCCTTTTGCTAAATATTATCATATATTCTCTTTAGGTTCAATATATAGACAATTTTTTGATAATGCTGTTTAAAATTTTATTATATGTACACACTATTAATATTGGAGGTATATTATGGATTTACTTAAAATAGTAGCTTTATCTCTTGGCTCTGTAATCTTTCTTTTTATATTAACTAAATTAATGGGTAATAAAGAAATGTCTCAGCTTAGTATGTTTGACTATATTATTGGAATTACAATTGGTTCTATAGCAGCAGAAATGGCTACAGCCCTGGAAAGTGATTTTATGCAACCGCTTGTAGCTATGGCTGTATATGCAGTTGTTTCTATTGTTATATCTGTATTATCTTATAAATCTCTTAAATTTCGTAGGATATCTTCTGGGGACTCTTTAATTTTATTGGATGACGGAGAAATTTATCGTGATAATTTGAAAAAGGCAAAACTAGATTCAAACGAATTTTTAATGCAATGTAGAATTAATCGGATATTTCAATTTAAGTGATATCCAAACTGCAATTTTAGAATCTAATCGGTAAAATAAGTTTTCTTCCAAAATCTGAAACAAGACCTGTAGCTCCTTCTGATTTAAATATAAATCCAGAACAGACAAAACTTGTTACTAATATTGTTCTAGATGGTCAAGTTTTAAAAGAAAATTTAGGATATACTGGTAATGATGAATTATGGCTTCAAAAAGAATTAGTCTCTCAAGGTTTCGATAGTGTAGATGATATCTTCTTAGCAACTTGTGATAGTAAAAATAATTTGAGTATATATCCTAAAAAAAATTTTAATAATTCTCATGATATTTTTGAATAGTAACTTTTCTATATTCTATAACAAAACAATAGTATACTAAATTTATATTTAATATCTAATTGATGTTTCCTATAGTCAAACCTTTAATAGTTTATATATTAATTGCTATAAAAAACAAACTAAATAGAGCCACTTTACATTATTTAGTTTGTTTTTTTAATTACTCTACTTTTAGGAACACCTACAATTGTTACATTATTCTCTGTAGATTTCAAAACAACTGAGCCTGCTCCCACTTTTACATTATTTCCTATCTTTATTGGTCCGAAGTATTTTAGAACCTGCACCAATCATTACATTATTTCCAACATCAGGATGTCTCTTGTATCTATCTTTTCCAGTTCCTCCTAGTGTTACCTGATGATAGATTGTACAATCATTTCCTATAGTTGCAGTTTCTCCAATTACAATTCCCATTCCATGATCTATGAAAAGTCTTCTCCCTATTATAGCTCCTGGATGTATTTCTATCCCTGTAAAAAATCTTGCAAATTGAGATATAAGTCTTGCTATAAAGAAACGTTTATGTTTATAGAAAAAATGCGCAATTCTATAAAATACTAGAACATGAAATCCAGGATATAGAATAATTATTTCTAATATATTTCTTGCTGCTGGGTCTTTTTCTTTAATATTTTTTGCATCTTCATATAATTCTTTTATAGTTTTTAACATCAGATTCACCTCTGGTATTTAATATTTTAAGTGTTTATATATCTTATGTTTATAAAATATAATCTGATACTAAATATATATTTTTTTACTATGCTTAAAAGTTTTATTCATACTCATTTAGAACTTCCATTTTATTTTATAATATAAAATAAACTATTATAAGATTATAATAGTTGTCAAAAAAATACCTATATATTGATTTTATGTCAAATTTATGTTATTATGATAATAGGTACTTTGTATCTGTGTGGGACAAAAAACAATTCTTATAGGAGGTGCTTTATATGAAAAAATCCCGACGGATAACTCTACTGTTTGTACTTTTCTCTGTGCTATATGTATTTGTATTTATCTATAGCATACATGCACAAAGGAGTGCATTCAAACAATCAAAAGCTGAAATTCTTGTTTCAGCTGGCTACAGTCCGACCTCAAATGTAATAGTATGGCGTGAAAGCGGCAGATATTATGTAAATGGTCAATACTGTACAGATCACGATATCACTTCTGCCATCGATAGTCTTATACAAAAAAATGAAGACTATGAGATGTTACAAGTCATCCTAATTTCATTTGGTTTATTATGCCTTTTGTTATTTGGGACAATGTATAATCAGGTGAAGGAAGTGGAAGAATGCAATGAGTCTTTGAAGTTACAAGTTTTAACTCAAGAAGAAGAGTTAAATTCTATAACAGAAAGCTCTATGTTGTTCTTCGAACAGGAAGCTATCCGAAAGAAAAGGGCTACGGTGGATATTTATGATTATGCCGCCGATAGAGCACATCCTTTATCAGGAGAGAGTTCAGGAGAGAACGAGTCCGAAGATTTCAGCTCTGAAGATAATAAATCTGAAGAAGCTGAAGAATCTGAAGAATAACACACATGCGGGGGGGAAACTATCAATCCTCCTGCTTTTATTATGTTTTTAACTTCTATCTTTAATAAATCTAACAAATTGTATCTAAAATTAATTTCATAAAATCTATTTTGATATATACTATATATCTAATAATTCGTATGTTCTATTGATACTACTTTGATCATTTACTTTCTAATTTTTTTAAAAGTTATAAACAATTATTTTATTAATATAAAAATTTTATTTTATATAAAAACTTACTATAGTTAGTTCTATATAATAAAAAAAACAGTATGGTATTTTACTTAAATACTATACTGTTTTTTGTTTATCATCTTCTTATAAGAAACTGATTACTTAAATACTATTTTTTTGATAATTTATACTACTATTTCCTACATTAACACTATTCTGTTCTTAATGCTTCCACAGGATCTTTTTTGCTTGCCATCTTTGATGGTATTAAACCTGCAATAATTGTAAGAATCATACTAATTATTACTAATATAACTGCACCACCTATTGGAAGACTTGCTATTCCAGATACATTTGCAACCGCTTTTATAATAGCATTTACTGGAATTGTTAAAAGGACTGTAACTCCAATTCCTAAAAGTCCTGCTGCTAAGCCTATTATAAATGTTTCTGCATTAAATACTCTAGATATATCTTTTTTAGAAGCTCCTATTGCTCTTAATATACCAATTTCTTTAGTTCTTTCTAAAACAGAAATATATGTAATAATACCAATCATAATTGATGATACGACTAATGATATTGCTACAAATGCAATTAATACATAACTAATCATATTAACAATTACACTTACAGATTTCATCATCATACCAACCATATCAGTATAATTAATTACATTAGATTCCTTTCCTTCATCTCTTTGTTTTTGATTGTATTTTTCAATCTCATCTGCAATTACTTCTTTTGCATCAAAATTTGTTCCATAAATATTAATACCTGATGGCTTACTTAAATTAACTACACCTAAAGTTTCTAAGTTATCCTCATATGTAGCCTTTTGATTTTTAGTAAAAGACTGCATTAATTTTGCCATTTCTTCACTTGATAAACTGCTCATATATGCTTTTTGTTCTTGTGTTAAATTTGAATAATCAAATTTGGTATTTTCATCTTCTTTAGGGAAATTTATTCCTGTAAATATATTTACTTCTGGTTTTTGTTTTTGCTCTTTTACAATTTCTTGTTCATTAATTTTATTAATTACATACTCCTTTAATTCTTTGGTATATCCTATCGCACCACTTACAGATGTAGCAACACTTTCTTCGTTTGGTTTTATTATACAAGATATTTTTATGTTTTCTGCGTCTGCAATTTTCTTTTTCATATATTCTTCATCTTCACTTTTATCTACCCACATATTATTTGTTTTTTCATAATAATCTGTGTTTAATATTAGTTTAAACGAAAGATTTAATAAATCTTCATAAGTATAAACAGTTTGCTCATCTGCTTCTACTTTATCTCCTCTTTTTACTGCATTCCATTTTTTTTCAAGTTCTTTTTGGTCTTTTAGTCCTAAAGAGTATAATGTATAATCACTTATTTGATTATCTTTATCTACTACTAAAGCAACTTCATTATATGATTTTGGCCAATTTCCTGCTACAATATCATATTGTGATTTTAATAACTCTTCATTATCTAACATTTCTTCCCATACATCAGTTTGAGATACCATCATAGAAGAACTTGCCATTGGTGATGAATTTTGTTCTTCTATCGTATTTCCCATTCCCATACTATTCATTACAGTACTTGGATTTACTTTAACTATTCCATTTGTAGTATCTTCTTTATATAAATTAATATTTAGATTATAAGTATATTGAATTGCACTTGAATTTTTCTTAATTTCATTTCCATCTTCTTCTATATATTTTTTAAATTCTTCTAAATTATTTGTTTGTATTTTGTTAGATAAAGTACTGATCATTTCATTCATTACATCTTTAGAATATATTTTTCCATCTTCATGATTTAAATTATCTGTACCTTCGTCCATCATTACTTCTAACATACTTGCCATATCTATTGTAGATTCTTCTATTGTAATTGGATATGATGAAAGTGTATCTTCTTGTACTTTATTAATATAGTTTTGAACTCCATTTGATAATGATAAAATAAGGGCTATACCTATAATTCCTATACTTCCTGCAAATGATGTTAAAATAGTTCTTCCTTTTTTAGTCATTAAATTATTTAAACTAAGAGATAATGCTGTAAAAAAGTTCATAGATGTTTTACCTGTTTTAACTTTTTTCTTTGGCTCTTTTTCTTCATCTCTTTTATATGGATTTGAATCTGATGTTACTTTTCCATCTAATACTCTAATTACTCTAGATGAATATTTTTCTGCAAGTTCTGGATTATGTGTTACCATTATTATTAATTTATCTTTCGAAATATTTTTTAATATTTCCATTATTTGTACACTTGTAGCTGTATCTAAGGCACCGTGTAGGTTCATCTGCTAAAATAATATCTGGATCATTTACTAAAGCTCTTGCTATTGCAACTCTTTGCATTTGTCCTCCAGACATTTGGTTTGGTTTTTTATGTATTTGTTCTTTTAGTCCTACATCTTCTAATGCTTTTATTGCTCTTTTTCTTCTTTCTTCTTTTGAAACACCAGATAGTGTAAGTGCAAGTTCTACATTAGAAAGTACTGTTTGATGTGGGATTAAATTATAATTTTGAAATACAAACCCAACAGAATAATTACGATATGCATCCCAATCCTTATCTTTAAATTGTTTTGTAGATTTTCCGATTTATTATTAAATCTCCACTAGTATATCTATCTAGTCCTCCTATAATGTTTAAAAGAGTGGTTTTACCACATCCACTTTGACCTAAAATAGATACAAATTCACTATCTCTAAATTCAATATCTATTCCTTTTAATGCCATAACTTTAGTATCTCCTGATTGATACTCTTTTGTTATATTTTTAAGTTTTAACATTTACTTTTCTCCTTCTTATTTAAAATCAAAATAAATAATACCATCTTATATATAAATTTTCAAGATGGTATTATTACAATTCACATGAAATTTACGAAAATGGACATATGGACGGTTCTCTTGCCCACAAATTTATTTATGATACAGTTTAGTTGATAAATGTGAACAAGAGAAAACTGTTCCTATGTCCACATTGTCCATTTTTAAATTGTATCATAAATGTAATCTGTATCATCATAATCATAATATATACTGTTATTATGATTATCACTATCATAGTATTGTATATTATCACTTATATTGCTATCTGTTACAATAAATGAAAATATATAAATTCCCATTAGAATTAATATTGGTATACTAATTAAATATAAAATTACTGGTATCGCTACTTTTCCGCCTAACTGTTTACCACTTGCTTTCCTTTCTTCTCTTTTTACTATAAACAATATTGTTAATATAGTAGCTACTATAAACATAATTATAGCCAAAATTCCCACTATTATAAATACTATTGCAAAAACCAACATTACTAGTATCGCCAATAATACTACACTAATTCCCCCCATTTTACTTTCTCCTTTCTCGAGACATAACTATCTTATTATTTCATTTTCTATTTATATATTTTGTAAGAATTCTATATCCTGTTTACAATTCATTAAACCATATAATTCTATTGCCTTTTCTATAAATTCATTTTTTTCTTCTAGATTATTTTCATAATTACCTATTATAGCTTTTAGTCTATAATAAAAAGCTTCATTTCTAATATCCTTACTATTAGATTCTAAAATTTCTTTTGCCTCTTCTAGCCATATTTTAGCATCATTCAAGCAATTTATATCCTTTGTTTCTTCAAATTTTTCAACCTTTTTACTCGCTATTAATAATTCATAATCAACAATACATCTAGTAAAATTTTTCTCTTTGGCATTATTTAGGCTTTCTATTAATCTATCACATACCTTATCTATATTCTTTTCAATTTTTAGGTAACATCTATCTTCCCATAGCCTATTAACTAATTTTCTATATTCATTTACATAGTCAAAATATTTTTCTCTATTGTTTACCCATATATCATAGGCCTGTCTATAATCCCCTAAACAATTATTTAGATATAATGCTTGTACATGAAAATATAAGCAAATAACTCTTTTATCTATATTACCATAATTTTCATCTACAATTTTTTTAGCTACTTCTAGATATTTTTCTGCTTCTTGCTTATTTTTGGATTTTGAACATATGTTTATATAATCACATAATCCTTCTAGTTCCTCTGTTTTATTATTTATTTTCTTTGCTAACAGAACTCTTTTTAAATGTAAAGATTCATCACCTAATTTCCACATACCACGTACATAGATATAATATTTTAACTCTCTTACTATACTTATATATTCTTTATACCTTTTAGAACTTTCTAAGTAATCTAATACTTGTAATACTATATTCCATTCATCTATATCATCTAATATCTTTAGTTTATCTAAATCATTATAACACTCTCCAATGTTCCTAGATAATTTTACATAATACTCTGATATTTTACTTACAAAATTCTTTTCATCATATTCTTCTTTACTATATGTTAATACTAAAACTTTAATCATATTATTAACATCAAATCTTGGATTATTTAATATTATCGAAGTAATTAAATCTTTATCATATAATTCTTTTAAAGCTTCTCTCCATTTTGGATTTGTTACTTCTATACTACAAATGTGTGCAACTAATTTACTAGATACAGAATACTTAAATTTTGAACAAGTAATAATAATTTGTTTTGCTAAATTACTTAACCCATTCCAGCTCTTTTCTATTATCTTAGAAGCCAATTCTCCATACTCATTTGTATCATAATTTGAATGTTCTTCAATTGCTTCATCTAATGGAATTCCCATTTGATTTTCTTCAATAATCTGTTTTAGTATATATGTTGCTACAAAAGGAAATCCTCCACTTAAAATATATAATTTTTCAATTAATTCTGGTTTATTATCTAAAACCATATTTCCAAGATTATTTAGTCTTAGCATCTTTTCAAATTCCTGTTTCTCTATAAAGTTGTTTGTAGAAAAAGTCCTTGTATAAAATTCTAGTTCTTTTTCATATTTATTAAAAGGATTTGATGATATTATTATTATTTTAGCATATTTAGCAATTTCTTTTAATAAACTTAATACATCTTTTTTTATTTCATATTGATCAAAATCTAATACAATGATAGATTTTGAATTTTTAAGAAAGTTTATACAAACCTCTTCCTTAATTTCTCTATCTACATTCTCTTTATTGCTAGTTGTAAAATTAAGAATAAGATCATATATAGATTCTTTTTGATTTTCTTCTTTTAATTCTTGCCACATAATATTTTCATAAACATTTCTATTTATTACATCACTTATATATGCCATTACAGATTTTGTTTTTCCGGTTAAACTATATCCATATATATATGAAATATTTACATCATCTTTTAAAAAGTTATCTAAAAATTCTGTTAACTTTTTTGGTCTTATGATGGAAGTTAAATCTTGCGGAATTAAATTATTTCTTGTTTTTATTTTACTATCTTGCCTTATGATAATTGCATTTGCAGCACTAACATATGCTTTTGCAAACTCTTGCAGATATTCCTCTTCTATTCCTACATATTTAGAATATGCAATTATACCTTCTATAAAACTAGATATATCTTTTGGTAATATACCAGTTAAAAATTTTCTTATACTTACTTCTGAATAAAAAGTATAATCTGCAAGTCTAGAATAAATAAATATCTTACTAGATTTTTCACCTTTAATTTTATTTTTATTAATTGCTTCCTTTATTTTATTTACTAATTCGGATAATATATTTGATCTTTTTTGTTTTAATAATTCATCACTATTCATAATACCTCCAGATAATAGTTTTTATTACATTATACAAAAATTCTATTTTCTGCTAAATATAATATATTGACTTTCTTATATTAAATTATACTATCCTTTATATTTTAAATCAATTTATTATTTTTCTAAATTGATAAAAAAATTATCAATTTGATATTTTTTAGGTTTTGATATTAGTCTTTATACTTTTTATAATTTAATTATGTAAATTTAATTTCAACAATCTATGATGAAATATCTTATATAGTTCATCATAAAAATCTTATTTTATTAAAAGGAGATATCTACTAATGATTACAAACCTTTCTTTGAATGACAAAACTCAGGTAATGATACTTGAAGCTTTGAAAGGAACTGAAGAGTTACTTCGGATTGCATCAGGCTCTGATAATGTAGAAATTACAGTTATGACAGATGCTTGTCCTGCTCACAATGTTACAAGAATGCTTGATGGACATTTTACTGGTACAGTAACTAAAGTAACTGACACAAAAGAACCATTTGTACCTGTTGGCACAACTGTAAATGTGTGTGGAGTTGTAATTTTTAAACTCCGATGCGAAATTTCAGTACAAGATTTTAAGACAAGAGTTTTCTCTGCAATGGAGAAAAGTCCTAAGCCTTATACATGGAATAACTTTAATAGAGGCAATCATTTTGTCTCATTAATGTACTCTAATGGTGATGGCTATTTAGAAGAAGGTCAGTATCTTGTCGTACATGCAAGCGCTAATGAATATCGAAGCGAGCTTTATCCTTATAAAGGGGTTTGGTATGAAGACAAAATAAAAAAAGTTGTACTTCCAAATGACCCTAATAGAAGCTTACACTACATTACAGGTTCTAGTGCAGAGAATTTTTATTCGATTGCAGAGAATTTGCTTCCATTTAATCGGAAAAGAAATTCTGACTTTTGTGAATCTGTTCTTGAAGGCGTATCTGATAAGGAAATTCTTAATGTTCAACATTATGGGATGCCTGATAGAAACACAGTTTGCATTGGAGTACAGTGGGAAACAGATGGAATTGTCCCTTTACTTACAGCTCCTGGTAAAAACATTTATCTAGTAAAGCCCCTTGAGACTACAAAGTATTTCCCTCATGGCTTTGGTGTCGAAATCTATGATGGAGACATTCACTACACATCTGACAAAGGAATATGTATTGGCAAAAAGGTTCTTTATTCTAATGTCAGTCTTTCAATTGGAGTAGATGCTTTTAATAGAGCTGAAAGGACATCTCTTGAAACATGTGTAAAAAATATTCTCGTAAAGAATCCCGCTAAAATAGTGGCAGAACTCAAGCAACTTGCTTCTATTTCAGCAAGAGGATTTGAAGTATTCTAAGAAGCTATAACAAGCTATATGAAAGGATGAAATTTTATGGCAACACTTACATTTTTACGTCATGCAGAAACTGAGTTTAACAGAAATGGGCTTTTTTGTGGACTTTCTGATTGTAACATTTCAGAAAAAGGCTTAGAACTTGCTAAAAATTTAAGGAATGAATTTCCTGAATTTGACGCCTATTACTGTTCACCACTTAAGAGAACTCATCAGACACTACATGCAATCTTTCCAAATGCACACTTTACAGTTGATGACAGAATTATTGAAATATGCCTTGGTGTTTGGGAAGGTGTTCCTAAAACTTCCGTAGATCAGGACTTAAGGGCAAAATTCAAAAAAGGTATCTATGCTCCAGAAAGAGCAGAAAGTAACGAAAGTGTCGAAAAACGAGCTTTGAGTTTTTTGGCCTCTATGGCGGAAAAATATACGGGTGAAGAGACAATTCTCGTTGTAACACATAATGGCTTTATGCGCACACTGGCTAAAATGCTTGGTATTAAACCGGTTAGTAATAATCTTGCACACTTTACTATTAACCTTAATGAATACACTACACTTTTTAGATAAGTGTGCTTGAAGAAGAAAGTTAAAAATAGTATTAGGCGTTACCAATTAATCGGTAACGCCTTCTACTTAGGTAAAATTACTTATGTACTCCACAATAGTTGCGATGAACTCTGAATTTGTTGGTTTCCCCTTCTTGTACGATGCTGAACATCCAAAAAGATCTTCCCAAAACTTCAGATCACCTCTGTCATATGCAACCTCGATAGCATGTCTAATTGCACGTTCAACTTGTTGTGAAGTTTTACCATGCAATTTTGCCACTTCTGGGTACAATTCCTTAGTAACCGAAAAGTTACTCGAAACTTTACCATCAACCAATAGCTTTATAGCTGTCTTTAGGTATTTATAACCACTCAAGTTAGATGGTATACCCAATTCGTGAAGATTGTAAATTACAACTCTGTCAATTCCTAAAGACATAGTTTTAACATCCTCCACTCTACTTGCAATGCTAATTGGCTTTTCGTCTGTTGGCATCATGGTAACCTCTTTTCTCAGTTTCCGAAGGCGTGTTTCCAACTCCTCCATCTCTTGGATCATTTGTTCCTTTGTCATTTTCTTTTACCTCATTTAATTATTTCAGAATCCTCTGATATTTTCATTATATATTATGTCAACATCCTTTTCTATAATTTCAATGTTACAATATGATTAGCTTTTTCTCTTTATAGTACATTATTTAGTAAGTTCTATTAATAATAAATGTATATTTATATTTTTAAAATATTGCATAACAAAATAATTATTCTTACCATTATAAAATATACTTATTTATAATATTAATTCCCTGTACTTCTATATTTCTTTAAAGCAAAATTCCATAGTTTAACTGCAACGATCCATAAAATAATAGCTATAATTGGAGATAAATATGTCATATATGTATTTATTCCTAAATAATCCATAGTAGGATAATATGATACAAATGCAAATGGCAAAATTACTGTAATTAATATTTTAATAAATTTGTTATATATGTCTATTGGATATTGAGCAAATGTATACATCTTGAAAAATGACCATATAAATTCATTTGATCTATATGTCCAAAAAGATGTAATACTGCAAATTGTATTAATCGCTCCTACTATTAAAGCTCCTATTACGCTAAAAAATAATATCTTTAGTATTAAAAATATTGTTACTGGTATACTAAGTTTTATAAACATACTAATAGTAATTGTAAATCCTAATCCTAAATATCCTATTGCTGTAAAAGCTCTAGAACTCCCTATTATTGATAATAATGGATGTACTGGTCTTAACATAATTTTATCAAATTCACCTTGTTTTATATATTTAGGTCCTAAATCATATAATGCATCAAAACAAAAATCTGCGATTCCTATTGCAATTAATGTAATTCCATATAATAAGAAAACTTGTTTAAAATTCCATCCGGCTAAATTCTCTGTATTTTGAAACGCTATCCATATAAATATAATTTCAACTAATTGGCTAATAATTTGTGATACTACTCCAACTATACAATCTACTCTATAAATAAGTATTTCTTTTAATGATGCTAATAGAAATGAAAAATATAATTTTATATTATATAATACTCTTGTCATTTTATCCTCCGTTTATTGTTACCTTTTTAACAGCATGATTAAAAAATATCTTTGCTATACTATATAAAATAATTGCCCATATTACTTGCTTAATTATTATAAAATATATATCATTTATTGGAACTTGTCCTAACCATATATTTATTGGTGTATATATTAATTCTTTAAATGGTAATATATTGGCTAATTTCTGAAACCAATTAGGAAATAATGTTATTGGAGCTATCATACCTGCAAATATAGAAATAACTGCTTTTCTTAGTATTTGCATTCCCCAAATTGAATTAGTATAAAAACCTGTTATTCCAACTATCATTTGTAAGAAAAATGTTATTGGTATTCCAAGTAATATTACTACTATAAACATCATAAACCTTCCTAAACTTGATGGAAATACTACACTCCAGAATATGCTACATATTATAAAAGTTGCAATTCCAACTACTAATGCAAATCCCATCTCTCCTAAATTTATACCAAAATAATATTTAAAATAACTAATTGGATTTAACAATTCTTTATTAATTTGTCCATTTCTTATAGAATATGCTATATCTTCATTTATTCCCCAATGTACAAGTGGACTAATAGTTACTGATAAAATATAATAAGTAATCATTTGATTTATCGAAAATCCACCTGCTAATTCTCCTGTTTGATTATATATTGCTTGCCATACAAATATATATACTATTACTTCAACAATTCTATTTAGAGTAAATAAATAAAAATTTGATTTATATATATTGTACTGACTAAATTGCATTTTCGCTAGTGCTATCATACTTTTTATCATTTGTATGTACTCCTTTATATACGTCTTTTAATATATCTTCTAATTCTGGTTCTTTCATATGTATATCTTCAATTGTACAATATTTAGATATTTCATCCATTACTTTCATTATTGTTGTTTCATCATGTTTAAATTTTATTTTCAAGCTTTTTTCTGTTTCTTCTAATATGTGTATTATATCTAAATTCATACTTTCTTTAATACTTTGTTTCTTTTCTTTTATAATAAATTCAGCTATTACATAATTTCCATAAATATCTTTAAATTCTTGTTTTCCACCATCATAAATAATTTGACCTTTATCTAAAAGAATAATTCGATTACACACATCTTCTATATCTTTTAAATCATGTGTTGTAAGAATAACTGTAGTATTTTTTTCTTTATTTACATCTTTTATAAATTTTCTAATATTTTCTTTTACTAAAACATCTAAACCTATTGTTGGCTCATCTAAGTAAACTATTTTAGGATTGTGCATGAATGTTGCTGCTATCTCACATCTCATTTTTTGTCCTAAACTCAAGTTTTTTACTTGTTTTTCTAATAAATCTTCTAGTTCCAATATTTCTGTAAATCTCTTTAAGTTTTTTCTGTATTCATTTTCTGGAATTTTATACATTTTTTTAATTAACCTAAAAGATTCTATAACTGGTAAGTCCCACCAAAGTTGAGTTTTCTGTCCGAAAACTGCTCCTATGTTTTTATTATTTTCTATTCTTTTTTCACTTGGAACCAAACCATTTACTATTACCTCACCTGATGTTGGAGTTAATAACCCTGTTAACATTTTAATTGTTGTACTTTTTCCTGCTCCATTTTCGCCTATATAACCTACAAGTTCTCCTTCTTCAATATTAATATTTATATTATTTACCGCTGTAAATTTTTTGTATTTTGGATGAATTAAGTTTTTAAAATAGCCTAACAGACCCTTTTCTTTTTGTATTACTTTATATTCTTTAACTAATTTTTTTACTTCTATAATTCCCATTCTTTTCTCCTAAGTATAAAATCTATTATTATTTGTAAGTGTTCATTTTTCCTCATCTCCACTGAACACTAATTCAAAATACTTACCTTGTTTTTCTATTAATTCGTTATGATTTCCTTGCTCTATGATTTTTCCATTATCCATTAAAAATATTTTGTCACAATTTTTGATAGTTGATAATCTATGTGCTATTATGAAACTAATTTTTCCTTTTGTAATTTCTTCTATTGCTTGTCTCACTAGCATTTCTGATTTATAGCTTAAACTAGCAGTAGCTTCATCTAATATAATAATTTCTGGATCTTCTACCATTACTCTTGCAAAATTTATTAATTGCTTTTCTCCTGCAGAGAATAAATCTGTATCTTCATCAATTTTGGTTTCATATTCATCTTTTAAAGACATAATTTTATCATGCAAGTTTAATTTTTTACATATATCAATCATCTCTTCTTTTGATATATCTTTATTTGCATAATTAATATTATCAAATATGGTTCCATTAAATATAACTACTTTTTGCATGATGTATCCGATTTTATTTCTTAAGCTTTTTATATTATATTCATTATAATCTTTATCATTTATCTTTATTTGTCCACTTTGTATGTCATAAAATTTACAAATTACATTTACAAGACTTGTTTTTCCGCTTCCTGTTCTTCCAACCAAAGCAATTTTTTCGTCTTTATTTGCAATAAAACTTATATCATTTAAGGTGTTTTCATTTTCATTATAACCAAATTTAACATTTATAAATTCTATTTTATCTACTTTTGTCAACTCTACTCCATAATTAGTCTCTTCTTCTGTTTTTTGCAAAATATTCGTTATTTTGCCATATGCAATTTTTCCAATGTTCCTAATTTGAAATCCATCTATAAACCATCTAGCATATGTTTCTGGGGACGAAATATATCTTGAAAGTATAACTAATGCCCCATATGATATAATTCCATTTTCTACACTAATACTTCCTAATAAAATATTAGTAACTCCTACAAATGATACAATAAAATCATATATACATGTATACAACCTAATATTTTTTTCTAATTTATTTACTGAATCTTCATATATTATTAATAAAGATTTTATTTCTTTCATTCTCTCTTTTTCTATTTCTAGAGATTTTATTGTTTGATAACCTTGTACTTGTTCATTTGACCAGTTTAATATTTTTGCATTTATCATTCTTTTTGCTTTTGTATATTTGATTGATTTTTTATTAAATATGTATGTTATGAAAAATCCAAACAGATAAATAATAAATGTAATTGTAGCAATTGGAATATTTAAATATGCTAAAACCATTAATGTTCCAAGTAGTCTAATAATTCCTCCATAATATGACCTGCATATTCCAGTACCATAAAATCTAGAAAACTCTTTTGTGTCATTAAGCATATTTTCTAAGATTTCACCAACTCTTATTTTGTCAATTTCACTCTGATTCATTTTTTGTAATTTTATAAATATTTTTTCTCTATAATCGGCCTGCACTTTTACATCAAAAGCTTCATGATTTAAATCTTCAAAAAAAGTAGCAATTGCTCTTAATATATTTACTCCAAAATATATAACTCCTAATTTTATGATTAAGTTTATATCTTTACTTGGAATTGCATATTCTATCATTACAATAGTAAAAGCTATAAATAATACAACCATTATACTAGTTATTATCCAGCCTATTGTTATTTTTATAGTTTCTTTTTTATATTGATTTTTTATTTCTTCTAACATTTGACTAATCCTCATCTTCAAATATTTTGTTTTGATTTATTTCTATAATTTGTCTGTATTGTTCATCGTTTTCTAATAAATCTTGATGTGTACTAACTTTTACACTTTTATTATTTATAAATAAAACTTTGTCACATTTTTGTACAACTTCTATATCATGTGAAATAATTATAGTTCCCTTTTGCATTTTGATAATATTATTTAATATTTTTACTTTTGTTTTACTATCTAGCTTAGAAAGTGAATCATCAAATATAATAAATTTATTATCTAAAAGAATCGTTCTTGCAATTGCAATTCTTTGTTTTTGTCCTCCGGATACATTGTTTCCACCTTTTCCTATCAAGTAATTAATATTATTATCAAATCTTTTTATATCATCGTATAATTCTGCCATTTTACATACATTTATAATTTGCTTATCACTTATTTTATTTTGATTTATATTTATATTATTTTTAACTGTATCTGTAAATAAATATGTATCTTGTAAAACAACTCCTATATAATTTCTTAAACTCTTTTTGCTTACTTTTTTTATATCCCATTCTCCAATATAAATATCACCTGTATATTCATAAAATCCAATTAATGTTTTTGCTATAATTGTTTTTCCTGAACCATTATCTCCAATAATAGCAATATTTTCTCCTTGCTTAATTATAAAATTAAGATTTTCTAACACTTTATTTTCTTGTATTTTTATACTCACATTTTTAAATATAATATCTCCTGATAATTTAATGTCTGGATTTTTTTCTACATCTTCTTTATATTTCATTAGTTTAGAAAGTTTTTTATATGCAACAATAAATTCATTAATATTTTCCAATTTTGCAACTGTATCATATACATAGTACATAATTTTGGTAGCATATGCAAGTAATATAGAAAGGCTTGCAATTGTAAGCTCTCCTCTTACAACTAAAATTCCTCCCCATAATAAAATAAATGGCTCTTTAAAATTTCTTAATGAATGTGTTGTTATTCTATACCAAACTTTTAGTTTAGCTAATTTTACATCTTTTTTTCTATACTCATCATTTATCTTTTTAAAATCTTGTATTTCTTTTTCTTCTCTGTTATATATTTTTACCATTTTAGAGTTTTCTACATTAATTGTTGTTTTTTCTATTACTTCTTTATTCCTTTCAACAATATCTTCAACTAATGGTTTAGAATTTTTGAAAAACCATATTGATAAAATTACAATAAAAAGACATATAATACCAATAAATATACCTACTGTAACATTTAACTCTAAAGTTTGTGCTACAGCAAAAATAATAATAAATATAGTATCAAAAAATAGATTTATTTGTGAATTGAAAAATTCAGAATATGTTGTAGCATCATTATTAACTCTTTGAATGACATCTGATTTGTTTATATTGGAAAATTCCATATATTCTAATTTTGGAATATGTTCTAACACAATCTGTTTTACATTTCTATTTATTTTTAAATTAAACTTTGTGTTTATTTTATTTTTTATGTAACTAACAATAAAAATTATTATATTTACCAATATTAAAACTATTGAAAGAATTATTATTTTTCCTATTTTACTATTTGATAAATAAAATAAATTTGTAATAAATGATGGTATTACTTCTTCATTTCCCATTATAATTCCATCTAAAGCATATCCGAATAAACATTGGTACCAAAACTACTAGTCTAGAATATATTGCACTTAATAACAATGTAATTATTATATATATTTTTGTTCCTTTTAAAGTTTTAATTAAAAAATTATTTTTCATTTTATTACCTTTTATCCTATTTTTTATTTTTATTTGAAATAAATTACAATATTAGTATATTTATTCAATTTTTATAGTATCATAAAAGATTTATCATTACAATTACAGATTTATTACATTTCATGTTATTTATATTTCTTAATTCTATGTAAATTGTAAAAATGTGAAAGTATATTAAATATTTACTTTCACATTTTTATATAATTTATTTGTCTAATAATCCATATACCATAGAAATGTCTGTTGGTACAACATATTTTGCGCCTATTTCCTCTGCTACTACTAATACAAATGCACACATCGCTCTTGTTGCATACCACCAATCTGGATCATTTACTCTATTTCTAATTTCATCAAGAGATATTTCTTTATAATATCTTTTACTTTCTTTTATTCTAGTTTCTATATCCATTTGTATTGGTTGTAATTCATCTTCATATAAATTATTTTTTTCATAACGAACTCCAGAATCAATTGCAAAATGTTTATGTCCTCCGCCTGCTAGTATTAATATATCTGCTTTTTCTTTTGGAAGATTTAATTTTTCTTTTACAAAGCTCTTTACTTCTTCTAAATCTGTTGTTGCTAAATCTTCTGCTAAATCTGGAAATTTTGCCATTGCATCCATAACACCAATTGGTGTGTTTACCATTTCTTTTATTCCATTATCATATATAGCAATTTCGCTAGAACCTCCTCCTCCAACAAATATCGCTACTTTTCCATTTACTTTTTTGGTAGCACCTGCTACTGTTAATTTATTTTCTTCTTCTGATGATATTATTTCAAATTCTGCTCCTGTATTTTGTTTAAATTTATTTAAAAATTCTTCTTTTTGTTTGTCGCTTAAGTTTCTAAATATGCTTGTACCACATACATATATATTATTAGTAATTGTTTTTTGTTTGTTTACTATATTAATTAATTTTTCTACATCTTTCTCATCTAGTTTATTTTCTTTTTTATAATTTTTCTTAAATTCTATTGTTTCTGTTCCTATATTTTCTATGTTTTTACCATCATATTTGTCTATTTTAGTATTTGTTGAACCTACTTCTATAATTATTTTTTCCATATTAAATCCTCCCATTTTTATATTACTCTTATATGTAGATATTTTCCTTCAGAATCTACTCCATTTTCTATTTTTATATGTTCATATGTTGTTTCATTTGCTTTTGTTTCTTTCATTTTTTCTACACATTTAAAAAAGTTTCCATTTTTAAATTGTTCTACAAAATCATTTTCTTGTTTATCTGGTACAAAAATAATTGTATAATCTTCAAGAGAATCTTTTCCTTCTCTTTTACCTATCAATTCAAAAATCTCATAATATATTTTGATTGTTAATTCAATATTATTTAATGTTTTCATTAAAGGTCCTGTATATCTCATTATTTTAATATTATACATATCTTGAATAAAAGTATTTTTATCTATTTCATATTTTTTAAGAATATTGTCTAACAATTCTTTTAATTCTTCATATGTAATTTTTCCTGCCATATCACAGATTCTCTCTATTGCAACTTTTTCTTTGTCTCTTGTTGGGATTTTATTTTGTGTTACTGCTTCAAAAAAATAATATCCTTCTTTTATTCTATTATATTTTCCTAAATCCATTAAACTTTCATCTACAGCAATAATATCTCCATAAGCAAATATAAGCAATATTTTAGGTATATTATTTTTTATCTCTTTAATATCTGGTATATTACTAATTAAATCTCTATATGCAAGTTCTACATACTTATCGCTCCCTTCTGTTGATAGACTTGTTATTAATATATGATATTTTACAATTACTTTTAATATCCCGAATTAAATCTTGTAAATTAATTTTAATATTATTTTTTTCAAGTTCTTGTGAAGTCAAGCCAATTTCCTCTAGAACCTTTTCTACATATTTACTTCCCAATTCAGGGTGATATTTTATATCTTCTATAACACCTATATCATGAATCAAAGCAAAAATCTTAAGTATAAACTTCGATTCTTTGTCTAATTCGTTATATAATTTGTTTAATTCTTTTACTTGATTTTTATTTTCTTCCTTACCATTGAAGTTTAAAATTTCTTTGTTATTTACAATATTATCATTTACAATTTGATAAACATATAAAGTATGTGCCATCCAGCCATTCATTTTATATGTATTTGTACCTCCTCGAATGATTTCATTTTCTTTTTTTAATATTTCACTTATTTTATCAATATAATTCTCTTCACCGTTATATTTACTATATAAAATCCACAAATATTTTGAAGAATTCTCATCTAATATAAGCTTAATAAAATCTTCTTTTAATTTTTTTAAGTCAATTTCTATATTATTAGATGAACTTAAGGCTTCTCGTTCTTCTCTTCTTATTTCATTTCTTTCTTCCTCTGTTTTAGCAGATTTTAATTTTAGTGCTGTCTGTTTATAATATTTATCAAACTCAAAATTTAAATCTTCTTCCTTTATACTTTTTATGCCATAAATATCCATGTTTAATTATCTCCTTAAACTTTCTCAATTATTCTATATTATATAAACTCTTCACAAATTAAATTATCATAATATTTTATTAATTCATCATATTTTTCCTTACTTCTTACAGTCCAACCTAAAAGAAATTTTCCTCTCTTTATTTTTATTGCTTCTTCATAACTTAAATCTTCTGTATTGTAGGAAATAAAATCTGGTTTTGTAATAAAGTTAAAAAACATATTTTTTAATAACAACTTTTTTATCTTATTCATTTTTCCATTTTTAAATTTGCATACCAACTGACCTCTTATTATATCTGGATAATTATCTTTGAACCATTTTACACTAAATGGATTAAAACTTTGTATTGCAAACTTTCCATTATAATTTCTTAAATTCTCCATCAATTTTTCTTCTAGTAAACCTGTTTTATTATCATTTTTTAGCTCAATTAGTATTGGAACTTTTCCATCTACAAGTTTTAAAACATCAGAAAATTTAGGTATATATGTATTCTGGTTATATAATTTTATATTTCTTATTTCTTCATATGTACAATCTTTTATGTTCTTATTAATGCCTGTTATTCTTTCTATATTATCATCATGAAAAACAACAACTTCACCATCTTTTAGACAATGAACATCTAGTTCAATTATATAATTTTTCTCTATAGCTTTCTGAAATGATTCTATACTATTTTCTATAATATTTTTTTCTTTACTATGTACTCCTCTATGTGCTATTATAGTTTCTTTTAAAAAATTAAGATTTCTCATTTTTATCTCCTCAAAGCTTTAACTTAAGTTATAAATATATTATTAATATATTCTTTTTTCATGACATTAATTAATGCTTTTTATTTAAAAATTCATTTATTATTTTAACTACTTCATCATGTACTAATCCATTACTAATAATTGCACCATTTATATATTGATTATATCTTTGCTCGTTTCCAAATATATCTGTTACTTTTCCCCCTGCTTCTTCTACAATTACTTTTACTGCTGCAATATCACAATTTTTCCTTTTAGTTCCTGGAAAAATTGCCATATTAAATTCACCATCAGCAACACACATACCACCTCTAATAACACTACCTATACTTACAAAATACGTTTTTTCTCCTAACTTCTTTATAACATCGTAAATATTATAATCTGCTCTTGTCCACATATCAAAATTTGATACACTTCTCATGTCGTCCAATTGATAATCATTTACAATAATTTTCTTTCCATTTTTATATGTCCCTTTTCCTTTTATTGCAGAATATAAATTATCTGTAAATGGATCATAAACAACTCCTACTGTTGAAATACCATCTATAACTAGTGCTAATGAAAAAACTGCTACTGGAATATGTCTTGCATACATTGCTGTACCATCAACTGGGTCACAAACCCATACATAATTACTTTTTCCAAATTGTTCTTCTTCTCCATCTACAGAATGTGTAGGGAACTTTTGTTTTACTTGGTCGATTAGATATGTATTTATTTCTTTGTCTGCTAATGTAACAATTGTTTTATCTCCTTTATAACTTGCTCTATTATCTTCTTTAAAATACTTTAGCATTATTTCTCCTGCTTTATATGCAACATCTTTTGCGAACTGTAAATATTCTTCTTCCATATTGATATTACCTCCTAATTTTATATTTTTTTTATTTATATCATATGTTTTATTAAATTTCTACCACTTTAAAATATTAATAAGTGATTTGTTACATAATTCATAAAAAAGAACAAGTTAAATTCAAAATTACTAATTTTGAATTTGACTTGTTTCTTTTATTTTATCTAATCACAAAAACTTTAATACCTGCAAAACTATTTATAAGTCCTCCAAATCCTTTTAATTAATTTAATTTTTATAATAAATTGATTTTTAATTGATACAAGAGCAGGTGAATTTTCTCACCTGCTCTGTTTGATGGTTATTTATGTTTTCTTAACTCCGTTTCTTCAAATAAGGTTAAGATTTTATCCAAAGCCTCTTCAATCTCAGCTTCAGACTTACCTTTTAAGTTGTAATACAAATCTTTATTTTTACATCCAGAAAGATGCAAAATTTCGCCTACCGATATAAACGGACTAAATACTCCCTCATTGCACGATTTATAGTATGGACATTTTTGGACACATACTTTGCAATACTGTGCACCATTTGATGAGTCTTTTACCTGAATCCACTGGCTTCCGATGAAGTAACCACTTCTAGGAATTCCATATGAATTCCACATGTGATAGTTTTCTCTGCTACTCTCTGAAATTTCTTCCAAATATGCAATTATGCTATCTAACTGTGTGTAAGAGCTTTCCCCAAACTTTATAGCCTCTTTGCCTTCGAGTTTTTTATTGTTACCAAAATACTCATTTCGAATAATCAGATCCAATATTTTTATATTCACTCCTAAAGCAAGCGATTCGTGGATTAATGCTTTAACCTCACTTACATTGTGTTTTGTTACTACAATGTTGAATCTGGTAGTAATCTTTCTTGCTATTAACTCTCTTGCTAAGTCTTGTACCTTTTTAGATAAATATTTTGGATAATAAATTCCTTGTATATACTCATGTAATGAGTCTACACTAATTACAATATCCATTCTATCTTTAAAAGCTTCTATACTATCTAAGATAGCATCAAGTTTATAGCCATTTGTATTCAAGCGAATTTTTGTATCATCACCAATATTCATTATATATCTGATTAAATTTGGTAAATAATCAACCATTGTTGGCTCTCCTCCAGTAATGCGAAAAGTGTTAATTCCTAATTTGTATGCCACCTTAATTATTTTCTTCAAATCTTGAAAATCTAAGGTTCCTTGCATATTAGAAAATATACTCTCACCTGTAGGTTTACAGTAAAAACATTGGAAGTTACACCTTGTTGTTAGTGCAATCGCCAAATAGTTTATCCGATTTTTCATGCTTAAACCATCCTTTCTTGTTTTGCAGAAGCCCTTTATAAGAAATTCTTCTGTTTTTTTGTAATTTAGTTTGCATAATAGCTTAATATAATTATAACAGTTTAATATAAATTTCTAAAATACATATTTGTATTCTAGCTATAACTAGAAGTTATATTAGACTTATCTTGTTTGTTATGAGTAACAAATATATAATCTTATTTAAGATTTAGAATATTAGTAAATACTTTTTTAAAACTGCATATCATAATCGAGTAGAGTAGAAAATTTTAATTAAATTAAAATTTTCGTCCCCTCTCACAC
>OJMO01000034.1_pt1 | contig 109379 bp, 103 predicted proteins | sample 1597241 | NCBI WGS metagenome assembly OJMO01 (sample SAMEA2452129, study PRJEB22498) | human gut metagenome | biome: human feces; feature: human gut; material: feces | place: Australia | collected 2012 | reverse complement strand
AGAGCTGTAACGCTCAAGGTAGTAGTAAATACTATCTATTCGTTACAGCCTCTTTGTGTTTAGAATGGGAAATGTGGATTATTATATGACTCACAAGATTCTTGATACAATTAAATATGATGTACAGAGTGTAAAATGTAATAAGCGTAGAGGATTTATCAAAGATTATCATAAGTTCACAAGTGATAAGGATAAAAAGATTGAATTAATGTTGTATTTTGATGGTTCTATGAGTGATGATGATGCAAAACAGGTACAAAGGTTAATGAAACTTTTATCTGATAAAGGTTTTAACGGAAGTGTTCAATGTTGTAATGGAGAGTATTATAGTGATTCACTTAAACTAGGTACTATTCCTGATATTGAGGATATAGAAAAGTGTGATAATGAATAAATAGTGAAAGAATAATGAAAAAGTTCTTTATACAGGTATAATTATAGAAAGAAGGAGGGCTTTTTCTTATGATTAAGGTGACAATAACTAATGATATTTTAAATTCAATTATAGAAATAGAACTGAACAGATATAAGATATCGTTAGTAGAATTATCACAGAACGTTTTGAATAAACTTCGTAAAAATTCAAAGAAAAAAAGCTCTTATGCTTCAAACAAGATTGAAGGAAATCCTTTGTCTGAAAAACAGGCAGAAGAAGTCATTGAAAGTGATGAAAGAAAACATTATTTGAAGCCAGAACAGGAAGTAAGAAATTATTTTCTTGCATTGAATTATCTAGAAGAGAAGTTGAATAATAAAGAAAAGTTATCAAAAAAACTAATTTTAGATGTTCAGAAGTTAGTTGAAAAAGGTGCTCCTAAAGAAAAAATAGGCTTTAGAGGGCCTATGCCACCAGGAGTATTATTTGCGGTATATGATTCTAAGACAGGAAATCCGGATTATATTCCACCAGAATATAGCGATGTTCCAGGATTACTGGATGAGTTGATAGAGTATGTCAATACTACTGATGATCATCCATTGATTGTTGCAGCAGTTGTACATTATCAATTGGTAACTATTCATCCATTTGAGGATGGTAATGGAAGAACTGCAAGATTATTATCGGGATATATTATGGATTTAAATGGGTATGGTTTTAATGGAATTGGTTCACTAGAAGAGTATTTTGCATATGATGTAAATGAATATTATGACTCTATTCAAATGGGGTTACCTGCATTGTATTATTCTGGAAGAGAGAATCCACCACATCCTGAAATTTGGATTAATTACTTTCTGCGAATGGTAAAGCTGTATTCTAGAAAAGTATGTGATCTACAATTATCTTCTGAAGAGGAAGATATTGCAGGAAGTTTATCTTTCTTAAAAGAGAGAGAAAAAGAATTATTAGTATTGTTGATTTCAAGTTATCGAGCTGAGTTCACTCCGATAGAAGTGAGTAAACAATTATCAGTCACAAATAAGACAGTAATTAATAGATTGGCAGGTTTAGTGAAGAACGGATTTGTGATTCCAATATTAGTTAATAAGAGAATCCGTTCCTACAAACTAAGTGAATTTGCGATAAATCACGAAAAGGAAATTAAAGAAGCAGTTGGGTAAAAAATATGATGAATAAGTACAGAATTACATTCAGTCCAACAGGTGGAACTGAAAAAGTATCAAAATCAATCACAAAGAATTGGGGACATGTAGAAGACATAGATCTTACAATTGTAGATAAGAATTATCAAGATATATCATTGACAGAAAATGATATTGCGGTGATTGCTATGCCAACTTACGCAGGATTATCACCACAAATCGCATTAGATAGACTTGCTAAAATCAATGCACATAATTGTAAATGTGTCATTGTTGCGGTATATGGAAATAGGGCGTATGAAGATACACTTGTTCAAATGGAAGATTATGCACATAAGGCTGGATTTGATGTCATTGGGGCTATATCAGCCATTGCTGAACATTCTATTTTCCATCAATTTGCGACAGGAAGACCAGATGAGAATGATTGTCATCAATTAGAAGAATTTGGTGATCAGATTCTAGAAAAAGCATCTAATAAGATTAATACTAAACCGAATATTCCAGGTCATAGACCTTATAAGAAGATAGGTGGAGGAACGATTCCTCAAGCAAATACCTTATGTACAAAGTGTGGCTTATGTGTAGTAAAATGTCCTACAGGTGCAATTAGTAAAGAAAACCCACAAATGACAGACAAAGATAAATGTATTTCATGTATGCGTTGTGTGGCTGTTTGTCCAAAACAAGCAAGAAGTCTAGATCAAGAGAAGATGGCAGTCATAGAAACAGCAATCGCAAAGGTTTGTTTAATTAGAAAAGAGTGTGAATTATTTATATAATTGAATAGTAGATCATACAAAAGAGGACGAGATAGGATGATATTTTCATCCTTCCTTCCTCTTTTTGACTTTGTTAGACAAGCATTGTACTTTTCCTTACAAATAGTTAAATTTTGTGTATTTATCGTTATATTTTATAATTTTATTATGCAAAAAACTAGATTATTTCTTAAAATTCGTTTAATATAGGTTCGATATAATACTCAAAAAAGAGAGAAGGATGTGGAAATATGAAATATTATTTAGGAATTGATGTAGGATCTACAACTGTAAAACTCTATTTGACAGATGAGAATGATAAATGCTTGTTTTCTAAGTACACAAGACATTTCTCAGATGTTAGAAAAACAATCTATGAGTTATTAATTGAAGTAAAGAACCAGATGGGTGATATTGATTTATATCCTGTTATGACTGGTTCAGGAGGTTTATCTCTTGCAGATAAGCTTGGTATTTCTTTTATACAGGAAGTTATTGCGTGTACAAAGACAGTAGAAACATATATTCCACAAACTGATGTTGTTATAGAACTTGGTGGAGAAGATGCCAAGATTACTTATTTTGAAGGACAGCTTGAACAGCGTATGAACGGTACTTGTGCAGGAGGTACTGGGGCATTTATTGACCAGATGGCTACTTTATTAAAGACTGATGCTGCTGGCTTAAATGAATATGCGAAAAACTATAAGACAATCTATCCTATCGCATCACGTTGTGGTGTCTTTGCGAAAACAGATATTCAGCCTTTAATTAATGAAGGTGTATCTAAAGAAGATATTGCGGTATCTATTTTCCAGGCAGTTGTCAATCAGACTATTTCTGGTCTTGCCTGTGGTAAACCTATTAGAGGGAATGTTGCATTCTTAGGTGGTCCACTTTATTTCATGGATCAGTTAAGAGAACGTTTTATTGAAACATTAGGTTTAACTGAAGATGAAATCATCTTTCCACAGAACTCACAGCTATTTGTTGCTATGGGTGCATGTTTAAATGCAAAAGAAAAAGTAGAAAACCCATTAAACATTTCTAAGATTATTGAAGACTTAGAAGGTCTTTCAGACTCCCCTACAGAACTTACAAATGTCTTAGAACCATTATTTAATGATGAAGCAGAATTAAAAGAATTCAGAGAAAGACACTTTACTCATATCACTAAGAAAAGAACACTTAAGAAATATAAAGGTAAAGTATTCTTAGGTATCGATGTTGGTTCTACAACATCTAAAATCATCATGACTGATGAACAGGGTGCTATTTTATATTCTTTCTATAGTTCTAATGAAGGAAATCCATTACAGTTGATCATGAGTCTGATGAAAGAAATCTATCAGATGCTTCCAGAAGGATGTTATATTGCGAAAGCAGGTGTTACTGGTTATGGTGAAGCCCTTATTAAAGCTGCTTTAAAGGTGGATATTGGTGAAGTAGAAACAATTGCCCATTATACTGCTGCAAAAGCCTATGAACCTGATGTAGATTTCATTCTTGATATTGGTGGTCAGGATATGAAGGCTATTACTATTAGAGATAACGTCATTCAGAACATTTCATTAAATGAAGCATGTTCTGCAGGATGTGGTTCATTCTTAGAAACATTCGCAAAATCATTAGGTTATAAGATTGAAGAATTCGCAGAACTTGCATTAAAGTCTAAACACCCTATTGATTTAGGTTCTAGATGTACAGTATTCATGAACTCAAAGGTAAAACAGGCACAAAAAGAAGGTGCTTCAGTAGAAGATATCAGTGCTGGTTTATCTTATTCAGTTATCAAGAATGCATTATATAAAGTTATTAAATTAAGAAGTAAAGAAGATATTGGTAAGCATGTTGTTGTACAGGGAGGTACTTTCTATAACGAAGCTGTACTACGTGCATTTGAAAAAGAAACAGGTATTGAAGTAGTAAGACCTGATATCGCAGGATTAATGGGTGCCTATGGTATGGCCCGTATTGCGATTGAAAATGATGACAATGAACCTTCTACTATTCTTTCATTAGAAGAAATAGAAGCACTTGACTATGATACAAAGATTAGAAACTGTGGTAAGTGTACAAATAACTGTATGTTAACTATTACATCATTTAATGATGGTAGAGAATATATTTCAGGTAATAGATGTGAAAGAGGGGCTAACCTTCCAATGACATCTAAAAAGTTACCTAACCTCTATGATTATAAATATGGTCGTATCTTTGGTTATAAATCACTTTCTAAAGATGATGCAAGAAGAGGAGAAGTGGGTATTCCTAGAGTACTTAATATGTATGAGAACTATCCATTCTGGCATACATTCTTTACTCAGTTAGGCTTTAGAGTCGTCTTATCTGCAAGATCTTCTAAGAAGATTTATGAAAAGGGTATTGAATCTATTCCATCAGAAAATGCCTGTTATCCAGCAAAGATTTCTCATGGACATATTGAAAACCTAATTGAAAGAGGTATTCCTTTTATCTTCTATCCATCAGTAGCATATGAAAGAAAAGAATATGAAGATGCAGGTAATAACTATAACTGTCCAGTTGTTGCTTCTTATCCAGAAGTTATTAGAAACAATGTAGACAGCTTAGAAGAAAAACATGTGAAATATAAGAACCCATTCTTATCTTTAAATAACCCTAAGACATTATTTAAGGTAATGAAGGAATCTTTAGCTGAATATGATATTTCAGATAAGGAAATGCATAATGCGATTGATAAGGCTTATCAGGAATTAGCACGTGCAAGAAAAGATATTGAAGTAAAGGGTCAGGAAGCATTGGAATGGATGCATAAAAACCATAAGAAGGGTATTGTCCTTGCAGGACGTCCTTATCATGTGGATCCAGAAATCAACCATGGTATTGCCAGCTTAATTACAAGTGAAGGTTTCTGTGTATTAACAGAAGATTCTGTATGTAATTTAAATAAAGAAAGCTTAGACTTACGTGTAGTAGACCAGTGGACATATCATTCTAGACTCTATCGTGCTGCAGAATTCGTAACAACTCAGCCAGATCTTGAACTTATCCAGTTAACATCATTTGGATGTGGATTAGATGCAGTTACAAGTGACCAGGTGGCTGAATTATTACAGGCAAGAGGTAAGATTTATACACTTATTAAGATTGATGAAGCCTCTAACTTAGGACCAATCAGAATCCGTATTAGATCACTTAAAGCAACAGTAAAGAAGAAAGACAATACTGTACACTTAGAAAATAAATATGAATCTGAAAAAGTATCATTCACAGAAGAAATGAAGGATGATAGATGGACTATTCTATGTCCTCAGATGTCTCCTATTCATTTCCAGTTTGTAGAAACTGCAATGAATTCAGAAGGTTATAACTTTGTCGTATTACCTTCTGTAGATAAAGATGCTGTAGACCAGGGATTAAAGTATGTCAATAATGATGCATGTTATCCAAGTATCTTAGTAACAGGGCAGATGATGAATGCCTTGAATTCAGGTAAGTATGATCCTCATAAGGTGGCATTGATCATCTCACAGACAGGTGGAGGATGTCGTGCAACAAACTATATTGCGTTTATTAGAAAAGCATTAAAGGATGCACATATGGATTATGTACCTGTTATTTCAGCAAACTTACAGGGATTAGAATCTAACCCAGGCTTTAAGATCACTTATAAGGTGGCTAAGAAGGTTATTATTGGGGCTATGTATGGTGACTTATTCATGAGAGTCTTATATCGTGTAAGACCTTATGAAAAGGTGAAAGGTTCAGCTAATGAATTATATGAATCATGGGTAGAGAAGTGTAAAGAAAACGTTGAAAATGGTTCTATGAAGGAATTCAAGAAGAACGTTTATCAGATTGTAAAGGAATTTGATGAATTACCACTTCTAGATATTAAGAAACCTAGAGTAGGTCTTGTAGGAGAAATCCTTGTAAAATTCCACCCTACTGCCAATAATGAGATTGTAAAGATTATTGAAGAAGAAGGCGCAGAAGCAGTTATGCCAGATTTAATTGACTTCTTCCAGTATTGTTTCTACAATACTCAGTATGAACATGAACATTATGATGCAAGCTGGAAATCAGCTAAGTTATGTAATGTAGCAATTAAACTCGTAGACTTCTTAAGAAAAGATATGATTAAGGCATTAGAAGCGTCAAATCGTTTTGATGCACCACATCCTATTGATCAAATTGCGAAAAAAGCAAGTGAAGTTGTTTCTATTGGTAACCAGACAGGTGAAGGATGGTTCTTGACTGGTGAAATGATTGAACTCATTGATGAAGGTGCACCAAATATTGTATGTATGCAGCCATTTGCCTGCTTACCTAACCATGTAACAGGTAAGGGTGTCATTAAGGCATTAAGAAGAAAATATCCACAATCTAACATTGTTGCGATTGATTACGATCCAGGGGCTAGTGAAACTAACCAGCTTAACCGTATTAAATTAATGTTATCAACAGCATTTAAGAACATGGAATCATCTAAATAGTGGAGGAAGATATGGAAGATGGACATTCCACCCCGCCCTCGCGAGGTAGGGCTATTCTAGGCTTTATAAGATCAAAACTGAATTATAATAAGATTTCTGTATTAAAGAAATTAGCCTGTAAGGATAACCCTGTAATATATAGACGTGTATTACAAGAATTAGGCGACTACAAGTATAAAAAGAAGCCTGTGAAGGGTATAACCCTTTCACAGGCTGATTATGATACATGCTGCCTTATACTCACTGTAATGGTTGAGAAAGATTTCGATTATTATTATGATCAGGGAGATGTCAAGCGTACAATAGAACGTATGATTGACTTGCTGAGTTAGGAGACTATTGTGAGAAAGATTAAAGAAGTTGTTGTAGTAGAAGGTAAAACAGATACAGCAACACTTAAACAGTTATTTGATGTAGATACAATTGAAACATCTGGATCAGGAATCAACGAAGATATTCTATCTCTCATTAAGACTGCTGCTTCAACACGTGGTGTCATTGTCTTAACAGATCCTGATTATCCTGGTACACAGATTAGAAATAAAGTCATTCAGGCTGTTTCTAATGCGAAGCATGCCTTTGTCGCAAAAAAAGATGCCAAGGGTGTGAAGAAGCTTGGTATTGCGGAAGCAAGACATGATGCAATAATTGAAGCATTAGAAAATGCAGTCACATTTAGTGATGCTAAAGAATCTATTTCATGGGATGAATTTATTGATCTAGATGTATTAGGAAATAAGAAGAGAAGACTACAGGTCTATGATGCCTTTCATTTAGGTTATGGTAATGCGAAAGCATTATTTAAGAGATTGAATATGATGGGTATTACAAAAGAAGAAGTACTTAAAGCATTAAAGAGTCAGTAGACATTGTCTGCTGACTCTTTTTTATGTATATTCAATTTCTTCACTACCTACAATATTATGTTTTAAGTTAGTTTTACCATTTATTGGAAATACATTATTATTCATCTATTTCTTTAAAGATGAAATTAAAAACCTATTGTTTTAATAATATATGCTTTTCATCCAGTGCTTCTTTAATACGTTCTAATGTTTCTTCATCAGGTGCTGTAATTGTATGCAAGTGAACACCATCTGTTAATAGAGAAAGAGGTGTGACATCACGATCCTTTACTGCAGACATGAACTTAGAGACATCATAACGTGAATATATATGAAGATTTCCTTTGATTTCTCCATAAAGAGGATGTTCTACTATCACATCTTCTACCTTACCACCTAAATCTACAATAGTATTTAATTCTTCTTCTAATTGATCATTATTATGCTTTACTGCAATTGTATAATGATTACTTCTATTTGTTTCTAATATGTATCCCCTAGGGGTTGCAGTAATATCTTCTCCCGATGCTCTTAGTAATGCAACATCTCCTACAATAATCTGTCTAGAAACACCTAATTCTTTCGCAATTTTACTTGCTGAAACAGGTTTATCACTACTACTTATTATTTCCATTATTTTTGTTTTTCTATCCATATACATCACCTTTTTGACCATTATAAAAGAATTTTTCAGGGAACTCAATGGTCTTTTCTTTACATATCCTATATAATAAATGATATGGAAAATATCGCAAAAAAATCAAATACAGAATTTATATTAAATACATTTAACTTAAAGCCTTCTAAGAAATATGGACAGAACTTCTTAGTAGATCCAGGTATTATTCAAAGTATCGCAGATCATGCTTCGCTGGATAAGGAGACAGCAGTTATTGAAATAGGACCTGGTATAGGCGCTCTTACAGAACAGCTCTCTAATAAAGCTGGTAAAGTATTATGCTTTGAAATAGATGAACGTTTAAAGGAAGTATTATCCTTCTCTTTAGAAGGACATGATAATGTAGAAATCATCTTCCAGGACTTTATGAAAGCTGATTTAGAAGAAGCATGTAAGAAGTTAAAGGACTATAAGGATATCTGTGTTGTCACAAATCTTCCCTATTATATTACATCTAAAATCATCACAAAGATTGTGTCTTCTTCTACACCTATTAATCGTTTAGTCGCTATGGTACAAAAGGAAGTCGCATTAAAGCTCTGTTCTGAAGAAAAGAGTCCTTTAAAGATGATGATTGATTATGTAGGAGATGTTCAATATGAATTGAATGTGCCTAGACATGTATTCATGCCAGCACCTCATGTAGATAGTGCTGTTATTTCTATTCATAAAGAACGTGTTATATCACAGGAATTGATTGATCTGATTGAGGCAAGTTATACTGCAAAAAGAAAAACACTCTATAATAACTTAAAGCCTTTATATCATGATCAAACAAAAGAATTATTAGAATCATGTGGTATTCCTGCCAATAAACGTGCTGAGGAATTAAACATTGATGACTATATAAGAATACTAGAAAGGAGTCATACACTATGAAGATTCGTGCTTATGCGAAAATAAACCTTGCATTAGATGTAGTAAGTGAAAGAGAAGATGGATATCATGAATTAAATATGATTATGGCCCCTATTGTTCTTCATGATTTGATTCTTATTGATCCTATTGAAAAAGGTATAGAAATTACTACAAACACATACCGTGTACCTACTGATGAACGTAACATTATGTATAAGGTTGCGGATGCATTAATCAAGAAGTTTGATATCCAAAGTGGTGTAAGAATCCACTGTTATAAGCATATTCCATCACAAGCTGGAATGGGTGGAGGAAGTGCCGATGGTGCAGCTATCTTCCGTGCAATGAACGGCTTATTCCATTTACGTATGTCTTATCAGGATATGTGTGAAATGGGTAAAGAGATTGGTGCAGATATTCCATTTTGTGTATGGAATCGTATTGCGGTTGTAGGTGGTATTGGTGAAAATCTACATTTTATTGATCGTTCACGTTTTAATTGTCATTTATTGATTGTAAAACCTAAGAAGGGTGTTTCTACAAAGAAATGTTTTGATGATTTAGATATCGAAACAGCTGTTCATCCAGATATTGACTTAATGAAGCATGCAATTGAAAAGAATGATTATCAGGGTGTTGTAGATTGTTTAGGTAATACTTTAGAAGCGCCTTCTATTAAGATGGTACAGGATATTCAGTCTATTAAGGATGATATGATGAACTTTGGTTTTGATGGTGCTCTTATGTCAGGTAGTGGTTCATCTGTTTTTGGTATGACTCAAGATCCTGAATTAATTGATAAAGTGCTTCCATATTTTAAAAAGAAATATAGTTTTGCAGTAAAAACACAGATTTACTATCCAGAGAAAAGGAAAAAGGGATAACTTGCGCCTTTTCTCTTTTATTTTGAATTGAATTTTGCTAGAATGTAGGGGAAAAAAAGGAGATATGTCGATGAAAGTTTATGCAGTTGTCTTAGCAGCGGGTAAAGGTACTCGCATGAAATCAGATGCACCTAAGGTTGTTCATGAAGTTTTATATAAACCAATGATCAATCATGTGGTGGATGAATTAAAGAAGTTAGATATCGCAGAAACAGTCGTTGTTGTTGGACATGGGGCTGACCAGGTCAAGGCTTTGTTAGATAACGACGTCACTACTGTCTTACAGGAAGAGCAGAAAGGCTCTGGACATGCTGTCATGATGGCAGAAAGTGTTCTAGGAGATAAAGAAGGTATGACTCTTGTATTAAATGGAGATGCACCTTTAATTACTGCGGAAACATTACAGGGACTTATTGATTATCATATGAATGGTAAAAATAGTGGTACTGTAATGACTTGTGATTGTGACTTGTCACTTCCATTTGGTCGTATTATTAAGGAAGATGGACAGGTAACAGGAATTGTAGAATTCAAAGATTTACAGGAATCTCAGATGGATATCACTGAGATGAATGTAGGGGAATATTGTTTTGATAACAAATCAATGTTTGAAGCTTTAAAGAAAGTAACAAACAACAATGCTCAGGGTGAGTATTATATTACAGATTTAATTGGAATCATGAATGAAGAAGGCAAGAAGGTTGATGGCTATAAGATTCAGGATTTCAGTGAAGTAGGTGGCATTAATGACCGTGTTCAGCTTGCTGAAGCAACTAAGTTACTTCAGAAGAGAGTAAATAAGAACTGGTTATTAAATGGTGTAACTATTGTAGATACTGATAACACATATATTGGTACTGATGTTGTAATCGGTAAGGATACAATCATTGAACCAGGTTGTATTATTAAGGGTCATACTACTATAGGAGCACATTGTCATATTGGTCCTTATTGTGAATTTACAGATGTAGATATTAAGGATAATGTGGAAATCAAGTTCTCAGTATTAAGCGATTCTGTTGTAGAAAGCGGTACTGATATTGGTCCTTATGCAAGACTAAGAACTAATTGTCATATTAGAGAGAATGTACACATTGGTAACTTTGTGGAAATGAAGAAAGCTGATTTTGGTAAGGGAAGCAAGTCTGCTCATCTTACTTATATCGGTGATGCTAAAGTAGGCGATGGCGTTAATATTGGTTGTGGTACTATCACAAGCAATTATGACGGTAAGAATAAGTCAATGACTGTTATTGGAAACAATGCATTTATTGGATGTAATTCAAATTTAGTTGCACCAGTGACTGTTGGTGAAGGCGCATTTGTTGCGGCTGGATCTACTGTAACAGAAACTGTAGAAGATGGCGCAATGTCTATCGCACGTGCTAGACAGGTGAATAAACCTGGCTATGCAAAGGTTTTAGAAGAAAAACGTATGAAGATTTATAACGAAAGAAACAAGAAATAAAAAAGGGGACACATATGAAAAACAAAATTACAGTATTTTCTTTATCTTCAAGCAAGAAATTAGCTCAGGATATCGCAAGCATTTTAGGTACTAAGGTTGGAGACTGCAAAGTTCATCACTTCGCAGATGGTGAAATCTTATGTGAAATTGGTGAATCTGTTCGTGGTAAGGACGTATTCATTGTTCAGTCTACTTCTAATCCAGTAACTGAAAACTTAATGGAAATCTTAGTATTAACTGATGCTTTAAAACGTGCTTCTGCTCGTGAAATTACTGCAGTTATTCCATATTTCGGATATGCTAGACAGGATCGTAAAGCTAAACCTAGACAGCCAATCACTTCTAAGTTAGTTGCAGACTTATTAACTACAGCTGGTGTTAACCGTGTTGTAACTGTTGACTTACATGCAGCTCAGATCCAGGGATTCTTTGATATTCCAGTAGATGAAATGCAGGCTTTACCACTATTAATCAAATACTTCCGTAAAAAGAAGGTTCAGGATTTATGTGTTGTATCTCCTGACCACGGAGGAGCTACTAGAGCTCGTAAGATGTCTGAAGCATTTGACTGCCCTATCGCTATCATCGATAAGAGAAGACCTAAACCAAACGTTGCTGAAGTTATGGGTATCATCGGTAATGTTGAAGGTAAGAACTGTATCTTAATTGACGATATGATCGATACAGCTGGTACTATTACAGCTGGTGTTGATATGTTAAAACAGAAAGGTGCTAAGGATGTATATATTGCATGTACTCATGGTGTACTTTCTGGACCTGCTATTGAAAGATTATCTACTTGTGCTGCAAAAGAAGTTGTTATTACTAACACTATCGAAATTCCACAAGAAAAGAAATTTGATAAACTTGTTTCTGTATCTGTTGCAGGATTACTTGCACATACAATTGAAAACATTGAAAACGATTTACCAGTTAGTGACGTATTCACTCAGTATGATTGTTAATGTAGAGGACTCATCACGAGTCCTTTTTTAGACCAAATATAAGATTGTATATATGAAGTGAAATAAGGAAACTGCTCCTGTGGTTTCTATGCAGTAACTCCTGTGGTTTCTATGCAGTAACGACTTGACTATGAAGTGGTTAAGTGTTAGACTTCAAATGAATTCAGAAATCAAAATGCATCAAACGAAAAGGTAAGGATCGGCATATCATTATCTTTTCTAACTTTTAGAGTGGGTTAACACTAGGCTAGTTATCGTTTAAAAAATTCGTCTAACCATTTGCAGATGTAGTATGTGAGAACACCCGCCATGACGGTTATGATAAACTCAAAAAACAAAATGTATCACCCCCTTTCAAGGAGGACGATAACAAAGATATTATATCAAACTGGATCTAAAACAAGTAGTGAATTGGAAAAAGTGCATTAAAAACATAGTACGTAAAAATATCCTCCTGGTTTATTACACCTAGAGGATATTTTCATTTCTAATTAAGTACTTTTTTATTTAATGTCCTTAATATGGGGTCCACATTAATATCCTCTTTTTCTTAATACTCTATAGAGGATGATTGAAAGAATAGGAATCATTAAATATATACCAACAAGGATAGCCATATTAAAGAGTATAATCCAGGCTCTCTCTTCCATATATAAGCTTATTGATGTGACAACAGTGCTATAGTGCAGTACAGATATTGCGATTACTTCTACAACTATGAGAAGGTAGAAAAACTTTGGCATTTTAGCTTTAACTAATAAGAATGTAAGTAACAGCGATACAACTAATAATGGCAGGATTTTGATTAATAAACTGCTATACAAAGCTAGAAGAAAATTCATCATATTACTCACCTCGATTGTATTAAACCATTTTTATAGTATGTCACATCTTTAAATTTAGAGTATTCCATCCTTTTTTACTACTTAAATAATATATTATTATTATTAAATAGTCTACATTTCTTGCATAAGAGACATATTTTCTTGCGTAAAAGACATACGCTCTTTACAACTCATAGAAAAGTCTATTAATTCTTCACTTTTTCTAGAAAGCGTATACATAATTATTCATAACATGATAAAATATATTAAGTAATAGGTATGAATTATCTATGTTTCCGAAGATGAGGTGAATAAATGTGATAGAAGTAATAGAAAAAATTGGAAATATTGAAAATTTATCATTAAAAAATGAAAAGATGGAAGTTGTTGTCTCAACATTTGGTTGTACTATTATTAAGATGATTGTTGAAGATAAGAATGGAGTAAAAGGTGATGTTGTATTAGGTTATGATGACTTTAATCAATATCAGACTCTAGATGCTTATCTAGGTGCATTAGTAGGTAGAGTTGCGAATAGAATAGGAAAAGGAACATTTGAATTAAATGGTGAAACATATCATTTACCTATTAATAATGGTCCTAATAGTTTACATGGTGGTATTAAAGGATTTAGTTATCAGATTTTTGATTATGAAATCTTAGATGACTATACTATTAAGTTTACTTATCATGCAAAGGATGGAGAAGAAGGTTATCCAGGTAATATGGATTTTAGTGCTACTTATCATTTAGAGGGTACTACATTAACTATTTCTTATCATGCTACGAGTGATAAGGATACTTTAATTAATATTACTAACCATTCATATTTCAACTTATCAGGACATAAACATAATATCTATAATCACACTTTAAAGATTGATGCTGATTATTATGAACATGTAGATGCAGATGGTCTTGCTACAGGTGAAAAGGAAGCTGTAGAAGGTACTCCATTTGACTTTAGAATACCTGCAAAGATTGGTGAACGTGTAGAAGTAGATCATCCACAATTAAAGCTTGGTAATGGTTTTGACCATCATTTCTTCTTTACTACAGATAAGAACCAGGTTGTATTAGAAGATGAAGAAAGTGGTAGAAGATTAACAGTATCTACTACTTTACCAGGAGCACAGATCTATACCGCAAACTATCTAGATGGACGTATTGGTAAGAATTGTGAACCTTATAATGCGAGAGATGCAGTATGTATTGAAACACAGAACTTACCAGACGCTATTCATATCGAAAAGAATCCAAGCACTATTTTAAGAAAGGGAGAAACATTTGATGCACAGACATCTTATTGTTTAGAGGTAATTAAATAATGAAACTTGCAACACAGATTATTGAAGATATTAGAAATGGTCAGGCAGATGCTTTATTAACTGATATTTATGTAGATGAGTCTTTATTAGATACTCAGAAAGAAAGATATATTGCAGCTATTGAAAAGTTTATTTCACTTTATGGTGATAAGGAAGTAGAAGTATTCTCAGCACCAGGTAGAAGTGAAGTATCTGGTAACCATACAGACCACCAGCATGGTGAAGTATTAGCTGCTGCAATTAATTTGGATATTATTGCGATTACAGCACCTAGAGACGGTGAAATTAAGGTATTATCTGATGATTATGACTTAAAGGCTGTAGCTTTAGATGACTTAGAAAAGAAAGCTGAAGAAGAAGGTACTTCAGAAGGATTAATTAGAGGTACTCTTGCACGCTTTAAGGAATTAGGTCTTCATATTGGTGGTTTTGAAGCTTATATGACAAGTGAAGTATTACAGGGTTCTGGTCTTTCTTCATCAGCAGCATTTGAAGTCATGATTGGTACTGTATTATCAGGTTTATATAATGATATGACAGTAAGTCCAGTATTGATTGCACAGATTGGTCAGTATACAGAAAACGTATATTTTGGTAAACCATGTGGATTAATGGACCAGTGTGCAAGTTCAGTAGGTGCTCTTATTCATATTGACTTTAAAGACAATGATCATCCTGTTGTAGAAAAAGTAGATGTTGATTTCTCTTCATTCCATCATAGTTTATGTATTGTAGATGTTCATGCATCTCATGCAGACTTAACTGATGATTATGCAGCCATTCCTACAGAAATGAAGGAAGTAGCACACTTCTTTGGAAAAGAATTCTTAAGAGAAGTATCAGAAGAAGAATTTAAAGCACATATTCCTGAATTACGTGAAAAGATGAGTGACCGCTGTGTCATCCGTGCATTACACTTCTTTAAGGAAGATGCAAGAGTAGAAAAAGCAGTATCTGCCTTAAAGAACAATGACTTTGATACATTCAAGTCAGTCATCAAATCATCAGGAGACAGTTCTTATAAATACCTACAGAATATCTATTCTAACCATGATGAAACAAACCAGGCTGTTTCTATTGCCTTAGGCTTATCTGAAGATATCCTAGGTGATAAAGGTGTATGTAGAGTACATGGTGGTGGATTTGCAGGTACGATCCAGGCCTTTGTAGAAGATGATTATGTAGAAACATATAAGACTGAAATTGAAAAGTATTTTGGTGAAGGTTCTTGTCATATTCTTAAAGTAAGAAAGTATGGCGGTAAGAAAGTAGAATTATAAGCATTAGAAAACCTCTTTGATATGAGAATCAAAGAGGTTTTCTTTACTATAGAATTGATTTTCTCCATTTGATGTTCTGCTTATCAAAAAATACATGTAATCTCTCAATGTCTTCAATGCTGACATTTTTCTTTTCAAAATAGATTTTAAAGCCTGCATTACTTGTAAAAAATACAATATCATTTGTTTCGTTAATTTTCTTTAAATCTTTGTATTTTATAGGAGCTTTATTCGTTGATGAGTCTACCTTGGAGTAAAGTTCATCTTCTTCAAAGACTAAATCAAAATATATTACATCTTTGTTGAATCGTTCTATTTGCTGTTTCATTAATTGTTTTAATACAGTTCTTGATAAAGCAAGATGAAATATAACTAAAAACAATAATATAATGGCAAGAGTTATGCAAAAAGAAAAATCTCTCATAAATAGACCTATCAATAAAAATATCAAATCAAAACTGGATGTGGCTACAAATAAGATTTTATATTTAGTAGGAAAGAATAGAATGATGATTTTTTTGAAAGTTGGATAATCCATTTTATTATTTTTGACGGTTAATGTTTCCATTTCTTGATACCCCCCTTTTTATTATAATATATAAGTTATTTTTACATAAACAAAACTATTAGTCAAAATGAAGTGTTATATAGGATTCTATAATTTCTATTTTATCCTTACTGAGCACCTACAAAATTGACTTTCTCCATGTGATGTTCTGCTTATCAAAAAATGCATGTAGTTTCTTAATGTCTTCATTACTGGCATTTTTCTTTTCAAAATAGATTGTATACTCTGCTTTACTTGTGAATATTACGACATCTTTGGTTTCTAGTATTTTTTTAATATTCTTGTATTTCATGGGAATTTCATTTTTTGATGAGTATTCAGTTGAGGTTAATTTACTTTCATCAAAGACTAGATCATAGAAAATTACATCAGTGTGATACAAATCATTAAGTTGATTTATGTATTTTTTTGCGGTCATTCTTGATTGAATAAGAGGTGCTGTAGCTACAATTAGTAATATAATAATGCATGTTGCAATTTCAATAATATCTCCTGTATATAGATTTATAAACAAAGCAATCAATGCACCACAAAACATAGCCACTAGTGACAGTATATAATATGTAGGAAATGTGTAAAAGACAACTTTTTTAAGAGTTAAATAATCAATTTTATTATTTTTGACGGTTAATATTTCCATTATTTGATACCTCTCTATTCATAATATATTAATTTTAACATGTATAAGTAACAATTACACCAAGTATATCTGATATATATTACAAATTATGATTATTATGTTGCCTAAATTCAGTATATAAAAATAGTTGACAGTTAATGATGATATGATAAATTACTTATTAGAGGGTGATATTGAATGAGGATTGAAGTTAAAAATAATGTGATTAATAAAGAAGTTCTTGAAAGAAATAAAAAATATTTAATACCTAATTGGAAGAATAATTTGGCAAGAATATATATTATATTATTTCTTGTACTATCTATAATCTGTTTAATACAGGGAACTTTTGAAATGAGACTATATGCATTTGCTGCTTTTACAGTTGCAGCAGTGTTTTTCTTCGCTCGTATTTACCTTACTAAAAGAAACATCAATTTAATTTTAGCTAAACAAATTGAGATGTTAGGAAAAGAAGAATTATTTTATTCGTTGGTCTTTGGGAATAATAGTGTCAATATAATTTCATCCAGTGATAAAACAAGTCAAATAAAGTATGAAGATATTAACAAAATAATTGATACACCAAAAGATTTTGTATTTATATGGAAACATAGCTTTTTTATTTTTTGTCAAAAAGATAATTTAAAAAGCGATGAAAAAGAAAAAATATATGAAATAATAAAGCGTATGAATATAAAGTTGGTAAAGGGAAAATAAATGTTATATTCAATATAGTGGGCAATGTTGTTTTGAAGATAATAATGAACTATTAAACCTATTACAAAGTATACCTGATGTTAAGTGGGAAGAGGCTAAACACTGGACACTAATCTAGAAAGTAATAATAGTTATAAGTAGGACAGTAAAATATGCAAGATGGGCTGTTCATTACGACAGCCCTTTACTAATAGGGGGTTTATTCCCCTGTTTTTTTTATGTATACTTGATTAAAAGCGAGGTAATAAGAAAAATGTTATTTAATACACATACACATTTAAATAGTGAACAATTATTTGAAAATCGTGATTTATATATTCAGAATGCAATAGATAGAGGTGTGAAGTACTTTACTGTTGTAGGTTATGATTTAGAGTCTTCACGTCTTGCAGTACAGATAGCGCATGAGTATGACTTTATTTATGCTGCAGTAGGTATTAGTCCTAATGATTGTAAAGAGACAACAGATGAGGATTTAGAGGCAATAGAAGTACTTGCGAAAGATCCTAAGGTTGTTGCTGTAGGTGAAATAGGATTAGATTACTATTGGGATGAAGTATCTAAAGAAAAACAGATTGACTGTTTTAAGAAACAGTTAGAAATAGCCAAGAGATTATCTTTACCTGTTACTATTCATGCCAGAGATGCTTATGAAGATACATTGGATATTCTTTCTAAGTCTGGTGTAAAGGGTATTATGCATTGTTATAGCGGAAGTTATGAGATGGCTTTAAGATTCATTAAGATTGGATATTATATTTCTTTGGCAGGTCCTGTTACTTTTAAGAATGCGAAGGTTCCTAAAAGAGTCGCTGAAGGCGTAGATTTAAACTATCTACTTGTAGAAACAGATGACCCTTATCTCACACCAGCACCTTATAGAGGAAAACAGAATGAACCAGGTAATGTCTATTTTGTTGCCCAAAAGATTGCTGAACTAAAAGGATTAAGCTACGAAGAAGTCGCAAAACAGACAACAGAGAATGCACTTAAAGTATTCCAGTTAAAGAAATAGTAATTAAAATAGGGTATAATATAGTCTATCAGGAGGCTATTATGAACATATATGATAAGCTCGAACAATTATCCCTTACAGAAAGTGAAAAAACACTTATAGATTATGTTATAGAACATTCAGAAGATATTATGAATATGTCTGCTTCAGATATTTCTAAGAACAGTTATGTATCTGTTTCTACTATTTATCGTATTATTGATAAACTAGAACTTTCAGGTTTACAGGCATTTAAATCCCATATTCATTTTGATCGTGAAAGATACCAGAAAGAACTTGTTTCGGTAGACTATAACTATCCTTTCAGGATCAATAACACAAACCATGAAATCATGACTAAAATGTTGAATCTCTATGACCAGACACTTCACTCTACATTAAACCTAGTGAATCTAGATGAATTTGGTAAAATTGTCCAGAAGATGTATGATGCAAATGTTATCGCGTTATTTCCTTCTATAGGAAATTATTTTATGGCCGAATGTTTTAGACAGAACATGTTAGAAATAGGTAGAGATGTCATAGTAGAAAAACAGATTTTCTATCAAACAAAGGTGGCTGAAACATTAAAAAAAGGAGATCTCGCAATCGTGATCTCCTATGCCAATAGAACACCTCATGTAGAAGACTTCATCCGTGTAATGAATAAGAACCAGGTGACAACTGTTCTTATTTCTTCTACTAAAGAGAGTGAATTATCTAAACTTGTTGATTATCATCTCTATTTTGCATCCTATGAAGATTCAGAAGAAAAGATTGCATCTTTCTCTTCTAGAGCTTCATTACAGTTCTTGTTAGATTGTCTCTATGCTTGTTATTTTAATAGAGATTATGAAAAGAATATAAACTATCGTATTGAACACTACATAGAACTGTCATAGTTCTGTGTTGTACTTAATATCATAGTCCCAAGAAGAATATATTCCTGCATGTTATCTACTTTGGTAATAGGCGGAATATATTTTTTTGGTATAAGAGTGGCCATTTCTTCATATAAAGGAAGTATATGGGGAATAAAGTCACAATAAAGAACGAGTTCTTCTGGACTTAATAAACTGATAATAGAAACAAGAGTACGTGATACAACCTCAATACATCCTTCAGGAGACATACTGAGTGTCATTTTATCTTCTGTTAAATCTAAAGGAAGAAATTGTACTTCTCCTACTAAGTTATGCATACCATGTAGTAGGCAGTTATCCACAATAATACCTGCACCACTCATTGCATGTACAGGCTGGAATAAGAAAGCCAGTGAACTTACTTGATCCTGTGAAGAATAATAACCTACAGCCGCTGCATTGACATCATTACATATACATACAGGCAAATGATAACGTTCAGTGAGGACATCTTCTAATCTCTCTGGTGTTTCCCATCCGACTAAACTTGTAGAAGACACATAACCATCATCAATAATACCTGGAGTCGCAATACCAATATAACGAATACGTGGATAATGAAGACGGGCAATATCAATAATGTCACAAATATCCTGAAGATTAACTACAGGTTTGATCACTTCGTTATCTAAAAGTATTTCTTGATTCTTATCATATACACGATAAGCAACATGAATGGATTGTTTATTACGGAAAATAGAGAGAGCCAATGTCTTATGTTTGATTTCTACATCCAACATAACAGGTAAAGGAATCTTCTGATCAGATTGGTTCTTTTTAATCTCTAATGATTCTTTCACAAGTGTAAAGATGGCTTTTACATCATATTTCGCAAATACTTCAGGGGGTACATTTAAGACAATTTTATCTTTAAGAATATCACATGCTTTAGCATGTAAATAAGAAATCTGTGGTGCTAAGAGAACCACATCATAATCCTGTGCTACATAGTATAAATTATTATAACCACTTGCTTCTGTCACATAAGGAAGACTCATTAATTTAGAGGCTTCATTCATCTTCATCGCAAAATAGCTAGTTGTTAATCCACCACTACAGCACAACAATATCTTAACAGTAGGTGTATCACCAATATGCTTCATATAATGAGTGAGTTCTCTAAATAACTTCATTGCATGATTCAATGTTTTCATCTGGAAATGTAGATAATATTCAGTCTCACCAGATTGTGTATTGGTTGCTTTAAACTCTATGATATTCAATGGATTAAAGACAATTTCAATATCGGCATGCTTATTATAGAAATGAATCTCTGTATAGTCTTCATTCACTTTTGTTTCAAAGTCAGGCACTTCCTGCAATAGAATCCATTTCGCAAAGAGTATTGTATAAATATCACTTAAGAAATCATCCATGAATATCACCTCCATGTTCATATTTTAACATACTCCTAATCTTTAAATACAGTAACTCTTGAAATATGAAAAATATATATCATATAAGCTAAATTAAAGGTGATAGAAATGAAAAGAACCTTGCGAATGCAAGGTTCTAGATAGCCATCTCAAAGATGAATTTAGTATTTGTGATATTGTTTCCTGATAAACCACTATAATTGTCTTTTTCTTTTAACTTCTTAATTGTAGTTATATCAGTGATTTTTTGAATACCTTCTTGATCAAATAGACTTATTCCTTCAGATAAGCTTTTTGCACCAGTTACAAGTGTCTGGTATTGTTGAGACAGTTCATTCCCAGCCTGACTCAACTCTGATAAGCTAGAAGATAATGTCTCTAATTGTTTTGATACAGGACTTTGAGAAAGTAATTGTGAGAGCTGTTCAAGGCTCTTCTTGTTTGACATTAAGCTTTCCTGAACACCTTCACTAATCGCTCTGTTTACTGCAGCACGCTGTTCATCAGTGAGATCAATATTATTTATTTTAGATTGAATTAATTCTGTAGGATTATTCATGGAAGATATTAAGTTTTTAATCAGTGCCTGTGTAGACGCATCATATTGTTTAGAACCCTTTAATAATGCATTGGCTCGTTCACTTACTTTTGACACATTGGACATATATGTATGAAGATATTGTCCATACGTTGTACATCCTGCGAGTAATTGTGCTGAACCTTCTACTAACTTCTGGGCTGATTGATTTAATTGATCCGTTGTCTTTGTGAGTTCACTTAAGTCTAAATCTTTAAAGATCCCCTCAGTAAATACAGTACTCATATAGTCACATTGGAAGTTCTTGATTTTCATAGTCACTTCCATAGAATCCTTAAATGGTTCATAACCAGGACAACCTAATCCAACAATGGCTTGATAATCATCCATCAACATACTCTTCCCATTCTTCACTTCAATATCACTCACTGTCTCTTGAGGAATCAACATAATAGTAGTCGCTACGAAAGGAGTCTCAGTACTATTCTTATATTTAAATACAGCCTTTAATGTCCCTGTTTTACCTTTGATATCTGTCACTTTCTGTCCATCCAAATAATAATTCACATCTACATCAACAGGAAGTGTGGCATCTAAAGTACCTTCATACTGAATACTGTTCTTATTATTCTCTATCAATAATTGATGATTATTCAAAGTTATATTCTCATCACCCTTATTACTGATATCCTTTAATATAGTTGTATCTTGAATAAGATCACCTTCATTTATAGAAGGAATAGTTACTTCGGCTTTAGTACTTTTTATTTCACCAGATGCTTTTGTCTTTACAGTAATTGTTTCACTCTTATTCACGGCTTCCTTTACATCATGTCCTTTTGTGGTTAAGACAACAGGTGTTTCTTCTTTAATAGTCTTTGTTTTATTAGTTTTTGTCTCTGTTGTACATCCTGTAAGCATGATACAACATAGTATCGCTATTAACTTCTTATTCATACAAGTACCCCCTATTCTACATTCTTCAATGCATCCTGCATTGGGATCTTCTTAATCTTCTTATACTCAATTAACATCACTATGAAATAACTGATAAAACCAATAACGATTGTCTTTAAGAAAGTAAGGTTACTTACCGTTAGAGGCATCCATCCTGCCATCTCTTCTTTCATCATTGCCTCAAATATTGGCTTTAATATCGCGTAATCGAGTGGCACAGTGATCAGAATAAACAAAGATACAATAATAGATGTCGATACAATATAAATAGAACTTACTTCATGATTGGTATAACCAAGAATCTTTGTCATAGAAATAGACTGCGCATTCTTCTCTATAATTGTTTTTGTAAGAAGATAAATAAGCACAATAAACATGGTGACAGCCATTCCACAAAGTAAATAAGCCATACTTCCCATAGAAACATTCAATTGTCGAGACACTTTACTTAATGAATCATAATCAATAGTTGTACCTATATACTTTTCATTCATATCAGTAATAGGATTCTTAGAGAAATATCCAGAAAAATAATCATCATCTAAATCAAATAACTGATTCATTTTTTTCTGATTCATGAATATCGCAATCGCACCTGGATAGTTATATTCTCCACTGACCTTTAATGTATACTTCTTATTTGTATATTCTGTCTTTAAGTGAATGACATCACCTTTATGGATCTGATATTTATCTGCATAAGCACTTGATACATAAACACCATCATTAATAGAAATATAACGACTATTCTTCTTTACACCATATACAGTCACAGTATCTAATGTATTGTCTTCCATCTTTAAGCTATAAGCACTAAACTTCTCAGCTGTCTTTTCTTCTGTTTCTATTCCTTTTGTGAAAGTATAAGCTTCTATCATATTAGAAAAACTCTTTTCACTAGACTGCAAGCTTGCTGGTACTTTAAGAATATATTGATAATCCGCAAACATATTCTGTTTAATATTGGTTCCATAGGAATTAATAATATCTGGCATCGCAAGTCCAAATAATAAGATCATATTCGCAAACATTAATCCAATAAACATGACAAGATAATGGGCTTTATTCTGAAGAATAATACGTGTTCTAAAACGTGTAATAAAAGGAATACGTGTGGACAAAGGCATGACATGGGACTGTTTATGTCTCTTTAAATCTCTTCTTAAGAATTTAAGAGGAGATAGAGACAACTGTCTATTTAATATAAAGAGATTAATAATAAACATGAGTATAACAGGTACAATTGTTGTCTGAATAAAAGCACCTGCACTCCATACTGTTTGATAAGTCGTTAAACTATAACTGGCATAATATAAATTCGCCATAGTTACTCTAAAATAGGTATAACCTAGAATATTACCTATCAAGGCACTCATAAGTGTCACAATAATAGGAAGTGTCATATAATGACTGATCAATTCTTTCTTTGTATAACCAGATGCAATTAATGTCCCGATCACATTGGCTTCTTTCTGGATTGTATTGGTCATAGTTACTGCAAATACAAATGCGATAATCACAATCATGATATATAAGAGAAGTCTGACCATCACGCCATCACTACCCATATCATCACCAGTAAAATGAATGGCCTGATTCTCATATTGAGGAATATATTCTTCTAGATGTACTTCTCTATTCAATAACTTTAAGAATGATTCAGATTTCTTTTCTTCATTCATTGGTTTATTTGTATAAAGCCATGAATAGCTATAGGTCATATGTGCTGTATCCCATTGATTAAATAAAGAAGGTTGTACAACAGCCACACCAAACTTGATGGCATCAAACATCGTATCGCTGTTATTCTCAAATAATGCGGAATAATCTGGTAAAGCCACTAAACCACAGATCTTTAATGAATGATTTTTACTTTTAATCGTATCCCCGATAGATAACTTGTTGTTGACGGCATACATGCGATCTATCGCAATTTCTTTATCATTTTGAGGAAGTCTTCCTTTCATCACACATACTTTATTTACGCTTTGAGGTGTCGCAAAGATACGTAATTTATTTCCATTGATCAATGTTTCTTCTACATAAGAATGATCATAGAGATGTACACCGGCTTTAGAAATATTAATCAAAGACTGATTATTTAGTTTCTTATCTACATTAAAGTGACCATCTTCAATCGTATACTTCTCAAAACTTTCATTATAAGCCTTGATCATACTCTCATCCGCCACAATAAAACCAGATACAAGACCAATCATACCTGTCATCAATAAGAAGATGACAAGATACTTACTCCAGTCTTCTTTTAATTCACGTATAAAACGTTTATTTAATGGATTCTTCATACTACCAATCCACCTCATTTACTCGTTTACGATCTGTATTGATATAGTCTTCTTTAATTCTTCCATCATGTAATACAAAGATATGATTCGCAATATACTTAATAGACTCATTATGTGTTACCATGATGATTGTATTTCCAAATCTTTCATTAATATCACAGATTAACTGTAATATATCCTGTGAAGTACGATAATCGAGTGCGCCTGTCGGTTCATCACAAAGAAGTATATCTGGATTCTTTATGACTGCACGTCCAATTGCAGTGCGCTGCTGCTGTCCACCAGATAATTGATTAGGTAATTTATTTTGATGCTCATATAAACCAAGAGTATGTAATAAATCATCAATATCCAAAGGCTTCTTACTTAAATAAGCACCTACTTCAATATTCTCTCTCACTGTTAAGTTAGGAATTAAATTATACATCTGGAATATATAACCTAAATGATCACGTCTATATTGACTTAATTCCTTCTCTTTCATTGTCTTTAAATGATGTTTATTAATAATAAGTTCTCCCTCATCTAAACTATCAATACCCCCAATAATATTAAGTAGTGTAGATTTACCAGAACCTGAAGGACCAAGCAATACACAGAATTCTCCTGTATTAATAGTCATATCAATCCCCTTTAATACATCAATATGACTCTCTCCTTGTCCAAATGACTTCTTTAACCCCTTAATCTCTAAAAAATTCATAACATCTCCTCCTATGTTAGTATTAGCTAACCATATTATAACCCAATAGTTAGTTCGTGCAAACTAAAAACTATGATATAATGAAGAAAAAATGAGGTACATATATGAATTATACAGAAGAAGAATTATGCACATTAGTTAAACAATTACCAGATATTCAATATAACTTACAGATGCCTGTGACTTCTATTAATCTATTAGGCTTAACACCTGATTTATTTGATGAAGAAGTCTATGAAATATTAAAGGATTATTTTACTGAACAGAAATACAATGTCCTTACAACTTTCTTATATCATGATACATCACTTGATATGGCCGGTTATGCAGATGTAAATATTGTAGTATCAGTGAAAGGATTAAAGATTGCTGAATTATTAAAAGAGAAGTATGGCACACCTTATGTTGTAGGATTCCCTTATGGGAAGTTCTCTTCTTATTTCTTTATGGCTGTTGAACAGGCATTAGAAACTGGCATTGACCAGATTCCTTATCAGAACTTCTTTAGACTACAGACAGAGCAGATGATTCAATTACATGGTGATCCTGTCATTATGAGTTCTATTGGTTTCTCTTTATCACAACAATATGATTTTGGTTATCAAGTGATATCAGATAGAAAAGAAACATTAGGTACAGTAGATTTAAAGGATACTAAAAAAGATGATATCCAAATCGATATCACCTTCCCATTACATGAATCTATATTTGGTTTAACCATTCATGACCTGTAATACGCAATTTTCTATTGTTTCTATTCCTTGATCATGAAAAGCATGAAGTAAATCTTCATCATAAGTTCCTGGCTGCATCCAGGCATACTTAATACCGAGCTCTCTCATCTCTCTTATATAAGTCATACCAATTGTTTTCTTGACGACAAAAACAACAACATCTACAGGATATTGTATATCTAGAAGAGATGTATACATCTTGTCATTGTCTATTGTGTCATATTTAGGAGATATACCATAGACATGCTTACCTGCATTCTTTAAGCACTGATATATTTGCCGACTATACTTCTTGGGATCAGGACTCATCCCAATGATACAATAATTATTATAGATCTTTAAAATATCTCTTTCTTTCATCGTTCATCACCGTTTTCATTATATCATACCACCAACATTTTTGATTGAATTTTACACCATAATAATGCATTTGTGGTATAATGACAAACGCGAATTGATGTGTTAATATAGACACGTATTAAATAAGAAAGGAAGGTCGTTTATAGTGTACGATATTATAGTTGTAGGTGCTGGTCATGCAGGTATTGAAGCATGTCTTGCTGGTGCAAGAACAGGAAATAAAACATTACTTATTACAAGCAACTTCTCTAATGCAGGAAGCATGCCTTGTAATACATCCATTGGAGGACCTGCAAAGGGCATTATTGTAAGAGAAATAGATGCACTTGGGGGACAGATGGGTAAAACTACAGATGCGACTTACCTTCAGATGAAGATGTTGAATACTGCAAAAGGACCAGGTGTTCAGTCTCTTCGTGCACAGGCAGATAAGAAAGCTTATCCACGCTATATGCAGAAAGTATTAAAGGAACAAGAAAATCTTGATATTGTAGAAGCAATGGTAGAGGATTTGATTGTAGAAGGTGATGAGTGTAAGGGTGTTATCCTTGCAGATGGTACACGCTATGAATCTCGTACTACAATTCTTACTACAGGAACTTATTTAAAGGCTGAAGTCCTTGTAGGTCATTCTAAGACTCCTAGTGGACCAGATAAACAGAAGGAAAGCTTATATTTATCAAGTAAGTTAAAGGATTATGGATTTAGAATCCAGAGATTAAAGACAGGTACACCACCTCGTGTAGAAATTAATTCTATTGATTATTCAAAAACAACAGTACAGCCTGGTACAGATGCGAAACTTTCATTCTCATATGAAACAACACATTTCACACCAGTAGAAGATCAGACTGTATGTTACTTAACATATACAACGGCAGAAACACATAAACTTATTAGAGATAATCTAGATAAATGTGCGATGTTCTCAGGACTTATTAAAGGTATTGGACCACGTTATTGTCCATCTATTGAGGATAAGGTTGTTAAGTTTGCGGATAAGGAAAGACATCAGATCTTCCTAGAACCAGAATCTAAGGAAATGAATACAATCTATGTACAGGGATTCTCTACATCAATGCCTCATGATATTCAGGAAAAGATGGTACATTCATTACCAGGACTTGAAAACTGTACTATTTTAAAATATGCATATGCGATTGAATATGATGCGATTGATCCATTACAGTTGTGGCCTAGTCTAGAAACAAAGGTTTTAAAGAATCTCTTTACTGCAGGTCAGATCAATGGTACTTCAGGTTATGAAGAAGCAGCAGGTCAAGGACTTATTGCCGGTATTAATGCGTCTAAGAAGGTAAAGGGTAATAAACCTTTAATCTTGAAACGTGATGAAGCTTATATTGGTGTATTGATTGATGACTTAGTGACTAAAGGTACTAAAGAACCATATCGTATGTTAACAAGTCGTGCTGAATATAGATTATTATTAAGACATGATAATGCGGATGAAAGATTAAGAAAATATGGCCATGATGCAGGTCTTGTAAATGATGAAGTCTATTCACTTTACTTAGATAAAATGAATCGTATCCATGCTGAAATAGAACGTCTAGATACCATTCATTTCTCACCTAAGAGTGAAATCAATGACCTCTTAGAAGAAAAGGGCTCAACACGTTTAAAAGAAGGTGTAACTGCCCGTGCTATTCTTCAAAGACCAGAATTAGTCTATGAAGACTTATTACCTTATATTGAACATGTTGACTTAACTGAAGAAGAAATGAGAAGAGTCACTATTCTTATTAAATATAAGGGATATATTGAAAAAACATTAAGACAAGTAGAAAAAGTAAAGAATATGGAAGAAAAGCAGATTCCTGCTGACTTAGACTATGATGATGTATTAAACTTATCATTGGAAGCAAGACAGAAACTAAAGAAAGTGAGACCTGTAACTATTGGTCAGGCAACACGTATTTCTGGTATTAATCCTGCAGATATTTCTGTTTTACTTATTCACTTAAAAACACAATACGGAGATTAATATGACACAACAAGAATTTATTGTGAGCTTAGAAGAAAAGGGCATTGTGCTTTCAGAGAAACAGATTGAACAGTTTGAAAAGTATTATGAAATACTCGTAGAATGGAATGAGAAGATGAATTTAACCGCTATTACAGATAGAGAAGGTGTTTATTTAAAACACTTCTATGATTCTCTTACAATTGCGTTTGATTTCCCATTCTCTAATCAAACAATCTGTGATGTAGGTGCAGGTGCTGGATTCCCTTCAGTTCCACTTAAAATCGTTTATCCAGAATTAAATGTCACTATTGTAGATTCTTTGAATAAGAGAATTACATTCTTGAATCATTTATTTAAAGAATTAGAATTAGATCATATTCAAGCAGTTGCATCACGTGCTGAAGATTTCTGTAAAGATCATCGTGAATCATTTGATATTGTCATGGCCCGTGCAGTTGCAAGATTAAATATCTTAGATGAACTTTGTCTCCCATTAGTGAAGAAAGATGGTTACTTCCTTTCATTAAAAGGACTCAAAGCCCCTGAAGAATTAAAAGATGCGAAGGGAGGCATAAAGGTACTTGGAGGAGAAGTGATGGATGATTTTACTTTTACTTTAAGTGATCAGAATGATCATCGTCATAACATTGTGATCAAGAAAGTGAAATCAACACCTGCAAAGTACCCAAGAAACTATGGACAAATTAAGAAGAAGCCTTTATAGAAAGAAAAAGAACGTTATTAAAGATGCTTATTGTTTCTTAGACATCAATGATATTGTTGCGAATAAGGAACAGCCAAGAACTCATTTTGAAGATGAGAAGATCCAGGAACTCGCTGAATCTATTATGCAGAATGGTCTCTTACAGCCTATCGTAGTCAGAGAATATGAAGGTAAATATCAGATTGTTGTAGGGGAAAGAAGATACCGTGCCTGCAAACTAGCAGGTATTACAGAAGTGCCATGTATCATTCAGGAACTTGATGACAATCAGACAGCCAATGCTGCATTAGTAGAAAATATTCAAAGAGAAAATCTTTCAGCAATAGAAGAAGCTTTAGCTTACCAGCAGATTCTAGATACACAGGGTTTAACTCAAGCCCAGCTCGCTGAAAAAGTAGGTAAGAAACAGTCTACAGTTGCCAATAAACTTAGACTCTTAAAGCTTCCTATTACTGTACAGGAATCAGTTAAGAAAAAAGAAATCTCTGAAAGACATGCCCGTGCTTTATTAAAACTAGAAGATACAGCACAACAAAATAATATGTTGAAGGAGATTCTTGAACAGAACTTAACTGTCGATGAAACAGAAAAAAGAATTGCGAAACTATTAACACCTAAAAAAGAAAAACCACGTGTACGTAAATTCTCTAGAAGTGTTAAAATCGCAATCAACACAATTAATCAGGCAGTAAAGATGGTTACTGATGCAGGAACTGATGTAGAAGAAAACATCGATGAAACAGATGACGAAGTCATCATTACTCTAAAAGTAAAGAAGTAGATCCTAATTATTAGGACCTACTTCTTTTTTAAATCTTTCTGGAATTCTATTATGGAATACAATATCCATAACTTCATCATAACTAAATTCATAACATTCATCTGTTTCAGTCACATGTATTCTTAATACATCACCTCTCTCTGCTTCTGTTAAGAATAAATATAAATTTTTCATCAGTTCTTCCATATCTGACCTCCTATATATTTATTCTCAAAGAATCTTTAAATTACTTAATGATATAATAAAAAAGATTGAGCTAAGCTCAATCTTCAACACATACGCATACAGGTGCAGGAATCTCTAATTCAGAATCTGTCATCAATAGCTTTTCATTCTCTTCATCAAAAGTAAGTACCTGAAGCTTATTATCTTCCTGTGCACCTACAATAACATACTTATCATCAATAATATTAAAGTCTCTAGGTTCTTTACCAGTATGTACCATATAAAGTAAAGAAATCTTACCATTCTCTTTATTGACTCTATATAAGGCAATAGAATTATGACCTCTATTAGAAATAAGTAGATGTTCTCCGCTCTTTGTGAGATGAATTGCGGCAGCTGCATTAAATCCCTTAAAATGACGTGGAACACAATGAATGGCCTGAACTAAACTCATACGACCCTCATTATATTTAAAGACCATGATCTTATTTGCAATCTCATTAATGAGATAACCATAACGTCCATCCTGTGAGAAAATCAAATGTCTAGGACCAGAACCAGGTACAACATTTACTGTATAATCTGTATTCTCTTTAAGAACACCATCTTTATAATTGTACATCACAATCTTATCAGCACCTAAATCTACAGCATATAAGAAACGTCTGTCAGGTGTAAAACCAACATTATGTACATGAGGTGCAGTCTGTCTCTTTAATAAATCAGGCCCCATACCAGTATGTCTCACAGCACCAATCTTATGATCAATACGATAATTTTCTAGCTTATAGGCAGCTGTTGCACCAACATGATAATTAGCTGCAAAAATATACTTATTATCATCAGAGATACATAAATGTGTATAACTTCTACCAGAAGAAGAATAGTTATTATTAAGAATCAATTCATTCTTATGAATACTAAAACTTCCTAATCCTCCACCTTCATTATTAGATCTTGCATTCTTATAAGATACATAAAGTTCTTTATTTTTCGCAATCAGATATGATGGAAAATCTTGAGTTAAAATCTGTTGTATTTTCTTTAATTCTAATGTTTCTTCATTAAAAGAAACGATATAGATTCCTTTATCGTCACCTTTACCATAGCTTGCAACATAAAACGTTTTCATAGGACACCTCCACATGAAAATATTTTATCACAATTATTCTCTATTTACTAATGAGTTTCATTATTATAAAATGATTGTACAATAGTCAAAGGAGGACAAAAGGTTGGATAATAAGGAACTTTTATCTATGAGTGATGGTCTTTTAATTCAATTATTACAGAAAAATGCAAGATATAAGGTTTCTGACCTAGCCGCCGCGCTAGCAGAATCTAAAGACAGCATTGTAGAAAGATTAAATAGACTAGAAAAAGAGAAGATTATTTGTGGTTACCATACTATTGTCAACTGGGACAAGACAAATACTGAACTTGTGACTGCGATGATTGAGATTAATGCTATTCCTGAAAGAGAATATGGTTATGATCGTATTGCATCACACATTTATAAGTACGAAGAAATTGAAACAATGTATTTATTATCTGGTGATTATGATTTTATGTGCATTGTAAAGGGTCGTACTATGCAGGAAGTCGCGCACTTTGTTGCATCTAAATTGGCATGTATTCCTGGCGTTACAGGAACAAAAACAACATTTGTGTTAAAGCCATATAAGACAGATGGACATGTCCTAGTAGATGATGAAGATGGTAAAAATACGCGACTGGTGGTGACTCCATAAAATGGATTATGAGAAGAAATTAAGTACTGCAGCACAAACTATTAAACCAAGTGGTATTCGTAAGTTCTTTGATCTTGCGAACCAGATGGAAGGTGTTATTTCATTAGGTGTAGGGGAACCTGATTTTGCGACACCTTGGAAGATTAGAGAAGCTGCAATTTATTCAATTGAAAAAGGACGTACTTTCTATACTGCAAACAGAGGTTTATTAGAATTACGTCAGGAAATTAGTAATTATTATTATCGTCGTTTTGGTGTACATTATGATCCTGAAAATGAAATCATTGTGACTGTAGGTGGTTCAGAAGGTATCGATATCGCAGTAAGAGCCTTAATGAATCCAGGTGATGAAATGATTATCTTGGACCCAGGATATGTTGCTTATGAACCAAGTGTTATTCTTTCAGGAGGAGTACCTGTAAGAATTCACCTAGAAGAAAAAGATGAATTCAAATTAACACCTGAAAAACTTAAAGCAGCTATTACACCAAAGACAAAGGTCATGTTGATCAACTTCCCTTCAAACCCAACAGGTGGGGCAATGACAAGAGAAGACTATGAGAAACTTGTACCTATTATTAAAGAATCAGGTATTATTGTTATATCAGATGAAATATATGCAGAATTAAGTTATGAAGAACCATTTAGTACATTGGCTTCATTCCCAGAAATCAGAGATCAGATTGTTGTCATCAATGGTTTCTCTAAAGCTTATGCTATGACAGGCTGGAGATTAGGTTATGTCCTTTCAAACCCAGTACTCTCTAAGGCAATGTGTAAGATTCATCAGTATATTATCATGTCAGCACCTACTGGTGCACAATATGGTGCAATAGATGGACTGAGACATTGTGATAAAGAAGTAGAAGAAATGAGAGCTTCTTATCTCTCACGTAGAAACTTCCTTGTAAAAACATTTAATGATATGGGACTTCATACATTTAACCCAATGGGTGCTTTCTATGTATTCCCATGTATCCGTTCTACAGGTCTTACATCTGAAGAATTCTGTGAAGAACTATTAAATGATCAGAAGGTAGCCTGTGTACCAGGTACAGCCTTTGGTGATGCTGGAGAAGGATTTATTCGTGTCTCTTATGCATACTCACTAGAAGAATTAAAAATTGCGACTGAGAAGATTAAACTATTCTTAGATAACTTAAAAAACAGATCTCATTAGAGGTCTGTTTTTTCTCTTTCTAGCATCTCCTGATAGCTATAAACACAGCCACAGTAGTTCTGTCTATACATATGATATTCATCACTCATACGTGTTGATTTCAAATAACCATTATCTTTCTTAAAATCACTATGAAGGAATTTTGGTGTTTCTAGATCTAAATCATCACCAATCTCATTGATCCATTGGCTATTCTTATGAGGAGAAACAGACAACACAGTTGTCCAATAATCAAAACCATGCATTCTAGCATAATCTCTTGCTTTCTCCATTCTTACTTTATAACACACATAACAGCGGTAGCCCTTTTCTCCAGTATCCTTATATGGCGCAATATGCGTTAAATATTCTTCAGGATCATAAGTATCTTCTACCACTTGTACATTCTGGTTCTCTTTATCATTGAACTCTTTCACAAATCTTTCTAATTCAGATTCACGACGATGATACTCATCAGCAGGGTAGATATTACTATTTGTATAATAAATAGTAATATCAAAGTACTGACATAACTCTTTAATTACATTAGAAGAACAAGGACCACAGCATGCATGAAGCAATAACTTTGGACGTCCTTCTAAATGTTTAAGAGTCTCCAACATCACTAAACAGTAATTCTGTTTCATTAGTGGATAAACATTGCATCACCAAATGAGAAGAAACGATATTTCTCATTTACTGCAATCTTATAGGCATTTAAGATATGTTCTCTACCTGCAAGAGCACTTACAAGCATCACTAATGTAGACTTAGGAAGATGGAAGTTTGTAATCAATGCATCAATACCAGTAAATGTATAACCAGGATAAATAAAGATATTTGTATTTTCATGAGCTGCTTTGAAGCATCCATATTTAGAATGGTTGGCTTCTAGTGTACGACAAGAAGTAGTACCTACCGCAATAATACGTCTACCTTCCTTTTTAGCCTGATTTAATTTTTCAGCTACTTCTTCACTGATTTCATAATATTCACTATGCATATGATGTTCTAATACATTTTCTACCTTAACAGGTCTAAATGTACCTAAACCAACATGTAAAGTCACATCTAGGATTTCAACCCCTTTTTCTCTTACTTTCTGAAGTAATTCTTCAGTAAAATGTAAGCCTGCAGTAGGGGCAGCAGCACTACCTTCTACTTTTGCATAGACTGTCTGATAACGATCAGGATCATTTAACTTTTCTTTAATATATGGTGGTAAAGGCATAATACCTAACTGATCAAGAATTTCATAGAAAATTCCATCATAAATCATCTTGAAGATACGAATACCTTCTTCTCTGATTTCAGTACACTGAGCCTTTAAACGACCATCACCAAAAGTAATCACAGTACCTAGTTTTACAATCTTCGCATTACCTACTAAACATTCCCATAAATCATCATGAAGATCCTTTAATAAAAGAACTTCTACATGTCCACCAGTTTCTTCCTTAAGACCATAAAGACGTGCTGGAATAACCTTTGTATTATTCCTTACAAGCACATCACCAGGCTTTAGATAATCTAAAATATCATAGAAATGTTTATGTTCAACATCTCCTGTTTCTTTATCTAGAACCATTAAACGTGAAGTATCACGTTTCTTTAATGGTGTCTGTGCAATTAATTCTTCTGGAAGATCATAATCAAATAATTCAATATCCATAAAACTAAAACGCCCTTTCATAAACATCACGACCATACTGTTCTAAGAATTCTTCCTTAAAATCAGCTAAACGGTCTTCTTGAATTGCTTTTCTAATATCTGCTGCAAGATCTAATAAGAATGCAACATTGTGAATAGATAATAAAGACTTACCAAAGATTTCATCACACTTGTGAAGATGTCTTAAATAAGCTCTTGTATAATTTCTACATGCATAACAATGACACTTATCATCAATAGGAGTAAAGTCACGTTTATACTTTTCATTATTGATATTCATACGTCCATGATGTGTCATAAGTGCACCATGTCTTGCGACACGTGTAGGAAGTACACAGTCAAACATATCAATACCTCTCATAGCACCTTCAATTAAATCAATAGGATTACCTACACCCATTAAATATCTAGGCTTATTTTCAGGTAACCACTTAACACTATCTTCAATCATCTTATACATGATTGGTTTAGGTTCACCTACAGAAGTACCACCAATAGAATAACCAGGGAAATCCATATCAACTAAAGTCTTAGCACTTAGTTCACGTAAATCCGCAAACTCACCACCCTGGACAATACCAAATAAAGCCTGGTCTTCTCTCTTATGTGCTTCCTGACCTCTCTTAGCCCATCTTAATGTTCTTTCTACAGAGCTCTTCATATAATCATGAGTACATGGGTAAGGTGCACATTCATCAAAACTCATAATAATATCAGCACCTAAATCTTCCTGAATTGCGATAGACTTTTCAGGAGATAAGAATAGCTTAGAACCATCCACAATACTCTTGAAGGTAACACCCTCTTCTTCAATCTTACGTGTCTTACCTAATGAGAATACCTGGAATCCTCCAGAGTCTGTAAGAATAGGTCCATCATAGTTCATGAACTGATGAAGCCCTCCTGCATCTCTTACAATATCACTTCCTGGTCTTAACCATAAATGATAAGTATTCGCAAGTACAACCTGAGAGCCCATTTCTTTAAGCTGTTCAGGAGAAATACCTTTTACTGTTGCCAGTGTTCCTACAGGCATGAACATAGGTGTTTCTACATCACCATGTGGTGTATGAAGAATCCCATATCTTGCGCCTGTCTGTTTACATACGTGTTTACATTCATACCAAAAATCTTTCATAACATCACCTCGATAACCTTGCCTATTATACGAAAAAATAGCCATTAAATCAATAAAAAAGGGGAAAGCTCCCCTTTCTTAAGAATATTATTTGTGTTTTAAGTCATCCAGTTTTTTAAGGATTAGAAGACCAAAGATAATAATCAGTCCAATAATCACTAAGCCATAGGCTTTAATATCTGTATCATAAGGTGATATAATATAGACTATTTGTTTAACACAAACTAAAGCGAAAAGTGATGCAATAAACCAAATGAAAAATTTTACTACAAGACTGTTTTTCATATATGTTCCTCCATCTAAATTATAACAAATTTTGTTATAAAGAATGATTAAATAAGGTAAAATAAAAAAAGAGGTGAAGATCATGCTACTTAAGCAAATGAAATATTTTATCACTGTTGTGGATTGTCATAGCTTTACAGAAGCGGCAGAACAATGTTTTATTTCTCAATCTGCCATTTCTCAACAAATCAAAGCTTTAGAAAAAGAATTAGGAATTCGTTTATTTGAAAGAAATAAAAGACAATTTTCATTGACACCGGCTGGAGAATACTTTTATCGTCATGGAAAAGTACTTTTAGATGAAATTGAAGATTTTAAAGAAGAAACGATTCGTAGAGGAGAAGATCAAGAATTGAATTTAACCATTGGTTATCCTAAAAATTTTAGTACCAGTGAACTTCATCAAGCCATTGTTGAATTTAATCGTATTTATCCAGAAGTTAATATTTCGGTGGTAAGTGGTACGCATGAAGAATTATTTGAACTTTTGGTACAACATCACATAGATGTAAAAATCAGTGAACAAAGAAGAACATTTAATGAAGATTATTACAATTATGAATTAAAACATAGCGAATGTTTTGTAGAAATATCATCAATGAATCCACTTTCTAAAAAAGAAATTCTTACAACTGATGATTTAAAAAATATGTCTTGTATTCTTGTTGTTTCTAAAGATAAAGAAGATTCAGAAAGAGAGTTTTATGAAAAATCACTCAATCTTTCAAGACGTTTTTTATATGCGAATTCATTAGAACAAGCACGTTTAATGGTGGCGAGTCAAAGAGGATATTTACCAATTGATCAAATAGGTCATTTACCAAAAACAATGGAAGGTATTGAAAGAATTACCTTGCATTATAAAGGAAAACCAATTCAAAGAAATTATTTTGCATGTTGGTCTAAAGAAAATACGAATTATTATATTGAAGAATTTGTGAAGATGTATAAAGGACTTTTAGATAAGTAAAACTTATAAAGATGATTAGGAATTGAAATTGTTTCAAGTCCTAATTTTTTTTATTATATAGGTGGAAAAAGGAGAGAGCACGATGGCACAAGTTCTTATATTAATGAGTAGTCCAAGAAAAAATGGCAATACTGATCGACTTGCAAATGCTTTTATAAAAGGTGTAGAAGAAAATGGATATACCACAGAAAAGGTCTACGTCAACTATCAAAATATTAAACCTTGTTTAGGATGTAACGTATGTCAAAAAACAAAACAATGTGTACAAAAAGATGACATGCAAGAAATTTATGAAAAGATGTTAGAAGCAAAAATAATCGTCTTTGCTTCGCCTGTTTATTTTTACACATTTAATGGCTCAATGAAGTTATTAATTAATCGTACATTTGCGATTGAAAAAACAATTCATGACAAAGATTTCTATTTACTTACTACAGGATTAGCTCCTGAAGAAAGTTATTTTGGAATCATTAAAAATACTTTTCAAAAGTATATTGATTGTTTAAGAGCTGGTGGTAATCGTTTTGTCGATTATGTTTTAGGTTTCCAAACAGGAGATAAAGATGATATTGAAAAAACAGATGCAATAGAAAAAGCATATAACATGGCAAAGGAGATAAAAATCAATGAGTAAAAGTTTAATTGTTTATTTTTCGCATAATAAAGAAAATTATTTTTCGGGAAATATTGTTAATTTAGAGAAAGGAAATGTCCAAGTCATTGCTGAAACATTATCACAAATGATTGATGCAGATGTTTATCAAATTAAAGAAGTGGATGCATATCCCTTTGATTATCATGAATGTACATCACGTGCAAGTGAAGAACTTAAAAATAATGCTCGTCCACAAATATTAGATCCATTAGAAAGTATTGATGAATACGATACAATTTATTTAGGCTATCCAAACTGGTGGTCGACAATGCCAACGATTGTCATGACATTTTTAGAAAGCTATGACTTTACAAATAAACATATCTATCCTATTTGTTCACATGAAGGAAGCGGTATGGGAAGAAGTGAAAGTGATCTTAAAAAACTTTGTCCAAACAGTATTGTTTATAAAGGATTAAATATTCATGGAAGTCATGTGGATGGATGTAGACAACAATTAGAAAGATGGTTAGGAGGAAAATAAAATGAATGATTTTCAATTTCAAAACACAACAAAAGTTTATTTTGGTAAAGACCAATTAGGTCATTTACATGAAGAAGTTTTAAAATATGGAAAGAGCGTCCTTGTTGTTTATGGTGGCGGATCAATCAAAAAAATTGGGCTTTATGACAAAGTCATGAAAGAATTAAAAGATAATAATGTAGAAGTTTACGAACTTGCTGGTGTAGAACCAAACCCAAGACATACAACTGTCAATAAAGGTGCTAAACTTTGTAAAGAAAACAATATTACAGCTGTTCTTGGAATTGGAGGCGGCTCTACAATTGATGCCTCTAAAGCCATTGCTGCTTTAACCCTTGCCGATACAGATAATATTTGGGATTTAGTAGAAAAGAAAGTGGCTTGGCATGATGCTTTACCTGTACTTGCTATGCCTACAATTGCTTCTACTGGAAGTGAAATGGATAAATCATGTGTCATCGCCAATGTAGAAAAAGGTATTAAAAGTGGAATCAATGGAGATGTCCTAAGACCAAGAGCAGCTTTCTTAGATCCTGCAAATACCTTTAGTGTTTCACCTAAACAAACAGCCTGTGGTGGATTTGATATCATGGCTCACTTATTTGATATGAACTATTTTGTAAATAGTGATAAATATCCATTACAATTCAATGTTGTAGAAACATTATTAAGAACAGTTCGCCAACAATTACCAATTGCTGTTGAAGAACCTGAAAACTATTCAGCGAGAGCAACAATGTTATGGGCTGCTTCATGGGCTTTAAATAGTTTCTGTACATCAGGCTATAAAACACAAGCACAACTTCATGCTCTTGAACAATTCTCATCAACTTATGATATGACGCATGGTTTAGCACTTGCAATCATTACTCCTAAATGGATGACTTATTTATTAAACAAAGATGAAACTGTGGCTGGAGACTTTGCTCGTTTTGGTTTAAATGTGATGGGTATTCAAGATCAAGGTAATGATCAAGATAATGCAAAAGCAGGAATTGAAGCTTTACAAAACTTCATTAAAGATGAACTTCACTTACCTACAACACTTAGTGAAATGAATATTACAGATGAAAAATTTGACGAATTAAAGGTTAAGGCTTGTTATGATCAAGACTCTTTACCAAGAGCTTATCGACCATTGAGCCAAGAAGATTGTTTAAATATTTATAAAATGTGTTTATAAGGGGAAGCGTTTAGCTTCCTTTTTGTTTATAATAAAGTAAAGGGTTGTTTTCATGAATAATGTTGTACACTTTAATATGATTCTAGAAATCAATCAATTACTTAAAGAAAATAATATAGAATATTCAATTCATGGTGTTGGTGGATGTACATGCGGTGGGTTAGAACTTAGACAAGATGGTAAAAGTAACCCTACAGATAAGATTTTAGAAATCATAAATGGTTCTTTAAAAAATCACTGGATTTATGTTCAAGAAAACAAAAATCAGCCAGGATTTTTTACAGTTCATTCAAAATTTGATAAAAAACCTTGACTATAAAGTAACTCTATAGTGTTAGATAAAGTTAAGGAAGGGGTGTTATCTATGAAAACACACGAATTAGAAAAAGAATTAGGAATCTCAAAACATACCATCTTCTATTATGAAAAGGAAGGAATCGTTACACCACAAAGAGATGATAATGGTTATCGTAGTTATAGCCAAGAAGATTTACAAAAACTGATCATGGTAAAATTTTTACGTAATTTAAATATTTCTATTGATGATGTAAAAGCAATTTTAAATAATGAACTAGATTTTAAAGAATGTTTAAAAATCAATCAAATTCATCTAGAAAAACAAATTAAGAGTTTAGAAGAAGTTCAAGGAAACATTGAAATGTATGTAAGAAAAGATTTACCAATGTTACCCGCTTTACAACAAATCCAAAGAGAAACAAAGAATTATAAATTAGGTTATAAAAAAACAACGGATACAGTATCTCTTGGAAGAAGACTTACAAAGAAACTCGCAATAAAAAAATTCTTATATAAATTTATTCCTACATTTTTAATTGTTTTATTCTTTAGTGCTGTAAATGAGCAAGATGTTTTAACAAGAGTACTTTCAGTATTAGTGATTTCATTTGTATTTACAAATGGTTTTATTGCAGCTGATTTTCAGTTTTCACAATTATGGTTAAGATTACCACTTGATCAAACAAGAAATCAATCGGTAGAGTTTTTAAATGATCGTATTCGTTATTATCAATTTAAAGGTTTCAAGGATAATTTGAAATATTTCTATGCCGTTTTATTTGGAAAAGAAGCTAAGTTTATGAATGAATATAAATATGAAGATATTCAAAGTGTAGAACTTCTTTTAAAACATCGCTATGAAAATTATGGAACACCGATTGCTAGAGATTGGTATGTTCTTGATTATCGCTTTGAATTTAAAGATGGGAATCATTTCTATTTCTATTGTCCTTTTACAATTGATGATGATGCCCGCTTTATTGGAATGATTTTAGATGAAAAGGTAGAAAATGTGATCGATAAAGATCATGTCATAGATGCTTTAAAAAATGGTATTCATTTAAATGATTATATGAAAAAGACTGAAGATTAAAAGTCCGTAATATTCTATATAAATATATTACAATAAAATTATAAGTACTAAATATTTTTAATGGGAGAAAACAGAAAAACTATATGTATTCTGTGCACTATTTTTGCATTTCATATATATAATTAGGTATTTAACAAAAAAATATATAATAGAAGTATAGATATAATGTAATGTCTACATTGGTAATTTTCTATTTTTTAAACAAGGAGGTGTGGTTATGATTGAATATATATTAATGGGCACAAAAAAACATGGATGTTTAATTGATAATCGTAAAAAAGAAATTATATATTACCAATTGCTAAGTTTGTACGAAAAAATTGTAAAAGAACCCCAGCAATTATTAATTAAATACTCGGATATAAAAAAAATTAAGATATGCTATGGGCTTACTACAGGAGCTCGATTTGATAGTGCACAGATTACTATGGAGGTATTAACAAATAACAATACAAGTTATGATATTCCAGTTACGTATAACTCAACAAAAAATAAAGATATACTTTCATTTATAGAAATACTTAAAAATTCAAATTTATTAATCGAGGATTCATATAACATTTTCAGTTTATATCCTGAGACGAATCTAGATTTTATAGATTTTATAAAATTTATAAATAAAGAGCATTATAAAAAAGGATAATTACTGCTGATTCATTAATTGAAAATACAGAAATTTTAAATTCCTTTTTGTGTTTTCTTGGAGCAATCACTCTATTACTATGGTTATTAATTGATAAATAGTATTTTGATTAAATGACATGAAAATTTATTTTTCAGATATAACCAGTGTATACAAAATTAAACATTATATGAACAACACAAATGAAAAAGTTTTTAACGGGAGGAAATAGTACAATGAAAAATAAAATGATTATAAAAATTATTGTCTCAATTCTTTTAGCCTATCTAATGGTTTATATTATTGATTCATTGCTTAGTAATAGTAATTTATCTCAACCAGGAATTGATCATATTGTTATCCTTGATTTTATTTTTGCATGTTGCATTGTTATTATTGCACTTATTATTATATTTGGTTTTTTAATCTTAAATAAGCATAAGTAATTCTAGAATTTAACTTATGTATTAAATGAAATCGCTCTTTTTAAGTAAAATGTTGCTTTGGGTGATAATATTACGCAGCAAAAATATCATAATGATACTCATGATATGCTTCCTTAAGTGAAATAGGCAATGGTATTAAATTAAAGAAAACTAATACCTTCGTGTCATTAAGAAAAGGTGTTTGCTATAAAATAGCAGACACCTTTTCTATTACCGCTAAAAAACATTTGAAAATAACATGGTTTATGAACTGCTCCTAAAGAATTATTACATAGTTCTAAAACATACATTCCTAAAACAATAGTGCATAATAAATTATGTTAGGATGCTCTATAATTTAGAGGCTTACATGATTGATTTTTTATGACGCATTTAAATGATTTTTATGGTCTTTTGGGAATAGAATTAATGACTTTAGTTAAATACATGGAATGTGTGAAGTAGTACTATTTACTATACGTAATATCTAGTTTTATAATACGAAAAAATCCAGGAAATAATCCTGGATTAATCAAATGTAACATATTCGTTGTCTAAAGGTTTAGCCCCTTCAACATGATCTACATCAAGAACACAGATATTCGCATTCATAGATGGGTCATATTCAATATGTGTATGACCTTCTAATAGAAGCCATTCATTAGGTATGAATTTGGATGCATACTCACTTACACAAAGCATACCAATTAATGAAGTATCCTGTTCACAGCACACCATTGCATAACGACCAAGAATAAAACCATTAGGAATCACTTTATCACGACCAATGAACTTACCTTTGATCTTGATTGTCTTTTGATCATAACGTTCTGGATGTTCCATCGCATCATAACAGAAGATACCAAAATCATGATCCGCAACTTCTAAATGATCCTGTGTATAATCATATGGTAATTCATCATCCTGCATAGTATTTACAGAACCATCTTTATTTTCATAGATGATCTGACATACAGGATTCATTGCCTTGATGTTGTTTCTTAAAGTAGACTTCTTCATACCATCTTCAATACGGTTAAAGATGACTAAGTCACTCTTAGCACAATGTTGGAATAAGAGTGCACGCATGTTATTCACATAAAGCTGGAAAGTAGAGGCATTGATAGTAGTTAGAATCTGTACAACATCCCAGTTTTCAGGGAATGGTGATTCTACAAACTGATCTACATTCCACATACCATTAAATTCTACAAGAACCTGTGTAGGATGATATTTCTCCTTTAAATCCTTAAAGAAATCGGCAGTTAAGTCTTCTTCATTCTCTACATAAACAATTTCACAGTTATGTTCCTTAATAGCTGCTTCATTATATTCTACTTCACCTTCTTCTGTCACAATAAGCACAGATGTCTCATAATCACAGAAGTCAGTATTAATAATTGTATCGTTGATAAATGTTGTTTTACCACTTTCTAAAAAGCCAGTAAATAGATAAATTCTTGTTTCTAAATTATCCATACATTAACCTTTCATTAAATCATAGATTTTATGTGCATCAAGCTTTTCACCAATTACACACATTCTTCCACCAACATCTGGTGTACATTCACGGATTTCATAATCACCACTTACAAAGTCAAACTCAAACCACTTACCATCAGTACCCTTTACAATACCCTTAGAACGAAGAATATGACCTAAAGATTCGTCAGTACCTAAAGTCTTTAACTTATCATCAAGTTCTTCTTTAGTAAATGGATGTGCTGTTTCAATACCAATACTATTGAATACTTCATCAGCATCATGCATATCTTCTTCATCATAGTATAATGTGCTTTCTCCATCATGGTGATGATGATGTTCATGATCGTGATGATGACCACATTCACATTCATGATCATGGTCATGGTGATGTTCACATTCGTGGTCATGATCATGATGGTGACCACATTCACATTCATGGTCATGATCATGGTGATGATGATGTTCATGATGATGTCCATGAACACTTTCCTGATGTTCCTTTTCAGCCGCAATCAATGCCTTTTCTAAAGCATCCTTATGATTACTTGCTTCAAGAATCATATCACCTGTAATCTGATCCCATGGAGTAGTAACGACTGGTGCATGAGGATTTAATTCTCTAATAATATCTAAACATTCCGCAATCTTTTCTTCAGACACATCCTGTGAACGGCTTAAGATTACACAGCTTGCTGCACCAATCTGGTTATTAAAGAACTCACCAAAGTTCTTATGATACATCTTACATTTCTTTGCATCTACTACAGTAAAGAAACGATCAAGTGTTAAATCAGCACCATGTACCTTCTGTACAGCCGCAATAATATCAGATAACTTACCAACACCTGTTGGTTCAATAATAATACGATCAGGATGATATGTATCTACAACTTCCTTTAGAGCTGTTTCGAAGTCCCCTGCAAGACTGCAACAAATACAACCCTGACTTAATTCATTGACAGTAATACCTGCATCACGCATAAATCCACCATCAATTCCAATTTCACCAAACTCATTTTCAATGAGTACTAACTTTTCATCTTTTAAAGATTCATTTAATAATTTTTTAATAAGTGTTGTTTTACCAGCACCTAAGAATCCAGAAATAATATCAACTTTTGCCATTTTATTGACTCCTTTCTTAACCATCTCACATTATATCATTTTTCTTAAAAAACGCTCATAAAATGATAAAAAAGCTTATATAAACTTTTCAATAAATAAGCCTATTCCATTAGAATCTTTATCCTCTGTGACATAGTTAGCGACAGCTTTCGCATGAATAGACCCATTTCCCATTACTACACCAACACCTGCTTCTTCCAACATATCTATATCATTATCTTCATCACCAAAAGCCATACATTGAGATATAGAAATATCATGAAGAGCTAAAGCCTCTTTTAAACCATTAGACTTAGACACATGAGGATTCATATATTCATATAAGAAACTGGTAGTCACTAAGGCAGACGCTTTATATTCCTTATTCTTAAATGATTTAGAACGTTCCACTATTTGAGGCATATAGCTTGGATTACATATAATCATCAATTTACGATAAGGACGTGTTAAGAACGTATCAAAATCTACAACTCTATATTCAATTCCATCACCCTCAGCCATATTTCTAATATAGTCATCATCCTTAGGTGCATATAGAATACCTTCATGACAGATTGTAAAGTTACAATCCATATCTTTGTAATGATTCATGATTTCTTTAATCAATTCAGGACTCAAAGTATGATTCTCCTGATATATATCAAGAATATAATCATCAATCTCAGAACCTCCAGAACCCACTACAAAATCAATACATCCTTCAATACTCCATGATTTCATATGATTTCTTACACTATCTGCATCTCTACCTGTACATATTCCAAATAATATACCTTTACTTCTTGCTTTCTTGATAGCTGCAACAGTTCTTTCATCTACGGCCTGTTTACTAGTCAGTAATGTTCCATCTACATCACATACAATAGCACGTATATCCATATTTATTCCCCCGTCATTTTTATTATAGTACTTTGTCTTCTTTTCAATATTCTCTTCATAATGTCTCCTAAATAAGCTGTATAAAGAGTATCTAATACAAATAATAGACTTAATTTTGTGCTATAGGAAGATATTTTCTTATAGTGATTTTCTTTTAATCGTAATCTCGATTTCAGGATCAATTTCAGTAGAAGAAACCAGTACAATTGGGACATGATTCTTATAAATCAGATAATCCTAATGTATTACCTTAAAACCTGCTTCACTTATTTCCTGGTTAGACATATGAATCACTTTCTTAGAATTATCTAAAATATTTATTATATTTCTATAACTATGTATATGTATGTGTTATAATCCAAAAAAAGGAAGGTGATATTTATGATAGATGGACATATGCATCTAGAATATGGGGATCTCTCAAAAGAGTATGTACTACAGTTTGTGGAAAGTGCAGTAAAGAATGGTATGGATGAAATACAGATTCTTGATCACACACATCGTTTTAAGGAATTTAGACCTGTTTATGAAGGCGTAAGAAAAGCATCTCCTTATCAAGAAGAATGGTTAAATAATAAAAAAATGAAGTTTCATAGTACTTTAGATGAATATTGTGCTTTAATTAAAGAAATCAAGGCAATGGATTTACCTATTAAGGTGTCTTTTGGTTTAGAGGTATGTTATGTACCTGAATATGAAGAAACAATTCGAGAAATATTAAAACCTTATCATTTTGATTTCTTAGTAGGAGCCATTCATTCTATCGATGGTAAACTCTATGATATGAAATGGTCAGAAGAAATCTTATGGAACAAGTATCCTATTAATGATATCTATAAAAGATACTATGAATGTGTCTTCTCACTTGTAAAATCTGATTTATTTACACAGCTTGCACATCCAGATACGATTAAGATGTTTGGCCATTATCCTACTTATGACTTACAGCCTACATATGATGAATTGGCTGAATTATTAAATGAACATCATATGAAAGCAGAAAACAATGTAGGATGTTACTATCGTTATCATACACCTGATATAGGCTTATCAGACCAGTTATTACAGACCTTTAAAAAACATCATGTTCAGATGATTACGGCAAGTGATGCGCATCATCCAGAAGATGTAGGTCGTAATATAGCAGATGTCTGGGAAAAAACAATGAAGTGAAGATTTTGATGTCTTCACTTTTTTGATATATTTTTATCACAAAAGCACTTAAATAATATATAAATATTGATAAGTTTATACCTAAATTTGTATTGAATAACTCGACATAATTTGAGAAATATATAATAAATATACAGGAAGGAGAGAAACTTATGAAGAAGATCTTATTGGTATGTAATGCTGGTATGTCAACAAGTATGCTTGTACTCAAGATGGAAAAAGCAGCACAGGATAAAGGTATTGAAATGGAAGTAAAGGCTCTCCCAGTAACAGATGCAGAAAAAGAACTCAATGACTGGGATGTCATTATGTTAGGTCCACAAGTTCGTCATATGGAAAAGAGATTAAGAGAATTAACATCTACACCTATTGAAGTCATCAACATGCGTGACTATGGTATGATGAATGGTGAAAAGGTTTTAGATGCTGCTTTGAAAATCCTCGGATAATATTTGATAATTGTATTACTCCTTAATGAAAGAAGTGAAGATGGGTTTCATCTTCACTTCTTCTTTTTCTCCAGTCTTTCTAAATGTTTCTGATGGAGCTCTTTATAATGATTAAAAGCATGAGGATTTAATTCCTGTAGCTTCTTTTCATATTTGCTACGGTACTGTTTTAATACACGTAATGTTTCAGGATTCATTTCCTGTAACTTTTCTTCAATACGATCACGATATTGTTCGAGTCGTTCTTCTACATACTGCTCATTTTCATGAATCTTTTCCATGATTTCTGGAATATGCATTTCTAGTCTTGATAAGAATTCATCCGCTTCAATTAAACCTAGTTCACCAAAGTCTGTATGATTTTCAATATCCTTTAATAGTTCAGGAGATAAGTCTGTTTTAGAATGAATCTTATCCAACATTTCCTGAGTCATCTTCTGTTTATGCTTTTCAGCCTCATCACCAAAAGCCCATTCTAATTCAGGCTGTATAAATGAGATATGAGATGTTTCTAAATCTTCTAATGGATAAGGAGGTACAAGCCCACAATCTAATAATGCCTGCTGCATTGTACGTCTTACATGACCACTTGTAATTATTTCTATGCCACCATTTTCTCTTAATGCCTGATTAAGATGATCCATATGACGTGTTAGATAGAAATCTATATTTCTTTTCTGTAAATCATTATAGAAGATAATCAAACGATCAATTGCAGTGAAATCAATATTGCTAATACCAGAAGCATCTACAATAACCTGCTCAGTATCTTCTTTAATCGCTTTTTCTATATCTTCCTGGAACTTATCAATATTCGCAAAAAATAGATTTCCTGGGAAACGATAAATAATAGTATGTTTAATTGGTCTTGCATTCGCATTCTTCTCTAGGTTAAAGAAACCTGTCTGTCCAGGAATAACACCTAGGAAATGGGCTGGTGGAGTGACTGCCTTAATAACTACAGCGAGGAATGATAAGACAATACCGATTACTACACCATAAATAGTTCCAAAGATGAGTACTCCACAACATGCTGCCATAAAGATATAGAACTCATTTCTACTTTCTTTAAATAAACGTTTACCTAACGCAAAGTGACAGGCACCAAGTAAGGCGGTAATAACGATAGCAGTTAAAATAGGAACAGGAAGATATTCAATAAATCCTGTACCAAATAATAGAAGAAGTGCCATAGTCGCAGCAGCTGATAAGCTCATGACCTGAGTCTTACATCCGTACTGTCTTGCAAGTCCAGTTCTAGAAACAGACCCATTCGTCGGACAGCATCCTACAAGTGAAGTAGCTAGTTCAGCCATACCATAGGCAAATATTTCTTTATTTCCATCTAATTTATAGCCATCTTTCATTGCATTCCCCTGTGCAGATAGTAAAGTCTGTGCGAGTACAACTATCGCAATAGATAATGTAGTAAAGAATAAAGCAGAAATATCTACATGAGCCACAGAAGGAATCATAAACTTGGGTAAACCTGGATCAACATGAGGTAATAACTTCACTCCATATTTTTCTAAAGGGAATACGGCAGTCAATAAAGCACCTATAAACATCATAAGAATAGGCATAGGAATCTTTTTATTTATTCTTTTTACAACAAGAATAATGACAAGGGTACTCATACCTAATACAAAAGATAAACCATTAAAGAGTGGTAACTCTTTAATAATATGATTGACTAATTCGAATATTTCACCTGTTCCTGTTGTCCCACCAAAGAGCTTAGGAACAAGCATCATAATAATAGACAAACAGATACCTGTTACGAATCCACCCATGACAGGTGTAGAAATATACTTAACAGCACGTCCTGCTTTAATGATTGAAAAGAAGATCAACCATAAAGCGACCATGAGTGCAATAACAGGGACCACCTGCATTGCTTCCTTTGTCCCGGCAGTAATGCCAAGAGTCGCCAATGCACTTCCAGTAAGAGCTGCAGGGGCTGCATCTACACCAAATACAAAATCATGACTCGTAGTAAATAAACTAAATACGAGAATAGGAACCAAAGAACCATATAACCCATAGACCATTGGTAGACCTGCAACCTGTGCATAACCCATGGATATAGGAATAGATATAAAAGCAACAATAATACCTGCAAAAATATCATTCATTGTCGCATTCTTAAATTTCTTCATACGCCACCTCTTTCTTAATTCTAATTATAATGATTTATCAAAATGAGTCTATCTCTATCAAAATGTCCTTATATTGTATACAATCTGAAATAATTTTCAAATTATTTGTATATTTTAATAATATTAGTGGACAAATTTGTATTTATCTAATATAATGCATATAAATTAACAAGGAGGAAATCGAAAATGACAGATAAGAGGGTTTATAATTTTTCTGCAGGACCATCTCAGTTACCTGTAGAGGTATTAAAGGAAGCAGCAGATCAGATGCTGAATTATAAAGGCTCAGGAATGAGCGTAATGGAGATGAGTCATCGTTCCTCAACATACCAAAAGATTTTTGATGATACAAAAGCAACTTTAAAGAAAGTTTTAAATATTCCAGATAACTATAAGATTCTATTATTACAAGGAGGGGCAACACAGGAATTCACAAACATTGCCTTAAATCTTATGGTGAATGGTAAATCAGATTATATCGTTACAGGAAGCTTCTCTGGTAAAGCTGCAAAAGAAGCGGCTAAGTTTGGGGATGTTCATATTGCCTATAACGGTAAGGACAACGATTTTACAGAAATTCCTACACAGGATCAGTTAGATATTCGTGAAGGTGTTGATTATGTACATCTTTGTAACAACAACACTATCTATGGTACAGAGTGGAACTATGTACCAGATACAAAGGGTGCACCACTTGTAGTAGATATGTCTTCAGATATCTTATCAAGACCTGTAGATGTTTCTAAATATGGTGTTATTTATGCTGGCGCACAAAAGAATATGGGGATTGCTGGACTTGGTGTAGTTATTATTAGAGAAGATCTAGTAAAACCACATCCAGCTAATATTCCAGTTCTTTCTGAATTAGATACTATGTTAGAAAAGGATTCTATGTATAACACACCACCATGCTGGGCTATTTATATGTTAGGTCTCGTAGTGAAGTGGATTGATGAACAGGGTGGACTAGAAGTGATGAAGGAAAAGAATGAAAAGAAAGCTAAACTTCTTTATGACTACTTAGATCAGTCTGATTTCTATAAACCACATGCAAAGAAAGATGCACGTTCTAATATGAATGTGACTTTCACAACACCATCTAAGGAATTAGATGCTGAATTTGTAAAGGAATCTATTGCAGCAGGTATGACAAACTTAAAAGGACATCGTAGTGTAGGTGGTATTAGAGCATCTATCTACAATGCAATGCCATATGAAGGTGTAGAATATTTAGTTAATTTCATGAAAGAATTCGAGGAGAGACATAAATAGTATGTATAAGATTAAAACTTTAAATAAGATTTCTGAACAGGGCTTAGAAATCTTTGATGATAATTATGAAGTCGGTGATAATTTAGAACATGAAGATGGGATCTTAGTTAGATCAGCTAAATTACATGACTATGATTTCCCAGCTGAATTAAAGGCTATCGCAAGAGCAGGTGCAGGTGTCAACAATATTCCTGTAGATAAATGTACTGAAAAAGGTATCTGTGTATTTAATACACCAGGGGCTAATGCGAATGCGGTTAAGGAATTAGTATTATGTGCTTTAATCTTAAGTTCAAGACAGGTGATTCCTGGTATTGAATGGGTAAAGACATTACCAGCTGATGATTTTGGAAAAGCTGTAGAAAAAGGTAAGAGCCAGTTTGTTGGTCCTGAAATTGATGGTAAGAAGCTTGGTGTTATTGGTTTAGGTGCAATTGGTGTGAATGTAGCCAATGCAGCTGTTAAATTAGGTATGGAAGTATATGGTTATGATCCATATATCAGTGTCAATGCAGCATGGAAACTTTCTAAATGGGTTCATAAAGCAGCTACTGTAGAAGAATTATTCAAGGAATGTGACTATATTACTATCCATGTACCAGCGACTCCTGATACAAAGAACATGATCAATAAGAAGTCACTTGCAATGATGAAAGACGGTGTACGTATCTTGAACTTTGCACGTGATACATTAGTAAATACTGATGATATTATCAAGGCATTAAAATCAGGAAAAGTGGCACGTTATATCACAGACTTTGGTTCTAAAGAACTTGTAGAAACTGAAAATACAGTTGTATTACCACACTTAGGTGCTTCTACTCCAGAATCAGAAGATAACTGTGCAACTATGGCCGTAAAAGAAATGATTGATTACTTAGAAAATGGTAATATCCAGAACTCTGTTAACTTACCTACAGTTGTAGAACCACGCATTACAACATATCGTGTATGTATTATTCATAAGAATATTCCTAACATGTTAGCTGTATTTGCGAACGCATTTGCGAAAAAGAGCATGAACATTGAAAACATGGTCAATAAAGCACGTGGTGAATATGCATATACTGTCATTGATACAAATGATTTATCAGAAGATATCACCAAAGTGATTGAAAATCATGAAGGTGTTATTAAAGCTAGAATTATTGCGAAGATTGTTTTCTAAATCCTTCTTTTTGAATAGTCCATCTTAGTGATGGACTTTTTCTATTGAAAAATGTAAGATGGGAGTGCGAAGGGGTGATGGAATGAATAAATTAGTAGATGCTTTATCCTGGGTGGCTATGAGATGTACTCAGAATAAATACTTAAATGCAATTAAAAATGCATTCCAGAATTATATGCCAATATCTCTTACAGGTGCTGTTGGAATGCTTTGGACAAATGTATTAGTTAATGATCATGGGGGATTAGGTACTGTTTTTCCACTTATTATGGATTTAAAAATTTTTAATCCAATCTTTGAAGCATTGAATTATGCAGCCATTTCATGTATCTCTATCGTAATTGTATTATTATTATCTAGTGAAATTGCCCAGGCAAATGGGGATCATGATATTTATCCCGTGATTGTCAGTTTTTTAAGCTGGCTGATTGTCACACCACATACAATAGATGGTTTACATATCAATGTGCTATTACGTACAGGTAATGGAGCATTTATTCAAACAAAACTATCTACTTTTGTCCATATTCCAAATTATATAGGAATCACGCTTAAAGACTTTGCGGCAGAGGGAATAAGTGTCACTTATACATATTCATCAGGACTCTTTACCGCGATGTTTGTCGCTATAATTGCGACAGAACTCTATCATTTATTAAGAAACTGCGATTGTCTCTTAATAAAGCTTCCTAGTCAGGTTTCTACTAATCAGGTAATATCATTCATGAATATCGTTCCTACGTTCTTGACATGCTTAATTATGAGTTCTATCTCTTATCTTTGTATCCTAAGCACAGGTCATACACTTAATACAAATATATATAATCTTATACAGCTTCCGTTACAGCTGATGGCAGGGGATAATTTAATTGCGGTTCTTGTTTTGTATCTTATTATCTCATTGTTCTGGATTGTTGGCTTCCATGGGAAGAACCTTATGTCGCCTGTCATTGAATCGTTTTATAGACCATTACTCTATATTAATATGGGAGCATTTAATGCGGGGTTCAGAGGAAAAGATATACCCTATGTATTCAATTCAACGATGTTTCAGATGTTTGGAGAAGTTGGTGGCTCAGGATGTACATTAGGGCTTGTGATATATATACTTGTTTTTTCTCAAAGACATGATAATCGTCTAATAGCGAATATTTCTTTATTCCCAAGTTTAGCGAATATCAACGAAACAGTGATCTTTGGTATGCCTATTGTGCTTAATCCTCTATTAGATATTCCATTTATTCTTGCACCACTTATCTCTCTTACAGTGGGATATTTCCTTATTCAAATAGGATTCTGTCCACATGTGATCATGGAGGTACCTTGGGTTATGCCACCTATTTTATTTGGCTTCTTAGTTACTGGAGGAAGTATCTATGGGGCAATATCACATCTCATATGTATATGTATCTCATTACTTGTGTATGCGCCATTTATTTATATATATGAGAGAAAACAGAAGAAAGAAGAATATATCTATTAAAGTGACAAAAAGAGTGGATTTATGCATATAAATTCGCTTTTTTTGTAACAACTATACAATATCCTTAAGAATACTTGTTTAATCATTTTGTTAGATTATTATAAAGATGCAAAAAGAAAATAAATTTTTGCTTCCCAAATCGTCATGAGACGTCCAGCTCATGACATTTTTTTATTATTATCATTGATAAAATACCAATAAGATGATAATATATTATCATCTTAAGATTAAGGTCTTAAGATAGGAAAATCTAGTTATACATATCGTGAGGTGTAGGGACCTCATGATCTTGTGCAGATATATCTGCATCTCCTGTACATTCTTATTCGGGTGCGAGGATAAGAATGATCACTGCTCGTAAGAGTATTGCTAATAATTAAATCCCTTATTGAACATGGATATAAAGTGAGTAATTAATGAAACCCTCATACTTTTAACTCATTATAACTTTGATTTTCCTAGGAGCGCTGATCCTTTTAATCATTAGGGCATTGATTGAAAAACAGCCACTGCATTCATATTTCATCCATATCAAGCCAAAAGAATATTTATGTAGTGCATGATCCTCCTTATGGAGGATTCTTTTTTTTAACCAATTATTAATATACTCTTCACTTGATGATAACTATACTTATTATATAAGGTGCTATACTTGTACACAGAGAGGAAGTTATATTAGAAGAAGCCGGTGGTATACTATGTGATTATCGTGGACATCCAATTAAAAACCAATTAATCACAAATTTAGTTGTAGGCAAAGAAAACATTGTTCACAATCTGATATCTCAATGTATTAGTAAGTAGGGTGACCTGCTTATTTTTTATGTATGAAAAAAACCTGGAATAAATCCAGGTTAATCAATAGGTTCCTGATAGAACCTTCCTTTAACAGCATTTGTTTTGACTATATTCACAAAAGCCTGTTTATCAATACTTTTAATAATTTCATAAACATCATTGACTTCTGCAGCACTGACAACTGTATAAAGCATGACACGATCTTCATGTGTATGAGATCCTTCGCCAGTAAAACGAGTCATACCATGATGTGTCTTAACTAATAATTCTCTTTCTAATTCGTCTGCTTTATTAGATATGATGAATAAAGTCATCTGCTGATCTGATTTGTGGAAAGTATCTATTGCCTGAGTAGATACGAACTGGAAGACAATAGAATAAAGAGATGCTTCAAATCCAAATAACATTCCAGAAGTTAATAATAGAATAATATTAAAACCTAGAATGATATTCCAAGAAGAGATATTCCACTTACGATGAATGTAGACTGCAATAAAGTCTGTTCCACCAGAACTTGCTTTACCATATAAAGCAATAGAAATAGCCAAACCATTTAATAAACCACCAAATAAAGCAATTAATAATGGATCAGTTGTCACCTTATAAGAAGGAATCAAATCAACTAAGAATGAGTTTAAAACAATCATTAATACACTATAACCAGTAAAACGTTTTGAAATAAGTTTAAAACCAATGATAGCTGGTATCGCATTTAATGAAATATTAAGCACAGAATAAGGTACAGAAATGTTAGCATACTTTAACATTATTCTCTGTATTAATAGAGTCATACCGGTAATACCACCAGGGACTAATTCACCAGCACGTACAAACGTCTTAATATTAAAGGCCATTAAACATGACGCAAGAATGACGCATACGAATGATTTGAGGGCTTTTATTGATCTTTTTTGTTGTATTTCCTTTTCATATAACATAAATTTAACATTCACCTCCGAAAATTCGACCAAATTGTACTATTGTTTATACAATAAAACAACCGTAATTATGTAAAAAGTGAAAAAACACATTTACATAATCTTAAGATAATACATACACAAATATGATTTTTTTGTTAAGAAGAAAAATTTATGATGTAGGTGTCTTAAGAAGACGGGAGGAAAAAAGTAAATATGAAAAAAATATTAACGCTTGTACTTACATGTGTACTTGCATTCTCACTTGCTGGTTGTGGAGGATCTAAAGATTCTTCAACTGCTGGTTCAGGAGATTTATCAGGAAAGATCTCACTTGATGGTTCTACATCAATGGAAAAATTTGTAACTGCCTTAGGCGAATCTTTCAAAGAAAAGAACCCTAACGTTACAGTTGAAGCTCAGTTCACAGGTTCGTCTGCTGGTATTGCTTCAGTATTAAGTGGTAAGGCTGATATCGGTGATTCTTCAAGAGCATTAACAGATGAAGAAAAGAGCCAGGGTCTTGAAGAAAACATCGTAGCTATTGATGGTATCGCAGTTGCGGTTAATAAAAATAATACTGTTAAGAATGTAACTAAAGAACAGTTAACTAAGATCTATACTGGTGAAATCACTAACTGGAAAGAACTTGGTGGTAAAGACGAAAAGATCGTTGTTATTGGTAGAGAAGCGGCTTCTGGTACGAGAGGTGCTTTCGAAGAATTATTAGAAGTAAAAGATAAATGTAAATATGCACAGGAATTAGATAATACTGGTGCAGTTGTTGCAAAATGTGCTTCTATTGAAGGTGCTATTGGTTATGTATCACTAGACGCAGTTGATAAATCAATCAACACATTACAATTAGATGGTGAAGAATGTACAGTTAAGAACATCAAAGCTGGTAAATATGCATTACAGAGACCATTTGTAATGGCTACTAAAGGTAAAATTGAAAAGCAGTCTAAATTAGTTCAGGCATTATTCGACTACATTGATAGTGATGAAGGGCAGGCTATCATTAAAAAAGTAGGTCTAATCAGTGCTAAATAGCATTGTCGGTACCAATAAAAGTAGACAAGCATCAGAAAAGGCAGCCGCATTAATCGTTAGTGTATGTGCTGCTTTTTCAATAGTTGCAGTCGTCGCTATTACTGCCTACATGATCTATAGCGGCACACCTGCACTTGCTAAGGTTGGTATCGGAAATATCTTATTTAAAACAGAATGGGTTCCTTCTCAAGGAAAGTTCGGTATTCTTTACATTATCTTAACTTCTATTGTTGGTACTTTACTTGCAGTCTTAATCGCAATCCCTGTTGGTTTATTTACCGCAGCCGCATTAAGTGAAATGGTTACTGGTACTTCAAAGAAGATTATGAAAGCAGCTATTGAATTATTAGCTGGTATTCCATCAGTTGTTTATGGGTTACTTGGTATCTTGATCATTAACCCACAGATGTATAAGTTAGAAAAGTTTTTTTATCATACATCTCATTCACATCAGTTCACTGGTGGGGCAAACCTCATTGCCGCAATTATTGTATTAGTAATCATGATCTTACCAACATTAATCAATGTCTCTGAAACAGCTCTAGAAACAGTTCCAAATCATTTAAGATTAAGTTCTTATGCACTTGGTGCAACTAAGATTCAGACAATCTTTAAAGTAGTTATTCCAGCTGCTAAGAATGGAATCATGAGTGCTATTGTGTTAGGTGTTGGACGTGCTATTGGTGAAGCAATGGCTATCTTACTTGTTGCTGGTAACGCAGTTAATTTACCAGCACCATTCAATTCTGTACGTTTCTTAACAACAGCTATCGTATCTGAAATGTCTTACTCAAGTGGTGTACATAGACAAGTATTATTTACAATCGGTTTAGTATTATTCATCTTCATTATGATTATCAATATCGTATTAATGAAGATTCTAAAGAAGGGTGAAGAAAATGGATAAAGCAGATTCTAAAAAAGTATCAGCTACGTCCCCATTAAAGGAAGTGAACGCTGTGGATAGAACGTTATATCATAAAAAGAAAAGAATTGGAGACACTATACTACGTGGACTTATTTATCTATGTGCTGGTTTCTCTAGTATCTTAATTCTTGTCATTATTGGTTATGTATTCTCTAAAGCCATTCCCCATTTCCATTTCAAGAATTTAATTGAACCAATGAGTCAGTTAATGAACCCTGAAGGTTTATTAGGTAACATCATCAATACTCTTTATATTGTCGTAGGTACATTATTATTTGCCTGCCCAATTGGTATTGGTGCTGCCATTTACTTAAATGAATATGCAAAGAATAAGAAGTTCGTTGCAGCTGTCTCATTTACAACAGAAGTATTATCAGGTATTCCATCTATTATCTTTGGACTATTTGGTATGATCTTCTTTGGTGAAATGTTAGGACTTGGTTATTCAGTCTTAAATGGCTGCTTTACATTAACTATTCTTATCTTGCCAATTATTATTAGAAACACTCAGGTTGCCTTAGAATCAGTTCCTTCTTCATATCGTGAAGCTGCATTAGGTATTGGTTCAACTAAGTGGTATATGATTCGTACTGTAATCCTTCCAAGTGCTATGCCTGGTATCTTAACAGGTGTGATTCTTGGTATGGGTCGTATTGTGGCTGAATCAGCTGCCTTATTATTTACAGCAGGTAGTGGTTACTTTATGCCAAGAGGATTCTTCACTCACTTAATGGAAAGTGGTGGAACACTTACTATCCAGCTTTATATGGCAATGAGTAACGCAGAATACGGACAGGCCTTTGTGATTGCGATGATTTTAATTATTCTTGTATTAATCATGAACTTTATCGCTAAATGGCTATCAAGTAAGTTTAATGTAGAAAAAGCAAAATAATGAGGTAAATATATATGAATAAAATGGAAATTAAGAATTTAAACTTATGGTATGGTGAAAAGCATGCCTTAAAGGATACAAGTCTAGAAATCCCAGAACATAAGATCACAGCATTCATCGGTCCTTCTGGATGTGGTAAATCTACATTTCTTAAAACATTAAACCGTATGCAGGATTATGTAAAAGGTGTAAAGATTACTGGTCAGGTGACATTGGATGGTGAAGACATCTTTGATCCTAGAGTAGATACAACTTTATTGAGAAAGAAAGTAGGGATGGTATTCCAGCAGCCTAACCCATTCCCAATGAGTATCTTTGATAACATTGCCTATGGACCTAGAATTCATGGTATTAAGAATCATGCTGAATTAGAAAAGATTGTGATTAGATCATTAAAGCAGGCAGCTTTATATGATGAAATTGCAGATCGTCTAGATACGAGTGCATTAGGTTTATCTGGTGGTCAGCAGCAGAGATTATGTATTGCGAGATGTTTAGCTGTTAACCCAGATGTTATTTTATTAGATGAACCTACAAGTGCCTTAGACCCAATTTCTACATCTAAAATTGAAGACTTATTAATGGATCTTAAGAAAGATTATACAATTGTGATTGTAACTCATAACATGCAGCAGGCTTCACGTATTGCAGACAATACAGCATTCTTCTTACAGGGTGAAATTATCGAAACTGGTGATACAGAAAAGATCTTCTCATTCCCTCAGGATAAGAGAACAGAGGATTATATCACTGGTAGATTCGGTTAATATTTAATAATCTAAATCAATATATTATAATGAAGGGGTAAATATTATGAGAAGTCGTTTTGATAGAGAATTAGATACGCTTAATGTAGATCTTCAAAAGATGAGTGGTCTTGTAGAAAATGCGTTAGAAAATACTATTGCTGCATTTAAAAACAAGAACACTAAGCTTGCGAAAGAAGTTATGGAAAATGATCGTATGATCAATGATATGGAACGTTCTATTGAATCTATTTGTTTTAAATTAATGTTAAGACAGCAGCCAGTGGCAAGAGATTTACGTATTGTAACTACTGCATTAAAGATTGTGACTGATCTAGAAAGAATTGGTGACCAGTGTTCTGATATTTGTGAAATTATCTTGGATTTATCTGGTGATCATATTTATAGAACAGTAGAACATATTCCAGAAATGTTAAAGACTGCAAAAGAAATGGTGCATAAGTCTATTGAAGCCTTTGTAGAAGGTGATGTAGATAAAGCCCATAACATTTCTAGAATGGATGATGATATTGATGCATTATTCTTGGATATTAAGAATGAAATCATCCAGATTATGAAAGAAAATAGTGAAAATGCAGATGACTGTTTAGATTACTTCATGATTGCTAAATATCTTGAAAGAATTGGTGATCATGCATCTAATATCTGTGAATGGTTAGACTTCATGGAAACAGGATCTATCAACCAGCAGCGTATTATTTAAGGGGGATATAACCAATGAGCGAACGTATATATGTAATAGAAGATGATGAGAATATTCAGGAAATTATCAAGTTATCTCTTGAATCAAGTGGGTATCAAATTACCCTCTTTAATAATGCGATAGATGCAATTGTCGCAATTCATGAAGATACACCTGATCTTGCGATATTTGATGTCATGTTACCGGAATTAGATGGTATTTCAGCCATTAAACAGATTAGAAAGACTAATACAACTTTACCTATCTTAATTCTTTCTGCAAAGGATCGTGAAATAGATAAGGTAAGAGGTTTAGATTCAGGCTGTGATGATTATATGACGAAACCATTTGGAGTGCTGGAACTTGCTGCACGTGTTCGCTCATTACTTAGAAGAAGTCAGCATCATTCAAAGGTTATTAAGACAACATCTTTAGAAATTGATAAATCTAAGCATATTATTTTAAAGCAGGGTGAAAAACTTGAATTAACTCATAAAGAGTATCAGTTATTACTCTATTTAGTAGAAAATAAAGAACGTGTTGTAGAAAGAGAAGAACTTTTAAATAACATCTGGGGTTATGATTTTGTAGGCGAATCAAGAGCCTTAGATGTTCATATTCGTTCTTTACGTGCAAAACTTGGTGATGATGGACATCATTATATTAAGACAATTAGAAGTGTAGGTTATCGTTTTATTGAGGATGGTCAATAATGAGACAATCTATATTGAGATATTTTATCTCACTTTTATTAGTATCTCTATGTATCTGTAGTGCAACGAGTATATTTATTATTTCTGGTTCAATGAAAGAAGATTCCGAAAGAGAAATGATGTATTCTGTAAAACTTATAGAATATAATCTAGACTACTCTAAGGATCTCAATACACAGATAGAAACACTTAATCCACTTGCTTTCTCTGATGATACAAGAATATCTGTCATAGATGAAAAAGGTAAAGTTCTTGCAGATACATATAAGAATGACATCTCTTCTAATCATTTGAAAAGAGAAGAAGTGCAACAGGCACTTCATTCTTCAAATCATGAAGGGTATGCAATGAGACGTTCTGAGACAACCAATCAGCCACTTCTCTATGCTGCATATTATAAAGATAACCACATTATAAGATTGTCAATCCCTTATTCAGGTGTATGGGGTTATTTCCCAGAACTTGCTCCTGCATTTGCGATTTCTATACTGATCAGTATATTATTTTCATACATAGTTGCACGTAAACTCTCTAAGAGAGTCACTCAGCCTTTGACAGAAATCAGTGAGTCTCTTAATAACATGACTGAAGACTATCGTTTTGAACTCCCAACAACAGATTATGAAGAATTCACACCTATTATTGATACGCTAGAAAATCTCTCTCATCGATTAAGAAAATCTATGAGAGAGACAAGATTTGAACAAGATAAGATCAATGCGATATTAAGAAAGATGGAGGAAGGCTTCATCTTACTTGATGAGAATGGCATGATTTTAAGTGTCAATGATAGTGCTATAAAGATTCTAGGACCTTTAAAAGAAAAGGATAACTTAATAGATCATATTACTTATCCTAATCTTATAAATGCGTTAAATAGTGCACCTAAGAAACAGCGTATAGAATTAAAGATTCATGATTTTGATTACCAATGTGCAATCTCCCGCCTTCCATTTGGTACAGCACTCTTCTTTGTGGATATTACCGCAATGAAGAACTCACAGAAGATGAGAGAAGAATTCTTCTCTAGTGTATCTCATGAATTAAAAACACCTATTACAGCTATTAGAGGTTATAGTGAATTATTGTCACAAGGATTCATCAATGATGAAAATCAGAAGAAGATGATGCTTTCTAAGATTCAAACTGAAGTGACTAATATGTCTTCTTTAATTAATGATATCTTGATGTTATCTAGGCTAGATAGTGATGATCTCATTGTAGAAAAGGTTCCTGTTAAGATGCAGGCATTAATGAGGGACATCTCGCAAGATTATGAAGGTTTATTATTGAAATACAATGTAGAGCTTCATACAGATGTAGATCCTATTACTTATATTGGAAATGGATCTCAAATAGAAACATTGATTTCTAATCTTGTAAGTAACGCTATTAAATACAACAAAGAAGATGGTCATGTTTATGTTCATATTTATAGTAAGAAAGGTAACATGATCATTGAAGTCAAGGATACAGGTATTGGTATACCTCTTGCAGATCAAGGACGTGTCTTTGAAAGATTCTACCGTGTTGATAAGGGACGTAGTAGAATCAAAGGTGGTACAGGTTTAGGGCTTGCCATCGTTAAGCATATTGTTTCTTACAATAAAGGAACAGTGAAATTACATAGTCAATTAGGAGAGGGTACTTGTATTACAATTACTCTTCCTAATAAATCATAAGCTGTCATCGTACAGCTTTTTTAATTAATTTTTCTAGACACCTATTAATAGGTGTTCTCCAGCACTTACTCAATACATCTTTTGATGGATAGTACTACAATATAGTTGTCCAAGGAAGGGGATGTTGATATGATTTTATTTCTATTATTTTTAGTTTTACTTGTACTAGGTATTGTGTATTTCATTAAATCAAAGAAAAACAATGAACCAATTGATAAGGCGAAAAAGACATTACTGGCTTCATTTGTTTTCTTTGTATTATTTGTGATTCGATGCGTTTCAGTGGATGCATTCGCAATGTTGGGTTCTATTGTTTTTTTAGTAGGTATTGGTTATCTTGTATATTGTTTGTTTAAGAAGCAACCTAAGAAGAAAGCTTTATGTATGATTCTTGCGGGTTTCTTTGTTGTTGGATATGCAGGCTGTATTAGTGAATCAGAGCCAACAGAATCTTCACCAAAAGTATCTACTGTTGATAAGGTTAAGAAAGTAGAGAAAGTAGAAGTTGCTGATTTGAGTCAAACAGATGCACAGGCTTGGTGTGATCAAAATGGATTCCAGTTAAGTAAAGAAGAAGATTTTTCTGATAGTATTGCACAGGGAGGATTTATTAGTCAATCACCTCAGGCAGGTACACAATTAGAAAAGGGAAGTACTGTCACTGTTCATTATTCAAAGGGTAAAGAACCTACTATGGAAGATAAGAATGCGCTCGCAAAAGCAGAATCTTACTCATCTATGATGCATATGTCTAAGGCGGCTATCTATGATCAGTTGACTTCATCTTATGGGGAAGGTTTTCCTGCAGAATCAGCACAGTATGCAGTGGATCATTTAGTAGCTGATTATAAGGCAAATGCATTAGAAAAAGCTAAGGATTATCAGACAAGTATGAATATGTCTCGTTCAGCTATCTATGAACAGTTAACTTCAAGCTATGGAGAAAAGTTCACTGCTGAAGAAGCACAATATGCGGTTGATCACCTACCACAGTAACTCTTTTAATAAAAGCATGAGAGAAGCATGAATAAATGCTTCTTTTTTTGAAAATACACAGTTATTCCATAAGAAATATGTATAATGCTTACAGGTGATAAAGCATGAAGATATTTTTGTTAATTGCAGTCTTGTTGACAAGTGGATGTTCAACACGTGCCAATTCAAATTATATTGCGCAAGAAGTAAGAATATTCTATTCAGGTATGTTGAATGGGGAAGAAATTTCTATTACATGTGAAGATAGAGATTATAAGACAGCTTTCTTTAAAGAAATGAATAAGAACTTACATAAGAAGGAATTTAAGGATATTGATTCTTATGTAGTAAAAAAGAATTTAGATATTGCTTATACAATGAAGAAGGATAATAAGATCATGCGTTGTTATCATGGAAATATGAAGACAGGAGAGAATGCTTCTCTTAAGTATTTTCTTACTATTTCAGTTCCTAATAATGATTTAAATAGTCCACGTGTAGAAAAGTCTACATTTACTTTTTCAAATAAGCGAAAGGTTGCGGTAAGTATAGAAGTAAACCAGGGTGATCATTATTGTAATGCTGTAGTGAAGGATACAAAAACTGAGAAAACTTATAAAGAATTTAAATATCGTTTTGACTCACAAGTCTAGAGTAAAATCTAGGCTTTTTGTGTATAATATATATAAGAGCGAAAGGAGACTAGAATGAATAGCGCTAAATTTTATAAAGTATCTTATGAACAATTTCAAACAGGAATGGAAAAGGAAGATGCAAAGGACATCTATGATGCGATTAAGCTTCCTCGTCGTGCAACTAAAGGATCTGCAGGATATGATTTTTATACACCTATTGATATACATTTAGAACCTGGAGAAACTGTAAAGATTCCTACAGGAATCCGCTGTGAAATGAATGAAAGATGGGTATTAATGATTTATCCTAGAAGTGGTTTGGGATTTAAATATCGTCTACAGTTGAATAATACTGTAGGTGTAATTGATAGTGATTATTTCTATTCAGATAATGAAGGTCATATTTTTATTAAGATGACAAATGATTCAAATGAAGGAAAAGTAGTTGATGTTCAGGCTGGCCAGGGTATTGCCCAGGGAATTTTCATGACATATGGTATTACTGAAGATGATGATGCCACTGAAACACGTAATGGTGGATTTGGATCAACGACTAAATAATTTATGAAATATAAATTTCTTCTTGCAATTATGTTATTTCTTTCAGGATGTAGTACACCTCCTAAAGAAGAAGTAAAGAAAGAGACACCAAGTGTTTCTTTTGTTGCTGTAGGAGATAATTTCTATCATCAATGTATGCTTGATGAAGCCGAGACTTCTAGTGGTTATGACTTTTCAAACTATTATAAGAATATTAAGAAGTATATCCAGGCAGATTATTGTTTTGTGAATCAGGAAACGATATTAGGGGGAGGGAAACCTTCTGGTTATCCTCTCTTTAGTGCACCTGATAGTGTGGCAGATGATTTAGAAAAGGTAGGATTTAATATAGTGAATGGTGCTACCAATCATGCATATGATCAAGGGGCATCTGGCATACTACATTCTATCCAGGTATTTAATAAACATCCTCATATGACTTATTTAGGACTCTATGAGAATGAAGAAGAGAAACAGAATATTAATATAGTAGAAAAGAATGGCATTAAGATTGCATTTCTATCTTTTAATCAATATGTGAATGGTGTGACTTATCAGAAACAGTTACCTTATATGATTAATTTTCAGGAATCCACTATGATGGAGAATATGAAGAAAGCAAGAGAGAATGCGGATATTGTGATAGTATCCTGTCATTGGGGTATTGAGTATGATTATCATCCTAATACATTCCAGAAGAATATGGCTAAGCAGCTTGCAGATGCAGGCGCAGATGTGATTATTGGAACACATACACATACATTACAGGATGTAGAATATATTCAAAGAGCGGATGGTAAGCGTACATTAGTTGCTTATAGTTTAGGTAATTTTGTCAGTGGCATGTTGGAAGAATCATGTCAGTTAGAAGGTATGCTTTCTTTTGATATAGAAAAAAAGAAAATTAAGAATGTGGTATTCACACCACTTGTGAATTACTATACTTTAACGGGCAAAAAAGAAAGACATGATTTTTCTGTTTATCGTTTAAAGGATTATACAAATAAGTTAGTAGAGAAGCATGGTTTTCCTAATCTGACTATTCCTCATATGAAAGAAGAAGCAAAACAGAAAGTAAAGAATATTAAAATTGATATGTAAGGCATTCTTTGGAGGTTTATGATGAAGGATTATAGACGTTATCACTGTGATGAGAATAAACTTATTGATTATGGATTTAAGAAACAGGGGCATAATTATATATATAAGAAAGATATACTAGATGGTGATTTCAGGATAGAAGTCATCATAAACAGTATTTTAGATGCAAAGGTTTATGATACTGATACAGATGAAGAATATACAAATATTCATTTAGTAGGTAAGCAGGGAAAGTTTGTACAAAAAGTGAGAACTGCATATGAAGGCTGTATTGAGGATGTATTGAATCATTGTTTTGTATATGATTATTTTATTTTTCCTCAATCTAAACGTTTGATGCATCTTATTGAAGAAAAGTATCATGTTCTTCCAGATTGTCCTTTTACTAATGGTGATTCATTTGTATTTAGAAATAATGATAAGTGGTTTGGACTTATTATGCATACAGATTATTCTAAGTTTTGTGATAAACAAGGAGAAATAGAATGTCTGAATATTAAGGTTCCTATAGATACAGTTGATCATTCTTCTATCTATCCAGCTTTTCATATGAATAAGAAACAATGGATCAGTATACTATTAGATGAAACATTGAGTGATGAAGATATCATGTCTCTTGTTGATCAAAGCTATCAGACTACTGTGATATGTGAAGATTGGGTTATTCCTGCTTCTCCTAAACGTTTTGATTTAATAAAGGCATTTAATCAAAGTGACTATATACAATGGCATCAAAAAGGAAATATTCAGCAGGGAGCGAATGTATATATCTATTATGGTGCTCCTTATTCTGCAATTATGTATAAGTGTCAGGTAGTAGAAAGTAATGAAACAAGTATGCTTCTTAAACGTTTAAAAACATATGATCCTACTCTTTATCCATTGGAAGTACTTAAGACATATCAATTAAGAGCTATAAGAAGTGCTAGGCATATTCCTAAAGAATTAAAGGAGTATATAGGAAATACCGATAAATAAGTGAATTATCTAGTAAATGTGATATAATAGGCAAAGGCAAAGGGGGCTTTGGGAATGAAAGTAGAATATTATAAAGAGTACAGTCCATGTCTTGAAAGAGATATGGAATATAAGGTGTATGGACATGCAGGAACACCTATACTTGTATTTCCATCACAGAATGGTAGATTTTTTGATTTTGAAAACAATGGTATGGTCGCTACAGTAGAAGACCTTATTGATAATGGGAATATACAATTATTCTGCTGTGATAGTATTGATTTAGAAACATGGAGTGAAGAAGGCGGTCATGATGTTAGATCTCGTTCACATATGTTGGAACAATATTATCATTATATTGTAGATGAATTAGTACCTAGAATTATTGATATTAATGCGATGTGTGGTACACATGCAAAAGGTATTTATACTACAGGATGTTCATTAGGTGCATCACATGCAGCTAATTTCTTATTTAGAAGACCGGATATTTTTAGTGGATGTATCGCATTAAGTGGATATTATGATAGTGATTTATTCTTCCGTGATTATGTGGATGATAATGTTTATCGTAATAGTCCTATTAAATATATTGAAGGTATGAGTTATGATCACCCATATGTAGAAATGTATAGAAAACGTCGTATCGTATTATGCTGTGGCCAGGGTGCATGGGAAGATGAAATGGTTCGTTCAACTAGTAGAATGAAAGAACTATTAGAATATAAGAATATTCCAGCATGGATTGATTTCTGGGGATATGATGTAAACCATGATTGGGATTGGTGGAGAGTACAGTTCCCATATTTTGTAAAGAGAGTAATCTAGGAGGAGAAGAATAGATGAATGTCGTATTTATATCACCACATTTTCCAGAATATTATCATAATTTCTGTTCACGTTTAAAAGATCGTGGTGTGAATGTATTAGGTGTTGGAGATTGCCCATATGATATGATCAGTGATGACACAAAGAATTCATTGACTGAATATTACTATGTAGGTTCTTTAGAGAATTATGATGAAGTATATCGTGCATGTGCTTATTTCTCTAGTCATTATGGTAAGATTGACTGGATTGAATCAGAAAATGAATACTGGCTAGAATTAGAAGCAACATTAAGAAGAGACTTTAATGTGACTACTGGTCCACAGATTCAGGATATGCGCTGGATGAAATTTAAATCAGCTATGAAGGAAGTATATAAGAGTGCTGGTTTAAAGGTGGCTGACTATATTAAGTTAGATACACTTGATGAAGCTTTAGAGTTTACTAAAAAGAATGGTTATCCAGTGATTGTAAAGCCTGATAATGGTGTAGGAGCAACTCATACTTATAAATTAAAAGATGATGAAGAATTAAAAGACTTCTATAATCATAAACAGGATTATATTGATTATATTCTAGAAGATTTTGTGCCAGGTGATGTTGTAACATTCGAAGGTGTGACTGATAAGGATAAGAATATTTTATTCTCTACAAGTCATTATATGGATACTTCTATTATGGATACAGTCAATGATGCATCTGATATCTATTTCCATTCTGAACCAGTAGAAGGTAAGCCTATTTATGAAATTGGTGAAAAGGTTGTTAAAGCATTTGATACAAGAAGCCGTTTCTTCCATTTTGAATTCATTAAGTTATCTGAAGATAAACCCGGATTAGGTAGAAAAGGTGATTTAGTTCCTCTAGAAGTGAATATGAGAGCACCCGGTGCTTTTATTCCTGATATGATGAACTATGCTTATGATGTAGATACATATACTATTTGGGCAGATATGATGATCTATAATACTTGTTTTTATGAAATTGAAAGAAAGTATTATGTAGGTTATGTAGGAAGACGTCTTGGTATTGATTATGAATTATCTGATGCAGAAGTTGCTGATAAGTATAGAGAATATATCAAGATTGAAGCAGATATTCCTCAGGTTCTTGCACAGGCTGAAGGTAACCATATCTTTGTTTTCCGTGCTAAGACTAAAGCAAAGTTAAATGAAATTACTAAGGCGATTATTGCACATAAGAAGAAAAAGGCTGCACCTAAGAAAGCAGTAAAGAAGACAGTGAAAGCTGTGGCTAAAAAGGTAGAAGAAGTAAAAGAGCCTGTAAAGGAAGCAGTGAAGAAACCGGTAAAAAAGACAGTAAAGGCTGTAGCTAAGAAGGTAGAAGAAGTAAAAGAACCTGTCAAAGCAGTTGTGGAAACAAAGAAAGCAGAAGTAAAAGCAGCTGTAGAAGATACAGTAAAGGTAGTAGAAGAGAAGAAAGAAGAACTAAAAGAAGTAGTTAAGAAATCTCCTCGTGCTAGAAAAGCTGTTAAGAAACCTAGACATAAATCTAAAAAGCGTTAATTAAGAAACTGTGATGAAATGATTTCATTTCTGATCAGTTTTTTCTTTATTTGTTTTCTGTATATACAATGTGTTGACTGTTAATTGAGTGATGTTTATAATAGTTGAGAAGGAGTTTATGAACTATGAAAAAAACAACACTAACAGTGGCGACAGCACCCAAAACAAGCACTTTTCAGATGCGTATTAATCCAGAAATCAAAGCACAGGTAGAAGGAATCTATGCACAATGTGGTATGACACTTACTGATGCTATTAATGCATTTATTCAGCAGTCTATTAATGTAGAAGGAATGCCTTTCTTAGTAACCGCAAATAGTAAACAGGCATTAAGAGAACAGGCAATATCTCAGTTAATGATTGAATTAGATAAAGGTGAAAAAGCACCTGCAGATGATAGCATTTCTGAAGAAGATATCTTAAAAGAATTTGGAATTGAACTATGAATCTAAGATATACAAGACAAGCACGTGCTGATTTAAGAAACCCTATGCGTTTGAATCCAAAGATTGTAAAACTATGTGCTGTATTAAAAACACACCCTGAAATAGGTGGCCAGCTATCTAATAGAACTGGATGGACAACAGATCTTTATTATGTCATTGCAGGAAAATATAGTATTTTTTATAAATATGATCATGACACAGTAACAATCATCCGTATTCTAACGAATGAAGAAAAATATATGAATGTCATCTTTGGTGATAAGTAAAAAAGGATTGAATAAACTCAATCCTTTTTTAGTGCTTCTTCCATTGTTTCTTCACCAAGAAGATTATCAGATACCTTGATCTTATAGACAGAACTTAAGATACATTTATTATATATGTCTGGTAGTTCTGAGTCTAAATAATTTGTCTTAAGGATACGCTCAAATACGTCACAATACATATTATAGAATACAGATAATTCTTTCTGACTCTGTTGTAATTGAATAAGCTTAGAAATCTCATCTAATGAAAAGACAGACTTTAATAAACAAATTAATGTGAAATAAGCAATCTGTTCTCTTTCATACTTCTTCTTTATAGGTGCTTTCACAAGCTTATGTTTGACATAATTATTGATCATTGTTTTTGTGATAATAGCGTCATTGTCATTTTTTAAGAAAGACAAACTCTTTTCTATAATAGATACAACCTGATCTATATAGAGTGGAAAATCTGGTATTTCTTCCCATCTAGAAATATGTACATTATCGTAATTCATTTTCATCACCTACTTAAAAACTATCATTTATTGTATTCGTTGTCAAATCATCTAGACTATAAAACGAACTGTATATATTTTTTCTTATCTGCTATAATTTGGTGGGTGATGAAAATGAAAAACAAATTTAGTTTAAGATCAATTATAGTCATTATTGTGTTAGTTATTGTTGTATTTATGGGTGGTATGTACTTTGGAGGACGTAGTACACCAGCTAAAGAAGAAATTACCTCAACAGCTTTAACACAGAAAATAAGAGATATTAATGAATTAGCTGTTTCAGAATATGATTATACAAAAGTAGGGAAGTTTTCTAATTCATTAAAGTTTAATGGCTGGACTGTTCCTTTAACACAGAAGTCTTTCTTAATCACTTATGAAGGTAAGCTAAAAGCAGGTGTGGATCTTTCTGATGTACAGGTAGAAAAAACAAATAATAAGATTATTGTAAAAACATCTGCAGTAAAGATCTTATCTAATGAAATCGATGAGAATTCTATAAAGGTTTATGATGAAACAAAGAACATCTTTAATCAGATTTCTATTACAGACTATAAGACTTTCGCAAAAGAACAGAAGAAGAAAGTAGAAAAAGAAGCAATCAAGAATCAGTTCTTAGAAAAGACTGAAACTAAAGTGAAGAAAGCCATTAAAGATCTTATTTATATGACTGTAGATCAAGAACAGTATGAAGTAGAGGTAGAAGTGAGTGAATAAGTTAGAAGTATGTTGTGGCAGCTATGAGGATGCAATGAATGCATATCATGGTGGTGCGAAAAGAATTGAATTAAATAGTGCGTTAGCGCTAGGTGGATTAACACCTACTATTGCATCATTGGAACTTATTAAGAATAATACAGATCTCGAAGTTATTTGCATGGTAAGACCCAGAGGTGCAGGATTTGTATATAATGAATTACAATCTGAACAGATGATTATCGAAGCAGAAGAACTATTAGAACATGGGGCTGATGGTATTGCGTTTGGGTTTTTAGATCCTGATGGTAAAATCAATAGTGCACGCACAAGTGAAATGGTCTCTATTATCCATAGTTATGGTAAGACTGCAGTATTTCATAGAGCCTTTGATGTATGTGATGATCCGGATGCAACAATTCATAGATTAATTGAATTAGGTGTGGATAGAGTACTTACAAGTGGTATGAAGTCTACTGTGAGTGAAGGAGTTCAGCTTATTAAGGAACTGCAGGAGAAATATGGCAATCAAATAGAAATATTAGCAGGTTCTGGTATTAATGAAACAAACGTTGTAGATATTATTCACTATACAGGTATTCATCAGGTTCATTCTTCATGTAAGAATTGGAGAGCAGATCCTACTACAGCCAATGATCATGTATCATTTAGCTATAATGGTATTAATTATGATTATGTAGATAAAGAAAAAGTGAAGAGAATGATTTCACTTGTAGAGGAGGCTTAATTATGCAGCAGTATTGTGAAATTGCGACACCTAAGGGTGTTATGAGAGGATTCTTTCATGTGCCTCATAGAAAAGAATTCCCTGTATTATTAATATTCCATGGTTTTACAGGACAATGTACAGGAACTAAGTTTTCCTATGTTTCTTTATCACGTTTATTAGAAGCACAGGGTGTTGGTACTTTAAGAATGGATTTTCTAGGTAGTGGTGAATCAGATCTTACCTTTAAAGAAATGACATTTGATGATGAATTATCATGTGCACGTATTCTATTAGAAGAATTAAAGAAGATGCCTCAAGTCACTGATATCTATGTTTTAGGACATTCTATGGGTGGTGCAATTGCGAGTGAACTTGCTAAGATTTATCCTGAAGATATTAAAAAACTTGTATTATGGGCTCCTGCCTTCAGTTTGCCAGATTCCTTAGACTATCTTACAGGAACAGTAAAAGAAGCACCTGTCTATGATCATAGTGGATTTGAAATCAGTGATGCTTTTGTAAAGGATATGCTTCAAAGAGATTTCTATAAGAACTTAGATACATATAAGAATGATTTATTAGTCGTTCATGGAACTGAAGATAAAACAGTGCCTTATGCAATCAGTGAGAAATATACAAAGTTATTTGGTAAACAGATGATCTTCCATCCGGTTGTTGGTGCATCTCATAATTATGATAATGCGGATCATATTCATGAAGTTCTTTCTACAACTTATAAATTCTTAACAGAACAGGCTATGTAAGCCTGTTCTTTTTTTAAAAAGAGTTGAGTTATTCAATATTTAATAAATTTTCTCATCTTGAAAACTATTCTTTATTGAAATGAAGACGAACTATGATATAATCTAAAAATTGAAAGAGGTGCGATTATGAATATTAGAAATATAGCGATTATTGCTCACGTTGACCATGGTAAAACAACATTGGTTGACCAGCTTATTAAGAAATCTGGAACACTTGAAGCACACGAAGAACTAGCTGAACGTGCTATGGATAGCAATGCTTTAGAAAGAGAACGTGGTATTACTATTTTAGCAAAGAATACAGCTATTCATTATAAAGACTATAAGATCAACATCATGGATACACCAGGCCATGCTGACTTTGGTGGAGAAGTAGAACGTATCATGCACATGGTGGATGGTGTTTTACTTGTAGTTGATGCTTATGAAGGTACAATGCCTCAGACTCGTTTCGTATTAAAGAAGGCATTAGCTGCTCATGTTAAACCTATCGTTGTTATCAACAAGGTTGACCGTCCAGTTGTAAGAATTCAGGAAGTTATGGATGAAGTTCTTGAATTATTTATGGAATTAGGTGCTGATGATAATCAGCTTGATTTCCCAACTGTTTTCGTTTCAGCATTAAATGGTACAAGCTCATTAGATCCTGATATTAGTACTCAGGTTCCTAATATGGACTGTTTATTTGATATGATTATCAATGAAATTCCTGCACCAGCAGTAGATGTTGAAGGTGGTTTACAGTTACAGCCAGCTTTATTAGACTACAATGATTATGTAGGAAGAATTGGTATTGGTAGAATTCAGAGAGGTTCTATTAAAGTAAATGAAAATGTTGTATGTTTAAGAGCAGATGGTTCTAAGACACAGTTCCGTGTTCAGAAGTTATTCAGTTATTTAGGTATGCATAGATTTGAAGTAGAAGAAGCAAGTGCTGGTGATATCGTGGCTGTTGCAGGTTTAGCTGACATTGGTGTTGGTGAAACAATCTGTGAACCAAGCTGTGAAGAACCATTACCATTACTTCATGTAGATGAACCAACAATCCAGATGATTTTTGGTACAAACACATCACCTTTCGCTGGTCAGGATGGTAAGTTTGTGACTGCATCTAAGATTGAAGAACGTTTATTCAAAGAAACAAACAAGGATGTATCTTTAAAAGTAGAACGTATTCAGAATAAAGAAGAATGGATGGTAAGTGGTCGTGGTGAATTACACTTATCTATCTTAATTGAAACAATGAGAAGAGAAGGATATGAATTACAGGTATCTAGACCTCATGTTATCTTAAAGGAAATCGATGGTGTGACATGTGAACCATATGAAGATGTAGAAATTGAAGCACCAGATGATTGTATTGGTTCAGTTATTGAATCATTAGGTTTAAGAAGAGGTATCATGGAAAACATGGATTCTATGGATGGTATGACTAAGGTTCATTACATCGTACCTTCTAGAGGTTTAATTGGTTTCATGACTAACTTCTTAACAATGACTAAGGGTTATGGTATTATTAACCACTCATTCTTAGAATATCGCCCATTAGAAGGTGAAGCAGTAGGTGAAAGACAGTTAGGTGTTCTTATTTCTATTGAAACAGGACAGACTACTGCTTATGCACTTGGTGGTGTAGAAAGCCGTGGTGTAATGTTTGTTGGTCCTGGTGTAGATGTATACGAAGGTATGATTGTTGGGGAACATGCAAAGGACAATGACTTAGTAGTAAACGTTACTAAGGGTAAACAGCAGACAAATACACGTTCATCTACAAAAGATACTACAGTAGTATTAAAGAGACCTAGACACTTCAACCTAGAAGCTTGTCTTGACTATATTAATGAAGATGAATTAGTAGAAGTCACTCCAAACAATATCCGTTTAAGAAAGAAATATCTTTCTGAACTTGATCGTAAGAGAGCTTATAGAGCTAAAAATTCAGCATCAGAATAAGGGGAGTAATGAGAATTACTCTCTCTTTTTTTAAAGGAGTATGTTATGAAGATTAAAGAACTCACAACGATTGGTTTTAAACCAACCCCTAAAAAAGACTATTATTACTATATTCAAGATCATTTCTATCTTTTACTACAGGTATTACCTCATCATAAAATAGCTTTATTATTGACTACAGAAGATAGTAAGCATCAAAGAGATATACTAGAACAACTCTTTATAAAAAGAGATGATGTAGAACGTATATATTCTAATGAGAAAGGTGCTGGACTTGTATTATCTAAGCGCATTAAAAAAGAAGAGTTAGAGAATATTATCTTAACACTCAAGAAAGAAATTAATCAGTCACCACAATGTCATCACTGTCATCAAAGCAAACCATTAAATGTCTATTTATTAGATGATGAAATAGATATATTATGTTCTGACTGTTTTGAAAAACATGAACGTATTACAAAACATACTGCTTCACCATTTGGAATACTTGGTGCTTTTATTGGTGCAGTTATTGGAGGTATTATATGGGCATTTGGTTATAACCTTGGTTATATCATCTGTTTAGATGCAATACTACTTTCATTACTTAGCTTTATTGGTTATAAGAAGTTAGGACACTATATTGATCAAAAGGCAAAGATTCTTATTCCTTTAATAGATATATTTGTTTTACTATGTGCACAATATGCTTCATGTGCCTTCTCTGTTCAGGCAGCCTTTAAACGTATTGGTACATCAAGTGTTTCATTTATTCAGGCATTAGTTGTTGTACCAGGGATGATGTTTGATTCAAGTCTGATAGGATTACTTCTTGTGTATTTACTTTATGGTCTTATTTTGATGATCATTACTTTGGTTATTTTGTTTATATATGACAAGCGTAAAAACAGTTACTATTTTACATATAAATGTATAAATGGTGAAAATAGTTGATATTTTCAAGAAAAAATGGTTGATTGTAAAAGGAAAAGTGTTATATTAAAGGTGGTTTTTATCATACTAGGAAATGGAGGATATAAACATGAAAACAAAAATTGAAGTACAGTTCATGAATAAAGATGTTAATGTGTCTGATATCGAAAAATTAGTTAAAGAAGATATCAAAGCTAACGGAATCAAGCTTAACACTCTTGAAACTTTAGAAGTTTACTATAAACCTGAAGATAGCGCAGTATATTATGTAGCGACTACAAAAGATAAGAAGGTTTATGGTGTAAACAACGATCCATTACATATTTAATGTGAAAGAGGCCTTTATAAGGCCTTTTTTGTTGCTTAGTATATAATAAGAAAAAAGAGAGGGGATACGCTTATGAATTATAATGACTTATATTTCATAATTTCCATCGTGCAATTAAGAAGACAATCAAAAAGTCTCGTGATGTTACTCATGAGTTTCTTGATTACAGTACTTTGTATCTTGTTTTTCTATTGTGGTGTAAAATATAAAACACTAGTCTCTTTTGGTATGTTAGTCGTTGTATTTCTTCTGTTCCTATGGAATGTAAATTATCGCTTCAGAAAGATTCTAAAATGAGAGATTATCTCTCATTTTTTTTACGTAAAGAATTATGTTATAATGATGTTGTAAAAAAAACAAGGAGGCAGACTATGAAGAAGGTAATAGGAATCCTGGCTGCTGCATTAATATTAAGTGGCTGTGGATCATCATCCGATAATCATGAGATTAAGAAGACTTCTTTCATGAAAGAAGGAAAGAATAGTTTATATGCTCTTTATAATACTAAGGGGCAGCGTTATACCAAAGATATGTATAAGACATATACACCTTTTGAAGGTGGATATTTAGTGACTAATGAGAGTGATCAGACTGGTTATATTTCTAATACAGGTAAAACAATTATTAAACCAGGACGTTATACAAGCTTAAAGACACAGGGTAATATGCTTGTAGGTGAATCTCAGCCACAGACTGGACTTTATTTAAGTGCATCTTCTCTTAATATGACAGAAAACACTTTAACACAGGTATTTGCGAATGATGCTGTTGTATGGTCTACAAATGATAATGATGTCATTGATATTAATCAGGAAGGCTATGTTTATGCAAAACATGCAGGTACTGCAACACTTACTGCAACTAAAGATAATGCATCAGTGACTTGTGTGATTAAGGTAGAAGCATTACATCCATATCTTTCTCAGGAATCTTTAGATGTATATACATCAGAACCTGCTACACTTACAGTGAATGATTTTGGTGCACGTACAATTGAATGGAAGTCTAAGGATCCTAAGATTGCGACAGTAGACAATGGTGTCATTCAGGGATTAAAGCCTGGTAAGACTACAATAATCGCAAAAGTAGGGGATGATACTTTAAAGTGTAAGATTAAAGTAAAACGTAAGACTTTAAAGATTTCTCAAAATGAAGCAACGCTTTATACAGGTGAAGAAGGTCAGTATGGCATTGAAAATGCATATCCTGATATTAAGTGGGAAACAAGTAATGCAAATGTAGTGACTGTTGCTGATGGACATATCTGGGCTATTAATCCAGGTAAAGCGACTATCAAGGCAACAAGTAATGGTCAGACAGTTAAATCTAAGGTGACTGTAAAGAAGCGAACACAAAGACTTGATCAGACTAAGGTGACTCTTTTAACTGAACAGAAGGTTATATTAAATGTATTAGATAAGAAGAATCCAGAAGAAGTTGTACAATGGAGTTCTAATAAGAAAAAGATTGCTTCAGTGAATGAATTTGGTGAAGTAACAGGTTTAAAGAAGGGTAAAGCTGTTATTACTGCAAAGGTAGGCAAGAAGAAATATAAGGCTGCTATTACAGTAAAGAAGAGACAGATTAAGATTAATCCTTCTAAGACTACTATTGAAAAGGATCAGCATATCTTCTTACAAGTATTAAATAAGAAGGATGAAGATCAGGCAGTATGGACTACAAGTAATGATCAGGTTGTGATTGTAGCACCGGATACTGGAGAGATTGCAGGTGTAAAACCTGGTAAGGCTACTATTACTGTTCAGGCTGGTAATCAAAAGGCTAAGGCTAAAATTACTGTTAAGGCTAAACCTCTTTCTTTAAGTGAAACTAAGATTGAAATGGATGAAGAATCTGATTATGGTCTTTCTATTAATAACTATGAAAATCAGAAGGTTAAATGGACAACTTCTGATAAGACAATTGCGACTGTAGATAATGGTACAATTCATGCGAATAAAGCAGGAAAAGTGACTATTACTGCAACGATTGATAAGAAGGATTATACATGTGATGTTACAGTTCATAAGCTTATTAAAGTGATTGATCAGAAGGAAATGACTGTTATTAAAGGTGGACAGGGTCAGCTTTCTGTGACTAATGTAAATCCTGAAGAGGTTAAATGGGATTCAAGTGATTTGAATATTGCGACTGTAGAAAATGGTACTGTATATGGTATAAGAACAGGTAAAGTAACTATTACTGCAACTGTAGGTAAGAAGAAGCATACAAGTGAAGTAACTGTTATAAGAAATCCAGAAACAGAAACTAAAACAAGAGCAGCAGATATTTCTTTAGGTGGTATTGAAGTACTCAATACAAAAGGTAAGGTTCTTTATAAATCATCTACTAAGAGCGGTTTATTAAAGACTGATCTACCTGTTATCGTAAAGGGTAAGACTTATAAAGTTGTAAATAATGGTAAGACTCTATATGCTGGTAAGAAGAAGGTTTACTATGCTTCTAGTATAGATGATGCATCTATTGTAGGTTTTGAAGATTCTATTAATGTTTATTTAAAGAATGGTAAGAAATCTTCTATTAAGGAAGTAGGTAACTATTCTATTCTTGCATCACGTAAGAATCAGGCTATTTTATATGATGCAGATAACCAGAATACATTAGCTGTAATTGGTACTAAGATTTATTCAAATGATTATGCACTAACTGGTGCAGAGATCACAAACAAAAACAATATCGTATTAACTGCAGATGATACTGTCAGTCTTTATAGAAAGGGAGAGATTGTTCCTACAAACTCTAACTTTAAAGACAATACACATTTCATTTCTAGAAATAAGAAGATTGCCTATGGACCTCATACAGTTTATAACGGTAAGAAGACAAGTGAATTAAAGAATGTACAGGTTTATCCATATGCACATGAATTAACGGTGTCTCGTTATCCAGGTTTTGTAAAGGGCAAAGGCTATGCTTATTATGACTTCAATGGTAAGAAGGTCAGTCCTTATTATCAGGAAGCCAATCAGTATGATGAAAACAAGTGTGCTATTGTACAGCTTAAAAACGGTAAGTATGAATTAATTAATGCGGAAGGTGAAAATGTATTAAAATCATCATATCCACGTTTAGAATTCATCGGCAATTCATATTATGCAGCATATAATAAGAATGGCCAATTTAAGGTCTATGACTGTAATGGAAAAGAAGCACTTTCAGATGTTTATACAAAGATTCCTGAAAAGGCAGCAATTGTCTTTGATGGACATCCATATCTCGCATTAGAAAAGAATGGACGTTCTTATATCTATGATGTAGATAATGATATGAAGGAAATTTACTCTATTGAAAAAGAAATCGTTCTTCATGATGAAGGCTATTTCACAATTGGAGATCAATACTATACTCTTACAGGTCAGAAGATCAAATAAGGGGGAATTCTATGGCAATTTTACTCGCAACTTTATTAACGTTTGTTGGATTGATGTTAATATTCCAGCTGATTTACTTTGAAATCAGCCGTAAACGTGCATTAAGAGTGAATAACTTAGTGTGGTTTGAACAATTCAATCGTCCTTTCAACTATACAGGAACAGCAAGCATGGTTGTATTATGTATTATCTGTTATATGATTGGTGGTACAGATGCACCATTCATGTCAGCACAGTGGTTCTTAGAACTCATTATCTTTGTGGCATGTGGTGTGATTGCGGATGCAATCGTACAATTTATTATCATTAAGTATGGTAAGTTCAGATGTCGTCAGCAGATTCAATCAGCTACACATTTAATGAAAGAAATTGAAGAATTAAAACGTGGAGATGAAGAAGACTATGGTTATGAAGTCTCTGCACCACTTTATGATGAAGTAGCTATTACTAAGAACTATGTTCATCCAGAAGATCATTTAGCTTTTATGACGGTGGATAAAGGACAGTTTGTAAAGGATTATAAAGATTATCCTGCAGCAACATTTGATATTGAACCTTATACTGAAACAAGTGAAGTAGAAGCAACTCTAGAAGGATTGCCTGTTAAGGCAACTAAATTGACAGAATCTAACCTGCTTCCATTTAAGGATGAACGTATCGATGTATTAATGGATCAATTCTCTAACTATGATAAGAATGAAGTATTACGTGTACTTAAACCAAATGGTACTTTCATTGTGAATCAGAATGGTAGTGAAAACCTTCATGAATTCTTATCTATGTATATGCCTTTTAAGATGAGAGGTGTATGGGATATGAACAGCTGTGCAATGACTCTTGCTGAGGCAGGATTTGAAGTTGTAGAAACTAAAGAAGACAAAGGATACATTCGTTTCCATAATCTTCGTCAAATACAGACTTACTTCCGTAAGGTGGCTCCAGAAGTGGCTGAAAATGTCGCACAATATAAGAGCTTCTATATGAATGCATTAGATCAAATTAAACAGAATACATATTTCCAGTTGACAACATATCGTTTCTTAGTTGTCGCAAAGAAGAATTTCTAATAGGCTTTCTTAATTGAAAGCCTTTTTTAAATAGGGGGTTTTTATGAATACATATGAGTATAAAAATGATGTAAAAAATAGTATTGTAAGAGTAATAATTGCTGCATTTCTGATTATTATTCAGGTATTTATGATTGTGAATCTTGCGATACATCTTTCTGAATACTATGCGGCTTTTGATACAATCATGAGTATAATTGCGTTTATATGTGTACTACATATTTATGGAAGACCGGATAATAGTTCTTTTAAGCTATCTTGGATTGTTTTGATTCTCATCTTTCCTGTCTTTGGTTTAACTATATATATCTTGTTTGGTAGACCTTCATTGTTGAAGACAGTACAGAAGAAGTTCAATAAAGTAAATGATGATCTCAACAGTTATAAGATTGAAACACAAGGTTATGAAGAACTTCAACAGAATGATCCTCTTCATGCTACAGAAGCTTATTATCTACAATCTTTAGGTTTTCCTACTTTTAATCATACAAAGATAAAATTCTATAGTTCTACAAATGATGCATTGGAGGCACAACTACATGATTTAAATAACGCTAAAGAATTCATATTCATGGAATATCATGCGATAGAAGATTCAAAAGCATGGAGACAGATAGAAGATATCCTTGTAGAGAAAGTAAAACAGGGTGTGGATGTCAGAGTCTTTTATGATGATATGGGAAGTGTAGGATTTATTAATAATAAGTTTAGAGCACGTCTTCATGATGAAGGTATACAGTGTCGTGTATTTAACCCTATCTTTCCTGTTTTAAATCCCTTCATGAATAATAGAGATCATCGTAAGATTACTGTCATAGATGGTCTAATAGGTTACACTGGTGGTTATAATCTTGCAGATGAATACTTCAATTACACACATCCTTATGGACTATGGAAGGACTCTGGAGTAAGATTAGAGGGTGATGCAGTAGACTCTCTCACAAAGATATTCTTTGAGATGTGGCAGACATCAAGTAAAGAAGATTATGAAGACCTCACATCTTATTTAAAAGGTCATAAAGTATCAGGTGAAGGATATATCATCCCCTACTCAGATACTCCTTTAGATGATGAAGAAACAGGTGAGAATGTCTATTTAAATATGATTAAACATGCTGTTGATCATATCTATATCACTACACCATATCTGATATTAAGTGACGAAATGCAAAGAGAACTTATTCTTGCTTCAAAGAGAGGTGTTGATGTAAGAATTATTACACCAGGTATTCCTGATAAAGCAGTTGTCTTTGCATTGACTAGAAGCTATTATTCACATCTTGTGCAGGCAGGTATTCATATTTATGAATATACTCCTGGATTTATACATTCAAAACAATGTCTAGTTGATGATCAGGTCGGTGTTGTTGGTACAATTAACTTTGACTTTAGAAGTCTTTATTTACACTTTGAAAATGGATGCTGGTTTACACATAATCATGCAGTCAAAGAATTAAGAGAAGACTTTGATGAACTATTTGAAATAAGTCAGGATGTATCAGAGAAGTATATAAATACAAGTGTTGTATTAAGAGGATGGAGATGTATCTTACGTTTCTTTAGCCCTCTTATGTAAGGAGGTATTATGTTTCATTTTAAACCTAATAGAAAATATACGCAGATATCTATTTATGTAGTACTTACTGTCATTGCAATCTATCTTGTGATTGCAGCAGGAAGTAACATATCAGATATTCTTTCGTTTCTTAAGAAGGGATTGGGATTTTTAAGCCAGGTATTTACACCATTACTCATTGGTTTTGTGATTGCCTATTTATTAAAGCCGGTTGTAGAAAAGGTAGAATCATCTCTTAGAAATGTTTCTTATTTTAAAGAAAAGAAGAAGTTAAGTCATCAGTTATCTGTTGCGATTACTTCTTTAATTGTATTATTTGTTTTTGCGTTATTATCTACTTTTGTGATTAAAAGTATTGGTAAAGAACTTGCAGTCACACGGTTTAAGGATATGAGTGATTTCTTACGTATTGTCGCAAAGAATGTGAATGCGATTTATGAGGCAATCATCGTACAGCTTAAATCTATGAGTATTTCTACAGTACAAGTACAGCAGTTCTTAAAGACAGCAGTTAATAGTGTTACAAGTAATCTTCTAGGCGGTATCACTAAAGTCTCAGACTTCTTCACTAATTTACTATTCTCTATTATTTTTGCGATTTATTTTATGCTTGATGGAGAAAAATTATGGAATTATTGGAGTAAGAGTATTAAAGCTTTTACAAGTAGAAAAGTAGATATTGTTATTCATCAATTATTAATTGATATTGAAGGTGTATTCTCTGGTTATGTACGTGGTCAGGTGATTGATGCTTTTCTTATGTTTGTTATGGTAAGTGTAGCATTTGGTTTCTTGCATGTTAAATTCTGGATTGTGATTGCATTATTAGTTGGTGTAGGTAATCTAATACCTTATGTAGGACCATTCCTTGGATATGTTTCTATCGCAATTATTGGTCTTGTGACAGCTGATTTACATATGGCCTTAAGAGCTTTGATTGCGTTACTTATTATTCAGGGCGTAGACGGTAATATTATTAACCCAAGATTACTTAGTGCAAGTATTGATATTCATCCTGTACTTGTTATCGTATCAATTATTTTCGGTAGTATGATTGGTGGATTCTTAGGAATGCTCGTTTCTGTACCAGTAGGTGCATTATGTAAGATCTGGTTTGAAAGATTAGTAGAATATCGTACAGAAACAAAAAATGAATTAGTAGAGGAGAAAGAAAATGGAATTTAGATTTAATCCATGGATGTTAGATGTAGATGTCAATGCAACACAGCATGACTATAGTAAAAATGATTATTCTAAAGAGAAACAATTAAACGAAGAACTAAAGAAAGCTATGTCTTTCCAGCAGTCTCGTATCTTTGAAACATTAGGCGTTGATCCTGATAAGATTCTTGTCGAAAAGATTCCTTTAGAAGGTTCTCAGAATGTTTATAAATTTTCTTTTATGGTGAAAGGCAAACTTCTGACAATCACAAATATGCAGGCGGCAGTATATAGTGATGAAAAGGTGTTTGGACCTGAAATATTAGATCATGTAGAAGTTGTAGATATCCCAGAAGGTGGCGTAATGGTCTATGAAATGGGTAATCTTGCATTAGCTTTTAAACACCCTGGACATACAAAAGAATGGAATTGTGGTTCTGTTTTAGGTGTCGGATTTATACAATTATAAAAAATTATTATCAAAAAAATAGTGTATATATCAATACTTTTGTAAGCGTTAGTAAAAAATAACATAAAGGTATAGAAAAAATTAGGATTTGTGATATAATAAGACCATATTCATAAGGAGGAATTTTTTAAATGGAAAAATTATCATTCGTAGTATCTGACCCAGTAGGTTTACATGCAAGACCTGCTACAATCTTAGTAAACCAGGCTAGCAAATTCTCTAGCAATATTAACTTAATCTATAACGGTAAGAGCGTTAACCTTAAATCAATCATGGGTGTTATGTCTTTAGGTGTTCCAACTAAGGCTACTGTAGAAATCGAAGCTGAAGGTGAAGACGAAAAGGACGTAATCGAATCTATCGCTAAGGTTATCAAAGAACAGAAAGTTGCTGAATAATATACTTTTGTTTTTGACAGTGGATTTTATCCACTGTTTTTTTTACACAATTTTTCCCATATTTACTCCATAATAACGCAAATATTATTTCTTATTATATTTATAAGGAGGCGTCATTATGTCTAAAGGGAAAGAGGGTCTACATTATTTATCGTTATTTATCATTGTATGTATCACAATGAATCTTATCATGATGTGCTTGTTCATTAAGCAGGGATCATCACAGGTTATTAATAAGTATAAGAAACAATTAAAGTATGAAGTAACACTATCATCTGATAATGGAATAAGCATCAGAGATGCCAAACAATTAACGACTATTAAAGATGTTAAAACTTATAACTATGAACAACTAGTCAATGCATCTTCACATACACTTAAATCAGTCAATACACGTCTTTCTTTTCCTCGTATTTGTTTGACAGAATTACAAGAAGATACATTTCTTCTTGCAGGTTATTCCTCTATGACGCTGATCCAGGACTTTAATTCAAAAGAATATAAACTTAAAGAAGGAAGACTTTTAAACAAGAATGATGAGAATACATCCAATGCAGTGATTTCTTATGCACTTGCGAAAAATAATAATCTAAGTTTAGGAGACGATATTCAATTAAACACAGAAAAAGGAGATGTATCATTATCTGTTGTAGGAATCTATAAGAATAAAGTAGGACTATTAAGTCATTTAAAGCCTTATAATACTATCTTTATCTCTTTATCAAAAGCGCAGTCATTAAGTCATGCTGAACAAACTGTTTCTTCTGTTACTTATTATTTAAATAAAAAAAGCCATACAGAAGGCTTTATAAAGAAAGCACAAAGAAAACCATTGGATTGGAATCATCTCCAGCTTACATCCAATGATGCACAATATAATGCATGTGTCTCTATCTTTGAAAATATATGTGATAAGTTAAAGATGATTCCTTTGATTATATTAATTATTAGTTCGCTCTTTTTAATACTTATATGCCATAAACTATTTAAAACACATAATCTTAGTAAGATACTTATTATCTTTATGATTTCATTTACTATTTCATGTTTCACAAGTCCATCTCTTTCTAAATATACAATTAATACTTATTTATCTCAGCATGATGTGAATATGTCACAAAAAGAAACAAGAAAGATCAAAACAACCTATACACCTAGAATATTAATAGAGTCTATTGGTATTACATCTATTATGTATTTAGAAACAGTGATTATCGCTTATAAGAAAAAGATCTCAGCCTAGGCTGAGATTATTTCTTTTGATTTAGAGAATAAACCATATATACCACCTGTGTGCATAAATAGTATATTCTTTGCATGATCAAATGTACCTTTTTCTAATTCATGGATTAGTCCATAATACGCTTTGCCTGTATATACAGGATCTAGAATAATACCACTATGTCTAGATAAGTCAGAAATAGCTTCTAATTCTTCTTTGCGACTTAAAGAATATCCTCTTCCTACATATCCATCAATAATATGAATATGACTTCTCTCTACATCTTTTACATCAAGATGAGGTAATGTATCATCAATAATACTATTAATTTCATTAATAAAGAAATTAGCATCATCACATACATTAATACCTACAATATCTTTATGAGCTTGTCTTAATTCATTACCTAGATATAAACCAGTATAAGTTCCTCCAGAACCTACTGCATCAATAATAGTATCGAACACAATACCGGTCTTTTTCTCATATTCTAGTATTTCATCAAAAGCATCAATATAGCCTAAAGTACCGATTCCATTACTAGCACCCATAGGAATAATATAAGGTTTACCACCTTTATCTAATACTTCCTGGTAGACTTCCTGCATCATCTCATCTTTATGTGCTTGAAAATCACCATGTTCCTTTACTCTTATATCAGCACCAAGCATATGATCTAAAAGGAAGTTGGCTGTTTTAATATTTTCACCAGGTTCTTTTCTAAGTATAAGAATACACTTCAATCCTAGTTTTGCGGCTACTGCAGCAGTAGATCGACAATGGTTGGATTGGAATCCACCATTTGTGATCAGTGTATCACAACCTAAAGATAAAGCTTCTGCAACACTGTATTCTAGTTTTCTAATCTTATTACCAGATGCCACACTATCTGTTAAGTCATCTCTTTTCACAAAAATACTTGGTTTATATTTGTTGGAAAGATAGTCTATTTTTTCAATAGGAGTAGGCAGCTGGGCCAAATGTAGTTTGTTCATGTAATCACCCCTAAAAATAGTATAGTAGAAATATAAAACAAATACACACTTTTCTTACAAAAAAGTTTGGTATAATAGAGACGAGGAGATGTAAACATGAAAACAATTGGTAAAGATGGTATTTTATTAAGACTCGCAAAAGATATGTATCCTGAAAAGGATGATTTATCTTCTATTGAAGTAAAAACTTTATTTAATGATATTTGTCATAAGTATATACAAAGAGAAGGAATTTATGATCTTCTTTCATGGCTAGAAGGTACTGATTTCTATAGAGCACCTGCAAGTACACGTTATCATGGAGATTATGAGGGTGGTTTATGTGACCATAGTCTCCATGTCTATTTCTGCTTTAGAAGCTATGTAAAAAAGCGTTGTGAACCAGGTTATCATTTATCTATGAGTGAAGAAAGTATAGCATTATGTGCTTTATTTCATGATTTATGTAAGGTCGATATTTATAAGACAGAAATGCGTAACAAGAAGAATGCGCAAGGACAATGGGAACAGGTGCCTTTCTATACAATAGAAGATGCATTCCCTGTAGGACATGGTTCTAAGAGTGTTTATATTATGAATCGCTATTTAAAGCTTACAGATATAGAAACAGCAGCTATTGCCTATCATATGGGCTTTAGCTATGGGGATGATGCCAGAACTGTAGGTAATGTATTTGGTCGCTTCCCTGAAGCTTTCGCATTATCTACAGCGGATATGGAAGCTACTTATTTTGTAGAAAATGAACATTGGCCACGATAAAGTGCTATAATATCATCCAAGGTGATATATATGAAAAAGAGTAAAATTAAAACAAATGCGTTAAGAATGTTAGATCGTGATAAGATTCCTTATGAGATCAAAACATATGAATATGATGAAGAACATTTAAGTGGTGAACATGTAGCATCACAAGTAGATATGGATGCAGGTGATATCTATAAGACACTTGTATTACATGAAGACCATGATTATTTAGTATGCTGTATTCCTGTATTAGAGGAAATAGACTTGAAGAAGCTCGCTAAACTATCTGGACATAAGAAGGTAGAAATGCTTCATATGAAGGATTTACTAGGTCTTACAGGTTATATGCGTGGAGGTTGTTCTCCTGTTGGCATGAAAAAGAAGTTTCCAACATATTTTGATGCCAGCATAGAAAAAGACCGTCCTATCGCTCTCTCAGCAGGTAAAAGAGGCTATCAGATGATTGTTTCATCAAAGGATATTACAACTTATTGTGATGCAAAAATAGGGGATGTAGTGAGAGATCACTAACCCCTTTTTATATATCTGTAAGTGTTTACTTAGGAGTTATCGACAAAAACTTATTGATATTCGTAAATATTGCTATTTTATTTAGAGAAGTATCTAAAATATAAGTGAAAGTTATGAGAAAATAATGTAACTGTAGCGCTTTTTGTTTCTATAGGTTTTTGAAAATGGTATAATAGAGCCAAGAGGTGACGCTTAAAAATGGATATTAATAAGAAATATGAGCAATGGTTAAATTATGAAGGCATGGACGCTTCATTAAAGGCAGAACTGGCCGGAATGACAGAAGAACAGAAGGAAGATGCTTTCTATAAGAATCTTGAATTCGGTACAGCAGGAATGCGTGGTATTTTAGGTGCTGGTACAAACCGTATGAACATTTATACAGTTCGTAAAGCAAATATGGGATTTGCGAAATATGTAGCTAATTTACCAGAAGGTAAAGAACGTGGAGTGGCAATCAGTTATGATAATAGACATATGTCATATCGTTTTGCGATTGAATCTGCAAAGATTCTCGCAAAGTTTGGTATTAAGTCTTATATCATGGAATCTTTAAGACCTACTCCAGAATTATCTTTCGCAGTACGTTATTTAAAATGTGCAGGTGGTATCATGATTACTGCTTCTCATAACCCTAAGGAATATAATGGTTATAAAGTATATGATGATACTGGTTGTCAGTTAATCCCTGAATGGGGTGATATCGTTGTTGATTATGTAAATGAAATTGATGACGAATTAGAAATCGAACAGATCAGTGATGAAGAAGCTTATCCATTCATTACATGGGTAGGAGAAGAAGTAGATGAAGCTTATTATAAAGCTGTAATGGGTATTGAAATCAATCCTGGACTAGATAAGTCTGATTTCAAGATTGTTTATTCACCACAGCATGGTGCAGATAACATCCCTGTAAGAACATGCTTAAAGAGATTAGGTTATGATATTGTGCCAGTACTTGCACAGTGTGCACCTGATCCAGATTATACAAATACTAAGTCTCCAAACCCAGAAGTAGACGCTTCTTATGAATTAGCTATTAAGCTTGCGAAAGAAGTAGATGCTGATGTAGTCGCTATTACAGACCCAGATGGTGATAGACTTGGCGTTGTTGCAAAGCACAATGGTGAATATGTATTAATGAGTGGTAACCAGAGTGCTGCTGTATATCTTGAATATATCTTATCTCAGAGAAAAGAGAAGGGTACATTACCTGATAATGCAGTTATGTACAATACTATTGTTACAAGTGATCTTGGTGAATTAGTTGCGAGAAACTATGGTGTTGATGTTGAAAAGACATTAACTGGATTCAAGTTCATTGGTGATAAAATCAGAAAGTATGAAAAGACTCATGAAAAACAGTTCATCTTCGGTTATGAAGAAAGCTATGGCTGTGTTGTAGAAGACTTCGTAAGAGATAAAGATGCTGTACAGGCTGTATTACTTGCTGCTGAATGTGGTAACTACTATAAGAAGCAGGGTAAGGATCTTATTGATGTATTGAATGAATTATATGCTAAGTATGGTACATTCAAGGAATCACAGATTGCCTTAGCTAAGGCTGGTGCTGCAGGTGCTGCACGTATTAAAGAAATGATGGATACTTTAAGACAGGATAAGCCTACTGAAATTGGTGGCGTAAAGGTTGTATTAAGTGAAGATTATGCAACAAGTGAACGTTCTGATGGCACTACAATTGACTTACCTAAGTCAAATGTATTAAAGTATTATCTAGAAGATGGTTCTTGGATTGCTGCTAGACCTTCTGGTACAGAACCTAAATGTAAATTCTATTTCTCAATTAAGGGTAAAGATGCTAAGGATGCTGCTGATAAGACAGAAGTATTCCATAAAGCAATGATGGAATTAATTGGTGAATAACTCATATGGGGGCTCTATCTTCGATAGAGTCCTTTATTATTTGGAGGTGTAAAATGTATAAATTATTAGTTGTAGAAGATGAAGTGCTGATTAGAGATATTATTAAAGAATATTTCGCAACAAGAGATTATGAAGTCATTGAAGCTGTAGATGGTTATGATGCTTTAGAAAAAGTGAATCAGGATATTGATATGGTCTTACTTGATATTATGATGCCAGGAATGGATGGGTATGAAACATGTAAGAAGATCCGTGAAAAATATGATATGCCTATTATTTTTATCAGTGCGTTATCTGAAACTGATAATATGCTAGATGGTTATCATGTAGGTGCAGATGATTATATTACTAAACCTTTTAAACCTTCTGTTTTATATGCGAAATGTCAGGCTATTTTAAATAGAAGCAAGAAGACAGAAAAAGAAGATAAAGAAACAATCTGGTTAGATGAAAGTAAGCATCTCATGTATGTAGATGGTGAAGCAGTAGCACTTCCTAATAAAGAATATTTGTTGATGGAGTTGTTTTTAAATAATAAGAATCAGTTATTTACTCGTTCTCAGATTTTAAATAAGGTCTGGGGTTATGATTATTATGGTGATGGACGTGCTGTAGATACTTATATTAAGAAACTAAGAAAAAAGTTAGGTGTACATTCACATCGTATTCAGACTATTATGAAGGCAGGTTATACATATACGGATGAAGAAGACTAAATGGTCTTTTGGACTTGTACAGCGTACTTTCTTCTTAATGCTGTTTGTATTTATTATTATTCTAGGACTTATGTCCTTACAAGGTATTACAGAATACAAAGAGCGTCTTATTAGTTCAACTTACGATGCTTCACTCACTTCAGGAATACAGAGTATTTATCAAACAGAATATTCATTAGATAATAAGAATATGACCAAATATTTAAAGAATTACTACCTAACCAATGAAGGTATGTCTGCAATTGTTGATAGTGATAATAATATTAAGTCATTTGTGAGCAGTGCTTCTTTACATGTATCTCAATTATGGATTCTTGATGAAAATAAGAGTCAAGAAATCATGGTAGATATATCTGAAAATGATTTAGTAAAGAAAATCAATGAATATATGATTGCCCATCCGGATGAGAATTATGAAGTAGTTATAGGCGGTGCACAGTCTAAAAAGAAACAATATTATATTAATGATGGCGAACAAGAAGTTGAATACTATACATCAATGGATACAACAGGTATTCATCCTGCTTATCTTGCGATTAATGGTAAGGTGTTACTTAATAACTCACATAAATCATTGAAGAAGTATAAAATATCTTGGTATATGTCAGAAAGATGTTTTTATGAAAGAAATGGTTCAAGTGGTGGAAGAGAGTTTACGGATTATAAGAAGTTAAAGAAGGCATTAGAGAAACAAATCAAGAAGATTGATAGTATTGAATATTCAAAAGGGTCTGATTATGTGCATTCTAAGAGTATTAATGTAGGTGATGGTACAATGACTATTGTGCTTTCAGAACTTAATCAGGAAATCTCTTCTGTATCAAATACAAGTGGTGTAAAAGGTTATTTTGTATCTGCAAGCTTTATACCAAAATTAACTAAAAGAGCTGCTGTGAACTATTTTGAACATTCTTGGTATATTTATATTATTGTGCTCTGGTTAAATGTTGTGATTTCTATTGTAATCTCACATATGATTACTAAACCATTAAGACATGTATCAGAAGTTACAAGTGAAATTGCGAAAAATGATTTCAGTGAGAAGTTTTTAATTACTCGTCATGATGAAATAGGACAATTAGAAAACAATATTAACATTATGAGTACGAACTTAGAGAATACAATCAATCAGCTTACTGAACAATTAGAACATGTCCAAAGACTTGAACATACAAGAAAACAGTTTATTGCGAACTTCACACATGAGATCAAAACACCTCTTGGTATTATTGCCGGTTATTCTGAATTATTAGAAGATGCTACAACACAGGAATCAAGAGAAAAATATATTTCTATCATCAATGAACAGATAGAGCGTATTAATGGTATTGTACTCACAATGTTGGAACTTTCACGTTTAGAATCAGGTAAGATTGAACTTAATAACTATTATGTTTCATTATCTGAATTAGTAGAAGAAGTTATAGATGATTTTGAATATGAATTAGAAAAGAAACAACTTCATGTAGTAAAGGAATATGATGAAGTTGATTTAGATTGTGATCCTATTCAGATAGAAAGAGTCATTAACAACCTCACATCTAATGCGATTAAACATACCGAAGAACATGGTACAATCACATATCGTATTATGAAGCATCGCTTTGAGATAGAAAATGAAGGACATCATCTCTCTCAGGAAGAGATGGAATCTATCTGGGAAGCCTATATTTCTAAGGATCAAGGTGGAACAGGACTCGGTCTTCCTATCGTAAAAGCGATATTAGAGAGACATGGATATCATTTTGGAGTAGAAAATACAGAAAAAGGTGTTCTATTCTACTTTGAATATTGATATAATAAGTCAAGTAGGGAATGGGTGATCTTATGAAACTAAAAAGAGTACAGTTTTTTATGTCTAAACAAAGTTATCTAGCTAGTCTCCTTGCGATTGCAGCATTAGTCTGTTATTTCATAGGTTACGCCTCAATTGCGATTATACTTACTATCGCGATTATTATTTGTTTAGTTATTTATTTTATTCTTGGTCTCGTTTATTGGAGATGCCCTTATTGTCATAACTACCTTCCCACAAAAGATGCAGGTAGTTTAACAGTGTGTCCCCATTGTCAAAAAGAATTATTTAGAGATGAAGAAAACAATACTGTAGAAAAATAAAAGGCTGATATCACATAAGTGATATCAGTCTTTTTCTATAAGTAAATAGCTTTATTGATGTGAAGATAGTAGATAATAGGTTGTACATCTGTATGGAATACTTCTTTAAGTACTTTAGAGTAATAAGACAACTGTGTGCGATGGAGATTTTTAAGTGTTTCATCACTATTATCTTTTGATACTCTATCTGTCTTATAGTCTAATACATAAACCTTATTGTCTTTTATAAAGACTAAGTCAAATATACCATTTATAACAAGTCCGTTTTCATCTTTATATCTAAATTGTTTTTCCTGGTAAATTTGATCTGCATCTTTAATCAATTGATATGTATCACTATTGATAAAATCATTGATATGAGGAAGATAGTTCTTTATTACACTCAATCCTTCTTCATCAAACATCTGATTCGTATAAAGTGATTCAATCAATTCCTGAGGATCATCATCTTTGAAATTAAAGTAGCTCAACAAGTTATGTACGAGTGTTCCTCTATCTGTTGCTAGATAGTGTGTTTCTTCATTACTGAAATCAAAGTGAGTTTCATCACTCTTCATTTCTTCCATACTTGTGACCGCAATGCTACGTGGTTCAACAGGATATGGATATTCAAAATCATAATACTTCTTATAGGCACGATATTGGTTCTCTATCTTTATTTTCGCATAAGGTGGAATACGTTGTACTGTTTCACTACTATCTTGTATTACACAATGGAAACGCGCTAACTGAGTATCTTTATTATCTAGTTCTTTAAAAGAAGAACGATCTAATGAAAGATAAGGTCTAATTTCAGGAATTAGTATCTTTAAATCATTTTGGAAGTCTTTATGTCTTAATAAAGCCATTATCACCCAATTCAAATAATTATTCGTAGAACGCATGGCAAGGTTATATACAACACCCTGTCCCTTCTTTAGAGTAGGATCTGTATCATTGGCCTGTACTTGACGGGCAATAGAAATAATCTCTTCTTCATCCTTGATTGTACCGGTTAGGATGAGTTTCTTTTCTGCACGTGTTAAGGCAACATAAAGAATACGCATTTCTTCATTCACTGTTTCTTGACGAATGAACATCTTCAACATCTTTAAATAAGGATGTTCATACTTACATACAATATTTCCAAAAGGAGATTCTTCTAGCTTACATACACTTCCTGCCACTCCATCGTGCTGAGAAATAATAATTTCCGCTTTTTCATCAGAAGTATTAAATTTCTTCTGCATCGCACTCACAAAAACAACAGGGAATTGTAACCCTTTAGACTTATGAATAGTCATGAACTCTACAGCATCATTTTCATCACTCGCAATAAAACCAGGTGCCTGGTTAGAAGAAGAATCTAATAGTTCTAGGTAATCCTTTAAATAAGGATATTCTTCATTTGTACGGAATGTTTCTAATAGAATATCTAAGTTTGCGCTACGTTGTTCACCATTCATTAACTGGGATACAAAAGATTGGTATCCTGTTTCTTTTAAACATTTCTTTAATGTTTCATAAGGAGAAGATGTCATGGCCGTATTTCTTAAATCATCAAACACTTCTAAGAAATGAAGAACTTTATTGTTGGTATGATGTGTGAGGTTGATGTAAAGAGGCTCTTCTGCGTCTCTGATTTCTAATAATTCATTTTCCGTAAAATGAGAGAATAAGAAGTTATTATGTAATACAGATAACATCGCAATATCATCATATGGATTAACCAAAGCCTTTAATAACGTCATCATACTGATGACTTCATTGGACTCAAATAAACCACTCGATAAAGTAATATTTGCAGGAATATGATAACGTTCAAATACTTTCTTATAGGTAATAAATTCAGTTGTAGAACGCATGAGTACCGCAAAATCATGATATTTATAATCTTTTAACTTTCTCATACTGATGATTTTCTGGGCAATCATATGGGCTTCTACTTCAGATTTTGTATATTCTTCCTGATTCTTATAAAGAGAAATAAGTATGTCTGTATCAAAATCATGATTCTTCTCTAGTTCAGGAAGTGTTGTACCTTTCGCATCAAAATCATATCTTAAAATCGCATTATCACCATGGATATACTCTAATCCACCTACAGAACTATCCATAATACAATCAAAAATATAATTGACACTATCCAATACAACTTTTTCAGAACGATAGTTATACTTTAAATCGATACGAATGTTTGTATCATATTCTGTCATCTCTTCTAGTTTAGTGAATGTATCAAACTTATACTGGAAAATAGAAGGATCAGCTTGTCTAAAACGATAAATAGACTGTTTCATATCACCGACCATAAACATTGGAATATGTTCATCATAGTTCGCAATCTTTAAGACAAGGTTTTCCTGCATTTCATTGGTATCCTGATACTCATCCACCATGATTTCCTTTAATGTATGATTCAATCTTTCTACAACTGGAAGATCAGGCTGCAACAGTCTTGTTGCATATTCTTCTAGATCATGGAAGTCTAATTCATTTTTAGCTTTCTTCGCTTCACTATAATCTTTATTGAACTGATTCAATAATCCATCTTTACCAAGTAAGAATTCAATATCTTTAAAAGAATAATCAAGATATTTTTTGAACTCCTCTGTTGAAGTAAAAGATAAAAACTTCTTTAATTTTGAAAGAGGATCAGTGACATTTCCTTTTAACTTTGTATATTGTTTCTTAACAGAATCATCTACACCTAATTCACTCCATTTAATACTTGCCATTTCTAACTTTTGAGACAGTAAACTATTTAATGTATCAAAGGTAAGAGGTCTATTTAAGGCATCGTAGAGATCAGAATAATAATCATATAATGCAGTGGCAGGTGCAGGTTTTTTCGCATTTTCAACAGTTTCAAAGAAATAAGTAATATCATGCTTTTCACAGAAGCGATATAAAATATTATAGGCACTTAAACTTTTAAGACAGCAGTCTCTATATAATTGAGTCATGCCTTCTAGAATAGGCATGTTTCTAGAAAGATTAAAATCATAATATCTTTCATGAACTTGATCAAGGAATTGATGGAAATCCACAAAAGAATTGGTAATATTCTGGAAGTCTATTAAAGTCTTCTTTAAATCATCAAAGTTATTTTTTGTGTTATGACGGTAAGCATAATCCTTGAAATCTGGATCTTCTATCCATTTCTCTAAGCACTGATCTAGTACTTGGTCTTTAATTAAATCAGGTGAAGGGTTCACCTTAAATCCGGGCATCACACCAATTAAATAGCCATACTTCTCTAATAGTGTCTTACAGAAACTATCAAACGTAGTGATATAGGCATGAGGCAGTAATTGAATCTGTTCTTGAATATGTCTCAATGTTTCTTCATCATGATTAGCTAAAGCTTCTTCATGTAAAGACACATTCAATCTTTGTTTCATTTCATTTCCTGCTGCTTTAGTAAAAGTTAATACTAGAAATTGATCCATTGAATAATGATCATTCACAATCAAACTAATTAAACGGGCTACAAGAATTCTTGTCTTTCCTGAGCCGGCAGGAGCACTGACAAGAATAGTCTTTCCTCTTAAATCAATTGCAGCCTGTTGTTCTTTATTGTATTTAGGCATTCTCGTCATCTCCTTTTAGTTTTTTATACATATCTTTCGCAATCATTCTATTTTCATTTTCAAATACATCAAATAAGCATACTGACTTATAAGGGCAATAAGTACATGGATAAACCTTAAAATCACTGTCTGGCTGGGCACCATCTGTTAAGGTAGGATGGATAGGAATTAATCCAGCATGAATTTTTTTATATAGTTCAGAAATATGATTTTCCACATATTCCATAATTGAATCTAGTTCATCAGGAGAAATAACCTTTGCGCTATTTGCATATTCTCCAGACTTCTTTACCTTAACAGGTGCAACTAATTCAGGTGTAGATCCGAGTCCTTTTACAGAATTAGTAGACCCATCATCCACCATATAGCCTTCCATACGATATTCTTTTAATACATCCTCATCGCTAAGTGCATAACTTGTATCTCGTGTTAGTATTCGTTTCTTCATATTAAAGTATAACATACCTGCACGATCCTTATTCTCCTGTTTACATAACATATCTAGATAAACAAGCATTTGAATATTAAATCCCTGCATCGCAAGATTTAAATCAATTTCTTTATTACTGGATTTATAATCCACTATACGTGCATAATTTCCAAATTCATCTACTCTATCAATAATACCTGAAAAAGGAACATCACCAATCTGACCAGATATTTCTTTCTCTTTTGCGACAGGAACATAGTTACCTAGTTTTAACTGTTTCTGAATAATCTTGATTGTCATTTTCATATCTTTAATGAGATTATCAATAAAGTATTGGTTCATTGGATGACCATCATATTTCTCTTTCAGATTTTCTTCTATATAATGCATTGCTTCTTGATCTACAAGAGATTCATTATCTAAACACTTCTCCATCAAATAATGACATAAAGAACCAAGTTCACTTGTTTGTAAAGTATCTTCTCTCTTTTCTGTAATCTTTAATCCATATTTAATGTAATAAGAGAAAGGACACTTATTATATGTCTCTAAACGAGAAATACTTACACCTCTACCTAACTTATCTGTATCTTTAATAAACTCTGGCTGGTTACTTGTCATCTTATAATGATCAATCAATCGATTAATAGGATCTTCATCTATACGTGATTGATTTAAATATAGGTTATTCTTGATAAGATTCAATGGAGGATTGATATATTCTAATTCAAAGAGATCACTTAAACGTGACATAAGAATAGAAGGAATTAACTCATTGGCAGCCATATTCTTCTTACTATAAGAGAATGTATAAGATAAATAAGGATTTAAAAGAACCTGTATAATACGCTTATAATGTGCCTGTAACTGTTCATCTAATAATAGAGGATGAGGATTAAACTGTTTATAGTCTTCCTCCATTAAGAATCCTTTATCACTGATTTCTAAAGGTAGGAATGTTTCATTGATTCCTGTTAAGTAAATATGTTTTTGTGTTGCAGTGAGTCCCTTTTCAAGTGAAGTCACAATAACACCTGTCTTATTTGTAACTCTATTACCTGGGATAATACATTGAAGGAATAAATCAAACTCTTCTGGACTAATTTCATCATCACATTTATAGGCATCAAGAGTCTTGATCATGGATGCGCTGATATCCTGTTTTTGAAGGAATTGAATAATTTCTTTAAAAGTATGTTCAGTACACTCTGATAATGATCGAGACATTTTACGATAATCACTATTATAATGACATGTTTCATTTTGTGATAATGTGGCAGGAATATTGAGTTCATCAAAACATATAGTCAAATAATCTGAATAGCTTGCCTGATTTGTGATGATCATAAAATCTTCATACTGCAGCTGTTCATTCACAATACGTGATTTAATATCACAGGCAATCTTCATACATTCCTGCATAGGATGACCACCTGTAATAACACGTCCTTTTGCAACTTTATGTACATCACTATTATCAAATAAGTGATGAATAATAGTATCTTCATATTCATTTAATACTTCATCTGCATCTGTCATCTCTAATAATGTGACTGGAACATAATTGCCTATCTTCTTAAACAACTCTCTGGATGCAATATGAGGATAATCATCACTCATAATATAAAGAGGTGTCTTTAAAGAATCATCTATTAAATCTTCTGCCATTTCTTCAATTGTCCAGTATCCCCCTGGAATAAGAGAATTAATTGTATATAAATCTTCACATTTTTTACTTAATAAAGTATCTTCGAAAAACTGTTCAAGAGTTATATTATTTCTATGAATCTTCTTAAGTGTATTAATGAGTTCAAGAATCATCTCATAAGAATTAGAACTAAACTGTATTGTATTAAATGTATGACAAGAAAGAATATGACGCATTATAAAAACAAGATCTGCCTGTGAATAAATATGACGTGCAAACTGTTTATGTGAAATCAAAATCTTATCTATATATTGTTTAAGTGTTAGAATTTCTATATCAAATAAACAGGAATACTTATTCAAGAATAGATCTTCTACATATTCTGTATTCTCTGTAATGATATAAGCAGGACCCTGTAAGTGTTCTGCCAATTCATTGAGTTTTTTATTGAGGTGCATCCCTTTAATAATCTGCATAATGATTCTCCTTCATTTGTACTTTGGTACTATTATATCATTGCATCTAAAATCATGCATTAAGTTCAGTCTCTATAACACCTATATAATGGAGTTAAGAAAAAAAGCCTTCCACATAAGTGGAAAGCTTCAGGTTAACGTAACTCATCAAGCCACATAGATACATCTGCATCACTAGGCATACGTAAATCTCCACGAGGAGATAAAGCCACTGAACCAACTTTAGGTCCATCTGGGATACAGCTACGCTTAAACTGCTGAGTAAAGAAACGTCTATAGAATAGAGTGAGCCATTTCTTAATTGTTGCTTCATCGTATTTGTCACCATATGTATGAATCGCAATACGTAATAGTTTCTGTGGTTCATAATGGAATCTTGCATGATGATAAAGGAAGAAGTCATGTAATTCATAAGGTCCTACAATATCTTCAGTCTTCTGAGTAATTTCACCATCTTTTGCAGGAAGTAATTCAGGTGAGACTGGTGTATGAAGAATATCCTGTAATGTAGCTTCTAATACTTCACCTTTATATAAAGTAGATACATAATCTACAAGATATCTTACAAGTGACTTAGGAACAGAAACATTAACGCCATACATACTCATATGGTCACCATTATAAGTAGACCATCCAAGTGCAACTTCTGATAAGTCTCCTGTACCTACGACAATACCACCTGTCTGATTCGCAATATCCATAAGTACCTGTGTTCTTTCACGAGCCTGACAGTTTTCATAAGTGACATCATGGACTTCAGGGTTATGATTAATATCTTTAAAATGCTGGTTAACGGCATCTTTGATATTGACTGTCATAGAAGTGACTTCTAGTTCTTTCATAAGTGTTAAGGCATTATTTAAAGTACGATCAGTTGTCCCAAAACAAGGCATAGTCACCGCAATAATATCTGATACAGGACGACCTAGCATCTTATAAGCCTTATGCATTACAAGTAATGCGAGAGTAGAATCTAGTCCTCCAGACATACCAACAACGACTTTCTTGATATGAGCTGCTTCAAGTCTCTGCATTAAGCCATGAGTCTGAATGTTAAATACTTCTTCACAACGTGCTGCACGTTTATCTTTATCACTAGGGACAAATGGATGAGGATCATAATAACGATCTAAATCTAATTCTTCATCATCTAATGCAAATGGTACGGCATCAAAATAATCTTCACTATCATAAGTGGTCATTTCAATACGTTCTGTATGAATCTTTTCTAAATCCATATCTGCATAGATTAAACCTGTAGAATACTGAGTAGATTCTTTAAGTAATGTACCATTTTCATAAATAAGATGATGATTAGAGAATACCACATCTGTTGTTGATTCACCTACACCTGTATTACTATAAACATAGCCACATACAAGTCTTGCACTTGTTGCACTAATTAAACTACGTCTATAATCACTCTTACCTGTTAAGTTATTAGATGCAGAAGGGTTCACAATAAGTGTTGCCCCGTTTAAACATGCATCAGTACTTGGTGTATGAGGTGCCCATACATCTTCACATATTTCTACCCCAATCTTTAACCAAGGATGATTCACATCTTCAAAAATCTGTTCAGTTGTCACATGAATTTCCTGATCACATAAAGTAATATACTCATCTAAATCACGACCACTCTTGAAATGTCTACCTTCATAGAATTCATGATAATTTGGAATATATGTCTTAGGTACAGCACCTAGAATATCTCCTCTATGTAATACAAGAGCACAATTGTAAAGATCATTACGGATGACAAGTGGCATTCCAATAACAATCACTGTATCAAGATCTTTTGTTTCATCTAGAATATATTGAAGCTGTGTTTCTGATTCATTCAATACTCTTTTCTGAAAGAAAAGATCTTCAATTGTATAACCAGTTAAACATAACTCATTTAATACAAGAACCTGTGTATGATTTGCGTTGGCTTCTTTTGATAAACGGATAATCTCCTGCGCATTCTTTTTCACATTTGCGATAGAGACTTTAAAAGAACCAGCTGCAACTCTAATAAAACCATCTTTCATAAACATTCCTCCAATTTCCCTCTCATTATATCAAACAAAGTTCACATGAGTGAACTTTATAATAAATGTATATCATTTTCTTCGCAGATACGCATTGTATCTTCATCCCATAATGAAGCTTGTACTTCACCAATATGGGCTTTCTTTAAGAAGAACATACATAAACGTGACTGACCAATACCGCCACCAATACTTAATGGGTAAACATTGTTTAAAACGTTCTGATGGTAAGGAAGTTCAGTACGCTCTTCAGCATGTGCTTTCTTTAACTGTTCTTCTAATGCTTTCGCATCAACACGTACACCCATAGAAGATAATTCAAATGCATCATCAAGAATAGGGTGATAAACAAGAATATCACCATTAAGTGTCCAGTCATCATAGTCTGGTGCACGTCCATCATGTTTAATACCTGACTTAAGGGTATCCCCAATCTTCATTAAACATACAGCTTTTTTAGCCTTAGTAATAGCTCTTTCTCTTTCCTTTGGTGTTAAATCAGGATAAACATCTTCTAATTCCTGTGTGGTAATAAAGAAAATCTTTTCTGGTAATAATCCTTTATCCAACTTTGGATAATGACGAATCATTAAGAAATCTAAATCTAATAAAGCTTTATAAATCTTCTTAACAGTCTGTTTGAAGAAATCAACAGTACGATCTTCAGGTTTGATCACTAATTCCCAGTCCCACTGGTCTACATACATAGAATGAAGGTTATCAATTGTTTCATCTCTTCTAATTGCGTTCATATCTGTATATAGTCCTGTATGTGCTTCAAAGCCATATCTATAAAGCGCATCACGCTTCCATTTTGCAAGTGAATGAATGATTTCAATTTCATCATCATTATTTAACTCATAGCTGTTGAAAGCTACTGGTCTTTCAGTTCCATTTAAATCATCATTTAATCCTGTGTTTTTTAATAAAAATAGTGGTGCAGATACTCTAGTGAGTCTTAATTCTTCTGATAAACGTCTTTCAAAATAATCTTTAATCATCTTAATCGCAACTTCAGTCTCAATAAGATTGAGTTGTGAATGATAGTTCTCTGGTACAAATACTTTACTCATAAGTCTTTTACTCCTTTATGTATGATTATATAAGAAAATAATAAAAAAGAAAGAAAGAAAACAGTATTTCTTATATTATTTAAAAATATGTAATAATTTAGGGAAATTTAAAAAATGATGAACTTGATTGACTTATTTCCGATTATTTAATACAATATTGAAAACACAAGATAAGGAGATGCACAATGGAAAAATTGTTTAAGAGCACAAGAGGCAATCAGACACCTATTGATTTTTATACATCTATTCTTCAGGGAATCGCAAGTGATGGGGGATTACTTGTACCTGACTTTGATTTTGAGAAGAAAAACCTAGAAGATTTACTCCCATTAAACTATGTAGATCTTGCAACTGAGATTATTGGTACATTCGCACCAAGTGATGCAAAAGAAGCATTACATACAGCCTGCAATCAGGCTTATGGTGAAGGTTTATTCTGTGATGAAGTGGTTCCTGTAAAGAAAGCAGGAAATGTATATGTTGCAGAACTCTATCAGGGGCCTACAGCTGCATTCAAGGATATGGCATTATCTATGCTTCCAAGAATGATGACTCTTTCTTTAAAGAAGAAAGGTGAAGAACGTGAAGTTATGATTCTTGCAGCTACAAGTGGTGATACAGGTAAAGCTGCATTAGAAGGATTTAAAGATGTAGAAGGTACATGTATTAAGGTTTTCTATCCAATTGATGGTGTATCAGCTATTCAGCAGCAGCAGATGGTGACTACAACAGGTAAGAATGTTGAAATTATCGGTATTAGAGGTAACTTTGATGATGCCCAGTCTGCAGTTAAGAAAGCTTTTGGTTCTAAAGAATTAAAAGAACTTTGTGATGAATATCATATCTTCTTATCTTCAGCTAATTCAATAAATATTGGACGTTTAATTCCACAGATTGTATATTACTTCTATTCATATTTAACACTTGTGAAGAGAAATGAAATCAAACTAGGAGAAGCAGTGAACTTTACAGTACCTTCAGGTAACTTTGGTAACTGCTTAGCTGGATGGATTGCAAAGAATATGGGATTACCAGTGAACCAATTCATTGTTGCTTCTAATAAGAATAATATCTTAACTGATTTTTTCACTACTGGTACTTATGATGCAAGACGTGAATTCTATAAGACTAATGCGCCTGCTATGGATATCTTAGTTTCTAGTAACTTAGAAAGATTAGTATGGTTCATGGTGAATGGTGATAGTGAAAAAGTGAATAAGTATATGGAAGAACTTAAAGAAACAGGTGTTTATAAAGTAGATGATGAAACACTTGCAAGAGTTCAGAAAGAATTCAAGGCAGGATGTCTTGGAGAAGAAGATGTACTTAAAGTTGTTCATGACTGCTGGAATGAAAACAAGTATCTATTAGATACACATACAGCTGTTGGTTATGGTGTTTATGAAGAATATGTTAAGAACACTGGTGATACAACTAAGACAATCTTACTTTCTACTGCATCACCTTATAAGTTCCCAGAATCTGTATATCAGGCATTAACTGGTGAAGAAGTAGATGTTTATACAGCTATTGAAAAACTACATGATTTAACTGGTATGGAAATTTCTTACCCATTAAAAGGTATTAAGGATCGTGAAATCCTTCATAAGGGTGTTATTGATAGAGATGCAATTCTAGATACTATTGCAGAAAAGATCAAGGAGTACTAATTATGTTTGTAAAGGTAAGAGTTCCTGCAACAAGCGCAAACTTAGGACCTGGATTTGACGTTGCGGGTCTAGCAGTGACTTTATATAATACATTCACTTTTGAATTATTAGATGAAGGATTAGAAATCTTAGGATGTCCTGAACAGTTTGCAAACAAAGATAACTTAACTTATCGTGCCTTTGAAGAAGGTGCACGTTATGTAGGATTAGATTATAAAGGATTACGTATTACCAATGAAGGAGATGTTCCTTATACAAGAGGATTAGGTTCTTCTTCTACATGTATTGTCGCTGGTATTGTTGGTGCATTCGCATTCAAGAATCGTTATGAAGAACGTCAGAACATTCTTGAACTTGCGACTAAGATTGAAGGACATCCAGACAACGTTGCTCCAGCAATCTTTGGTGGATTAACTGTATCTGTTATGGAAGAACATAAAGTCACTACATTATCTATTCCAGTTAAACAGGAATATCGTTATGTCGCACTTATTCCACCTTTCACATTATCTACAGAAAAAGCACGTTCTGTATTACCACAGACATTAGATCGTGCAGATGCGATTAAGAATGTATCTCATCTTGCATTAATGGTTGCATCACTTATTAATGGATATGATGAAGGTTTGAAACTAGGCTTCAAGGATCGTTTCCATCAGCCATATCGTGGACACCTAATTGACAATTTCTTCCCTATTATGGAAACATTAGAGAAGGATGAAAGAGTATTAGGTGCTTATCTATCAGGTGCAGGGCCTACTATTATGGCTTTAATTCGTGCTGATGATACAATGGGTGTTGTTCGTATTAAAGAAGAATTAGGATCTTTAATTGACGGATGGCAAGTGGAAAAGTTAGAATTAGATGAACGTGGATTTACATGTGACTTTTTATAATACCTGGCAGTTGTCAGGTATTTTTTTCAGGAGGATCAAATGAAGAATTATCATACACATACAACAAGATGTATGCATGCAATTGGAAGTGAAGAAGAATATATTCTAGCAGCCATTTCAGCTGGATATACAGAACTAGGCTTTTCAGACCATACACCATGGCATTATGAATCAGGATATCATGCCACAATGCGTATGGATGAATCACAACTTGAAGATTATGTCCATACATTATCAGTACTAAGAGATAAGTATAAAGACAAGATTTCTATCAAGATTGGTTTGGAGTGTGAATACTTTGAAGATAAGATGGAATGGCTTAAGGAACAGCTTGAAAAGTATAAGCTTGATTATATTATTTTAGGGAATCATTTTGATGGCAGTGATGAAACAGGTATTTATTATGGTCATCCAGTATCTTTAGAAGAATTAAAGAGATATGTATCACAGGTGATTAAGGCTATGGATACAGGCTTGTTCTCATATGTAGCGCATCCTGATGTTGTTTTCTATGATGAAAAGAATCAAGAACATATTGATGAGTTAGAGAAAATCTGTATCCATGCGGCTGAAATAGATATGCCTTTAGAATTTAATTTATTAGGATATAAGGCTATGCGTCATTATCCAAGTCAGCCATTTATTGATTTATGTAAGAAACATCATAACCGTATTATTATCGGAACAGATGCGCATGAACCAAGTGCATTAAAAGATACTAAAACATACAATCGTGCTTATGCTTACTTAAAGGAAAGGGGCTTAGAAATTACTGAAGATATTAAGATGTTGAGATAGAAGGCTTGAGAAAGCCTTTTTTTCTTTTGACAGTTCCGTTGAGTGTAAATTGAAAAAGTCATGGAATATTCATGCTTATTTTGATTTAAATGTATGTAGAAAATGTAGTAATGTATCTTGCTTGATTAAGATTGCTCATATCAGGCACTATATGTCAGTAACTGAATTAGTTTGACAGTTATTATGACATTAAATTTAAAAAGCATTGATATATTCATGTTTATTTTGAATTAGATGCATGAGAAAAATGTAGTAATATAATATACGGTAGTGATATTTTTAAATTAGAAAGTATGTATTAGATATTAAAAAGAATGATATTATTTCATTTATTTAAAAAAACCTTTACAATATAAAGTGCCTAGTATTGATTAAAGGCTGTATAATAAAGGTGGTGATAAAAATGGAACATATTACAGATATAGATAAAACAGCACATCTTGAAGAATGTGTAGAAGCGGTGAGAGAAATCATTAATCCAGATGATTATGGATTAACTGAAGAAGCTCTTTATGCTCTTACAAAAGAAATCATGGATACTTCTCTTACAATGGGAGGAGACTTTCATTTAGATAACATTCGTTTCTTTGCGGAACGTTTTATTAAGAGCGGATCAATTGCACGTTTTAAGATGGCTCATGAAAATGATTTTTAAGGAGGAATTGTATGGGTAAAATAGAAGACGTTATCCAACAGTACCTGGATGAACATAAAAGTCATTATCTAGGTAAATATCGTTATAGATGTAGCTATCATATTAGTGATACTGCGATGAAGTTTCATTATTATATGCTTGATGAAAACTTCAGAAATATCGATATTTATGTTGAATTATCATATGGTGATAAGGTTGAAGCAGAATTCTCTGAAAATTTAAATGACCAGGAAAAGCAGTTTATTATTAAAGATGCACTGGTACATATTTTTTATAAAGAGAAGTTTACACATATACTTCATTATTCTTTGATTCCAAAGATAGTGAAGGAACATCATCTCATTGATACAAACATGGCACCGATTGATTATATTGAGATATTGGAGTACATGAAGTATCATCAGGGGATTAATAAAAAGACGATCGATTCTTTCTATGAAATCTATCTTCCAGTTATGCATGATTTAATCAAGACACAAAAATATGATGTTTATATTTCTTCATTGATCTTATTATTACGTAACATACTTTATGAATATGACTGGGATGGACCAAATTCTAAATATCGTGATACGGAATATCAATATCATTTATATTATGTAAGAGAATTGATTCAGGAAATTATTGACCATCTAGATGTATTCTATAAGCATGCAGCAAGCTATTTGTTCCATCTTATGCATCTACTATGTCAGCATACTTTATTCGCATTTTGTATTATGAGCAATCTTGGTTCATTATTTAATTATAATGAGGTTGTTTTAAAGGCTTTATCAGACAATTTGAAAAAGCACTTTATTTTATATGATAAGGAAGCTAATAATTTAAATCAGTGTAATCTTGTTTATTCTTATTTATTTTATTCTTATTTAAATAAGAAAGAACCTTTTAGAGAAGTAATCAAACAGGTGTTTAGAACTATTGTTGATGCAATTCTTGTTTATGCAAATCATGATCTAGATCTTGCATTAGGTAATACGTTATTAAAAAATGAAGGTTATGATGTATTGCTCGATTTATTCAGCAATGATTACAATACATTTATATTCACTTGCTTCCCAATTAGTTCATTCCCAACAGAAATGCGTACATCAGTTCGTAATGAACTTGTTGCTGCTATCCGTTTCTTTGCAGGTAGAATGAATAATGATAAGTATAAGCTCAGCTCATTTGAACAGGTATTAAATATCAATAGATTATTATTAGATAATTTTGGAGATTGGTATAAATGAAAAAGAGAAATATAGTCACAGCAGTCTTTGGAACTGCTGTCCTTGCAGGTGCAGGGTTATATCAGAAAACAACTTGGTTTGTAGATGAACGCTTATATCGTACACATATTAAACGTACCTTATTTGAGACTTTAAAGCCTCAGACAGTACGTATTAAGAATATGAATGATGCGATTTTAACTGGTCATCTACTTGAAGTGGATCATGCAGACAATACATTAATCATGGTTCATGGTTTTACTAAAGATGCATCTTCTCTAGAAAATGAAGCAATCTATTTTCAGTCAATTTGCCCTCATACTAATATTTTAATGATTGATTGTTATGGTAATGGATCATCTGATGGTGTGACAAGAGGCGTTGGTTTCCAAGATGTTATGGATATTAACTATTGGAATCGTTTCATTATTCAAAAGTATGGCGAAGATCATCCGGTCTTCTTCTATGGTAAAGAAACAGGTGCGACAGCCTTGCTTTGTGCGGGCAGTGCAGGTTTATTAAAGAATGCAACAAGCTTAATTGTAGAAAGTACATTTAAGAATGTGCGTGATTATTTTGCATATTTAATGAAGAATGATGGATATCCAGAATCTATTACACGTCCTTTACTTTCTATTGTATTAAGAAAAGAATTGGATGTACCTCTAGATGATTTAGATGTCATGAGATATATAAGAAGGAATACTATTCCGACATTATTTATCCAAAACAAAAACAACAATAAGGTAGATTTTAATGATGTATTTGATTTATACAATAATGCATTATGTGTTAAAGAATTAATGCCATTAAAAGATAAGCCATTTTATGCTCTTGATGATAAGCATCCTTATAAGGATCTTCTTACAGAGTTTTTAAATAGAAATGGATGATAGGAGGATTAAAATGTATTTTAAAGAATCAACAGGGTTCCCAAAGGATTTCTTATGGGGAAGTGCTTCAGCTGCTTATCAGGTAGAAGGTGCCTGGGCTGAAGATGGCAAAAAGCCTTCAGTATGGGATAAGTTTGTAAGAATCCCAGGTAAGACATTCAAAGCTACTACAGGTGATAAGGCGGTTGACCATTATCACATGTATAAAGAAGATGTCAGACTAATGGGTGAGATGGGCTTAAAGACTTATCGTTTCTCAATTGCCTGGTCAAGAATCTATCCAGATGGTAATGGACAGGTGAATGAAAAAGGTTTACAGTTCTATGATGACTTAATCAATGAATGCTTAAAGTATAATATTGTACCAATGGTGACTGTATATCATTGGGATTTACCACAGGCATTAGAAGATCAATATCATGGCTGGGAAGATCGTCGTATTGTCGATGATTTTGTGAATTATGCAACTACATTATTTAAACGTTATGGTGATCGTGTTAAACATTGGATTATCTTAAATGAACAGAATGTCTTCACTGGACATGGCTGGATGCTTGCTAAACATCCACCAGGAAAATTTAAGGATATGAAGACTTACTATCAGGTGAATCATCATGCATTCATGGCTCATGCAAAATCAGTGCTTGCATTAAAGGAACTTTATCCTGATGCATTAGTCGGTTCATCATTCGCTTATAGTCCAGCTTATGCAGTATCTGATAAACCAGAAGATCAGATGGCATGTGTTGATTATGAAGACTTAAAGTCATACTACTGGATGGATGTTTATGCTTATGGACGTTATCCAAGATCTGCAATGAAATATTTAGAATCATTAGGTGTTGCCCCACACTTTGAAGAAGGCGATGCTGAAATTCTAAAAGAAGCTGCATCTAAAGTAGATTTCATGGGTGTTAACTACTATAAAACATGTAGTATTGAATACAACCCACTAGATGGTATTGATTCTCTTGGCGGAGAGAACAATACAGGTAAGAAGGGCTCAGCAGAAATGGAAGGTGTACCTGGTATGTATAAGGTACCTGCAAATAAAAATCTTCCTACAACTGACTGGGACTGGACTATTGATCCTATGGGACTACGTTTTGCATGTCGTAAGATTACTTCACGTTATGATTTACCAATTGTTATTTCAGAAAATGGTCTTGGCGCATTTGATAAATTAGAAGATGGAAAGATCCATGATTCATATCGTATTGAATATTTACGTAACCATATTGAAGAATTAAAGAAAGCATGTGATGATGGATGCCGTATTCTTGCATATTGCACATGGTCATATACTGACTTATTAAGCTGGTTAAATGGTTATCAGAAACGATACGGTTTTGTCTATGTAGATCGTGATGAAGATGAAAACTCTGGTACTCTAAAGAGAATTCCAAAGGATTCATATTATTGGTATAAAAAAGTTATTGAAACTAATGGTGAAGAATTATAATTCATAGAAGGCTGATTCATATTGAATCAGTCTTTTATATGTTTAAATTAGGTATAGAGAGCTTACAAGAGACATATATAAAAGAGGATAAAAAATAATAAAAATAAAAAACATTGGCTATATCAATAAAAATAGACATTATGAGATAAAAAATAGAAAATAATTCAAAAAATGCTTTACAAGTGTTGGAATATTGGGTATTATAGACAGGCAGTCCGGGAGACGGGCTGAGACAGAACATTGAAAACTGAACAGATACACGTCAGATTTATTTGAAAACATTTAATTGATGAGCTGAACATCAGCTCTTCACATATTCAGTGGAGAGTTTGATCCTGGCTCAGGATGAACGCTGGCGGCGTGCCTAATACATGCAAGTCGAACGAATCTCTTTTAGAGATGAGTGGCGAACGGGTGAGTAATACATAGGTAACCTGCCCCTGTGCGGGGGATAACAGGAGGAAACTCCTGCTAATACCGCATAGCCATGAGCACCGCATGGAGCTCATGCCAAATATCCTTTCGGGGATAGCGCAGGGATGGACCTATGGCGCATTAGCTGGTTGGCGGGGCAACGGCCCACCAAGGCAACGATGCGTAGCCGGCCTGAGAGGGCGGACGGCCACATTGGGACTGAGACACGGCCCAGACTCCTACGGGAGGCAGCAGTAGGGAATTTTCGGCAATGGGGGAAACCCTGACCGAGCAACGCCGCGTGAGCGAAGAAGGCCTTCGGGTCGTAAAGCTCTGTTGTAAAGGAAGAACGGCGCATACAGGAAATGGTATGCGAGTGACGGTACTTTACCAGAAAGCCACGGCTAACTACGTGCCAGCAGCCGCGGTAATACGTAGGTGGCGAGCGTTGTCCGGAATTATTGGGCGTAAAGAGCATGTAGGCGGTTTTTTAAGTCTGGAGTGAAAATGCGGGGCTCAACCCCGTATGGCTCTGGATACTGGAAGACTTGAGTGCAGGAGAGGAAAGGGGAATTCCCAGTGTAGCGGTGAAATGCGTAGATATTGGGAGGAACACCAGTGGCGAAGGCGCCTTTCTGGACTGTGTCTGACGCTGAGATGCGAAAGCCAGGGTAGCGAACGGGATTAGATACCCCGGTAGTCCTGGCCGTAAACGATGGGTACTAGGTGTAGGAGGTATCGACCCCTTCTGTGCCGGAGTTAACGCAATAAGTACCCCGCCTGGGGAGTACGTCCGCAAGGATGAAACTCAAAGGAATTGACGGGGGCCCGCACAAGCGGTGGAGTATGTGGTTTAATTCGAAGCAACGCGAAGAACCTTACCAGGCCTTGACATCCCTTGCAGAGGTATAGAGATATATCCGAGGTTATCAAGGAGACAGGTGGTGCATGGTTGTCGTCAGCTCGTGTCGTGAGATGTTGGGTTAAGT
>OJMO01000028.1_pt1 | contig 114282 bp, 141 predicted proteins | sample 1597241 | NCBI WGS metagenome assembly OJMO01 (sample SAMEA2452129, study PRJEB22498) | human gut metagenome | biome: human feces; feature: human gut; material: feces | place: Australia | collected 2012 | reverse complement strand
TTTGCAAGAAAACCGGGTGCAGATACACAGTTAAAAAAAGAAGAACTGGATCAGATGTTAATTTCCGGATGCAGAATTTTTCATTTTGGATCATTATCGCTGACAGACGAGCCGGCAGAAAGCGCAACGATCGAAGCAGTAAAAATGGCAAAAGCAGCGGGGGTACTTATTTCATATGATCCAAATTACCGCCCGTCTCTTTGGAAGAGCAAAGAGTATGCAGTGAAAAAAATGAAGTCTATTGTAGAACTGGTAGATGTCATGAAAGTATCGGATGAAGAGAGTATTCTCCTGACAGGGGCTAAAAGTTATGAGCAGGCTGCAGAAGAAATTCTTGCTATGGGACCAAAGATGGTTGCCATTACATTGGGAGAACATGGCGTTCTTATGGCAACAAAAAACAGAAAAGAAATCATAAAAGCATTTCAGACACATGCGGTCGACACGACCGGAGCGGGGGATTCTTTCTGGGGAGGCGTATTATGCAGTATTCTTTCTATAAATAAGCCCGTAGAAAAGATGGAATGGGAAGAAATCAGAAAGTGTGCTGTTTTGGGAAATGCAGTTGCAGGATTGTGCGTGCAAAAGCGAGGTGGAATACCTGCGATTCCGACGAAAGAGGCAGTGTTTGAATTTATGCAGAAATAATGAGTGTATGTTGCAATACTGGTTTCAACAGCAGTTTGTGATGTGCTGTCATACCTTGTGAAGTAGTATCTGGAAAATTGATGATTCCGGCTTGACTTAATTTAACATCTCAAATATAATAATTGCATACATCAGAAAACGTTCACTCTTCACCGGATGAGTGGTTAAAGCGTCTGGGAGCAAATCGTAGGTGCAGTAATTTACACTGTAAGATTTGTTTCCGGGCGCTTATTTATTTTGGAGGATAGATGCAATATGAATAAGAAAAAAGAATTATTGGTACAGATTATGTGGGAGCTTGCGGGAAGCATCTTTTATGCAATAGGTATATATAACTTCGCCCTGCAGGCAGAGTTTCCTATGACAGGGTTTTCGGGTATTTCGATTATTTTATACCGGCTGTTTAATATTTCCATTGGTTTATCAACGGTCCTGCTTAATATTCCGGTTGCGATACTATGCTGCAAATTATTGGGCAGGAAATTTTTTGTCAGCTCAATACGATGCATGCTTTTGTCTTCTTTTATTGTTGACTATGTTGCGCCGTTATTTCCGGTGTATCAGGGAGACAGACTGCTTGCGGCATTGTGCACAGGTGTATTTTGCGGAATAGGCTATGCAATGATTTATACAAGAAATTCTTCAACAGGAGGAGCTGATTTTATCATCATGGCTGTAAAAGCATTGCGGCCTCATTTATCGATGGGCAACATCTCTTTTCTTACTGATGTCGGAATTATTCTGGTTGGAGGACTTTTGTTTCGGGATATTGACGGAATGATTTACGGCATGATAGTGAATATACTGTCTGCGGTTGTTATTGATAAAATGATATATGGCATGAATTCAGGCAAAGTAGCCTTTATCGTCACAAAAAATGGAAAGAAAATATGCGATGTAATTGATGAATGCAGTCAGCGCGGAAGCACTATTCTTAAGGCGCAGGGAGGATATAAGCAGGACGATATTCAGGTGGTAATGTGTGCATGCAACAGTAAGGAAATGTACCAGGTGCGTAAATCCGTAAAAGATGCAGACCCGGACTCTTTTATTGTGGTTGTTGAGTCTCATGAGGTGCACGGAGAGGGCTTTAAAATGACAAATATTGGAGAAGCGGAGAACTGAAACATACCTGAAACAAATATAGTGTGAAGATTGTATTTTAGCCTGAAAAAAGCTATACTAATATAGTGATGTAGAGGTTTTATGGCTGAAATTATATATTTGGGAGGTAATTACATGTTAGAAAACTGGATTAAACCACAAATTCCGGAGGAGGAAGAGCTGGATGAGCGCCTGCATGCAGCGCGCTCTAAGCTGTCTGTGCTTCAGATGCAGATTAAGGAGCATGGACTGCCTGTACTTGTGCTGTTTGAGGGCTGGGGTACTGCAGGAAAGGGCAGTGTGCTCGGTAAGGTAATCAAGAATATTGATCCGCGATTTTTCAAGGTCGCAACCATGGACGAGCCGACAGAGGAGGAAAGACGCAAGCCTTTTTTATATCGGTATTTTGTAAAGATTCCGGCAAACGGGAAGCTTGAGTTTCTTGATTCGGGCTGGATGGATGAGGTAGTAAAGGATGTACTGCACGACAAGATAGGAGAGAAGGAGTACAAGAAGAAAATTGAAAGCGTGAAGCGCTTCGAGCGACAGCTGACTGACAATGGTTATCTTGTTATGAAATTTTTCTTCCAAATCAGCCGGAAGGAACAAAAAAAGCGTATTGAGGTATTAAAGGAGAATAAGGATACCAGATGGCGTGTCAGTGGAGATGAAGACTGGCAGAATAAGCATTATGACAAGTGTATGCATGTGTTTGACAGATATCTGAATGATACAAATTCGCCTGCAGATCCTTGGTATATAGTTGATGCAAAGAATAGAAAATGGGCTGAGCTTCAGGTGCTGGAGACGCTGGTTAGTGGAATAGAGACAGCACTTAAAAACAGTAATCTTGCTGTGCCGCTGTTACAGAATGTGTTCCCGCTTGAGAAGATTCCAAAGCTTTCTGAGATATCACTTGATAAGGAACTATCTGAGGAAGAATACAAAAAGGAGCTCAAAAACCTGCAGTCTAAGCTTAGCGAGCTGCATAACAAGCTATACAGGCGAAAGATTCCTGTTGTCATAGCATATGAGGGCTGGGATGCAGCAGGAAAGGGTGGAAATATAAAGAGAATCACAGGGGCGCTGGATCCGAGAGGCTTTGAGGTGCATCCGATTGCAAGTCCGCTGCCAAACGAGAAAGCCAGACACTATCTGTGGAGATTTTGGAATCGTCTTCCTAAGACCGGGCATATAGCTATTTTTGACAGGACATGGTATGGCAGGGTTATGGTAGAAAGACTAGAGGGCTTTTGCAGCGAGAATGAATGGCAGCGTGCTTACAATGAGATTAATGAATTTGAAAAGGAGCTGTCAGACTGGGGTGCTGTCATCATAAAGTTCTGGGTGCAGATTGATAAGGATACACAGCTGGCTCGATTTGAGGAACGCCAAAATACTCCGGAAAAGCAATGGAAGATTACCGATGAGGACTGGAGAAACAGAGAAAAATGGGATCTGTATGAGACTGCTGTAAATGAGATGCTAAAGAAAACCAATACCACTTACGCACCATGGCATGTGCTTGAGTCAAACGACAAGAAATATGCGAGAATCAAGGCTCTTAAGATTGTGATTGATGCGATTGAAGCTGCTTTGGATAATAAAACAAATAAAAAGTAAAAACAGATGTATATAAACAGAGATATGTAAAAAAGAAGCCGGAATAAATCCGGCTTCTTTTAAAGTGTTGGTAAATTAATTTGGGTACAAAAAATGCGCCTCCAGGGGCTCGAACCCTGCACACCCTGATTAAGAGTCAGGTGCTCTACCAAATGAGCTAGAAGCGCAAACATCTGTGTGAATATCTGTGTCACACGGACAAATGATATTATACACAGGGTTTTACAAAAATGCAAGTACTTTTTTTAAAAAAATTAAAAAAATTATAAAAAAGACTTTAAAACACTAAGTACTCCGTTTTCCCAGTAAGGCGCACAGGTGTGTTTTGCGGCTGCGATAACTTCCTGGCGGGCATTTGACACGGCGTAGCTTATACCGGCATTTTGAAGCATCTCAATATCATTCAGATTGTCACCGAAACAGCATACTTCGTCCGGAAGAAGGTCGAATCTGTCTATTAGGTATGAGAGTGCAGTCCATTTGCTGACACCCTTTGCGTTGCAGTCTACCCATTCCTTGCCGGCGGCTGCCAGGTGAGCTTTTTTATTCCATGCCGGAATGAAAACCGGTGTACACAGCTCTTCGCATTTGTCGGGATGAAAGACAGTGAATTTGATGATGTCATTTCTGTCAAGCCTTGTGATGTCATCAACCTCACGCATCTCAAAGCCGTATGAATCACGAAGCAGGTGAAAGACTGGGTTGCCACCATCCTCTGCAAAGCAGAAATCAGGAGTAGCAGCAAAGTAATCGCATGCAGGAAGCTCATCGCGGACCATCCGGCACATGCCCTTCCATATATCCTCGTCCATAGGATAGGTTTTTAGGATTTCCTTTGGAGTGCGCACGACTGTTCCTCCGTCTGTTATATACAAAAGCTTGTGCTTTATCGGAGCAAACAGCTTAAATTCGCTTGAAAACTGTCTGCCGGAACAGACTACAAATATTATTCCTTTGTCTATGAGCCTGTCGATGACAGACATGTACTCAGGATCTATGAGCAGTGAGCCGTCCTTTACAAGTGTTCCGTCTATATCTGTTGCTATTAGTTTTATCATTATTTATCTCCCCAGGGCGTATATCTTTTGAATATTCAACTATATCATTATAAGAAATTATAATCTCATATGCAAGGGACTTATAGTGTATTTATTACTGTTTGTGAAAGAAAAAACAGAACAAAAAAACAGAATATATTGAAAGTTTCCTGCTCATATTGTATCATAGTAATACTGGCTTCATCTTCAATGCGTTGAAGCAATGAAAACTAAGGGGACGATATTTACTATGATAGTAGCACTTATTGAAAAAGTTTATTCTTTCTTGTGGGGAGATCTGATACACATTCCACTGCCCGGCGGTGGGAGCGTGGGAATCTCACTGCTCATAATTCTTTTGATTCCGACAGGAATTTATTTCACTGTAAGGACAAGACTTTTACCAATCAGAATGTTTCCGGACATGATAAAGGCGCTGACAGGTAAAAAGGAAAATAAGGATAGCCTGTCCACGTTCCAGACACTCATTGTCTCTACGGCGACGAGAGTGGGCATGGGTAATCTGGTTGGTGTTGTGGCTGCCATATCAGTGGGAGGCGCAGGTGCGGTTTTCTGGATGTGGATAACAGCCATTATAGGTTCATCCACGGCTTTTGTGGAGGCTACACTGGCACAGCTTCACAAGGAGCCGGATCCATTGTACTCAGGCTATCGTGGAGGTCCGGCGTATTACATACACCACTACTTTGAGGATAAATCAGGCAAAAAGAAAAAACATGTTATTATAGCTGTTTTGTTTGCTATATCCGGACTAATCTGCTGGTGTGGCATAAGTCAGGTGATCAGCAATTCTGTCACATCATCCTTTGAAAATGCATTTGGTGTACCACCTATTTATACTACAATAATCCTGGTGGCAGTGGCTGCTGTAATAGTGCTTAGGAAAAATGCTACGGTAAAGGTGCTTGACATAGTTGTTCCTATCATGGCGGTGTGCTATTTTGCCATAACCATTTTTATCATAATTAAAAATATAGGCATGATGCCATCGGTTTTTTCAAGGATATTTGAGGAAGCCTTCGGTATCAGGCAGGTGGCTGCGGGAGGCTTTGGAGCGGTGCTCATGAATGGTGTAAAGAGAGGTCTTTTTTCAAATGAGGCAGGCTCGGGCTCAGCTCCATGCGCTGCAGCGGCGGCAGAGTGCGATACTCCTGTAAAGGCAGGACTGACGCAGGCGCTCGGTGTATTTATAGATACGATAGTGATTTGCAGCTGTACGGCAATGATCATGCTCACTGCACCGGAGAATATAGTGGCAGGGAAAGAGGGCATGGATTTATTACAGTCAGCTATGAGGTATCATCTTGGAGATTTTGGAGTTATTTTTATAGCAGTCACATTGTTTTTATTCAGCTTTTCCACCTTCCTTGGTATACTTTTTTATGCAAGGAGTAATGTTGCGTACCTGTTTGGGGATAACTGGATTTCACAGACCATGTACAAGGTGCTGGCTCTTGTTATGCTGTTTGTAGGCGGTATCGCGGCATACACATTTGTCTGGGATCTCGGAGATGTAGGAATCGGCCTTATGACTATATTCAATACAGGTATTCTTTATCTGATGGGTGGACAGGCAATAAAGGAGCTGCGAGTCTTTGAGGAGAGTAATAAAGCACAAAGCAATAGTCAATGCTCACAGCAGGGGGATAACGTAACGCAATAACAATAGGAGATATATAAATATGAAAAGAGAATCATTTAAATCACGTCTGGGATTTATACTGGTAAGTGCAGGATGCGCTATAGGCATAGGCAATGTATGGCGTTTTCCGTATGTGACAGGTCAAAACGGTGGCGGTATTTTTGTACTGTTTTACCTTATATTTCTGGTATGCATGGGACTTCCGGTGCTTACGATGGAGCTTGCTGTAGGCCGAGCCAGCAGAAAAAGTGCTGTGATGAGCTACAAGGCTCTTGAGAAAGAGGGCAGTAAATGGCATATTCACGGATGGATAGCCATGCTTGGCTGCTACATGCTCATGATGTATTACACAACAGTCTCAGGCTGGATGGTTGCGTATTTCTTTAAATTCCTAAAGGGAGATTTTACATCAGGCATGAATACTGATGACACGGCAGCTGCATTTGGAAACATGCTTGCAGACCCCAAGCAGATGGCTTTCTGGATGATAGTTACGGTTGTGCTTGGCTTTTTGGTGTGCAGCCGTGGTCTGCAGAATGGGCTCGAGAAAATCAGTAAATTTATGATGAGTGCTCTGCTCTTGCTTATCATTGTCCTTGCGGTGCACAGTATCACACTTTCAGGGGCTTTGGAAGGAGTGAAATTCTATCTTGTTCCAAATCTGGATGCGGTCTCTGAAATTGGAATAAAGAATGTAATAACAGCAGCCATGAATCAGGCGTTTTTTACGCTGAGTCTGGGTGTGGCCGCAATGGAGATATTCGGCAGCTATATGGGAAAGGATTGCACTCTTGCAGGTGAGGGTGCCAAAATATGTGCTCTTGATACATTTGTGGCTATAATGTCAGGCCTTATCATTTTCCCGGCTTGCTTCAGCTATGGGGTGGAGGTAGACGCAGGACCAAGCCTTATCTTTATCACTTTGCCAAATGTGTTTGTAAATATGCAGGGAGGCCGCATATGGGGCTGTCTTTTCTTCTTGTTTATGACCTTTGCCAGCTTTTCAACCGTTATTGCGGTATTTGAGAATATTATGTCGTTTGCCATTGATATGTTTGGCTGGTCCAGAAACAAGGCTGCGCTAATAAATGGTGTGATAATACTTATTGCAAGTATGCCGTGTGTACTTGGATACAATGTGTGGAGTAATCTGCACCTCATAGGAGGCAGGGATGTGCTTGACAGCGAGGACTTTATGGTAAGCAATCTGCTTCTCCCGATTGGCTCACTGGTTTATCTGCTTTTTTGTGTGACAAAGTGGGGCTGGGGCTTTGATAAGTATATAGATGAGGCAAATACAGGATCAGGACTTAAGATTTCAAGGAAGCTTAAACCGTATTTTCAGTTCATACTGCCGCTTTTAATTTTGTTTATTTTTATCCAGGGATTGATATAGTTACGTATTTTTTGGAAATCAGACAGGAGAGTGTAAAATATGTTAGATCAGAATACCTTTATAGAGACAGTGCAGAGCGTGGCCGAGATTATCAGGACATCAGCGGAGCCGATAGGCAGAGATGAAATCATGTCTTATTTTAAGGATATGGAGCTTAATAAAGCGCAGGAGGATATGGTATTTGAATTTCTCATCACACCACATGAGCAGGAGAATGAGAGTGCAGGCGATTATGAGGATGAATCACATGAGGACGAATTACATGGGGATGAATCGTCTGAAAATGCTGCATTGAACAATGTAATTTACTCAGAAGGAGATTCGATGGATGCCATAGCAGGTGGAAAGAATAATAAGGCCAAGCAGGATAATGAAGCTGAGCCTGATATAGATGAGGACAGCCTCATACCGGATTCACCTATGTTTAGGATGTATCTTGAGGAGCTTGAAGAGATACCTGATTACACAAAGGCCGAGCAGGATGATATGTACAAAATGCTGCTCGCAGGTGATGAGAGTGTGATACACACTATATCAAATTTCTGGCTCAAAAGTGTGCTTGCCATGGCAAAGAAGCTTGCTGTTACATCAGAGGGCTTTGAGGACGTAGTACAGGAGGGAAACATGGGACTTTTCATGTGCCTTACTGAGCTCTGTGGCTGCGAGGATGAGATAGATGTGGAAAAAGAGCTTTTGGATGCTATAGAGGAGTCTATGAAAGAGTGTATCAGGGAGCAGACCGGTGAGGATGAGAGCGAGAATACTGTGGTAGGAAAGGTTTCATTGGTAAACCGTGCAGTGGAGAAACTAAAATCCGATAAGGGTTTCGAGCCGAGCCTTAGTGAGCTTTCTGGCTACACCGGCGTGGATGAGGAAGAACTTGAAAAGCTTCTAGAGCTTATCAAAAAGGCTGATGTGGAGAAAAATAAACAGGACAGTAAATAATCTGTGGCATTTGTAGATTTGTGTCATATATTAAACCATACCTGAATATATGAAAGGATGGAAAATATATGGCACGATTTACTAATCAGGCGCAGCTTCGTTATGGCAACAATGTAGCCAATTCAAATATAGCAGTCGGAGAAATACTGGAGGTGCTTTCTGCTACGAAAACAGCAGTAAAAAACACCTACAATCAAAACGATACAATAACCTATGTGGTGAGTATCGTAAACTCCGGAAATACCGCGATAAACGGTCTGACACTTTCTGACAATCTAGGTGCTTATACCTTTAACACCAACACTCTTGTACCATTAACCTATGTGAATAACACCGCAAAATACTATACAAACGGCACACTCCAGGCAGCGCCTGCAGTAACCCAGGGACCGCCTCTTAGCATAACAGGCATAAATGTCCCTGCAGGTGGCAATGCAACTGTCATCTATGAGGCAGCGTTAAATGAGTATGCTCCTCTTGGTATAGAGGCTGCTGTTACAAACACTGCTACAGTTAGCGGTACCGGAATCACTCCAGTCACAGCAGCAGAGACAGTAAATGCCGAGGCTGCACCAAATCTTGCAATTACTAAGTCAGTAAGCCCTGTTCCTGTGACGGAAAACGGTACACTGACCTATACCTTCAGGATTCAAAACTACGGAAGCGTTGCGGCAACCAATACCACAGGCGTGGTTATAACAGACACATTTGCTCCGGTTTTAAACAATCTTACAGCCGCATTAAACGGCACAGCCTGGACTGCAACTACAGATTACACTTATAATGAGGCGACAGGCACATTTTCGAGTACGGCAGGTGCAATCACTGTTCCGGCGGCAACCTACACACAGGATAGCACAACCGGAGCGTGGGTTGTCACACCGGGTGAGAGCACACTTGTCATCACCGGAACAGTGTAGCGGCAGAAGTGATTAATTTTAAGAATTGTTTAATTTAAGGGATAAAAGTTGAAATATTGATACAAAATATGTAAAATAAATATAGCTATTTATGAATAAGATGATGAAGATGATCATCGGCAGTTTAAAATGATTAACTGGGGGATAAGACAAATGAATAATGCACAGTTAGTGATAGACGAAGTAAAAAAGGCAGTAAAGGGCAAGGATGATTGTATCATCAAGGCATTTGCTGCCTTTTTGGCAGGTGGACATATACTGCTTGAGGATGTGCCGGGAGTGGGAAAGACTACACTTGCAGTAGCTTTTTCAAGGGCGATGGCGCTTGTGAATCACAGGGTACAGTTTACTCCTGATGTGCTGCCTGCGGATATTCTTGGCTTTTCGATGTATCAGAAGCAGACCGGAGAGTTTGTGTACCACGAGGGTGCCGTGATGTGTAATCTGTTTCTGGCAGATGAGATTAACAGAACAAGTCCCAAAACACAGTCTGCGCTCCTGGAGGTTATGGAGGAGGGAAATGTCACTGTGGATGGAATAAGCAGGAAGGTCCCGGAGCCGTTTATAGTGATGGCCACTCAAAATCCAAAGGGCAGCGCCGGTACACAGCTGTTGCCGGAGTCACAGCTTGACAGGTTTATGATATGTATGAGCATGGGATATCCTTCACATGAGGCTGAGATGGATATTGCAAAGGGCAAAAGTGTGAAGGCTGATGAGTATACGATAAAGCCTGTTATGAATGCACAGGGACTTGTTGAGATGCAGGGAGAGGTTGAGCAGGTGTTTATACATGACAGTATTTATTCGTACATTGTGGATCTGGTTGATGCGACAAGGACAAGTCCGTACATTGAGCTTGGAGTGAGCCCTAGAGGTACGATTGCGTGTGTGAGGATGGCAAAGGCGTATGCGTATCTGAGTGGGCGAAGCTATGTCATACCATCTGATGTGGTTTCTGTATTTGCGGATGTAACAAAGCACAGAATCGTGCTAAATACCAAGGCGAGAGTATCACATGTATCAGAGCTTTCAGTGATAGATGAGATACTAAAGGCTGTTAAACAGCCGACAACTTATGTGAAAAAGGCAGGTAATCGTGATTAGTTTTTTGATAGGAATAATTAGTGCGGCAATAGTTTTTTATATGTCGATGATATACGGTAATGCTGCGCTGGCACTGCTTGGCTGCTTTATGTGTGTGTTTATGGTGCTGACATTTATAGCATTGCTTGTAAAGGCGCACCGGGCAGTGGCAGCTATAAACATTCCGATAGCTATCGCCACACAGGGCGAGAGCATCAGGGTGAGTCTTTCCTGCCGGCTGAAGGAGGCAGGCTTTGATGGTGTAAAATACCGTGTAACGGTGAAAAATAATTTATCTGGCGAAAAAAGTACAAAATGGCTGTCAGGAGGCAGTGATTTTTTGTACAGCGTAAACCTATGCGGCAATTATGAATTTGAGCTTGTAAGGATAAAGCTATATGATTTTTCGAGGCTTTTTTATGTCACGAAAAGAGTTAAAAAATATGCAAATGTTGAGGTGATGCCGCAGATTGATGAGATTCCTGTGAGGATAACGGACAGAGTAAGAAATTTCTTTGGGGATTCTGATATATATGATGATTTAAGACCGGGATATGATCCGTCGGAGCTGTTTGATGTCAGAGAGTTTCAAAACGGTGACAGGTTGCAGAGTGTGCACTGGAAGCTTTCTGCAAGGACTGATGAGCTGATGGTAAAGGAAAACAGCCTGCCAAAGGCATGTGCGGTGGCCATAGTAGCAGATTTAAGGGGGATAAAGAAAGGCAGACAGGCGGATGCTTTTATGAAGCTTCTTGTCTCACTTTCCTTTTCACTTATGGATCAAAAATGCTCTCATTATGTGGCATGGTATGATACCTCAATAAACGATATTGTGAGAGCCAGAGTGGATGACGAGGAGGGCTTTTACATATTTTTGAACAGTTTTCTTAAAATAAAGCCGGATACAAAAAATGATGCGCTTTTTTTGTATGAGGAAAAGTACCGGGCAGAAAAGCTTGTGTGTCTGCTTAGCGTGGACGGAAGACTTCAGATAAAAAGGGGAGAGGAGATAGTTGGCAGAGCGGATGAAAAAAACGAGATTGTCATTTAGGAAAAGCAGATGGCAGAGATCTGACATAAATGAGATAAAGCCTGATTATAATAATGCATTTACAGTGCTTGGGGTCCTGCTTACTGAACTTGCCAATGCAGCTGCAGCAGTACTTCTTACGGTGTGTGCAGTGTCTGTTGTGAATACGACCGTTTCACATGTGAGATGCTCATATTATGTGTATGTGTGGCTGTTTATTTTTTCGGTGATAAGCGGCTTTATAAACAGGCTTACATCGCTTGACACAAGAAAATGGGTGCGCCATGCGATAAATACGGGGCTGTTGCTTGTATTTTTGCTTGGAGTGTTTATTGCAAACTGGCAGGCTGCAGAGCATATAAAAGACGGCTTTTTGTATGTAAAGGGCAGGTATCTTGAGATAATAAATGTGTACTATGGCACTTCATTTGTCTGTCCAAAGGGCGATAAAGCCTTTGCGGGGGCATTTGCTGGCTTTGTATCGTTTATAGTTATGCTTTTGCTGGTGACACTGGCGGTTCAAATTAAAAGAAGACGCATGCTCACATTATTTCCAACGCTTCTGCTTGCGGTACAGCTGTGCATAGGCAAAAGCCCAAGTGTCAGCGAGGTTGTTATGCTCACGCTGTGTACACTCTGGTGTCTTATCGCAGATGGCAACGCACGCACAGTGGCAGGATATGATGTAAATGGCAGTGAACATGGCAATGATGTTTTTAGGATAGCACAGGCGTTTTTATATATGGCGGCAGTGTCAGCAATACTTTTTATATGTGTATTTTCGTTTAAACCTCTTGCTGATACACTTGCCGATAAAAAGCCGCAGATGCTTGCCTTTCAGAAAGATTTGGAGGGCAGCGTAAAATCATTCTTCAGCTTGGGAATTGATTTGCAGGATGGCTCGGTTAGTAATCACTACCCAAGCTACAGCGGAAAGACGGTGATGACGGTAGAAGCAAAGTCAGGAGCGCCTTCTAATATTTACCTGAGAAGCTTCTACGGTGATACCTATGAGAATGGCAGATGGATTAAAAAGTCTGATTTTTCCGGGATGGAAAAAGAGTATCATGATGCTTCAAGGATGACAGCGTGGCAGAATGCAATCGGATTAGCCACGCTGCTCGATGGTTATTATGATGATGAGACCAATCCGGCAACCGAAAAGTATACAATCACGATGAAGAAGCTTTCCACCAAATACACCTATTTGCCGTACTGTATCGACCCGTACAGTATAGATGCCAAGGGCGATATAGATTTTGACGAAGACTTTGTTATCACAAAGGATAAAGCGACAAAGACTATCGAGGTGTCGGCGTGTCCCGGTTTTTTCGATGGTAGTCTGGAAATGTCTATCCTTGAGCCTGAGCAGCCTCTTGAGGTCAATAATGATTTTTATGCGGCATACAATGATTATGTAATGGAAAACTATACTGAAAAGCAGGGCGGTGACGGAATTGTTGCGGAAGATGCAAAGTGGCTTCTTAGGACAGGACAGCTCACAAGCAATATGATGTACACAGGCTATATAAGAGAAAATGATGCCAACAGGATTGCGGCAGCACAGCTGGTGCAGCAGTTTCTGACATCGAAGGCTTTTAAGTACAGCAAAAATCCTCCTTCAACAGGCGGTAAGGATGTAGTTGAAAATTTCCTCTCAAATAGCAGACAGGGCTTTTGTGTGCATTTTGCATCGGCTGGCACGATGATACTCAGACAGATGGGCGTTCCATGCCGTTATGTAAGCGGATACTGTGCAAAGGAGGACAGCTTCAAATCCGGTGAAAATGATGAGGATATATGTGAGGTGAAGGATTCGCAGTCGCATGCCTGGGTTGAAATATATCTGGATGATTTCGGATGGATTCCGGTGGAGATGACACCGGGATATTTTGAGTATGTGACAGGTGAGAATCCGTTTGACTATATTGGTGTCAACGGAAAGAAAACAAACACCGGTGCCGCTTATAATGATAGTGAGCATATGAATGATACTGCGGCAGATGAAGATAAACTGGATGAAGATGCAGCAAATGAAGATACAAAAAATACAGATGCAGAAAATGATGACACAGCAAAAGATGATACATCAAAAGCTGCAGCAAACAGTACATCAGGTGATGGCAGTGAGAAGGCTTATGGTTCACAGTCAGGTGCGGATAAACGTACAGATGCTCAGAACTTAAAAACGAGACCTCATATACCACCGGTGATTTTAAAAACCTCACTCTGTGTGATTTTTCTGACTGCACTTACAGCCATCATAGTTTATATCAAAAGGCGAAGAAATATTTTGTGGGAAGCAAGACTTGCAAAAAGGGTGAAAAAAGGCCGTTACAGCAGGGCAGCAATAATGATAAACAACCGCATCTACAAAGGACTGGGACATCCTTCAAAAAACAGGACAGATGAGCTTTATCTGGCTAACCTGAAGGAAAAATACTGCGGACCGGATTATTGCGGAATCCACTGGGACGAGTACATGCGCATCATACAAAAGGCTGTGTATTCATCAGAGGGCATCACAGAGGAAGAATGCTTTATGATAGTGGAAACATGGAGGCGTCTGGAGAAAAAAGACATTAGACATAATTCACAAAAAAACATGTATAAAAACAGCATGATTAACAAAAAATAAACTCGTAAGGAAAATTGTGTTGAAATAATAAGGCTTCTGTGATATAAACTTAAGCAGACGTGTTACTTTTAGGGAGGCATTTGTCGTACATAACTTTTAACAGGGTTAGTGTATGATAAGTGCCTCCTTTTTGTTGCTGGAGCAAAAAAGAATGATAGGTGCAAATCGGTACATACCCTGCATTTATAGGAGGAAAAGCTCATGAAAGACAAAATTTTTGGTGTCCTGCAGAGAGTAGGACGAAGCTTCATGCTTCCAATCGCAATCCTTCCGGTAGCAGGCTTGCTTTTAGGACTCGGAAGCTCATTCACCAACACCACAACAATTGAGACCTATGGTTTACAGTGGCTGCTCGGAGATAAGACTATACTCCATGCACTTCTTGTAATCATGAATGCGGTCGGAAGTGCCATATTCGATAACCTTCCGCTCATTTTTGCGGTCGGAGTAGCAATCGGAATGGCAAAGAAGGAAAAAGAGGTGTCAGCACTTTCAGCAGTCATAGCATACTTTGTTATGAATGTATCAATCAATGCGATGCTCAAGATTTCCGGAAAAATCCTTGCAGACGGAAGCATTGCAAAGGATGTGCTTGATGGAACCATCACATCAGTATGCGGTATCCAGTCGTTGCAGATGGGTGTGTTTGGCGGAATTATTGTAGGACTGGGAGTGGCAGCACTGCACAACCGTTTCTACAAGATTGAGCTGCCGAATGCATTGTCATTTTTCGGTGGAACAAGATTTGTGCCTATCATATCAACAGTGGTATATCTTTTTGTAGGAATCTTAATGTATTTTATCTGGCCTACTGTGCAGAACGGAATCTATGCACTCGGCGGAGTGGTGACAGGAACAGGATATTTCGGAACACTTCTCTTTGGTATTATAAAGAGAGCTCTTATTCCATTCGGACTGCACCATGTATTTTACATGCCGTTCTGGCAGACAGCAGTCGGTGGAACGATGGAGGTTGCTGGACATATGGTTGAGGGTGGACAGAACATCTTCTTCGCACAGCTTGCTGACTCTGCAAACATCGCACATTTCAGTGCCGATGCCACAAGATATTTTTCGGGAGAGTTCATTTTCATGATTTTTGGTCTTCCGGGAGCAGCACTTGCAATGTATAAATGTGCAAAGCCGGAAAAGAAAAAACAGGCAGGAAGCCTTTTACTTTCTGCAACACTTGCATGTATGTTTACAGGAATCACAGAGCCTCTTGAGTTCTCATTTCTTTTCGTAGCACCGGCTCTCTTTGCAGTACAGGTAGTGCTCGCAGGAAGCGCATACATGATAGCGCATATTTTAAACATCGCGGTAGGACTTACTTTCTCAGGAGGACTTCTTGATTTCTTCCTGTTTGGTATATTGCAGGGCAATGCCAAGACAAGCTGGATGCTCGTGATTCCGGTGGGAATAGTATATTTCTTACTGTATTACTTTATTTTCAGCTTCCTTATAAAGAAGTTTGATTTCAAGACTCCGGGCCGTGAGGATGACGATACAGAGACAAAGCTATACACCAAGGCAGATGTAAATGAAAGAAAAGCTGCCAAGGATACAAAAGCTTCTGACGACAAAGCGACTGTAGACGAGCTTTCGCAGACCATATCACGAGGTCTCGGCGGCAAAGCCAATATCTCAGATGTGGACTGCTGTGCAACAAGGCTTCGTATCACAGTAATTGACCCTGAAAAGGTAAACGATGTGCTTCTTAAATCAACAGGAGCATCAGGAGTCGTACACAAGGGACAGGGCGTACAGATTATCTATGGACCAAGAGTAACAGTGATTAAATCAGATTTAGAGGATTATCTTGCGAGCGTGACAGAGGAACATTTCGAGGGCGATGCAGTAGAAAATAATACAGCAGACGCAGATGAAGCAAAGAATGAAAATGCAGCTTCAGATAAAGCACAGGAATCTGATGTGAAAGCAGAAAAGGAAGCCGGCGATGCAAAAGAGCCGACAAGCACAATCATCATCTCAAGCCCTATGACAGGAATTGCAGCAGACCTCTCAACAGCGCCTGATGAGGCATTCGCCAGCAAAATGATGGGTGACGGAGCAGTAGTCACACCTGAGGAGGGAGTTGTTGTAGCACCTGAGGATGGAACGGTTTTATTCGTTTTTGATACAAAGCATGCTTTGGGATTTACAACCGACTCGGGAATTGGTATGATAATCCATGTAGGAATTGATACAGTAAAGCTCGAGGGTAAAGGCTTTGACGTACAGGTTGAGGCAGGATGCCATGTTAATAAGGGCGATGTGCTCATGAAGCTTGACCTTGACTACTTAAAGGCTAACGCACCATCAGTTACAACTCCTGTCATCTGCACAGAGCTAAAAGATAATCAGAAAATCCGCCTCATCACAGACGGACCGATTAAGGCGGGAGAGCCTCTCTACGCAGTTGACACCTACGAGAAGTAATTCATACATCCTTAAACAATTCAAAGGTATCGGATGCCATGGAGATGGCGGCAGCAGTTCGAAAATGCGCCACATTTATAGAGGAAAAGATTGGAAAGCACATAGATGTCACTACTATGGCATACAACCGCCTCATGAACCATATCCGCCACATGGTATCAAGAGCCGCGACCGGAGAAAAATTAAAGGTTGATCTCAATCAGTTTATCGAGAAAAATTATCCGGAGTCATTCGCACTGGCAGGTGATATATGTAAGGAGCTTGGAAAGGACTTAAATCATGAGTTTTTGGACAATGAGACAGGCTACCTTGCCATACATATCGAGCAGATTAAGTGTGATGAGATGATAAGTGAATAAAAAATGTGAAAACCTTCCTGCACATTAGGTTATGTACAAATCTCTTGCAATGTGGTACACTACATAGTTGTATCAACAAACATCCGATACACAAAATACATATGAAATCAATTTAAAGGAGATATATATACCATGAAACTCGGAATCGTTGCTACGAGGGGTATTTAACATAGTTCATTATATCCTCATAAACCGCAACATACCTCAATTTTGCGATGTTTCACATGAAATCTTAATTTTATATAATTCGTTATATATTCACATAAATAAACAAAAAATGGTACACTATTGGTACATGAATGGTACATGGAAAAACCTTATGCATGACAATAATTAGAGAAGAACTTGGAAATGTTCTTCTCTTTTTTTATGCCACAATTTAGGCATAAGGAGATGATGTTATGTTTGACGATGAAGTAAGAGAACAAATATTTGCAAAAAGTGAGTTACAAAAAATCGACCTGATGACATTATCTCTTGTCATTAAAGCGATAGAGGAAGTTTTGGAGGAAAACAAAGATGAACATGCCGTATCAGCAACCAATGATGAATTATACACCTAATTATGGAGCATATCAGTACAACCCAATGGCGAGCTATCAGAGATACCAACAGTCCGAACCGACACAAGGAATAAGTGGCAGAGTAGTACAGGCAGTTGAGACTATTAATCCCAACGAGGTGCCAATGGATGGCAGTGTAGCATTTTTCCCGAAACAGGATTTAACGGAGATATATGCTAAGAGTTGGAACACTGACGGAACAATACGCACATTGACTTTTAAGCCGGTTTTAAACGATAAGACAGACATTTTATCGGGTGACACAGAAAAGCTTGAATTTGACCTATCAGAGAAAGCCACAGAGGGTATTATGGCAAAGCTCAACGAACTATCAGAGAAAATTGAGCAATTATCTTTAGGAGCGCAAAGAAAAACTCCACGAGTACAAAACAAGGAGAGTGAAAAAGCATGAATGTAATGGGAATAATGCAACAGATAATGAGCAATAATCGTGTAATGGGAAATCCGATGATTAAGAATGCAATGAGCATGGCTCAAAGCGGAAACAGCAAGGGAATTGAGCAAATGGCAAGAAACCTATGCAAAGAAAAGGGCATTAATCCTGACGATGTAATGAAGCAAATTAGAGGTAATTTTGGGATATAGCATATGAGAGAACGTGCGCACGGCTCTTTATGAAATAAATTTTGGAGGTAAAACAGATGTTCAACACAGGAAATTGTCCAAGCGTACCTATTGTGGCGAATTTGGACGGAAACAACGGAAATAACTGGAATGACGGCTCATGGCTTTGGTTCCTTATCGTAGTATTTGCGATATTTGGGGGCTGGGGTAACGGCTTTGGTGGTTTCGGTGGCACTAATGGTGGTGTCGGAAGCGAAATTCAGAGAGGCTTTGACAACCAGGCGGTTATCTCAAAACTTGACGGATTATCAAACGGCTTGTGTGATGGATTTTATGCCATGAACAACAGTATGCTTACCGGCTTTAATGGTATTAACACAAATATCATGCAGACCGGATATGGCATACAACAGGCAGTAAACGCTGATACAGTTGCCAATATGCAGAATACCAACGCTTTACAGTCACAAATTGCTAACTGCTGCTGCGAGACTAGAGAAGCCGTTCAGGGTGTAAACTACAACATGGCAACTAACACTTGCGCTTTGCAAAACACCATGAATAGCAACACAAGAGACATCATTGACAGTCAGCAGGCGGGAACGAGGGCCATTCTTGATTATCTCTGCAATGAAAAAATCTCTAGCTTACAGGCAGAAAATAACGACCTTCGCAGAGCAGCTTCACAGGATAGACAGAGTGCATTACTTACAACTCAGATGGCAGCTCAGACACAGCAGATTATCAACGCTGTAAATCCGGCACCAATCCCGGCATACACAGTGCCTAACCCAAATGCTTATGCATATGGATGCGGATGCAATACAGGTTGCGGATGCTAAAACTGAATAATTGAGTATCTTAATTGAGTTAACTCGATTATGTCTGCTAAGCAGTATTACTTGATGTTACCGACACAGATGTCGGGAAGATAAAGGGCAGACTATAATGTTTGCCCTTATTTTGTGAAAGAGAGGTAAAGATAATGGAAATAACAGGAATTGCATTACAGACTGTTTCAGCCGGTGAAGATGTGGCATTTACAGAAACACCAGTATGCGGAACTAAATGTATCGTCCACAGACAGGGAAGTGGAATTATCAAGCTAAGAGGTATTACTAATCAGTGTAAGGCTAGATTTTTAGTATCGTATTCCGGTAACATTCAGATACCTACAGGCGGTACAGTTGGAGCTATTTCACTTGCCATTGCAGTAGACGGAGAGCCTTTACAGTCAACACGAATGATAGTTACACCGGCAGCAGTACAAAATTTATTTAACGTTTCGGCTCAGGCATACGTTGATGTACCTTGTGGCTGTTGCAGTACTGTAGCGGTGCAGAATACATCTACACAGGCTATTGAAGTACAGAATAGTAACTTAATTGCTGTTCGTGAAGCGTAGGGGGGGTGAGAGTATGCACATTGAAAGAATGCACAAAATGCAAGAGTGTCTTACAGAGAAAGCTGTCAGCGAGTTTGAAAAGGGCATTGAAAATGTTGACACTTCTGAAATGGGTGAGGTCGTGGATATGATAAAAGACCTTGCAGAAGCTGAGTATCATTCAATAATTTCCAAGGCTATGAAAAAGGCCGATGAAGAGGAAGAAGAGTACGACAAAGAACTCCTAAGAAGTCTTAAGGCAGAATATGGCGAAGAAAGTGGCAGAAGATATTATGACCAATATCGCTATGCAAATGGCAGATTTGCCCCTAAAGGTCGTGGAACACGCAGAGGATATGAAGAACCGCCATATTATCACATGCCGGTAAACTACAACGACATGGAGTATATGCGTGACATGGATAAGAGCCGAGGCAAGATGTACTACTCTGAACCGATTGCACCACATGTGAGTGAAAGCAATTATGACAGAGCAAAGAGACATTATACCGAGACAAAGGAAATGCACAAAGGAGCTTCTACAGAGGACAAAGAGCATAAAATGAAAGCCCTTGACATGTATATCCGTGAATTAAGCGGAGATATATCAGAGCTTTTAAATGACATGACACCCGATGAACGCAACCTTTTACGCACCAAAATGAGCAATCTTGCGTCAAAACTGTAATTATTAAGGCTATGGGTAGTAATGCTCATAGCCATTTTTAGAGGGTATAAGCATGGATATAAGAGTTAATGATATATTGTGGCACATACAATTTAAAAAGCCCACATCAAGCGAATTAAAGCGGTCTGACGGCACTATAAGTTTAGGAGTAACCGATAATACAACTAAGACTATTACGATAGCTGATAATGTGTCTGATTACATGGCTGACAGGATACTATGTCACGAGCTAGTGCATGTGTACTCGTTCTCATACGGCTGTGACATTGACATAGAGACAGAGGAAATAATCGCAGACTTTATGAGTTTGTACGGACGGAATATTGTATACACAGCTGATAAAATATTTGATTTATTGGAGTGGAAATATGGATAGAATAGACAGACTATTAGAATACATACACCGGACTAATCCGGAAATTACACGGCAGAAATTGATTGAAGAACTAGGAGAGAGTGACTACAGTGCCAAGAGCATTTATTTTTTGGCGATTCAAAATTCAAAGCCCTAAAAATTTTAGGATTCGAGAAGTACCCCCCTACATTTGACTTTTTCGATTTCAAAAATCCGTTTGCGAAATTTTACGAAAACTTGTCGAAAACTTGCAAAGAACTCGCACCACACTTTAATTGAGTGAAGTTTTCTGAAAATTCAAACATTTTCCGCGAGCTGGTGCGCCCGACTTGTTAGATATTGCACCCGGCACAACTTGCCACGGCTTGACGGCTTGCAATGCTATAATTATATTTTTAGACATTGTAAACGGCTTGTTTTGTGGCTTATTTTAGCACGCTTGATAAAATCCACGTTAGCACGCTCAAAAACCCTTAAAACGTCAAATACACGGCTTTAAATGTATATATCATAAAATCATAGAATATTTTTGTTAATTTGTCAATGTACTACAGCGCCCGGACTTATAGCCGGATAACTTGCGACAGCTCGACAGCATACAGAACGCAAGCACGCTAAAAAGGGATATAATAATATCCCTAATGGTAACGCGTGATATATTTCCCGCCTTGATAGTCACAAAATAATGTGACCGGATGAACGTGTGCATGTTTTTCAACAACTTGCAACCATTCACCGCACCTTTGAACTGTGATTTTTAGTTCGTGTGACTCCATCCACTCTATGCAATCATACTTGATATAACTAAAGTCGCTTATTTTTGGCATTTCATAGCCTAGCGCCTGAACGCGCTTATATATTTCTTTTTTCCCTAAATACTCATAATTAGACATAATACACCCCCTATCTATAACAAGCCTTAATTATTGGGCTTATATAGTTTTTGTGGTTTAGGTAGTTATCAAAAGCCGCCCAGCGGTATTCCTTGCCACTAATAAGCGCGGTAACATCGTCACACGCGCCCGACTCTGCGACAGCTCTAAAAATGTCTGTTATCGCTTTGCGTGTGGCGCGCTCGCTTGCCTGATATTCCGGCGCGCTCTTGTATTTGCCATTGTAGCGTGCTCTAATTTCCATTTCTACAGCGTCAAGCGTGGTTAGTTCGCTATTATCCATTTATCAACCCTCTTTTCTGTTTTAGTACATGGTTTATAAGCTGTTTTTGACCTTTTCGCGGTCTGTCGTACGTTAATCTGTTTTTATAGGTGTAAAATAACGCAAATCACCTATAAAGGGCGCACAATTATTTGTTCAAGCATTGCACCTCTTGAGCCTGATGTAAATATAAAGGCATTTGCAAAACCTCTTGGCGCGATTATTTACCGGACGCGCGGACGGAGTACAATATATACAGCCGTAAAGCTGTATAAAAGCACCTATAAATTAAATACATTAAATTGATAATATAAGACCTGAAAAGCCTTATATATAAAGCTAATAGCCGGAATCGAACCGGCTTAAAAATCCCTTGATATTAGCTGTTTAATAAAAAAATAAAAACAAACCGCCGTACCCAATAACAAGGCATGACACAAAAAGCCCGAAAGCCTTTAAAAGCTCGATAAAACTTCTCATAGTTGCGCCCCCCTTTAATATACTAATTGCTTGCCACAAATCGGACAAAATTTGATAGATTGCATTGCACTATGTCCGTTTATGGTCTGACAAAAACTAACGCTTATATCATGCTTGTATATCTCCGGCATAAATTCGAGTAAGCGAGTACCGCCCGGCGCGTATTCATCACAAACATGATAAAAGCCTTCCTCGCAGTCCTTGCCCTTGTAAAATTTTGCGCCACTGTCTACAATTTCATAATTCTTAAAATTAATTCTTAATTTATCCATTTTTCCCACCTCTTTAATATAAAGCCGGTGAACTTGCACCGGCTTAAATGTTAATTACTCGTTGTCATCGTCTTTCCAACTTGCCGGAACTCCGTTCCAAGGTGTGCCAAAATGTGTCACACCTAAAATATAAAGGTCTAACGGCTCACAATAATAAACGAGTTCGTTAGTATATTCGCTCAATCTTTCGGCGTCGCTGTCATTGATAATAAAATACTGAAATACCTCTAAGTAACAATCATCCTCTTCGTCGTAGTCGGTACCACAATAAATATCAAAATCAAAACCTTTTGAAATTAAAGCTGGCATGATGTCATTGTTTAATACTAAATCGTTACAACAAAAATCAATCATTGCTCTGTAGTCTTTTCTTGTCTCTTTTAATGTCTTTAATACTTCTTTGCTCATGGTTTACACCTTTTCCCACGCATGTTATAATATACGCGCCTTTCATATTATTTTGTTTGGTGCCTGTCGTTTGGTTGTCAGCTCTGCGACAGGCTTTTTATTTTGTTCCTTGTCTTTCGACTTGACTATACATTATCATATTATATTAGTAATGTCAATACATAATTGCAAAAATATTGCAAAAATATTTATACTACTAATTAGAATAATATTTATATTCATAATTTCAAAATTATATATAATAAGTAATAAAACAATAATTGCAATAATACATGTAATTAATATTGACATAGTAATTTAATTGTTATATATTTATGTATAGCAATATTATTTATAGTATTATTGTTAGTGATTATTGATATTATTAATTTATATAATGAGGTGTAAAAAATGGATGAAAAGAAAATGATTGAAAACTATAAAAGTAGAGTAAAGAGACAGAATGAAAAAGCAAAAGAGAACTATGACAGAATAAGCGTTATGCTGCCAAAGGGTACAAAGGACCGAATACAGGCGCAAGGGCTGACAATTAATGGCTTTGTAAACCAATTAGTATTGGATAAGCTGGATGAGCTGGAAAAGAATAACAATGAATGTCCATTCTAAAATTTAAAGTCGGTTTTTATGGCCGGCTTTTTATTTTTTATATAATATAATTAATATATATGTGTGATGTGGTATATATTAATCAATACAGTTATTGTTATATATCCAATAATCAGTATATTGACAAAATAAGTATATTTGATTATTATTATTTTAATTAAATTAATAAGCGAATGCCGGCTAGCTCGTATCGTTTGGAATTATTCCAGGCGGTGCGGGCTTTTTTATTTTATGATTTTGAGGTGCTAAAATGGAAAAAATTAAAGGAAATATAACTAAACATTTAATTGCCGATTTTGGCACTTTTCAGCTTTACCGCGAGGACTTCGAGAGGGCTATAGAACAGGCTTGCCAGGAGTTACAAATTGATGATTTAAAAAGCGAGGGGCAAAGACCTTGGAAAGCTGTTTGTAAAAGAGTCGGAGAGATTATATTCAATGACAATAGTATTTTAAAGGATAAACAATTATATGATAATCCATATATACCTACTAACTACAATAGATATAATTATAATATATTAAACTGTATATGTGATGAGTATATATATTTTAGTGATATATATAATAAACTATGTAGTACTGTGGCATTTAGTAGTTGGTGCAATATAGATTGTGGCGTTATAGATAATTGGAGACTAAACAAAGAATCAAGCCCTATCAGTTACGAGATTTGGAAAAAATTGCAAGGAATCCGTAAAGATTGCATCAAGGATAGAGCATACGACAATAAATCCCCTGTCGGTGCTATGTTCGTTGGCAATAATGAGTTTGGCATGAATCAGCCGGGAATCGGCTACGAAGCTACACAAGCGAGAGCTTTAAGCGCCAACGAATTACCACAGTTAGGCGGTGCAAATAGTCAGAATATTAAAGCATTATCAGGTGATAACATGGTTGATAATGCCAAGTAATTGTATATACAATACATACAATTCTAATCCCTTGATTTATAAGGCTTTGAGGGCTATCGAATTATTGCAACTATGCACAAAACAGTTGTTTAGCGAAGAATTGAAAGGGTATAGATGAATTGTACATGCAATAGATACAATTTAAAATGCTTGTTGTTTGAGAGTTGAACGGCGTGCGTATTGGGTGCCCCGGGGGTCTGTATGAAAAGTGGCAAACCGCCCCACTTAGCCCCCAAAATATCCGCCAAAACAAAAAGGCTCTTACTCATACCTTAATCGCACCAAGCAGTATTTATTATTATAACATAAGTTATATATTAATTAAACAACATACACAATAATAATATATATACATACAACTACGATAAAATATTAGTTATATATAATATATAACAGTAAAGGAGCTAACAGCGATGAAATTAACAGGATTTGAGTCTGACAAAATTAATTCCGATATGGTAAATCACCCTAGCCACTACAATCTGCCTGACCGTAAAGAGTGCATTGATGAAATGATTGACATTTACGGACTTAAAGATGTGGCGAAATGGTGTGAGATTACTGCATACAAGTATAAATATCGTGCCGGGCATAAAGATAGCTTCACGCAAGATATACAAAAAGCTTCATGGTACATGGTTAAAGCTCGTGAGCTTAAATCTAGGCGCAGATGGAAAGTGTTTGGAAAATTCGTGGATAAGGAACTTCCGGTGTTGATTAAAAATGTTTTCCTGTGGCTGATGATGCTTTGCACAATTCGTGCAATACTCTTATCTGACGAGCATGGATTGCTTATCTCGGCAGTGTTTCTAGTCTTGGCTACCATAACCGAGTCGCTGATAGAGGGCTTTAAGGATAATTAGATTTTGAGGTGTAAATCATGTTTGTACTAAAAATTGCAACAACAGTATGGCTAGCATTAATTGCTTTTGGAATGGCAAACGCCACATTAAACGAAAAAGCGGCAGTTAGCACAAGATTTCTTGGTATTGCTATAATGTTCGGCCAGATACTTGCCATAGCTTTTATGTGGCAGTAAATATAGGGCATTCGCCAAGCGGTAAGGCACAGGATTTTGATTCCTGTATTCGTTGGTTCAAATCCAACATGCCCTGTTCGGGGTTTACTTGGTTCCCCGACATTGGACTTAGTAGTTCCTTTCACCCTCATAGTGGAAAGCTGTTAAGAGCCGTCACAAGGCTCGTGAGGGTTTAATCGTGTATAATCCCACAATACACGAGCGTGAAAACCAACCTGTCGTAAAGACATCTGTAATAGGCAGAGTAGACATATATACCCCCTTTAATTGTTAAACTAGGGCAACTCAAATCAGTGAGTCTTAGGTGAGGTGCAATTCCTCACATGTCCTTTGCTGTAGGTTTCGCTAGTTCTTTTCCTACAGCACATACAAATTTATATCTCCGGAGGGTGTTGCCACTCCTTAGACTTCACCCTCATTATCGGCATGTAGCTCAGTGGTAGAGCAGTCGGCTATTAGCTGATTTGTCGTGGGTTTGATTCCCAACCTTGCCGATTGTTGATGTGTGGCGAAATGGGTAAACGCTATTGCCGTAAGATAATTCGTTGAAACCGGCAACTTAGATGACGAGAGTCGCGACAATCATGTGTGGTTCAAATCCACACCACATCAATCATACGTCGGTTTAGTGCGAGCTGTTATATCTTGAATAGCGGTTGCGTAATGCTGACGGTCTGCAATATAGCAGTTTCGGAAAAATAAAAGAAAACACACAAAAACAAGTTGCTAGTAGGTACGCGCGACTGAAAGCAATGGGGTGAGACACTTCAAAATTCTGTAATGTGTTTTGGGAAACCTTTTGATGGAGTGTATCTTGCCTTTTCAAAAATTCGGTAAAATCAGTTGCCTAGTGATTGCAACACGAAAAGCGGAACCGTGACCGCCTGACAGCTGTTTTTATATAAATCACGGAGTTATCGGTACGGAGGTAAATAATATGCTATCAGAAAATGAAATCCAAACAAAAGTTAATTTCTTATCATCAGCAAGGTGCAATCACACATTCCATAAATACATTGACATAACAGGTGACTTGATAGAGGGAACACTTTTATCGAGGATTTTATATTGGTTTGCGCCAAGTAAAGACAATAAGAGCAAAGTTAAGATATACAAGGGCGGCGAATATTGGATTGCAAAGCAAAGAAAAGACTGGTGGGAAGAAATAAGGATTACTGAAAGACAGTATGACAAAGCAATTAAATCGTTGGTGAAAAAGAAATTTGTAATTACAGCAAAATACAAATTCAACTCAATGCCAACTATACATATAAGACCTAATTATGATGTTATCAACGCAGAAGTTAAAAAATGGGAAGAAAATATCAGACAAGAGGTTATAGCAGAAGATAGAGGACAGGAATTACATAAACAGGCAGACGGGAATGACACAAAATGTAATTCCCAAGGGAATAACACAAAGTGTAACTCGGGAATGCCACAAGGTGTAACTCTTTTAACAGGGATTACTAACAATGATTACTTTAACAATAATTACGAAACAGGGATTACTGATAAGGTACATACATCAACTAACATTGATGGAGAGGTACATACATCTGTTTCCGAGAAACAGACGGCAAGAGTCACCCGACAGGATATGCAAGCAAAGAAAGATGATATGCTCTATAGATTCTCTAAAATCTGCGACAACAGTATTGAAAACAAGACAGTCGGAGAAGTAGTCAAAAACGCATTTTGCAGATACATGAACCTGTACGAAACATATTTTTACAAGGTTCACCCAATCTTGACCGATAAGACTCTGACTAATGTATGCCTGTCACTTTCTAATGTGACCGATACGGAGCATAATCACTTTGAGTGGACAGATGTTTACCTAGCAGACGAAACAGGGCTTACTGGGCTTGATAGAATGGTTAATGAGCATTTCAGACGAACACATAGAAGAGAGACTAACTACTCGATAACGCATTTTGCTAAAAGCGACTATCTGCTACAGTTGGCACAAGGCATTATAGAATATTAAACGGAGGTATAGATATGGCAAAGGGAGTTAAGACACGAAATATTGATTCATTCCGAGAGGGATTAATGGAATACGCATATGGCAGATGTTCACAGGCACAAGCAGCAAAGATTGCCGGCATGAGCGTGCCGACATTTAGGAAGTACGCAAATATGCATTTTTTAGGCATTCCATTTCCCGACACACTGTTTAAGGCAAAGGAGAAATAATGATTAAGAAAATTGTTGATTGTTGGATAAGATATAAGACAAAGAATCTTACAAGGATACCGCTTTTTACGATGGTGTTTAATTACCGCAAGTATAAAGCGGACTGCAAGAAAGATAGTTGCATGTTTTATGCACACCCTAATATTGCAAAAGATGAATTTGTAAAAAGCAAATTACAGGAAGTTGTTGACTATATCAGAGATAACTATGATTTGGATATATTTACAAAGATTTGAGGTGCGGTATGAAAGATTGCTCAATTTGCAAATATTGTGATGAAGATTTTGTTTTTGATGAGGAAATAGGAGAAGAATATCCGGTTTATAATTGTCAAAAAGGAAATGATACATCACTTGACTACGAGTGCAAGGATTTTAAGAAATACAGGCCTCGAAAATATAAAGAGAAAAATACCGAATGCGATATATGCGAATACAGAGAAAAATGTGCAAAATATAGTTCCGGGATAGACTGTACAGCCAACATGGATATAAAAACGCATATTATTTATCCACAAGACAAATGTATTAAAAAACAAAAGAACTAGGCACTGAGATATTGAAAACTATTTCAAAGAATATGGGATTGAGGCGTAATATGTGCGAGTTTTGTTGCAAAATAGGAAAATTGGAAAAAATCAAGCAAGGAGCTTTTAGAGGCGGATATTATCCCGAAAAAAATGAAACACAAATTGTTGAATTTAAAAATGCATTTCATTTATTTTTCGGATGTAGTGACCCTTTTATGTCTGGAATTGAAATCGAAGATATAAAATTTTGCCCTATCTGCGGTAGAAAGTTGGTGGAAGAATGATATTGTGCAAAATAGCATTGTTTATTTACTATCTCTTATCGTTATGGTTCATAAAGAAATCCAAAAATATTAGAGAAGTCGCAGAAGTGGGTTTTTTAAGTGTTATATTTCTTTTGACAATGATTGTAGCGAACATTTAAGCGTATAGAATAGGTGGTGGAAGAATGAAACATCAAAAAGAATGGCGCACTTGCGACAGGTGCGGAAAAGAAATAATACGCTACGATGAAAAATGTGCATATATCAAAACAAGAGAGGTAAAACCTCTTTACGAAAAAAGCATATGCACAGCCGAAGATTTAGCAAGGGAAGTGTTTCCAATGGCTATATGGAGAGATAATATCCAATACGATTTATGCCCTAAGTGCAGGAAAGAGTTCAAGAGGTTTATGAGAAATGGAGCATGAAAGAAAATGGTGCACTTGCGATAGGTGCGGTGCAGAAATTAAAAAAGGAATACTGTGTGGAAATTCGGTTACAAAGAACGGCATTTTTAATACCACATACGACTTGTGCTATAAATGCATGGAAGATTTTGAGGAGTTTATGAGAAATGATAGTTAATATGGGAACCCAAACCTATGAAATGAGCCACAAGCAGGCAAAAGCTATACTTGGAACGGCTAAGAAACTTGCAAATTGCAACATATACGGCATTGAAAAAGATAATGTGCTGATTATGCTGAATGAAAAGTATGAGGACGATATGAGCCTTAAAAAAGACGTAGAGGAGTATAAGAAGAAAGGGTTCAAGGTGCATTGGAAATGAAGAAAACACGTTCAAAAATCATAATCAAAACAAGAGCTGGCGGTTACACAAAGATTTATGCCAATGGAAAATGGCAGAAGAAAGTACGTGTCATTGATTATCATGCAGAATGCAGTAACAAAGATGGTATAAAGGTTAATTGCGAATTTGATAGACTGAAAACTGATAAAAATAGTTCGGTTATCTACGATGAAGATAAAAAAGATTTTGCAAAAGAACATATAGTTGCAAGGATTTGAGGGAGTGTTTGAGTAATGAGCATGGCAGAAGTAATTAAATCAATAGAGCGTGAAGCACTTAGAGAAGCACAATCACACGAAATAGGCGGTAGAAATGGCAAGCCAATAGATTGTTCCACTTTAGAAGATGAACCTGTTATTAAGGCAGATAATGAAGCAGACAGGCAAACACTGAAAGATTGCTTTAAGGAGTGAGAATATGGGAAGCCCAAATATAATTAAAACAATGGAAGAAGAAATAACAAGACTTCAAAAAGAATTAGACAAAGCCCACTCGGAAAGAAAAGTATCACAGAACGAGTTTCTTGTTTGTGGTAATACAATGAAAATAGATATTCTTGGAACAGAATACAGAATTGAAATCCACAAAGTATCAGAGGACAGTTACATGGAGAAAAAAGGTCTTGCGGGCTATTGTGAAGAAGAAAACAAGTTGATTGTAGTTGCCGATATGTCCGAAGAAAAATACTTTGTAGGCATGGACGAAAAAGCGCAGGAAATATATCGCAAAAAGACCTTAAGACATGAAATTATGCACGCTTTTCTGAATGAGAGCGGACTGTCTGATAGTTCAAATCGGTTTGATGGTGCATGGGCGAAGAATGAGGAAATGGTTGACTGGCTTGCAATTCAAACCCCGAAAATATATAAGACATTTCAGAAATTAAATATTATTTGATACGAGCAGAAAGGAAGAAATTATGAAGAAGAAAATTATAGCAGTTGTATTAGGATTGACATTGTGTTTTGGAATGACCGGATGTGCGTCATGGGACAGAATGGTAACAGATATGAAAAGTGATGTAAATGGCGGTATGCAAAGAACAATTACTGTATACACGGCAGATGGTAAAGAACTTGCAACATACAAAGGCAAGATTGACATTGATACAAACGATGGCGGATATGTTAAGTTTGACCTTAATGGTAAGAGATATATCTATTATAACTGTTTTGTGGAAAGCATTGCAGATATTGATTAAGTGATATTACCGGCTACAGATTGATTGTAGTCGCTACCCTAAAACAATTATAGGCAGAGGGCTATAAGCACCTTTGCTTTTTAAAAGTGGAGGTGCTTTTTTCATGGCTAGTCAGAGCCTTATTTCCACAGTAAACGGATATGAAAACTACATAAAGGATAAAGGGAAAGACGAGCAAGTAATTAATGCCTATGTAGACGCTTGCAGTGTAGCCATAAATGGAGAGAAAGATATTGAGTATGGACTACAGCTCACTAAGAGAGCGAAAGAGCTTATAGAGGGCTTCTGCGTGGTTAAAACAGGTGGTACGATTTGGGATTTGGAAAAATACGCATTCGACCACAAAACCACTTATGAGCTGATAAACAAAAAATATGAGGTTTTGTTACTTGAAGCTCAAAACAAAATAGTCGACAGCTATTTTCAGTACATAGAGAAAAAGCGTGAGCCTAAAGACCGATTTTATATGCCACGTAGGAAACAACTAATCAAAATCGGACTTGTGGACGCATTACAAGGCATGATTGATGATAAATACGACATATTGTGCGTGAGCCTAGTGCCTGGAGCCGGAAAGCTGCTTGCTGATGATACACCTGTTTTAACTACACAAGGTTGGAAAAACCACGGAGATTTAAAAATCGGAGACTATGTATACGGCATAGACGGAAATCCAAAAAAAATATTACATGTTTTTCCAAAAGATACGGCAAACTGCTTGTTGACATTTTCCAATGGTGAAAAAATACAATGCCACGAAAACCATGAGTGGGTGGTATGGGATAGACACAGAAATAAACTCCGCACTATTGAAACTAAAGAATTATTTGAAAAAGACATAGATAGTGGAGAGAAAAACAAAAGAGGACACAGATATTACTATTTTTTGCCACACAGAGAACCTTTTAAGGGCAAAAAACGAGAATATGCTGTTGAACCATATGTTTTAGGAGTTTGGCTAGGAGACGGCACAGAAAAAAAGCCTACATTGACCATATGCAACACTGATTTAGAGATAGTGAATGAGGTAAAAAAGCATTATAAGCTGTCAACAGTTTATGAACAAGTAGGCTGTAAAGCGTATCATTTTTTGGGACTTAGAGAAAACCTTGAAAAATTAGGCATGTGCCATTCAAGAAAAGCATTAGGCAAACGAATACCACAAGAATATCTGAACGGCAGTTTAGAGCAAAGACTTGATTTGTTAGCCGGACTTATTGATACTGACGGAACTTGCAACAAAAAAGAAAAGAAATATTCTATTTCGACAACAAATGAAGAGCTAAAAGATGGAATTATTAGCCTAATATCTACGTTTGGTTGGAGATGCAATATTTCTAAAGCAGAGCCGAAAATCTCAAACAGTGGCATACGTGGCAAGAAAATTGTTTATAGAATTGGATTTTCACCTACATTTGAAATCCCATGCAGAGTTGAAAGAAAGCAATTAAAAGAATTTTCAAAGCAGCGTATGGTGTCTATTACAGAAGTCGCTCACATTGAAACTAAAAAGGGAAATTGCATACAAGTCGAGGACGGAATTTATTGTGTCGGAAAAACAATGATACCAACACATAACAGTACGATTGAGAAATTCTTCCACTCGGCAGTTGCCGGTTGGTTTCCAAAAGATTATAGTTTGTTTTATTCGCATAGTGGTGATATTACACGAATGTATTATGATGGCGTTTACGACATTGTTACCAATGATGATGATTATGCGTGGCACGATATTTTCCCCAATTTATCAGTCACAAGCACCAATGCCAAAATGGAACAATTCAATATTGGCAAGTACAAGCCATTTCCGTCAGTACAGTGTACTTCTGTAGGAAGTAAGAATGCTGGTAAAGTCCGTGCAAGTAAATTTTTGCTAGTTGATGATATGATAGGCGGAATTGAGGAAGCCTTAAATCCTACAACACTTGATAAGTTGTGGGATAAATACGCAGTAGACGCAAGACAACGTAAGACACAAGACACGGACGGAAAGCCGTGTAAAGAGATACATATTGCCACTCGTTGGAGCGTACATGATGTTATCGGACGCATTCAAAATATGTATGTCGGAAATCCAAGAGTCAAAACAATATCAGTACCCGATGTGGACCCGACAACAGGCGAAAGTAATTTTGATTATGAGTATGGTGGTTTTACGAAAGAGTTTTTTGCCGACCAACAATTACTCATGGACGAAATCTCTTACCGATGCCTGTATAAACAGGAACCTATCGAGCGTGAGGGCTTATTGTTTCCCGACGATAAAATCCGCAGATACTTCAATCTGCCACATGGTGAGCCGGAAATTATCACAGCTCAATGCGATACAAAAGGAAAAGGCACAGACTATTTTGTTATGCCAATACTTCAAAAATATGGCGAGGACTATTACTGTGTTGATTGCGTGTGCGATAATACGGCAGACTATGAAATGCAGTATGAAAATGCGTCAAACACATTAGTCAATAATCAAGTACAGGAATGCGAGTTTGAGCGTAATGCCGGCGGTGACAGAGTGGCTATGGAAGTCAATAAGCGAGTTGAAAATAAAGGGTGGATATGCAACATCACTGATGTACCGACAGAGACAAATAAGGAAGCACGTATTTTTCAGTGTTCTAACTGGATTTTACAACATATTATTTTCAAAGACCAATCACTTTATAAGCCTAATGAGCCTTATGGAGTAATGGTGTCACTGCTGAAACGATATTCAGTAACAGGCAAAAAACAGCTTGATGATGTTCCTGATGTTTTTTCAAACTTTGCCTTAAGAATGACACAAGGCAGTAGAATAGCAAAGGTTGAAGCAGTACACAATCCGTTCAGAGGAGGGCTTTATTAATGAATACAAAAACTTACTTAAATCAGATTAGCAGATTAGATAAAATGATACAGAACAAGCTGTCTGAAATATACCGGCTTAAGACAATAGCATGTAGCGTTACTGTTTCAACAGACAAAGAGGCAGTTGATGTTTCATCTGACAAAGATAAATTAGGCAGTACAGTAACTAAAATTGTGGACTTGGAAAAAGATACAGACAGACTTGTTGATGAATTTATGAGAAAAAGAAATCATATTATCAGCCAAATTGATAGTATGGAGAATACTGACTATTATCATGTACTCTCAATGAGATATGTTAATCAAAACACTTTTGAAGAAATCGCACAGGCTACAAATTGGAGCATAAGAAAAATATTTACAATCCACGGCAGAGCCTTGCAAGAGTTTGAAAGGCTTTACGGAAAAGAATATCTTGAAAATGTGCAGTAGTGTGCATAGTTTTGCATATCATTGCATATATACACTTAAAAAATTGACAGTTATAATATAACTATGAAAAAATCGTAATTCGTTCATTGCGTAAAATCTCTTTTAGAAATGGCACTCACAGATTGTGGGTGCCGTTTTTAGTGAATCGAGGGTGACATGAATAATCAGAATATTAATATTGTACCAACAGGAAAACGAAGTGTAATGTGCCCTCGTTGCGGAAAGCTATTAACGTGGGTAAATAAAAGCGACAAGAAACACCACAAAGTAATGTGTACGCACTGCCGTAAATGGATATGGTTTTGGGCTGGCACACAAGAATTTCAGATAAAAGAGGTTCCACAGAGAACTTCTGCAAGTGGTATGAGGTTTTATTGATGTATAGATATGCTCATAAAAACGTAAGACCTTTTTCGGCTGTCTGTCAGAATAATTACGGCAGACAAGTTATTTTCACACGTAAAAGGCAAATCACAAAAAACAACATAATCGAAGAACTGAATAAAGCACTTGTGATTCACGAGCAAAATGCTATTGAGATTGAGTATCTTGACAGATACTATCGTGGCGACCAACCAATTTTGTATCGGCAGAAAGTGAACCGACCGGAAATCAATAACAAGATTGCCGTAAATCTTGCGTATGAGCTTGTTGAACGCAAGACCGCAGAAATGTGTGCCGAGCCAATCCAATATGTGCTACGTGGTACTGATAACCATAAGTCAGAGGAAATCACACAGCTTAATATCACAATGGACTCCGAAAGTAAACAAGAGTGCGACATAGACATACATCGTTGGAGAAGCATATGCGGTACCGGCTACAGATTCATCGGTAATGATGACGGACAAGGACAGTTGCTTGATGAGAGCGATTTTTACTTATCGTCTGAAAATCCAATGTATACGTTTGTAGCATACTACTCAAACGGACGTCCGGCATTCTCTTGCCAAATCGGAGAGGATGAGAACGGAGCAGATATTTATTATGTTTTCACCGACAATGAGTGGTTCGATATTCGCAACGACAAGATTTACGATAGCGGAATAAACGGCAATAGAGCAATTCCGGTGATTGAATATCCAAACAATGCAAGGCGATTATCTGATATCGAAATGACTATTGCAATTACAGACGCTATCAACGTGCTTACATCAGACAGAATTAATGGTGTCGAGCAGTTTGTGTCTGCATGGGTAAAATTCGTTAATTGTGAGATTGACATAGATACATTCAGAAAAATGCGACAAGAGGGAGCATTGGTAGTTAAATCTAACAATGGTTCAGACAACAAGGCTGATGTTGATGTAATGACGAGCGAACTTAATCAGACAGAGGGGCAAGTGGTATTCACAGACCTTTTCGAAAGATTTTTAAGCATTCAAGGCCTTGCAAATCGCCAAGGCAACACAGGCGGTGACACCGGTTCTGCCGTAGAGCTACGAAACGGACATTATGATGCCGGACTTAGGACGGCTATCAATGAGCCTATCCTTAAGAAATCAGAGAGAATGACACTTAGGCTTATTCTTAACAGGCTGAGAATTAATAAGGGCTTTACGCTTATGCCTAGTGATGTTGAGATACACATTAATCATAACAAGCTAGATAACATGCTTGTTAAGGCAGAGGTGCTTGAAATATTACTTAGGTGCGGTATCAATTACAAGAGAGCTGTTAAGACGATTGACATGTTTAGTGACCCTGAACAAGTTACTCTCGAAAGTGCTAAGCGGATGGAAATGCTATTCCCGGAAGAACAGCCGACAACAGCTACATCTAACAATAAGAACAATGGAAAGACAGCCGATGAATAATTGGCTGTCAATTTATTTTGGAGCTTGATATGGCAGACGAAATCCACGCACTTAACAAAAATGAAATACAAGACATAGATTATGAAACATATTTTGGTGAGATGGATTTATCTGACGAGGAAAAGGAAGATAGAAAAAAGCTTGCTGAAAAGTTTGAAAAAATCTTTGTTATGCTATTTGCCTTGTTATCCGGAAAAGAAGAAACAGAGATAACAACTATCACCAAAGAATTTATTATCAGATATGAGAGCATTGCCACGCAGTATTGTAAGGCAAAGAAAACACCCTCATATATTACGGATTATGCCCGGTACATTGTGAATGAGGTAGTTGACGCTACCACACAAAATACCGAAGTAGAGTATTTTACTTCACAGAAAAGAGCAAAAAATGTAGCTGCGAATGAAGCTAATACAGTTGGCAATTACAGACTACAAACTGATATGGTGAAACAAGGTTACAAAACAAAAGAGTGGCGCTCAAAAGAAGATTCACATGTCAGACCTACACATGCAGAAGTTGACAGAAAGAGAATTGATATTTTTGAGCCGTTTGAAGTTGGAAATTCGTTGATGATGTTTCCAAAAGACCATTCGCTAGGCGCAGAGGTAAAAGAAATAGCAGGGTGTAGATGCAGTCTTAAATATTACAAATAATGAGCAACTTGTAAGGAAACTTATAGGTTGCTTTTTATTATACAAAAAAATTTGCAGTTGTGCGTTAAACAACAGAAAAACTCGGCTGGTGCGACCAGCGATAACAAAAGCGTGAGTTACGGAGGTAATTGAAATGACAAGAAATGATGTTTTGAAGCTTTTCCCGGACGCAACGGATGAGCAGATAACAAATCTGCTTAACAAGAGCAGTGAGGAAATGGCAAGAGAGAAAGAGAAAGCCAATCAGTATAAGGCTAAAGCCGACAAAGCTGACGAGCTACAGACACAGCTTGATGAGCTACAGAATGGCAACATGACGGAGCTTGAAAAGGCGAATAAAGCCTTAGAGACAGCCAATCAGCAGATAGCCAAGCTACAGAAAGATAATGCTGTCAGAGACTTGCGTGAGAGTGCAATGTCTGATTTTGGCATTACTGCAGAACAAGCAAAGACAGTAGTAAAAGAGGACGGCTCTTTTGATACGGCGGTTCTTGGAAAAATTATGTCCGACAAAGAAGCCAATGCGATAGCGGAGTATGAGAAAAACGCACTCAAAGGTACTCCTAATCCAAACAATGGCGGTAACGATAACGATGGTGATACAGGCAATAAGACAAATGCTGAAAAGATAGCAGAAAGCCTTATATCTGACGCACCTAAAAGCAACGACATTTTATCACATTACATTCAGTAATAACAGGAGGTAAAAAATGGCAAAGGAAATGAATATGCAGTATGAAAAGACTTCATACGCGAGAGATGTTCAGATTTTAAAGAGAGAGCCTAATGAGGCAATCCCACTGACACTTGATTTTGATGGTGTAACAACTACAAATGCACAGGGCAAGAAGATTGTCAAGGCGGGTACACCAATCGGAACAACCGGCAAGGCTGACAATACAGCCACAGTAGTAGGTATTTTAAGGTTTGATGTAACAGAGGACAGACCACAGGGAGTACTGCTTAAGAAAGCATATCTTAACACAAAGGTAGCAGAAACGCACTCAGGCGTTACATATGATGAAGCGGTTAAGACAGCTCTTCCAATGATTGTATTTGAATAATAACAGGAGGTAAACAGATGTTAATTAATGAAGTATTAGACAGTAAGTCTATCGCATTATCAGCAACAGAAAACGCTAGTAATCAGATACCTTATCTCGGTTTGCAGTGGTTTCCAGAAAGAAAGAAACAGGGGCTTGATTTAAGCTGGATTAAGACACATAAAGGGCTTCCAGTATCACTTGCACCATCCAACTTTGACACAATCCCGACAATTAGAGCTAGAGAGGGATTAAGCAAGGAAAAAACACAGATGGCATTTTTCCGTGAGGGAATGACAGTCGGTGAAGAGGAAATGCTTGAAATCGAGCGTATTCAATCAGAAGATGACCCTTACCTTGCAAGTGCTTTATCAAGCGTATATGACGATACTAACAACCTTGTAAGCGGTGCCGAAGTTGTACCCGAGCGTATGAGAATGTCACTTCTTGCCACAAGCGCGGGCCACCCAGTAATTGCCATTGTAAGTGATGGTGTTCAGTACGCTTATGATTACGATAAGGATGGCTCATACGCAAAAGACCATTACGCAAAGTTATCCGGCACAAGCATGTGGAGCGATACAGCTAATTCAAAGCCACTTACAGACCTTAACAATGCAAGAAAGAAGTTACAGAAGCAAGGCAAGATTGCTAGATATGTGCTTATGAACAGCAATACATTTCAGTATTTGCTTGATAATGCACAGATAAGAAACTCAATTCTTGCACAGAATCTTACAGCAACTATTGACGTTGACGATGATACTGTTATTTCAATAGTGCAGAAGAGAACAAAGCTCACTATCGTACTTTACGATAAGATGTACATTGATGATGATGGCAAGGAGCAGTACTTTTACCCGGATAACAAGGTTACACTTCTTCCGGAGGGCAGTCTTGGCAGTACTTGGTTTGGCACTACACCGGAAGAAAGAACTGCAAGACAGGTAGCTGATGTAGATGTAACAGTATATGGTGTGGGTATCACAGTTGCTACAAAGACAGAGTACGGACCACCTATGAAGATGTCAACATTTGCTTCCGAGGTTGTTCTTCCATCATATGAGAATATGGATAGCACATTCGTATATGAGGTTCATAGCGAAGAGTAGGGGGTGCAACTATGAAATATCCATATATAGTGATTCATAATGGCAAATGGTATAACGCTGGCGAAGAGGTTCCGGAAAATAATAATTCCGGAGCTTCTTTTGATTATAGCAAGACAACCATTAATCGCATGTCTACATCTGATTTACAGGCTTTTGCCACAGAACAAGGTATAGACAATGCAGAAGAACTTACAGGAGCAGAGCTAAAGAAACTGTTAATTGAAAAGTTTGGATTATAAGGAGCTTGGCATGGAATACACCACATTAGAGCAAGTCAAAATCAGACTTAAACAATTTCATATTGATACAGTCACAAACGATGATGATACAACATCTGATGTGGTTGTATTCGATAAAAAGGAAGATAACCCACTCATTGAACAGCTCATCAAGCAAGCCACGGAAGACGTAAAAGCAAAAAGGTGTTATCCGGACACTTTCACTGATGATGATATAACTGCCGACTTAAAGCAGTTTGAAAATGTTGTTATCAATCTTGCTGTCTACGACCATTCACAAGCCGGGGAGAACTACATGAGCGCATTGAGTGAGGGCGGAGTGAGCCGTACATGGAAAGACAGAGATAAACTGTTTGTCGGAGTTTTCCCTTTTGTCAAAGTGCTATAGCAAAAGAAGATTGAGCGTTATCATTTTACTGATGTCGGTAAAGTGGTAGCAGGCGGTACACATTAAGTGGTGGTGGGCGGTGTGCCAATTACCAAAGATGAAAGGCTGTAAGATGAAAACTTTAATCTATCAGACATACATTATTGCCTTGCCAATTGTTCTGACGGCACTTTTGGGCTATATTGTTTGGCTTTTACAAGAACAGAAAAAGCAAAAAGCAATAGACACAAAAGAAAGAAATGAGCGCATTGAAGAGGAAAAGAAGCTACGACAAGCAAACGGAAAAGGTACAATGTTACTTTTACGAGTACAGCTTATCGAATACCACGATAAGTACATGAAGCTTGGCGAAATACCCTCATATGCGTATCAGAATTTTTGCGAGATGTATGACGCATACCACGCACTCGGTGGTAATGGCATGGTAACGAAAATGAAAAATGAGATTGAGGAAATCCATTTAGGTAAAGGAGGAAAAAACTGATGGACTTTACGCAAGTACCTACAGTAGTTGCTATTATGGTAATTACTTATTTAATCGGATATGCTTCAAAGCAGATACCACAGGTGAAAGATAATATTATTCCTATTATCGTAGGTGTAGCCGGTGGAGTACTCGGTATTGTTGGAATGTTTGTAATTCCCGGTTATCCGGCAAACAACATTCTTGATGCAATAGCAATTGGCATTGTGTCGGGCATGGCAAGTACCGGTGTTAATCAGATTTACAAGCAGATAAAGAAAAATGCTTGACATTAATAAACAAGCCATGAAATACGCGGTTCAAGGTCAAACAGTCACAGTCTACGAAAAAGACGAGGACGGAAATCTAAAGTTTTACGAAACAGAGGACGGAGAGAAAATATATTACACCCATGAAGAAACAGGCTTTTCGGAACCGATTGATTTTCGAGCGAATATATCTTTTGACGGAGGAGAAGCGCAGAACAAGGAATATGGCTTTAATACGGCTGATTTTGATGCTGTTTTGCTGACAGACAGAGGAGAATACCCTTTTAAAAAAGGTGACGTTATTTGGCTCGATAGCGAGCCTGCAAAAGGCGAAAACGGATTAGTTGATTCAACTTCCGCAGACTTTACAATAGTGGGAGTAAAACCCTCTCTCTACTCAGTTAAATACATGCTCAAAGCAGTTGTGAAAGAAGTGTAATTATGAAGATTGACGTTTCTCTGACAGAAAAATCTATACAAGATGCGATAGACAAGCTTGAAAGATACAAAGACCGCTTACAAGACAAGTGCATAGCGTTTGTCGGAGAGCTTGCTAGTAATGGTATAGCTGTAGCGCAAGCAAATACAGGCAATTTCGGACACTATATTACATTTAGTTACGAAATTAAAGACACAACAGACGGCTGTACAGCTATTATTCTTGCGACAGAAACAGGGCAGATACAAAGTACATGGCAGACGGCAGATGGACTTAAAACAGTTGATGTATCGCCTTTGCTTATGGCTGAATACGGCTCAGGCTGGAAAGCTAAACCACATTTCAATGACGCAAGGGGCGGTCAGGGCACTTTCCCGGGACAGACACACGCATTCGATAGTGAGGGTTGGTATTGGAGAGACGAAAGCGGAGAATTACACCATTCATACGGCATTACACCTACAATGCCGATGTATCACGCATTTGTAGAAATGGAAAATGAAATCATGAAAACGGCACGGAAAAATTTTAGTTGAGGTGATAAAGTGGCGAGTCAAAATCAATGGGTCTACGACCTTGAAAACCTCACATACGCAATTGTAAAAACCCGATGTGAGAAAAAATTGAAAACTAAATATCCCAAGCTAAAATTCACGCAAGAGGAACAGTCGGACAGTGCAACGGCTAGTTTCCCGACAGTGCTAGTTCAAGCACTCGAACCTATTGAACAGAATGAGGATTTAGAGGGCAGAAGAACAAATACAGTGTTATTTACGGCACAAGTAACTGTTACAACGAATAAAAGCCGTTCAGAAGCTTTGAATGTGGCACAGACAGTGGCTGATGAATACAAAGCTATGTCATTCGCATTGAAACCGGCTCCATTCGCTAGAAAAAACGGCAAATTATGGACAGCAACATTACGTGCTAGGCGGTCATTCGACTGGAACGATAGATTATAAGAGCCTTTTGGCTCTTATTTTTTTATGAAAAATTAGGAGGTAATACAAATGGCAACAGGTTTAAAAAGTAGAATTGCTTACAAGACACCAACCGCATCCGCCACAAGTGGCGATTACTGGGCTGGAACTTACAAGCTCTTACTTAGAGCAAAATCAATTCCCTCACCATTCGGCTCACAGAACATGGTAGATACTTCAACTCTTGAGGATTTAGTAGAGACACAGGAAATGGGCAGACGTTCAGCCGGTTCTATGGAAGTTGAGGGAGCTTTTGAGAAGAAGTACAAAGACGAGATGGTAACCAATGAGGGTAAGAAACTTGACTTTATCATTCTCTATGGTACAGACGGAAAAGGTTCAGAAGGTATCTGTGCTTTTATCGGTCAGGAGTCATTCGCTCCAGGTGAGGCTTCTGATGACCACTTAACAGGAACTGCGACTGTATCAGTTCAGACAGTGCCTAAGTGGATTGAGGATAACTACGATGTTGCGGTAACAGAAGATGACCAAGGTTATCCAACAGCAATCACACTCACAAAAAAATCATGAGCCAATCGAAAAAAGCCGTAGCGGTTGGCTATGATGATAGCACGGCTGACAGCGAACTTGAAGATACAATATAGTAAGGTAATCGAGGCAGTGTTAAAACTGCCTCTTTCCCTATATAAATTAGGGAGAAAGGGAAAGATAAAATGAAAATTAAATTAAACGGAAAAGAGTATACAGTTAAATTCGGATATGCACCGGTATATAAGAATAAAATTATCCCAAGGCTCGTAGGAATGGAGCAAAAGGGCGAGGGACTTGAAGTCATTGACAACATGCTTGGATTTTTACCGGAGTTTTTGCTCGTGGGCTTGCAAAAGTTTCACGCTGACGAATTTGGCTTTGATTTTGACGATAAAGAAGCAAAAGAGAAGCAATTAGCGAAGATGTATGATTTGCTTGACGATTATCTCGACCCAGAGAATGAAGAGGGTGGAGATATAATGTCGCTCTACAACGATTTGTCGGCTGAAATGGAGAAAAACAGTTTTTTATCAAAGATGCTGGCGAAAGAGGTACAGACAGCCAAGAAGAAACCAATCAAGAAGTAAAAGAGCTTACATGGGAAGTATATTGTAACGAAATCCGCCCATATTGGCTCTTGGTAACTAAAGGTTATGGATTTAGCGTTGAGGACATAGATATGTCTTGTCCGGCTGATTTAGAGCCTTATTCAAAGGCTTATATGCTTGAGCAAAAAGAAGCCGACTCCAACATGTGGGCTTGGTGGGGCACATACGGACTAAGCGCAACTCTTACAGCAATTGACAGAGCTTTGAATGGCAACAAAGCAAGAGCAAAATACATTGAGAAATCATTAAATGAGCAATACTCAGAAGATAACGAGCCTAAATACAAGGAGTCTAATGAGGAAATTGCCGTTTATGAGATGAAGCAACGAATTAACGCATTAAGACAGTCGGGATTACCTGAAAGTCCTGACTAATGAGGTGAAAATATGGCATATAAAGGAATTGACGTATCGTCATATCAAGGAAATATTGATTGGAGTAAGGTTAAGTGGGCTGGAGTGCAATTTGCAATCCTTAAAATAATTCGCAAAGACCTTAATCCGGATAAGACCTTTGAGCAAAATTGGAAAGGCTGTACTGATGCAGGAATGCCAATACAAGGTGTTTACAACTACTCATACGCTACAACAGTAGATAAGGCAAAGACAGACGCACAGAGAGTGATTGAGGTACTTAACGGAAGAAAAACTTTCGTTTGGTTAGATGTTGAAGATAAATGTCAGCAAGGACTCGGACAGACACTTATTGATATTATCAACACATATCAGAGCGTTATCAAAAGTACCGGGCTTAACTTCGGTGTATACACAGGACTTAGCTTTTACAATCAGTACATTGCACCATACGCAAATCAGATTAACTGTCCGTTTTGGATTGCGCGTTATCCGTCAACTAAGGGAATGTCTATTGGTGATGAGCCTAACAGCGCAAAGAAGCCTGTTATACAGCATCCACTGTATGGCTGGCAGTATTCAAGCGCATTTACTTGTAGCGGTCTGAATAACAGTACTGACGCTAACTTACTCTATATTGAGCTTGATAAGGACGACGGAATAAAGAATAATCCGACACCAATAGCAACTCCGGCAAAGGATAACGCTTGGAAAGGCAATGAGGAATATTACCTCAATAATGAAGATGTAAGAAAATGGCAACATGCCATGAATATCGGATTTGACACAGACGAGCTTAAGGAAGATGGCAAGTTTGGAGCTAATTCACAGAGATTTGCTAAAAATCACAATCTGTGGAGTGGACAGAAGCATAACTGCCCGACAGCTATTAAGTGGTTGAGAAAGACTCTGCACGACAAGTATCATTTTTACAAACTTGATACTGATTACAAGGAGTGGAGTGATTATCTCACTAAATGTGTCATGGTATTTCAAAAGAATAGAGGTCTTAAGCAAGATGGCTATGTTGGATTGATTACAACATACTATCTGCTCAAAGACTAAATACATGAGAGCTACTTTAGGGTGGCTCTCTTTTTTATTACATACAGGGAGGTGAGAAAATGGCAGAGAGCATTGAGCTTCAAATCAAGTCAAACGCACAACAAGTGGATAGAGCCATAGGCAATTTACAAGCTAAGTTGCAAGGGCTTGGAGACACTCTCAATTCCCTCAATGGTGCAAGCATAAGCAATTTTGCGAGCGGAATGTCACAACTTGCAACATCACTTAGAAGCGTGAGCAGTATTGACACACGTACCTTTAGCAAGATTGCAACTAACATGGAGAAACTCGGCAACCTTGATACTGCAAGACTTGTCAGCTCAGCGAGTGCTTTGAAGAGCATGGCAACAGAATTGTCAGGCTTTGCGAATATCTCAAAGCAATCAGCAGAGATTACACAGCTAACAGCTTCAATCTCAAAGCTTGGCTCAAAATCAGCCGGATATGCTGCAGACAATATCAGAAACCTTGGCAGCGCCTTGAAAGAGGTAATGACAACATTATCTAACTCACCGAGAGTCAGCAACAACATTATTCAAATGACTAATGCACTTGCTAATCTGTCGCAACAAGGCTCAAAAGTCGGTTCGGCTAGTAGGTCACTTGTAACAGGCTTTTCAAACACAACAAAGTCAATTAAGAGTACAAGAAGCGGATTTAGAGGCTTAGCTTCAACTATCGGTAAGTTTTACGCAACTTATTGGTTGGTTATGCGAGCTGTAGGAAAAATAGGCGGTGCAGTTGATTTAGCGAGCCAATTAACAGAGGTTCAAAACGTAGTAGATACCACGTTTGGTGACATGGCAAGCAAGGTTGATGACTTCACAAAGACATCAATTCAAGATTTTGGAATGTCGGAGCTGACAGTTAAGCAGATATCAAGCCGTTTCCAAGCGCTAGGTACTTCTATAGGCATTTCATCAGAACAAGTGGCAAATGGTACGGCAGTGGCAAATAAAGCTCTTATGAGCCAAAATAACACGCTATACAAGACTACAGATAGTATGGCTGATATGTCACTTAATCTTACAAGATTAGCCGGTGATATGGCTTCATTCTACGATGTAGACCAAGCCGATGTTGCAAAGAGCTTACAATCCATTTTTTCGGGAACAATAGCACCTTTGAGGAGATACGGACTTGATTTAACGCAAGCCACACTTTCAGAGTGGGCTATGAAAAACGGACTTGACGCAAATATCAAGTCAATGACACAAGCCGAAAAGGTACTCTTAAGGTACAACTATGTCATGGCAAATACACAAGCTGCGCAAGGTGATTTCGCTAAGACCGCGAACACCTGGGCTAACAGTGTAAGAGTCCTTAAGCAAGAGTTTCAAGCATGGGGCAGTATCATAGGTAGCGTAGTAATCAATGCTCTAAAACCATTTGTTCAAGCCTTAAGCAAAGTAATGCTCAAGGTTATCAGCTTTACAAGAACTGTAGCTGACGCACTCGGAGCAATCTTCGGATGGACTATCGAGATAAGCGGTGGCGGTGCTACTGTTGACGGCATGGAGGACATAGCTGACGGAGTTGGCGATATTGGCGATAATGCTGATAGTTCCAACAAGAAAGCACAAAAACTGAAAAAGACACTGCTTAGCATAGATGAGATACACGCACTTGACGATAACAGCGACAGTGGCAGTGGTGGAGGTTCAGGCAGTGGCGGTTCAGGCGGCGGTGGAGCTGGCAGTGGTGTTAATAGCTCACTGAAAAAAACCGATGGATTGATTGAAAAATATAAATCATCAATCAAAGACCTTTACTCGCTTGGAAAGTACATCGGTGACGCTCTTGCGAGTGCTATGGAGAGCATTGATTGGCAGAAAATTTATCGGAAAGCTGACAACTTCGGAAAAGGACTTGCAGACTTCCTTAATGGTTTAATCAGCCCAAGACTCTTTTATGACCTAGGCGCAACAATAGCCGGTTCACTGAATACAGCTTTGCATTTTCTCGATTCATTCGGTACAACATTCGACTGGACTAATTTTGGCTTGTCGATTGCTAACGGCATTAATGGATTTTTTGAGAATTTTGATTTTGCGTTATTGGGGCAGACTATATCGGCATGGGCTAAAGGAATACTCACAACTCTAACAACAGCAGTAGAACGTACAAATTGGGCTGAAATCGGTACTCAAATTGGTACGTTTTTTGCCAATATTGACTGGATAGGAGTTTTTCAAGATGTTCACGAGCTTGTCAATGGATTAGCAGAGGGCATTATAACAGGACTCGCAAACTGGTTCAAAGAGGACCCTTTAAGTGCAACAATCGTAGCCGGTTTTGCTCTTGCAAAATTAACAGGAATAGACGGAAAAGTTGGCGCGTTATTATCATCGAAATTATCAAGCGTTTCTGCAAAAGTCGGATTAGTCCTTGCGGCAGATGGTGTTTCACTGTTTTTTGACTCAAAAGGAACTGATGTTAATTCCATTGTTTCACCTTTAATGGCAGGACTTGGAGCTAAGCTACTCGGTGCTTCATGGCAAATATCCATTTCTGTAGCCATAGTGCTTGCCGCCGCAAACATAGGCTTGGCAGTGGGAAATTGGATAGCCGGAACAGATGTTACCTGGGGTGACATTTTCAAAAACCTAAGCGACACAAGTTGGTGGACCGATTTATTAACATATATTTCGGGAGATTTGGCAAAGTTTGGTGGAAACCTTGTAACAGATGTAAATAACTGGCTAGTAGACTTCATAAACGGAATTATTACAAAGTTAAATAAACTGCCTTTTGTAGAATTGCCACTTATAAGTGAAAGCGCAAAGGTAACGAAAGATGATGTCAAAAAATACGGAGAAGAAGTAGACCAAGCCGTACAAGATATGCAGAATGGTGTCGGAAAAAGCGTAGGAAAAACGAGTGAACATATTTCGGGAGCCGGACGCAAACTTGACGAATACAAAAAAAAGACAAAAGACGATACAAGCGACATTAGTTCGTCTCACAAAACCGCAAGTGATAGTGTTAAAAGCTCTCTAAGCGGTACAAATTCGGCAATAGACGGCACCAAAAATAAAATGGAAGAACTTGAAAGTAAGTCAAGCACAAGCACGACCAATTCAAAAGGTGTGTTTAACGGACTTGCAAACGCACTAGGACAAGCATTTAGCAATATAAATTCCGGCATAGACGGAACTAAAGGCAAAATGGGAGAGATGGAGAATAAGTCAAGTACAAGCTCGACAAATTCTCAAAGTGCTTTCTCAAGGCTTAAAAACGGACTTTTGGGATTCCTTGCCTCAATAAACAACTCTATTAATGGCAACAAGGCAAAAATGGGGGAAATGCAAGACAAGGCAAACTCGAGCACAAATGGCGCTAAAAGCTCATTTTCAGATTTTGCAGCTAAAGCCAGCAGGTCACTCGCAAACACAAACAATTCCATGAGTGGAACAGAAAGGAAGATGAATAATCTGCCTAGTGTTTGGCGAGGAATTAGTTTACCGAGCATAACAGCAAAAATTAAAATCCCTCACTTGTCAGTAAGTTGGGAAGATTTTGGAAAATTCAGTTTGCCGAAAATATCTATTAGGTATTATCGCCAAGGCGGTTTCCCAAAGGGCGAGGACGGAATGTTTTTAGCAAACCATAATGAGATGATAGGTAAATTCTCAAACGGCAAAAACGTAGTTGCAAACAACCAACAAATCACAGAGGGAATTAAACAGGCTGTCATGGAGGGCATGGCACAAGTAATGATGAACTCTAATGCCGGTGGAAACTCTGCACCACCTATCATTGAAAATGTGTTTAAGTGTGACAGCGAAACACTTTATCGCATGACACAGGTAGGCAAGGCAAAACACGGACAACGATATATTGTAGCAAATGAATTTGGATAAGACACTCACCCTTGCGTGGGTGTCTTTTTATGAGGTGACATATGGCGATGATATTAGTAGACGGAGTGGAATTACCTACTCCGTCAAGCTTTGAATGGGGCTTGATTGATGTGTCTGCAAGCGATAGTGGACGTACACAGGACGGCAAAATGCACAAGAATAGAATAGCGCAGAAACGGCAACTTAAATTGTCGTGGAATGGTACAGACAAGGCTAGGACAGCAAAGATACTTCAAATGGTAAATCCGGAATATATCAGAGTAACATATCCTGACGCTATGAGCGGAACTGATGAAACACGTACATTCTATGTGGGTGACAGAACCGCACCTATCAAGATATGGACTGTTGGCAATAAGAGGTATGAGGTATTAAGCTTTCCTCTCATAGAAGAATAAGGCGGTGATTAAATGCTAAACGTATCAGCTAAATGGCAAAGGGCAGTAATGCTTGACAATGATATAAGCGTAAATTGCTTTGCCGACATAGTTACAACTAATGGTGAAAAAATTCCTGTTAGTGATAGCGAGCTGTGGGCAAATGGCTTCGAGGTTAATGATTCAACATCAAGCAATGGTACTTTCACAATCGGGGCTTTGATTGCCGGAAAACTGAAAATTAAGCTGAATAACATTTATGAAGATTACGGCAAGTATGATTTTGATAAGGCAAGCGTAACAGCATATGTTTCAAAAAGCTTTTCTGATGGCACAAGTGAAAAACTAAAAATCGGTGAGTATAGAGTCAGCGAAACAAGCTATGACGGCTCGCTCATAACGCTTACTTGCCTTGACAATATTAACAATTTCAATCGCGAGTACGATAGCAATTTAAGCTACCCTACGACAGCATATGAGGTAGTCAGAGACGCTTGTATTAAGTGTGATGTACCTTTTACTATGGCGAGATTCGATAACTCTGATTACGTGATTAACGAGATACCAAGCGATAATCAAAAACTCACATATGGACAGGTAATAGCTTACATCTTACAGTTGAGCGGATTGTGGGGCAAGTGCGGTCACGATGGCGAATTGCTTATCGGTTGGTATGATATGAGCCAGTTTGGGAGCCAAAATTACAATGGCGGAACTTTTAGCACAAAAACTACACCATACTCTGACGGAGATACACTGAATGGTGGAAATTTCACCGACTATTCAAGTGGAGATAGCGTTGATGGTGGAACATTTACAGAAACGAGAAATTACCACAATATTTATACGCAAAAGGATTTAAATGTTGCGACTGATGATGTTGTTATCACCGGGGTAAAGGTAACTGTAACCTCAAAAGAGGATAAGGCAAAAGATGTTAATGCACTTGCCGGAAAAGAGGGATATGTAGTCTCAATCTCTGATAATCCGTTTGTTTTGGCAGACAAGGCACAGGCAGTTGCAAACTATATATTCAAAAAAATCGGTGGCATGAGGTTCAGACCTCTTGATGCTACACTCTTGTCAAACCCACTGATTGAGAGCGGAGATGTAGCACTTGTGACAGACCGCAAGCAGAATACCTATAGCTGTTTTATTTCTAACCGAACATTTACAGTTGGAAGTGGCACAAAAATTTCGTGCGACGCTGAAAATGCTTCAAGAAATAGTGCTGATAAATTTAGTAATGAGACAAAGGCTATCGTACAGGCCAGGAAAGTTGCACAGATACAACTAAGTGCATATGACAAGCAAATGCAATTACTGACACAGCTAATGTCTCAATCACTCGGACTTTTTAAGACCGAGCAGAAACAAGAGGATGGCTCAATCATTTACATTATGCACAATAAAGCCGACCTTAATTTGAGCAACATACAGTGGAAAATGACGGCTAATGGCATGGCTGTATCAAGTGACTATGGTAAAACGTGGAATGCCGGAGTTGATAAAGACGGAAACGCTATTTTCAATATTATGTCGGCTATCGGCATTAATTTTGACTGGGCACATGGTGGTACACTCACTTTAGGCGGTGAGGATAACACAAACGGCAAGCAATATGTCAAAGACGCAAACGGAAAAATCCTGATTACGCTTGACAACAAGGGGATTACGCTTGCTGACGGAGTTAATATATCATGGAATAATATCTCTAATAAGCCGAGTATACCAACAGACACCAACGATTTAACGAATGGTGCCGGATATATTGATTCGGACAAAGCAACACAAATTACAAAAGACACCGTGACTACAAGCTATGTAAATGCACTTAGTGTTAAGGCCGGTTCAGTTGACGCGGAGGACATCACAGGAACAACAATTACCGGCAAGAATATTGTTGGCGGAACAATTGATATTGGAAATGGAGTGTTTGCAGTTGACAACGATGGAAAAGTAACCGCTTCAAATTTTAATATGTCCGGTGGAAGTATTGCACTGAACGGAAATTTAAGTAATTCAACGATTGATTTAACGGCCACTGACAATTCGGGAAACAATTATGAACTTTGGATGAATGGCGCAGTCTTGCGAATTGTCAAAAATGATGAGAATTTGATTACACTTTACGGAGCCACAGGCTCTATAGGTGCACAGACAATGTATGCTCAAGAGATAGGCTCTGATAAATTTAGAGAAACCGATAGAGGATATGCAATGTGTGGTGATGCAACAGGTCATACATACCATTGCGGTTGGAATGGCAGTGCCTTAAGTTTCCAAGTTGATACTATTTGGGTATGGAGTTCGTCAGATAAACACTTAAAAAAGAATATTAAAGCAATTAATCAAGATTATATTGATGCAGTAGGCTCGGTTGATTTATTTCAATATAATCTTAATAGACAAGGATATTCAGACAAACCGTTATATTTTGGAGCAATGGCACAGGATATAATCAAAAACCTTAAAGATAAAGGGCATGTCGATGAAAATCTCAATATGATTTTCCAAAACAAAGCAACATCGGATGACGATACACTGTACTATGGCATGAACTATGAGCAATTCCTAATTCTAAGACTTGCTGGAGACGAGCAGAAGATTGATAAAATGCAAAAACACATAGATGAATTGGAAGATAGGTTTTCAAGATTGTGTCAGAAATTAGGCATTGATGAAAGTGAGGTGTAGCTTATGGCAATTCAAATGAGACGAGGGGCATACGCGGAGTTTGACCCTTTAAAAATGAAAGCTGGAGAATGGGCGGTATCGACCGATTCCGACACGAAAAAACAGCAGATATGGATGTGTTTCGCACCCGGAATAGTTAAGCGAATGGGAACTGTTGAGGATTTTGACGTTGAAATTCAAAGACTTATTCAGAGTTACCTTGACGGCATGGCTCAATCCGTGTCACAGGCTCAAAAATCAGCACAAACTGCGACAGAAAAAGCCAACTCAGCAAGCAGTTCTGCTTCACAAGCTCAAAAATCGGCAGAACTTGCCACAAGCAAAGCTCAAGAATCAGCTACTTCTGCAAACAATGCTAAGGCAAGCGAAACAAAAGCCAAGGCTTCTGAAACCAATGCTAGGACAAGTGAGGACAGTGCGTCTATCTCTGCACGTAACGCTAAGACAAGCGAAACAAATTCTAAGGCCAGTGAAACTAATGCTAAGAAATCAGAGGCTAATGCGTCTACAAGCGCAGCTAACGCAAAGGCCAGTGAAACTAATGCTAAGGCTTCTGCAAGCAATGCTAGGACAAGCGAGACTAACTCCGCAAAGAGCGAGTCAGAAGCGCAAAAGTACGCAGAACAAGCCAAGGAAATATCAGAAAGCCTTAGCGGAGCATTAAGGCCTCTGGGAACTATTAATTTTGCTGACTTGCCAAGCACAGCAGACTCTAATTCTGGGGATATGTATAATATAACAGACCAATTTACCACAACCACCGATTTTAAAGAGGGGGCTGGTAATATAATTCCTGCCGGAAGTAACGTATATTTAACTGTTGATAGATATTGGGATGTGCTTGCCGGCACACCGGTAACAGGAGTAAAAGGTGCAAAAGAAGCATATTATCGCAGAGGAAATGTAAACATAACTCCTGCCAATATCGGAGCGGTTGCAGAAGGTGGAAATATAAGCGATACAACAGTTACTTTTGCCGCTACAACAACTAGAGCAAACCTTGTTTCTGGTGAAAAAGTGTCGGTCGGCTTCGGAAAAATTAAGAAGTGGTTCGCTGATTTGAAAAGCTTTGCCTTTAAAGATTTGGTGAATAACCTCACGACTTCTACCACCGGAAGCGCATTAGACGCGAGTCAAGGCAAGATTTTAAATGACAAATATGATGAATTAAACCGAAGTTTAAGTTTTAAGGTAAATACCACTGATAGCCGACTGTCGGATGCCAGAACTCCGAAACCTCACACCCATGATGATAGATACTATACTGAGAGCGAGATTAATACTAAGCTTAATGCATTAGTAAAAAATCATATTGTTGTCTCGCATAAGACTGAATTAATAACAGTTACTGGAAATTCCGATAGAGAATACTCTTTTTCATTTTCTTTGCCAAGCGATGCAGAGATTATTACGCAGCTTCCTATAATTTATGCTGGCGGCAAGGGCATATCAATTGGAAGAAATGTCAATAAAGATTTTACTGTACTTCTTTGGAATAATAATAGCAGTACACAAAATGTCGGGGTTATTTATTATGTAGTGTACATCATATAAATAAATGTATTGGAACATAAAGCGTTGAGAGCCGCCTTCAAATGCGCCACATAGTGCCTATTGTTATGGGTATGATTAGCTTCAGACTTGGAATTCAAGCTCTTCTTTGTATTATCTAAACTTTGGTTTAGCAGACTATCACAAATAGGATTTTGCACATAAAAAGAGAGAGCATAAGCCCTCTCAATTATTTTACAGGAATAGGGTTACAAAACAGTCCATGTTGTCAATATTCGACAAAATAAAACACTTTAAAGTGCTACAGTAATGATGTTCTCAAACAAGAGAACTCTTCAAGTTTCGGTAGGGCGGTGGATTATTCTGCCGTCCTTATTGACGTTTAAGAACAAATGTTCTATAATGGATGTATCGGAGGTAGTGTTGTATGGAATATAAGGATGAAATAAAGAAACTAATTGATAGCATTGAAAATGAAAAACTACTCGACTTTTTGCTAGGCTTCATAAAGTCGGCAATTAAGCGGTGGGGATAAAAAATAGAGGTAGGAAAAACCTACCTCTGCAAAAAAAGATTTATCTGAAACGATTGCCACAATTCAAACAGATAAACTCGTCAACGGCATATCCGCTTCTTGCCTTTTTCACAACCTTTTCTTTTTTATTAACAAGTGTAAAAGGTCGGAGCGGATTTAGATTAGCCGTGTACCTAGTTTTCGTCTTTTCAGGACGAGCGCCATAAATTTGTTGACCGGCATATTGAAAATGTGTCGAGCCACAATATGGACAACACTTCTGTCCTTGTTCATTATACGTGGTATTTCCATTACTATTACTACTATCTATATCTGCTAATTTTTCAAGTAAAACAATCAATCCCACAACCATAATTACTAAAAGTATTACATACATAATAAATCCCCCTTATTTTAAATTTCTCAAAATCTGCATTATAGCTTTTTGACTATCTTCTGATAGCTTTGAGTATAACTCTATAAGCTCGGTATATGTGTCCGACAGCTCGGAGCTTGGGGCAGATGTCTTTATACTGTCCATTAAATATCCGGGGCTTAAATCAAGCACACCACATATCAATTCTACTGTGTCCATATCAGGCTTGGACTTATCTTTTTCCCAATCACTAATTGAATTATGCTTTGCATTTATTAATTCTGCAAGTTGTCTTTGAGTGTAGTGCTTAGAAATCCTTGCAGTTTTTATTTTCTCACCAAAAGTCATATATGAATACCTCCTTTCTAATATTGATAATAGTATAAAAGTTTCGGATAGTCAAGAAAAAAATTTCGGATAAACCGAAAAAAGTTCTTGACATTCGGAGATACCGAAACTATAATACAGTTGTTCGGTAAAACCGAAACAAAACAGAAAGGAGAAAAGAATATGTGCGTAGGACAGAAAATTAAAACTTACTTAGAGGATAACGGCATTACACAGACTTTTGTTGCTAGTAAGACAGGTATTCCTGTTCAGAAGCTGAATTTATCACTCAATGGCAACAGAAGATTAGACTTCAACGAGTATGAGCTAATCTGCGGAGCGTTATCAGTTGGTGCGGATAAGTTTCTAGAGCCAAAGACTTTAGAGAGAAAGGAGTAGAAATGTCGAAAATCGAAATCAGACAGGTTGAGGGCGAAAAGATTTTTACAGAAATCTGCATTGATGGTCACAAAATAGACGGAGTGAGAGGCTATGAATTGAAACAAGACAAAGCTGGATTTCCTGTACTAACAATTGACTTGAATGCGTTTGATATTGCCACAGACTTGCGAACACTACAGTTAAATCAAAAATATGTGGGCGGTATCGAGAGCATCAAATTTAAAGATGGGTATGAGGTTCATTTTGGCTCTCGTGTTTCATCAGATAGGGAGATTATACCATAGAAAGGAAGTGAATTGAATGAGCAAAGAGAGATACACAATAACAGGCAAGGACGGAAAAAGTGTAATTGCTGAAAAAGAGGATTCTCGATATATCAGCATTGATGAATTCGCACAGCATATCGCCATGGATATTGTTGATGATTACAGAGAAATCAAAAGTGGCGATAAGCACCCGGAAGAAACCGACATTGAACTGTCGATTAAAGTACTTACCGCCATTTCCCCAGTGATTAAAGCTTTTAGAAGTAATTTAGGGTACGGAATGGATTGTTAGCTGGTTCAACTTTTGCTAGTTGTGGTTTTTCATTAGGCAATGTTTTGATAATTTCATCACAGTATTGGTCGTACAGTTTTTTGAAATCACTATATGAGCCGTTAAAACCACAAATTTTAGCAGTAGCATAAGCTGACACACATTGTTCAGTAGCCATATTTACACCTCTTTTCTTATTTAGAATAAGAGGATTATAACACAGAAAGGAGAAAACATGAACGATTTAAAAATTTTCAATAATGAAGAGTTTGGAGAAATCCGAACAGTAGTAGTAAATGAAGAACCAATGTTTTGTTTGACTGATATTTGCAAAGCGTTGGAACTTACACAGCCATCAAAGGTAAAAGAAAGATTAAACGAAAAGGGTGTGCGTAGTATTCCTACCCTTACAAAAGGTGGAGAACAAAAGCTCTTATACATAAATGAGCCAAATCTTTACAAAACAATCTTTCAGAGCAGAAAAGAGAGTGCAGAAAGATTTACGGACTGGGTAACATCAGAGGTTCTTCCATCAATCAGAAAAACAGGCAGTTATGGTATGCCAAAGACAACAGGCGGTCAGATACAGCTTTTGGCGCAGGGCTATACAGAATTAGAGCAGAAAGTAAACGACATCAAAGATGATGTGAGCGAGCTTAAGGAAAATGTACCACTCTATAGTTGCGATATTGACGAGATACAACAGCATGTTAAGCGCAGAGTTGTAAATATTCTTGGTGGCAAGCAGAGCGAAGCATACAGGGATAACAGTATCAGGCATAAGACATTCTCTGATATATGGACACAGTTAAAACGTGAGTATGGTTGCGTATCTACTTACAAGAGTATCAAGAGAAAGTACATAGACGATGTGCATGAGTTTATTGATTGCTATGTCGTACCTAAGTATCTTGATGAGCTTATTCATGACGCAAACGCTCAACAGAGTTTTGCATAGCGAGGTGATTTTGTATGAGAAAAAGAACTTTAAAAGAGAAGTTTTACACCGGCTGTGGCTATTCGATTTTCGGAGGATTAGCATTTGCATTTTTCCTTGGATTATCGGTGGCATACGGAATTAAGACAGCGAGTATTATCGTTGGAGCAATCGTAACAGTATTTTGGCTGATATTGATTGCAATATGTCTCATAGAGGAGGGCGAACCGCATGAGAAGAAAAAGGATATTGATATTATCGACTTTAATAATTGGAACTATGACCTTAAAGCCAATAGCAACGAAAGCAGATAGCAAAGTTGAGCTGATAGCCGGAGTTTCTTCCTATTTAAATGATGTAATGCTTGGAAAGATTGAGCCGACAGTAATTCAGAATGAGCCGGTTGTAGTTGAGCAGACCTATGAGGAGCCAACAGTTCCGACTTGCCGTAAGAAATACAGCTGTAGCCGATTTAGGAAGCTAGGACGAGTCAGATACGACGATTACACTTATACGTGGTACTCACAGAGGGTGTTACCTGGAGGCGGTCTGAATATTCCGGGCAGACATCTAAATGAGCATGGGCTTGTAGTTGACGAAAACGAATACGTGGTGATTGCAAGTGATGATTTACCACACGGAACTGTAGTTGATACTCCTGTTGGCATACAAGGGATTGTATATGACGAAGGGAGCGGAAATGGAAATCTTGACATCTACTGCGATTGGTAGCCAATTAAAACGTCAGAGTGCTAACGATTACCTACAAGAATTATATCGAGCTAAACGGCACAAGGACAAATCGTTTGACTTTCAAGCGTTACTAGATAAAGAAATGGAGAAACTGAATGAGCGACAATGTAAGACGGATTAGGCTGGGTGATACAAGATACCGATTGAAACCATTAACAAGAGAGCAGAAGCTATTGCTCAACAAGGCTCATTACGTGGCGAGCGAGTGGCTTTTCGTATCGGAATCAGACTCATACTTAAGAGTTGTTAAAAAATCAAGCCTACACGGAAATTTGATTCTAAAAACCATAAACAAATAGAAAGAGAGGAAATGCAATGAAGATTACACACATTTTTGCGCAGAATTTTTGTAAATTCTATGGCAAAAACACATTAGACACAGATTTTTCAATGAAAACTGTGTTATCCGGTCAGAATGAAGTCGGCAAATCAACAGTTAAGAGAATTATTCTTGATGTGCTGAATTGTCACGATGAGAATGACAGAGAGATTACAGGCATAAGACCGCATGATGAAAACGGAGTCGAGATTGACGATGTTGACATTGTAAGGGCTGTTACCTTTGAGATTGACGGAAAAAGAAAGACTCTGAAAAAGGTTACAAGGCAGAAGCGCAATAAAAAGGGTGAGATTACAGGCAGTGTTACTGATTATTCAATCAACGATGTGCCGTACAAAATGGCAGACTACAATCAGTACATCAATGACAACATGGCAGAGCTTGGAGTATTACCATTTTGCTTAAATGCCATGACATTACTCAACAAATCACAGGCAGAGCAGAGATTAGCGCTTGCAAGCTATTTTAGAACACATACTGATGAAGAAATCTGCGATATGTTTCCACAGTTTGCCGAACTTAAGCCAATGTTTGACGATGGGGATGTAGACCAGCTCAAAAAAGTATGCCGTGGCAAACTAAACGGCACAGGCGGTAGGAATGGCTCAAAAGGACTTGTTAAGGAGAGAGACGAAATCTCAACGAGGATTGATACAATCCATTCCACCAATGAGTATACAGACCTTGCGGAGCTTGAATTGCAGAAGAAAACATACGAGCCACAGCTTAAGGAGATTGAAGATAAGCTGTCTGACTACAATAAGATTTTAGAGAGCAAGCAGAAAGCCACAGAGGACATTATGAACCTTAAATTTGAGCTTTCAGACATGGAGAGAAAGGCCAATGCTGACAATCAGAAAAAGCGCATGGAACTACAGTTACAGATTGATGATTTTAATGCTTCAATTCACAAAACAGAGTCAATGATAAGAGCTGGAAAAGCTAGCATTAAAAGCTCCGAAAGAGAGATTGGAGATTGCGCAATAGACTTAGCAAAGGTACGTGCTGACTGGAGAAAAGCAAAGGCACTTTCCTTTGATGAAAGCAGTGTTAATTGTCCGACGTGCGGTCAGAGATTGCCGGAAGATACAATAGAGAGTTTGAGAACTGATTTTAGTGATAAAAAATTGAAGAAGCTTAAAGAGCTTGAAGATAAGGGAAATGCGTTGTCAAACGATAGCAAGGAACTTAAACAGGCTATTGAGGATAAGAAGAAAGAGATAGTTGACCTTGAAGTAGAACTTACAGAGCTAACAATAAGACATGATGCTGTCGTTAAAGAGCTTGGAGACTTACCTACTGATATTGATATGACAGGCAACAGTGAGTATCAGGCACTTAAAGCTAAAATCGAGGAAAAAGAGAAAGCTCTTGCAGATGAAAACGATACATCGGAACTTATCAGAAAGCTTAAAAACGAGCGAAACGAACTGTTAAGGCAAGTATCGTCAGTTGATACAAAGATTGAGCTTGGTGTGGCGAATAACAAGCGTATAGACGATAGCATAGCCGACCTTGAAGATAAGAGAAAAGACCTCAATCAAGAGATAGCTGATTGGGAGAGAAAGCTTGACTTGCTGAAAGAGTTTACACGTAAGAAAAACGAACTCTTACAGGCTGATGTTAATAAGTATCTGAATTTTGCCACAGCAAAGCTTTTCAGACCACTCTTAAATGGTGATACCGAGGAGTGCTGCGACTTTGTTTACAATGGCGAAGCATATGCAAGAAATCTCAATCATGGTGCAAGGATGTTAGTAGAGGTTGACGTGTGCCGAGCTTTTCAGAAAGTGGCAAGCGTTAATTTTCCAATTATCATTGATGACACAGAGAGCGTTGACGATTGGAGAATACCACAGATTGATAACCAGCTAATCTTGCTAAAGCATACACAGGACAAAGAGCTTGTGATTGAGGCGGTGTGATATGAGCAATGATAGATATATTGTAGAACGAGAGTTTGAACACGCAGGATATAAATGTGTCGTTACATTCAACGTGATGGGGCATAGGTGCGGATATGTAGGCATTCCCAAAAACCACCCTTTATATGGTAAAGAGTATTCAGACTATCTTGAAATTAAGAAAGCAGATGTCGGAGACCGAAAAATAAGCGGTATTTTCCCTTTACTTAGAGCTTGCCTTGATAAAGACGAAAGAATACGAATTGAAGCATGTTTTTTATGCCACGGCGGTATTACCTTTGCGGATGGTGGAGAAAATTCAAACTATCCGGTAGAAAGTGATTTATGGTGGTTTGGTTTTGATTGCGCACATTGTGACGATGCAAAAGAGCTTAAACTCGCTTATGAGAGATTTCCTAATTACAGAGAAAATCTTGCTATGAAGATTGAGTGCGAAGACAGATTCCGCATTGATGGCACGATAGTTCGCACAGAAGAATATGTGGCAGAGGAGTGCAAGAAGTTGGCAGAACAGTTAAAAGAGTTTGAAGAAAGTGAGGTATAGAAATGAGTATTAAGAAGAGAAATTATTACATGGGCGGTAAGAAACATACTGTAGAGCTTAAGTATGACGGATATATGTATACAGTCATATCTGACGGAGTTTTATTCAAGCAGACACCTAATGAACTGTTTGCGGTTCAGGTTTTCAATGAGATTTAGGAGGATTAATTATGGCAGAGAATACACAGATAGTTGAGTATGAATCAAATGGGGAAATGGTAAAAATTTCTCCAACAATGATAAAAAGATACCTTGTAAGTGGCGGTGGCAATGTATCTGACGGAGAAGTAATGATGTTTATGTCATTATGCAGATACCAGCACTTAAATCCGTTTTTGAGAGAAGCATACCTTATTAAGTATGGAAGCAACGACCCAGCCGCAATAGTTACTGGAAAAGACGTTTTTACAAAGAGAGCCAATGCGGACCCACGATATAAGGGAAAGAAAGCTGGAATTATTGTAATTAAAAAGGACGGAGCTGTTGAAGAGCGAGAGGGAACAATGGTTTTACCTAACGAAACTATCGTAGGTGGCTGGGCGAAAATCTTTATAGACGGAAAAGAGGACGAGTATCAGTCGGTAGGTTTTGATGAGTATGCAGGAAGAAAAAAAGATGGTTCGCTTAATAGCCAATGGGCGAAAAAGCCAGCCACAATGATTAGAAAAGTAGCTGTTGTACAGGCTTTAAGAGAAGCGTTTCCAGATAGTTTTCAAGGTTTATATGCACAAGAGGAATTTCAAAATGTATCAGATGTAAAACTTGATACAGAAAAGGTTGTTGCTGATGAAATCAAAGAAAACGCAAATAGTGTAGATTTTGATGAGGACAACATAATTGATGTAGAGCCGACCGACACAGCCGACAAGCAGTCAGAGGAGCTGCCGCCATTCATGCAGAGCGAGGAGAGCTGATATGAGAGTAATTTCACAGCATGGCAATGTTGATTTGCCTTATGAGCAGATAGTTGTGTGCCACGCAATGGAGAGCGTTATAGCACTATACAATGGGGAGAAATATGTGTTAGGTGAGTACTCTTCCAAAGAGAAAGCATATAAGGCTATGGAAATGCTTAAAAGAGCATATGAAAATAATATGTTTTACCATTGTATGGCTAATAGAAAAGGCTATGTAGAAGCGCAAAGCGCTTTGGGTGCGGAGCAATTTCGGAAAGCTACAACAGAGTACTTTCAGTTCCCACAGGATGATGAAATCGAGGTGTAAATATGAAACAAAATCCAATAATATGTGCGTGCGAATTATGCGGAAAACCACAACCGAAAGATGAATCATGTTCTAATGAAAATTGGAATGTTTATGACGCAAAAGCTTTTTGTGAGTGTGGTGGAAAATTCAAAATAATGTTAAGAGAAGACGCGGAGAAATTAAGGAAGTGATTTTATGAAGATTATTAAAGGTAAAGAAAAAGAATACAAGGATTGGTACGACAAGAATAGTGACGGATACAGCAGAGCTTGCTTCACTTATGCTGAAAGGTGGGCTGAACTGTTAGAAGCAGAAATTGACAAGAGCAATGATGTTATGAAGTGTTTTGCTGATAATGCCGACAGATTGAGCCGTGAAGCAGACACAGAGGGCATAACAGGATTTATGTACGGATGCGCAGTTAGTATTCTTTCGCAGTGCTGGGAATACGGAGAGTATTTGAGAAAATGGCACAATAAAGAGTATGACTATGACGGAAAAGGTGTTGTTAATCCAGCGCTTATGAGGATAAGCAAATGAAACTTAAATGCTTAGGCTCATCATCAGCCGGAAATTGCTATCTGCTAACTTCCGATAGTGGAGAAACACTTATCCTTGATTGTGGAATACCGATTAAGGAGATTAAAAAAGGCTTGAATTGGAACATAAGGGGGATAAGGGGCATGATAATAAGTCATGCCCACCTCTAGACCATAGCAAGTCATTAAACGATTTTAAGTCAATGGGAATACCGATATTTGCCCCATATTTAGGTGATAGCCGTAAATCAGTGAATATGGGCGAATTTACAGTAAAACCTTTTGATTTAACGACAATAGACGGAAATTGGACACATACACACGCAAATGGTGAACCTTGCCCGATATACGGCTTTTTGATTACTCACAAGGAAATGGGGAGAATGCTTTATATAACCGATTGTGAACTAATCAAGTGGAAGTTTAAGGACATAAACCACATTCTCTTAGGTGTGAATTATGACAAGGATTTAATCGACAGAGACACAGGCAAAGCTAACCATGTATTCAGAGGTCACTTATCCATTGATACAGCTTGTGATTTTGTTAAAGCAAATTATTCAGACAGCTTACAAAATGTCATAATGTGCCATCTATCAAGTGAAAATGCTGATAGAGACAGTTTTATCGAGAAGATGAAGAAAGTTGCTTATGGGGCGAATGTGGATGTTGCAGAGCGTAATACTGATAAGGAATGGCTACTTGCTAATCCTAATGAGTGCCCGTTTTAAAAATTAAACAGACAGGAGGAATGACTTATTAACAGAGTAATTTTATGCGGAAGACTGACTAAAGATGCAGAAATAACTTATACACAGGGAAACAACATGGCGGTAGCGAGATTTACTCTTGCAGTAGACAGAAGATCCAAACAGGAAGGACAGCCTACAGCGGATTTTATCAGATGTATTGCTTTTGGCAAAACGGCTGAATTTTTTGAGAGGTTCGGGCACAAGGGCACAAAATTCCTTATCGAGGGCAGAATTCAGACTGGCAGTTATACGAACAAAGATGGACAGAAAGTATACACAACCGATGTAGTGGTTGAGAATACCGAATTTGGCGAAAGTAAAAATTCAAGTGGCAGTGCAGAGCCACAGCCAAAACCCGATGATAGCTTTATGTCAATTCCTGATGGTATTGACGAGGAATTACCATTCATCTAATTCACTAAAGATAACAAAACAATTAAATATTATGAAAGGAGTAAGAGGTTTGTGCGCACATTAAAACTGGTTTTACTCCGATTGAAAAATGGAACAGAGGAATGTAAATATTTTCAATGATGATTGCTTAAACATTATTAAGAAGATTCCAAACGAAAGCATTGACTTAATAGCGACAGACCCACCATATCCAACAACATCGAGAGGAAGTGCTGGAAACAGTGGTGGAATGTTGCAAAAGGAAATAAATAAAAAAGGAATAGTATTTACGCACAATAACATTGACTGCTCGGAATATGCATCAGAGTTTTACAGAATACTTAAAGATGGTAGCCATTGTTATGTTATGACTAATCATGTCAATCTTATACACATGCTAAATGCTTTTACTGATTTAAGAACCGATAAGGAAAAAGAGCAAGGGCTTAAAACTTATGGATTCCATTTTATTAAATCGTTGATATGGGATAAGGGAAACAAAATAATGGGTCAGTATTATATGTCACAATTTGAATACATTTTGTTTTTCCGAAAAGGAAAAGGAGTAAAAATAAACAACTGCGGAACAAGTGATATATTGTCTATCCCAAATAAAAAGAAAAAGGATGCAAGTGGGAATAATCTACATGACACAGAAAAACCTGCTGAACTAATGAAAATATTGATTGAAAATTCTTCGGATAAAGGGCAAGTTGTTTTAGACCCTTTTATGGGGATAGGAAGCACAGGAATTGCTTGTATAAAAGCAGATAGAAAATTTATCGGAATTGAATTAGACCCACATTATTTTGAAATTGCAAAGAAAGAAATGCTTGTGTTTGAGAAAGATAACCAGATGAGCATAACCGATTTCATATAAAGAAAGGAATGATACCGTGTTTTTATTACTAGCGTTTGTATTTATGGTTTTAAGTTGGATTTTTGCATTAAAATGTGACAAGTTTAATATCAAGAAAGACATTGTATGGCTTGTATTGTCAATCTTATTTGGATTTTTAGATGTTTTATTTTGTGCATTACATTTTATTTTGTAAAGGAATAGGAGTGTGAACCGATTGAGTAATATGCGACAAATATATGCAATCAAAAGCAAAAACGAAAAGCGTATCTTAGATGTTTGCCCTGATATGAAACGTAAGAGTGGTATTTACTTCTATACAAGAACAGATGAAAACGGAATATCGTACTTTTATATCGGTCAAAGCATAGATTGCTTAGAACGTAGTATATCGCACTTGACAGGCTATCAGCATATAGATTTATCAATCAAGAAAAGAGGATTTTATAACAAAAGCAATCCTTATGGCTGGAAGTTGAATGTTATGTACTACCCGAAAGACAAGCTTGACGAAATGGAGCAATATTGGATTTTGGAATACACAAAAAGAGGTTATCAGTGCAGATATAACAAGACGGCTGGCGGTCAAGGAGAGGGCAAAGAAAAGATAAATGAATTTAAAGCTCCTAGAGGCTACAGAGACGGCATACAGCAAGGTAAAAAGGTGTTAGCGAGGGAATTATCGCATATCATCGAAAAACACCTTGTTGTGACGATTAGAGAGGATAAACAGGGCAATAAGGTGTCACAGAAGCAACTAGATAAATTTATGGAGCTTATTAATGCAGATTCATATAAGGACGTTGAGTAAATGAAAAGAAAGGCGGCAATTATGGATAAATCACAACACTTAGAAGAAATAAAATCAACTGCTGAGAATTGTTATAACATTGGATATAAGCGTGGATATGAAGCAGCGATAGAAGATTTGAAAACAAAAATCATTGCAAATATGCATGTTGATATATCTGCAAAGATGATGAATGAGTTATTAGACGAATTAAGCAGCGTTTAGGAGAGGTGACATGAAAAAGAAAATAATTATATTTATGTTAAAGCATGATATTTTAAGAAACATATTTTTGATTGTTATGTCAGTGCCGGTAAGTATTTTCTATGGTTTAAAAGGATTCTGCGAAGAATTTTGCGGTGTATGGGAAGACACATTTGATAGCATAAAGGATAATGCTGAAGGAGTAAAAAGAAATTATGAATGAAGAAATGATGTTTACAGCTTGTAATATTCCGAAGTTTTTAGAGGAACAGATGAATAAAATGAAAGACACTCTTACAGGTGGTATGAACGAAGATAATCTTAAAGGTTTTGAGTATGCAGTAGATACTATGTTAAGTATTCTTAGGCAGACAATTCGTGCAGCCGAGATGGATGATGAGATTCTTGTGCATAGCGATAAAATCGCTGATGAGAATGAATTAGAAGAGTTTGATTTACATGATTTGTTAGAACTTTATGGTTGCAGAGTTGTGGCAAACTTACAGAAGAAAAGTGTTTAATGTTGTAAACTGAAATTTAGAAAGGATGCCAGTCTGGTAAGAGAAAAGAACAGGCAAAGTAAATAATTTTATCCAAAACTTAAAAGAAAAAGGCACTACCGAGATAACACTTGATATAACAACAACAGGCAAAGGAATTGTCTATACATTAATTTGGTAGATATCCTGAAATCAAAAGAGAATTTGATGTAAAGATAAATTAGGATTTATGGAGGTAGATATATGATTACGCAGATAGGATTTTTAAGAAAAGGAGATGTGTTCAGATTTGAGGGTGATATTTACAAAGTAGGACATTTGTTGGAGAGTACAAATGGGTATGTTTCCTGTATTGATGTTAATACAGGAAAGAAAAAAAGATTGCATATTGATGTTGATGTAGAAATTGAACAGGCAAACTGAAATTTGTTGAAAGGAGTAAAACAGAATGAAGTTTTTAAGCAAGAAGAAATGTGATGAAATTCTGAAAAGAATTACTGCAAATGAAATCATTCAGGTAGAGTACGGACTACACGATATGGAAGCAGAAACAAGGGCAACGGAAAATAGAGCGGAGATAGCTTTTATTGTCGGTGGTTTCAAGGGTATGAATAAGGTGCAGAACACATTGAGAAAAAGATATAACAATATAAACCACGAGAAAAAAGATTAAAATACATCAACTGAAACTTGAAGAAAATAGGAGATTAATTAAATGGCAGAACGTAGAATGTTCACAAAAAAAGTCACTGATGATGATAATTTCATGGCTTTATCATCAAGTGCGCAAGCCTTATATTTGCATTTATCTATGTCTGCTGACGATGACGGATTTTGCAATCAGGTATCAGTTTCCATGTTCAAAGCTCACGCAAGTGTGGCTGATTTACAGCAATTGTTGGAAAAAAGATACATTTATCAGTTTGATAATGGTGTGATTGTAATTAAGCATTGGCGCATGGCAAACGCTTTGAGAAAAGACCGGTATACACCAACGAATTTTAAGGAAGAATTGGCAAAATTAAAGATAAAATCCAATGGCGCATACACATTTTCTGATGATGGTTGCCGTGTGGTTGCCAATGGGTTGCCAGATGGTTGCCAAGTGGTTGCCACTTGTCTGCCACAGGATAGTATAGGTAAGGTAAGTATAGATAAGAATAGTATAGTTAAGGATAGTAAAGATAAGGATATAAAAGAAAAAGATATTGATAAATCAATATCTAAAAAGAAAACTGTTTACTACCCTGATGATGCAATGCTGGAGAGTGCTTTTCAGGAATATCTGACAATGAGGAAAAAAATCAAAAAGCCGATATGCACCGAAATGGCATTGCACCGGGCTATGAATACTATCGAGAGACTATCAAAGGGTGATAACGATTTAGCAGTTAAAATTCTTAATCAGTCAGTAGACCATTGCTGGCAAGGGTTGTTTGCACTAAAAGACAATGAGCCGCATTCAGCTAACAAAGGCACTATTGATTGGGACAATGTATGAGGTAGAGAAATGACAAGAGACGAGACGATTAAAATCATTCGCATAATGTGTGATTGCTACCCCAATTACAAGCCGAGCAATTTATCAGAGACAGTAGATGTGTGGAATATGATGTTGGAAGAATATGACTACAGCCAAATATCTATGGCACTGAAAACTTACGTGCATTCTGATACAAGCGGATTTGCACCGAGCATCGGACAGCTAATTAACAAACTGCATGAGGTTCAATCCCCACAGAAGCTTAACGAAATGGAAGCATGGTTGCTTGTTAGCAAGGCACTGCGGAATGGCTATTATGGTGCAGTTGAAGAATTTAACAAGCTACCACCACTCGTACAAAAGGCTGTCGGAAGCCCTGATAATCTTAGAAACTGGGCGCTGACGGACAGCAAGAGCATTGAAAATGTAGTGCAGTCGAACTTTATGAGAACTTACAAGACAGTTGTTAATCGAGCAAAGGAATACCAAAAAATGCCAAAGGATATAAAGGCATTGATTGAAAGTACCAATAGAAGCTCGTATTCGGCTCAAATCGGCTCTAAAAATCAGCAGACGATAAAATTATCGCTTGAAGATAATAAAAGCCAAAATAAGCCAATTAAAGGCATTCCAATGCCAAAAGAAATTAAGGAACGTATCGAGCAGATGAAAAGATAGGAGGTAAAGAGGTTTTGGTCGACCAATTAAAACATGTTTTACTCCTAGCGAAAAATGATAAAAGACAAGTATTCAAGACAGAGATATGAAGAACGAAAAGCCAGTAACCTTTGCGTGCTTTGCGGAAAACCACTCGATAGAGAAGGTGTGGTTTGTACGGCATGTAACAGCAAACGCACAGCATATGGCCGAGAGCTTTATAAGAAATTACAGGCAGTTGGTGTTTGCCCTAGATGTGGCAAGAACTTGCTATATGGTGACGAAAAAAGCTGTGTTGAGTGTAGGGCAAAATCAGCCGAAACCATGTCAAAGATACGTGCTGCTGATGTCGAAAAATACAATGAGCGACAAAAAGCATGGCGAAAAGCACGATACGAAAAAGACAAAGAGAACGGCATATGCACACGCTGTCGCAAAAGGAAAGCAGACCCGGGACATACCACTTGCACATTTTGCCGGGAAACAATGAGAAGAGCACACGTTAAAATGCCCGAAAGAACCGGCAGATATGAACAAGGACTATGTTTTTTCTGCGATAATCCGGTAAAACCCGGATATAAAGTTTGTGAAATGCACTATCAGAAGAACGTTAAGAATGCAACTTGTGAAAAGGCAAACTTGGCGCGGCAGAAGATAAAAGAGAGGAATCCACAATGGATTCCTTGAAAGATTTTTACGATTTTTACCGACCACTGCAAAGAAAATATGACTTGCAAATGATTTACAAAACCAATAGCAAGGAAGCAAAAATAACTATCCGGTGGCGCGGTAAAGAACTTGTAAAAGTCACAGAAGCCTGTTTTAACAGAACGAGACGAGAACTTGAAGAAAGAATGAAAAAATATGAGCAACAAACTGAAACCAAAGAAAAAGCACAAAGAGCCGGATTTTACATGGACAAAATCCGAAAGAGTTACGCTGAAAAGCAGCAATAACCGCAGAAAGCTCGTAAGGCGGTCTTTCACAGACTTTATGGACTTAGGCTACTATGTACTGTATTTACACCATGGATTTGGCAATAAGCGCATTGTAAGGCTTGAAAGAACCATAAATGAGTACATTGAAAGGGCACAGACCGAAAATGAAATGAAAACCGAAACACTTGCCGAACTTTTGAGAGTTAGATACGGCATTGATGTGCGGAAAGAGATTAATTTAATCCCAATGCAGCAGTTGATTAGGATTTATCAGAGGAATAATCCACTGACAATAAACGACACACGACAGCTTTTGAATGACACGGCATACAGCTACATGGCTTTAGCATGTACGGCACTAAAGCTGATGTTTAAATTGTCGGTTAGGGAAATTAAAGAGTTTATCGCAGAATTTAGGGACTTAATCGACACACTGTATAAATTTAATCAATTCGGTTTGACACTACCGAAAGTGGCACAATGCCTTGCCGATGAAGTTAATTACGTTGACGAAAGGTACATAAAGGTGATTGATTAATGACTTACGCATGGGATAACGACAGCACTCAAAATGCTCACATAAAGCAGATGAGAGACGATAGGCAAAAAGCCTACATGGAAAAACACAGAGACAATAAGGCATATAAGAGATTTAAACACATGCCGGATTATGGGAAAGGAGTATCAGACAATGACAAATAGAGAGAAATTTGCAGAACAGATTTTAGACATTGCTTGTGGTGGTAGCAAAATAGCAGTTGACAAAGCAACATTAGAGCTGGCACCGTGCTATAAATTAGCGTGTAAAGATTGTTTATTTAGTTTTGGTAATGGCGATTGCAGAGATGCAAGAAAAAAATGGGCGAATAGCGAATATGTTGAACCACCAATTGACTGGCCAAAAGTTGCAGTTGATACACCTATTTTGGTTAGAAATAGCGAAGAAGAAGTGTGGGAAAAGAGACATTTTGCAAAATACGAGAACGGAATAGTGTACGCATGGGCTGCGGGAGGAACATCTTGGAGCGCGGTTAGCAGTAATATGACCGATTGGAAAATGGCAAAGCTGACAGAAAAGTTATGGAATATTGCCCTTATTGTGGTAAGAATTTATACAGTTAAGTTAAACCAAATATTCAGTAAGCAGAAAGGAGCAGTAATGAATATTGACGAATTTATAGAACACACGCAAGAAACAGCTAGAAAGCATCGTTATCATGCAGATTTCTTTGATATAAATAATCCTATGCGTGTCGCTTGCATTAAAAGCGCAGAAGATTGCGAGCAGTTAGCTGAATGGCTTGAAAAATCCAAAGAGTATCAGCACTTAGAGGAACAGGGCAGACTTGTTAAATTGCCGGTAAAAGATGACACGGCAGCACATAGAGAATGTGTTCCTATAAAGTCTACATGCTACCACGAGAATTACAAGTGTTCAGAATGCCCTCTCACAGAATTGTTTTGTGATGAATTTTACAAAGCAATAGATAGGTGCCGCGAGGAAGCATACACAAGCGGATGCCTTGCCGGTATGGACTTAGCAAAATCAGAAGCAGATAAAATTAGTACATCACCATATTATGACGGCTACAGTAAAGCACTTGATGATTTATTAAATTCTCTTCCGGATTGCGATTATGTCGGAATAGAACGTCTTGTTTGCTTGGTGGAACAGTTAAAGAGAGGTAGAGAAAATGAGTAAAACAATAGTATTGATTATACTTTGCCATTTAATGGGCGATTATGTACTGCAATGTGATTTTATTGCACAAACAAAAGGAAAGAATTGGTATCACTTATTTGTACATTGTGCATTGTATTGTGTTCCATTCCTAGTAGTATTCGGTTGGACATGGCAGTTGGCAGTAATTTTCATTTCGCATCTGATTATCGACCCTTTAAAGGCTAGGTGGAATAAGATTACATACACGCAAGACCAAGTATTACATTATATTATCGGGCTTACGTATTTATTATGATTGAGAGGTGGAGAAAATGAAAGTAATAATTGACATACCTAACGATTTCACAGGAGATTATATTGTTGACAAATTCAAAGATTTCTTTTCAAGGGTTATCGCGGATATTGATTGTAAAGGTATGTGTGGTAGATACGAGAAAGAAATTGCTGAAATGTTTTTAAAGGCATTTGATGATAGCGAAGAAAAGATTTCTTGTAACTGCCAGCACAACAGCAATTCAAGAGATAATGAGCCTTGTTGCAGATGTGATAGCAAACAGACCAATGCCGACAGGATAAGGAATATGTCGGATGAAGAGTTAGCAGAGTCCAATCTTTGTCCGCATATGGTTAATTGGAAAAAAGGAAACTATGATACGTGCGCACATCCGAATGGTAAAGATGGATGTAAAAAATGCATGTTAGATTGGCTCCAATCAGAAGCGGAATAGGAGAGAATATGGAAGATAGATACTTATTCAAGGCAAAGAGAGTCTATAACGGTGGAAAATGGGTGCAAGGATATTATGTAAAAGGTTTAGATATGTATGGCAAAGAAGTTCATCTAATATTTGAACCTAACACAATGTTTTATTCTAGCGGAGAGACAGGCGGATGGTACAAAGTAGACCCAACCACTATCTGCCGATGTACAGGCTTGAGAAGCAAGAACGGCAAGCTGATTTGGGAGAAGGATATAATCAGATGCAAGCTTGGCAAAGTTATTGTTCTTTGGGATGAAGCTCAATGGAAAGTTAAAAAATGTGATGAAGTTTTTATATGGTATAAAGATTTATATTTTTGGGTTTCCGATAGGAACGCAGAAGTTATTGGCAATATTTTTGACAATAAAGAGTTATTAGAAAGTGAGGGATAGTATGACAGCGAAAAAAGCAATTGAATTTTTGCGAATGCATTTTGAGTATCTAAAAGAAAGATGGAAGCCATACCCTGATTACAACGTTTTAGAAGCAATTAGATTTGCAATATCAGCACTTGAAAAACAGATACCAAAGAAACCGAGAAAAACCGATTCGTACAGAGGTATGTTAATAAGAGTATATGCTTATGCATGTCCTACTTGTGGGAATGCATGTTTAGAAAAATACATGAACGAACGGCAGAATACAATGTTTTGTTGGAATTGCGGTCAAAAATTAGATTGGAGTGATGAAGAATGACCAACATAACAACAATAGTATACACCACCCTCATAGTATTCGGCATAATTGGTCTGACAGAGGTAGTGCTTGCATGGTACGACATCCGTGGACGAGATAAGACTGATGATGAGATACAAGAGCAGCGGCGTAGTGAAAATATTAAACATTAATTAATTTATCAGAAAGGAATAGGTTGTGCGCACATAAAACCGAGGTTTCCTTTTGGCAAGAGAAAATGAATTTTGACAATTACTCTTGTGATAATCAAATGTCTATATTTGACTTCACGAGAGAACCAATTAGCATTACAAAGCCTATTCGCTTAATAGAACTTTTCGCCGGCTACGGAAGTCAGGCAATGGCACTAAAGAGAATAGGTGCTAAATTTGAGCACCACAGAGTTGTAGAGTTTGATAAGTATGCCATAGCAAGCTATAACGCAGTGCATGGCACAAGTAATTGCTTAACGAGTGTGCAGAAAGATAATTTATTGCTTGAAAATAATATCCAAAAAGTCGGTCAAATATCAAGCAACGGTTCCCAATGCGGTACAGTTATTTCTGATAATGGCATATCGGCTAATCTTGTAGCCGGAACACACGGATATGCGAATAGCCATATTGCCACGCAATATCGTATAAGAAAGCTAACACCGAGAGAGTGCGGACGGCTGATGGGTGTATCTGATGAAGATATTGACAAAATGGCAGCAGTAAACAGCAATACGCAGTTGTATAAGCAATTTGGCAACTCGATAGTGGTAGATGTTATGTGTGCTATGTTTAAAAATCTGAATATCAAGCAAGGAGATAACAATGAAACACTACAAACCAATTAAATGTGTAGTCTGTAGCAAGGTATTTACACCGACCGCAGCTAACCAAAATACGTGTTGTGAAGCACATAGACAGCAGAGAGCTACGGACAATATATGGCAGAGCAATATAAAAAGGAAGTGATGATAAGATGAATAGCAGAACTATAAGCGATATAGAGCCGATTGAAAGACAATGTGTATATGAGGATAACAAGCCGTGTAACAGCTCATGCCGATACTCAAATACTTGTATACACAGTGCAAGCAAAACCGAAGAATAGGAGATAATAGGCTTATGAAGTTTTCAAAACTTACTAAGCCGGAACTTGAAGAGATTATGAAAAATGCCAATTTCACCAATGAGGAAGCGGAAGTTTTTGAGTTGCTAGTTGCTGATAAAAGCCTTGAAGAAGTATCACAGAGATTATTAATCTCGAAAACGACCACTTCCCGGAGAGTGGCAACCATTAAGGAAAAGATAGAAAGGAGTCAGGCGATGATTAACAAAGTACCAATATGGGAAAAAGTAACGCTGACGATTGATGAAGCTGCGGAATACAGTAATATCGGAGTGAACAAGCTCCGAGAAATAACAAACAACCCAAGGTGCCAATTTGTTATGTATGTCGGAAAGAGACGATTAATCAAGCGAAAAGAGTTTGAAAAGTATATCGCAGAGTCGATAGAGATATAATCAAATGTGGACTTATGTAGCCTTATGTGATATTATAATAAATTGCATAAGGCTTTTCCATAAGTGAAAGGAGCGAAAATTTAATATGGGAAAGGACTTGAAAGGTAAAGAACTAGGTAGAGGCATTAGTCAGAGAAAAGACAAGTACTATGTTGGCAGATACACGACAAGGAGTGGAAAGCGAGTGCAGAAATTATTCGCTAAACTGCAAGAGTGCAAAAAGTGGCTTGCCGATGAGCAGTACACTGATGAGCACAGCAACCCCGACTTTCCGTCTGACATGTTGGTTGATGCATGGTTTGACTACTGGATAAGCGTTAAGAAGCGCACAGTAAGACCGAACACGCTAAGAAATTACACTGAGAGATACAAACGCAACATAAAGCCTGTTATCGGAAATAAGATACTGCGAGAGGTTAATACGCTCCACTGTCAAAAGATAATGACTAATATGGCTGACGAGGATTACAGAACGGCAACGATATATCAGACGCGCATAGCGCTATACAACATGCTTGACTATGCATATCAAAGCGAGATTATCCCCAAAAATCCGTGCAACCGCATGGTGAAATCCGACATAGGTAAGGAATCCTCAAAGAAAGAAGCATTGACGATTGAAAATCAGAAAAAATTCTGCGAAGCTATCAAAGGCACATCATATGAGTATCAATACAGATTTGCCTTGCAGACTGGGCTAAGGACAGGCGAGCTTGTGGGGCTTAAATGGGAAGATGTAGACTTTAAAGCCAAAACAATCAAAATCGTCAGGAGCTTAGAGTACAGACATTCAACAGGTGAATGGCGAGAGGGACCGCCTAAGAGCAAATCAGGATATAGGACAATTCCACTCACTGATGAAGCCGTATCGCTATTGAAATTGCAGAAAGCCAAAAATGCTTCATTCAAATTTATTGACATTCAATGGAGAGACAGAGTGTTTCTGTGCAAGACCGGGGCACCTGTGAAAAACAGCACATATGATACCGGAATTTACAAAGCGTGTGACAGAGCACAGATACCGAGATTTTCAATGCACGTATTAAGACATACATTCGCAACAAGATGTATTGAAGCCGGTATGACTCCAAAAACCTTGCAGACAATATTAGGACACTCGAACATAGGTATCACAATGAACCTTTACGTTCACACGACAGACGAGCAAAAGAACTTAGAAATGGACAGAGTGGCAGAAGCACTCAAAGTAATATAAAATAATCAAAAATATAGTATATCCAATTAAATTGGTACAAAATTGGTACATAAATCAAAAATAGAAAGGCAAAAATCCCTTAAACAATGGATTTTTGAATAGGTAAAATCAAAAATGAAATTAGGCATCGTCGGACTTCCGAACGTCGGAAAGTCTACATTATTCAACTCACTCACAAAGGCAGGAGCGCTTTCAGCAAACTATCCTTTTGCTACAATCGACCCAAACATAGGTATTGTTTCAGTGCCTGACGAGAGAATCGTAAAGCTCGGAGAGCTCTATCACACAAAGAAGGTTACACCTGCAACAATCGAATTTGTTGATATCGCAGGTCTTGTGAAGGGAGCCAGTAAGGGTGAGGGACTTGGAAACCAGTTCCTTGCAAATATCCGTGAGGTAGATGCAATCGTACACGTAGTGCGCTGCTTTGAGGATACAAACATTATCCATGTAGATGGCTCTGTAGATCCTGCAAGAGATATCGAGACAATCAATCTTGAGCTTATTTTCTCGGATGTTGAGATTCTCGACAGGCGAATTGCAAAGATTGCAAAGCAGGCAAGAATGGACAAGACACTTGCAAAGGAGCTTGAGCTTGTTGAGGCAGTAAAGGCTCATCTTGAGGACGGAAAGATGGCCAGAACCTTTGAAGTGCCTGATGATGAGGATGCACAGCTTTGGTTCAAGGGATATAATCTCCTTACAGCAAAGCCTACCATCTACGCAGCAAACGTATCAGAGGACGACCTCGCAGATGACGGCGCAAGCAATCCGCATGTTGCAAAGGTAAGAGAAATGGCAAAGGAAGAGGGCGCAGAGGTATTTGTTATCTGTGCACAGATTGAGCAGGAGCTTGTAGATCTCGATGAGGACGAAAAGAAGGAGTACCTTGAGGATTTAGGTGTTGAGTCAAGCGGTCTCGATAAGCTTGTAGCAGCCAGTTATTCACTTCTCGGACTTATTTCCTTCCTCACAGCAGGAGAGGATGAGTGCCGTGCATGGACTATAAAGAAAGGTACAAAGGCACCACAGGCAGCCGGCAAGATACATACTGATTTCGAGCGTGGCTTCATCAAGGCGGAGGTAGTCAACTATCAGGATCTTCTCGACAATGGAAGCCTTGCAGCCGCAAGAGAAAAGGGCATCGTAGGCATGGAAGGAAAAGAGTACGTTGTTAAGGACGGAGATGTAATTCTTTTCAGATTTAATGTATAATTTTATGAATAAAACGCTTTTATAAGCACAAAATCAAAAAGAAACGCATAAGATAGACCAAGGGAGGTCTGTTTTATGCGTTTTCTGGATTTATGCGAAAAAGAGGTTGTGAGCGTGGAGGAGGGCAGGTTCATCGGACACGTACGGGATTTGGAGTTTGATCCGGTCTGCGGCAAAATCTGTGCGATTATCGTGCCGGGACCGGGAAAATATATGGGAATATTTTGCAGGGATTATGAATATTGTATTCCATGGGTTAAGATTGTGAAGATTGGACCCGATATAATATTGGTAAATATATGTGAGTCTGATATGCGGCGCAAGCTGTTATGATTTTATAAATACAAAAAAATTATAAAAAGTCAAAATCAGTACAAAACATATTGACAACGAAAATTAGTATATATATACTAAAATATGTATAGGTCTTTTTAAATACAGATGATGATTTGAAGTATTATAATGAGAAACAAAGATATTTTGCTTCTTCATACTATATGATACCTACGGAGGGTACAGCATGAAGTGTCCATTTTGCAGTAGTGACAACACAAGGGTAATAGACTCAAGACCGGCTGATGACAACAGCTCTATCAGGCGCAGAAGGCTGTGCGATGATTGCGGCAAGCGTTTCACTACATATGAGAAGGTGGAGACAATCCCACTCATCGTTATAAAAAAGGACAACAACAGAGAGCAGTATGACCGCTCCAAGATTGAAAAGGGCGTGCTTCTTGCATGTCACAAGAGACCGATTTCAGCAGATACAATCTCAAAGCTTGTAGATGAGGTCGAGATAGAAATCTTTGCCAGAGAGGAAAAGGAAATCCCTACATCACTCATCGGAGAGCTGATTATGGACAGATTAAAGGACCTTGATGCGGTAGCATATGTGAGGTTTGCGTCGGTTTACAGAGAGTTTAAGGATGTCAATACATTTATGACAGAGCTTAAAAAGATGCTTGACACCAAATAGTGTTTAGGCAGCAGGATTTATTTAAAACATGATGGGAAGGTGCGTATGAACATTTCCGGTATTCGCCCGAGCGAAGGCTTTTATTCATACAATTCCATAAGGGTAAACGAGCTTAGAAACAGCCAGATTATGAGTTCGAAGCAGGCAGTGGATGACACAGCTTCACAGCAATCCATTGCTGATGATACGGCTGATCATGAGGCTGCAAGGGCAAGGCAGAGCTTTACCTCGCTTGATTATGCAAATACATATGATTCCAATGCGAGCTATGAGCTTAAGGGTGCTGACAGTGATATCAGCACACTTGATGTCGCAAAGGCTGTATCCGATTTAGACAAGGATAAGGTATTGCAGCAGTATCAGCGTTTTGTTGGCAGTGCGGATGTCACCGTTATGCAGCAGGCAGCCTTGAATGAACAGATTAACAGGGAGACAGAGAATTTTATACTATGAGTTTTTTATACCCGGGAGAGTACATTGACTCGACATACAGCATAGATTTTGATAAATTATATAAGGAGGGCTACAGGGGCATTATTTTTGATATCGACAACACCCTTGTGACTCATGGTTCGCCTGCTGATGAGCGGGCGATTGCTTTGTTTAAGCACCTTAAGGAGCTTGGTTTTTCGTGCCTTGTGCTCTCAAACAACAAGGAGCCGCGTGTGAAGAGCTTTGCTAAGCAGGTTGGGATAAAGTATATCTACAAGGCAGGAAAGCCCAAGCCATCAGGCTATCGTACAGCAATGGAGAGGCTTGGCACAGATACGAAAAACACTCTTTTTGTGGGAGATCAGATATTTACGGATATCATCGGAGCTAATCTTACGGGCATCAGATCAATACTTGTAGCACCTATTGACCCACATGAGGAGATACAGATTGTGCTTAAGCGCTTTATTGAAAAGCCTGTAATTGCATGCTACAAGAAGCATTTAAAGAAAGTAAATAAATAATTTTTAACTATAAATTTAAATTTTTTGGAGGCAGATATATTATGAAGATTGCAATCGGAAACGATCACGCAGCAGTTGAGCTAAAAAAAACAATAATGGAGTACGTTGAGAGCATGGGTCACGAGGTGACCAACTTCGGCACAGATTCAAGTGAGAGCTGCAATTACCCGGAGTATGGTGAGAAGGTGGCTAATGCAGTGGCGTCAGGCGAGTTTGACTGCGGAATACTGATATGCGGTACCGGTGTGGGTATCTCAATAGCAGCCAATAAGGTCAACGGAATCCGTGCGGCAGTTTGCTCAGACACAGCCACAGCACGCCTTGTAAAACAGCACAACAATGCCAATATCATAGCCTTTGGTGAGAGGATTGTAGGTGTTGAGCTTGCAAAGGATATCGTAAAGGCTTATCTGACAGCCGAGTTTGAGGGCGGCAGACACGCAAAGAGAATAGCTATGATATCGGATATCGAGGCTAGAAACTAATATAAAACCAATACAAATTCATGCAATAGAAAATAAATACTTGAAATGTATTGCTTTTTATTGTAAAATGGACGAATGAGAGAGCTTAGGCTCGCACGATTTAAGGAGGAAGTAACTAATGATTTCAGCAGGAGATTTCAGAAACGGTGTTACTATCGAGTTCGAGGGAAACATCTATCAGATTATCGAATTTCAGCATGTTAAACCAGGAAAAGGTGCAGCATTTGTACGTACAAAGTTAAAGAATATCATCAGTGGTGGTGTTGTTGAGAAGACATTCCGTCCAACAGAGAAATGCCCTACAGCACACATTGACCGTAAGGATATGCAGTATCTTTATGCAGATGATGATTTCTATCATTTCATGGATGTTGAGACATATGACCAGATTGACTTACCAAAGGATGAGGTTGGCGATGCTCTCAAGTTTGTAAAAGAGAACGAGATGTGTAAGGTTTGTTCACACAAGGGCAATGTATTTGCAGTTGAGCCACCACTTTTCGTTGAGCTTACTGTTACAGAGACAGAGCCTGGCTTCAAGGGTGATACAGCAACAGGTGCTACAAAGCCTGCTACAGTTGAGACAGGTGCTACAGTTTATGTACCACTTTTTGTTGAGACAGATGATGTTATCAAGATTGATACAAGAACAGGTGAGTACCTTTCACGTGTATAATCTGTAATTTTATGAGTCTGCACATATTCCGGTATGCCTGGAGTATGTGCAGGCTTTTTTTATTTGTGTGCTGTGTGGCAGGTGAGAATCCCGACAGCAAGTGTCATAAACACATGCGACACAAGCATAGCCCACAGATATGCATCTATCCCATAGTGGGGTACGAGAAGCATAATCATCAGAATTCTTATCGCACAGGTGAGCAGATTGACGAAGAGCACCTGCTTTGCTTTGCCCAGACCATGCAGTATGCTGCAGAGCATTCCGCTTATGTGCATCAGTGGGCACAGAAAACACAGTCTTCTAAGGAAATATCCACAAAGCTTCGATGAGAAAAGAAAAACCCCTATAAAATTCGACAGCAGATAGAATATGCATGTAAAGATAAGTCCAAAGCATAGTCCGAATAAGGCACAGGAGTTTATGGTTTTTGTGATTTTTGTATCCTTTCCGGCGGCATTTGCTTCAGAAACAGATGGCAGAAGCATCACGCAGGCACAGCTGCAAAGTACACCGGGAAATAAAAGCATGGGAAGGGTGAGACCGGAAATGGTTCCAAATATGTCAAGGGCCAATGCCGGTGATAGTCCGTAGAGCTTAAGAGTTCTCGGGATAAGCACATTTTCGGCGGAGGATGAAAAGCTTGCCAATATGTAGTTTAGTGATAAAGGGATGAAAAGCGCAGCCATGCCATAGGCTGTTGTTTTCAGGCTTTTGACGGATATTTTAAAGTATGAGAAATCTTTTTTTATTGTGATAACGGAAAAGACGGTTGCGCTCGCTTCGCCTGCCACGATGCCGTATATAGAGTATACAGGCTTAAAGCAGCTGCCACCTTCAGATAGTATTGCGTATATCAGATAGCAGGTGCCAATGCGTGCGGTCTGCTCAATTAATTGAGTGGCAGCTGGAACGGCTGCTTTTTTCAATCCATAATAGTATCCGTTTATGCAGGAATGCATAGCAGCGGGCAGAATGGAAAAGGACAGCGCCTTGACAAGCTCTGTACAGCGTGGCTCACTTAAAATAAAAAGGCTTATGTAGTTGGCATTGGAATACATAATAATTGTGAGCAAAAGAGCAATGGTGGCTGACATAATTATTGCGCAAATGAGTATAATCTGCCTGTTTTGAGGCTTTTCGGCAACAAGCTTTGATGTGGCGGTCTGAAAGCCGTTGCAGCAGAGTGACATGCATACGGACATGAGTGGAATCACAAGCTGATAGAGTCCCAGACCTGTTGAGCCCATGACGTTATTAAGAAATATGCGAAAGAAAAAACCCATAAACCGACTGGTTGTACCGGCAAGTGTCAGGAAAATAGTTCCGGTCACAAGTGGGTTGGATAAATATTTTTTTACAATCAAAAAATCACCTGTCATATGTTGTCTTAGAAGTATATGTGCTTCTTTGGATATATATGACAGGTGATTATTTATTGTGTGTTAAACAGCTATTTTGCGCTAAACAACTATTATACTCTTATATGACCGGTATCGTTATATTAAATTTGTGAGATTAACCCATAAAGTGGCGGATAGCCTTGGCTACGCCGTCATTTTCGTTTGTGTCGGTGACGTAATCAGCCTGTGCCTTAAGCTCATCGGTTGCATTTCCCATGGCCACGCCGATGTGTGCGGCTTTTACGATAGCCATGTCGTTTTCGGTGTCACCGACAGCCATTGTCTCATCAGCTGCTATATTCAGGATTTGAGCCAGCTTGTGAAGTGCCACACCTTTGTCAACGCCTGCTTTTGTGAATTCCAGATTACCGTAGCCACCGCTTACGAGCGTGATTTCAGGGATTTTTTTCAGATGCTCAAATACTTCGTCGCGGCAGTAGTAGTTATCATCTACATCCTTTGGAAAATTGATGGTCATTTTCTGCATATGGTAATTGTTTTCGCGCATCATTTCAGTGATATCGTTCACGCGTTTTCTGGTTGTCATGATGTATTCCTTTATAGAAGGAGGCATTTTGAGATCCTTTGCATCCTCGAGACACTTGTATGGAGAATAGCCACAGCCGTTTATGAAGGCATCCATATGAACGCGCTTTGTCATCAGGTAATCGATTATTGAAAACGCTGTCTCATCAGAAAGGCAGTTTTCGTAAAGACATTTTTTGGTGTCAATCTCGTAGATTGCACTTCCGTTTGCAGTGATAGCGTAGCGGATGCCGGTGTCCTTAATTGCCTCAAACGGCAGCCCTCCGAATGGACGGCCGGTGGAGATGACCACATTTATCCCGGCAGCAGTTGCCTCTTTTATAGCTTTTATATTTTCCCTGGATATCTGACTTTTGTTGTTGAAAAGTGTTCCGTCAAGATCTAAAGCGATAAGTTTCATAAGAAATCCTTTCTTTTGTTTGAAAAATATAGTGTTTTAGTATATTATGGTGAATAGACTATTGATTTTTGTGTTTTAAAATCGGTTACAATGATAATATAAATTATCACAAATTTCAAGGATGAAGAGCACATAGCTTTTGCTTTGAAATATTTTACACTGTGGAGTGAATAACAACTGAAACAGAAAAGGAAACGAAATGACAAGAGAAGAATTCAGAAAATATATCAGAGAAAACATAGTTATCCTGGATGGAGCGACCGGTACAAACCTGATGGCAGCGGGCATGCCTGTAGGTGTGTGTCCGGAGGAATGGGTGATGGAGCATCCGCAGGTGATTCTTGATTTGCAGAAGGCTTATGTCGATAACGGCACGAATATTGTTTATGCACCTACATTTACAGGAAACAGGATTAAGCTTTTAGAATATGGTTTACAGGAGAAAATTAACGAGATAAACACCACGCTTGTTGGCCTGTCAAAGCAGGCTGTCGGGGATAGGGCACTTGTAGCAGCAGATATGACGATGACCGGCAGACAGCTTTTTCCACTCGGGGATCTGATGTTTGAGGAGCTTTTGGAGGTGTACAAGGAGCAGGCGAGGATCCTTGATGCGGCGGGCGCAGATGTTTTTGTGGTTGAGACAATGATGAGTCTTCAGGAGTGCAGAGCGGCAGTGCTTGCTATAAAAGAGGTGAGCGACCTGCCTATTATGGTGACACTCACCTATAACGAGGATGGCAGGACTCTTTTTGGTACACCGCCTGAGACAGCAGTTGTTGTGCTGCAGTCACTTGGAGTGGATGCAATCGGTGTGAACTGCTCGACGGGACCTGCTGAGATGATAGCTCTGGTTGAGAAAATGGCAGAGTACTCTACAGTGCCTCTTATTGCAAAGCCAAATGCCGGGCTTCCGGAGCTTGAGGATGGTAAAACTGTATACAAGATGACTCCGGATATGTTTGCCGATGCGATGAGAGGGCTTGTGAAGGCAGGTGCATCCATTGTAGGAGGCTGCTGTGGCACCACGCCGGAGCATATCCGTGCACTGACAGAGGCTGTAAAGACAATGCCTGTTCATAAGCCGCTTGAGCATCATAGAAGAGTGCTTGCGTCTGAACGAAAGAATGTAGAGATTGACTTAGATGGCAACTTTACTGTGGTCGGAGAGAGAATCAATCCTACAGGTAAGAAAAAGCTGCAGGCACAGCTTCGTGAGGGAAAGCTTGACCTGGTGCGCCAGATGGCTATGGAGCAGGAGACAAATGGTGCGGGAATACTTGATATCAATATGGGCATGAATGGCATCGATGAGAAGGAGATGATGAAATCGGTTATATATGAGGTTTCATCTACCGTGGACTGTCCACTTTGTATTGATTCAAGTTATGTGGAGGTAATAGAGGAGGCTCTTAAGATTTATCCGGGAAGAGCTCTAATCAATTCTATTTCTCTTGAGACTGAGAAGATGGAAAAGCTTCTGCCTCTTGCGGCAAAATACGGAGCGATGTTCATACTCTTACCACTTTCGGATGCAGGATTGCCAAAGGATGTCGAGGAGAAAAAGCAGATTATAAATACTATTTATGACAAGGCACTTTCGCTTGGAATGGCACATGAGGATATAGTGGTGGATGGACTTGTTGCGACAATAGGTGCAAATCCAAAGGCCGCAATCGAGTGCTATGAGACCATTGCGTACTGCAAGGATGAGAAAAAGCTTCCTACAATATGCGGACTTTCAAATATATCCTTCGGACTGCCTGAGCGTATGTACGTGAACACAGCGTTTCTTACAATGGCCATATGCAAGGGACTCACCATGGCTATTGCCAATCCATCACAGGAGCTTTTGATGAATGCTGCATTTGCATCGGATATGCTGCTCGACAGACCTGACAGCGATATAGCATACATCGAGCGCATGAGCAGGCTTGCGGAGGAAAAGGCCCAATATGAGACTGTTGTTGTGAAAAAGTCGGACAATGCTGCGTCTGCTTCAAACGGCACATGCGCAGCGGGCAGTAAGGATGCGGTATTTCAGGCTGTCTTAAAGGGAAACAAGGGCAGTATAATTGATGAAGTAAAGAAAATGCTTTCTGATGGTGCAAAGCCTGACGAGATTATTAATAACAGCCTGATTCCGGCTATTAATGAGGTGGGAGAGCTTTTTAACCAGAAGAAATATTTCCTGCCACAGCTTATCGGCAGTGCAAATACCATGAAGCTTGCTATAGAGCATCTGGAGCCGTTACTTGAAAAGAAGGACTCAGGGGAGGATATGCCGACTCTTGTCATTGCAACGGTGGAGGGGGATATCCATGATATAGGAAAGAACCTTGTTGTGCTTATGCTTAAAAACTATGGCTACAACGTGATTGATATGGGAAAGGATGTGCCTTGTGAGGATATTGTCAACAAGGCGATTGAGACGAATGCGGCAGTTATCGGACTGTCAGCTCTTATGACCACCACAATGATGCGCATGAAGGATGTAGTGGAAATATGTAAGGAAAAGGGCTGTAAGAGCAAGGTTGTAATCGGTGGAGCCTGCATTACACAGAGCTTTGCAGACGAGATAGGAGCCGACGGATATTCAAAGGATGCGGCAGAGTGCGTGAAGCTTGTGGAGAGACTTCTGAATAGTTAAAATTTTTTTAAATAAAATGAAAAAAGTTGTTGACAATAAGGTGCCGACTGTATATAATAATCAAGTCGGTTGACGACATGGGATCTTAGCTCAGCTGGGAGAGCATCTGCCTTACAAGCAGAGGGTCACAGGTTCGAGCCCTGTAGGTCCCATCCTTTTAAAGGATATCAATCAATATGGCGAGGTGGCTCAACTGGCTAGAGCGTCCGGTTCATACCCGGGAGGTTGAGAGTTCGAGTCTCTCCCTCGCTACTTGTTAAGACTTGCAGTTGTTGCAGGTCTTTTTGTTATAAATAGTTACGAAACAGAAAGGGATAAGCATGATAAGACCTAAAATAGGACTTGACTGGGATGATGTGACAGCCCCATTCAACAGCATAGCCATAGATATGGCAAACAAAAAATATAATATCACCCCACCGCTTACGCTGGATGATATAGATTCCTGGGAGAATACCGGCAGAGCCTCTGTCATAAAGGAATTTTACCGGGATAATACACTTTACGAGAGGCAGAAGCCTACAGAAGAGACAAAGCGGATGATAAGAAAGCTCATGGATATCGGAGAGGTATATTTTATCACTGCGGTGGCACCGGGCTTCATGGGAGTGAGGGCGAGCCAGATAATGGAGGCATTTCCTGATTTCCCGACAGAAAATATCATACTTGGCAATGCAAAAAATCTTGTGCAGTTTGATATAATTTTAGATGACGCCATACACAATGTGCTTGAGACACCGGCCACGTATCCCGTGCTCATGAGAAAACCTTGGAATTCAAAAATGACAGGACTTTTATCTGTTAATAATATCACAGAGTTTGTATATCTCGTGGAGCAGATAATAAATGCGTCATTATATAGAAATAAAAATATAAAGAATCCGTCAGTTGTGGCACTTGTCGGACCATCAGGCTCAGGAAAAACAGCGCTCTCAGACAGCCTGTGCGCTATGGAGCAGTTTGAGAATCCGAAAACATACTGTACCAAGCCAGGAGATAAGCACAGGTACCTGACGGAGGATGAGTTCAATGCGCAGGATTTCTTTGAAAAGACAAGGTACGCAGGAATACAGTATGGCACCAAAATGGAGGATATAGAGGCGGTGCTTGCAAAAGGGCATTTTGTCGTGATGCCGCTTGACATGTGTGGTGCCATTGCCATGAAGCGTCATTTTCCTACTGTAATAGTGTATGTGGCACGTGATAAGGAGCTTTTAATCCGGGATATCATAGAGCAGGATTACTCAATAGAAGAAAAGACACTTCGTATTCTGTCCATAGATGCAGAAAAACGCAATCGCCAGATATGTGATTATGCAGTAAATAACATGGATGTTGGTGCAGCTACTAGAGAGCTTTCTGATGTTTTGGAAAACAATTGCTTATAAAATATATTTATAGCAAGCTCTTAGTTATAAGTATTAACACTTTTCCTAGAAAGATGATATGATATGATTAGTTCAAGGGAACAGCATCCCGGAATTAAAATTAAAAACAAATAACATTAACATATCATTAATAGGAGGATATTAATATGAGCAAGAAACATTATGCAGACAGAAATTTAAAATTTGAGACATTACAGTTACATGTAGGACAGGAAACACCTGATCCGGTTACAGATGCGAGAGCAGTTCCAATCTACCTTACTTCATCATATGTGTTCCATAACAGTGAGCATGCTGCAGACAGATTCGGACTCAGAGATGCAGGAAATATCTACGGCAGACTGACAAACCCTACAGAGGATGTATTCGAGAGAAGAATTGCAGCACTCGAGGGTGGCGTGGCAGCACTTGCTGTTGGTTCCGGAGCAGCGGCACTCACATATGCTTTCCAGGCAGTAGCACACGCAGGTGACCATATCGTTGCAGCAAAGAATATCTACGGCGGTACATACAATCTCTTGGCACACACACTTCCTGATTACGGAATTGAGGCTACATTCGTAGATCCATTCGATTATGATGGAATCAAGGCTGCTATCAAAGAGAATACAAAAGCTATTGAAATCGAGACACTCGGAAATCCAAACTCAGAGGTAGTAGATATCGAAAAAATTGCAAATATCGCTCATGAGGCAGGAATCCCGCTTATCGTAGATAATACCTTTGCTACACCATATCTTGTCCGTCCGATTGAGTACGGTGCTGATATCGTGGTTCACTCAGCAACAAAGTTCATCGGTGGACACGGAACAACAATTGGTGGAGTTATAATTGACAGCGGTAAATTCGACTGGACACAGAATGATAAATGGCCATGGCTTGTAGAGCCAAACGTATCATACCACGGAGTAAGCTTTGCAAAGGATTGCGCACCGGCAGCATTTGCGACATATATCAGGGCAATTTTACTTCGTGATACAGGAGCAACAATTTCGCCTGTTCATTCATTTATCTTCCTGCAGGGACTTGAGACACTTTCGCTTCGTGTGGAGCGTCATGTTGAGAATGCACTCAAGGTAGTTCAGTACTTAAAGGATCAGCCACTCGTAGAGAAGGTTAATCATCCATCTATTTCAGAGGATAAAGAGCAGCAGGAGCTTTACAAGAAATACTTCCCTAACGGAGGCGGCTCTATATTTACATTCGAGATTAAGGGTGGAGCAAAGGAAGCACAGAAATTTATTGACAACCTTGAGCTTTTCTCACTGCTTGCAAACGTAGCTGATGTTAAGTCACTTGCTATACATCCGGCTTCTACCACACACTCAGAGTGCAATGAAGCAGAGCTCTTAGATCAGGGCATCAAGCCAAACACAATCCGTCTTTCAATCGGAACTGAGAATGTGGATGATATAATTGAGGATCTTGATGAGGCATTTAAGGCACTTGCAGAGTAAACGGTTTTGTATGATAAATACTCCTTAAACGAATAAATAGTGATCATTATAAAAGGAATCGGAAAATATTAATCCGGTTCCTTTTATTGTGCCATGAAATATCATGGATTGGATTTTTTCGCGAACATCTTGACAACCTTTTAACAATTATTGATATTCGAGAAAAATAAGTATATTATAGTCAGTGGTGTGAAACCAGATATAGTTTTAAATAATAAATAATATACATAAAGGAGACATTATCATGTTTGGATTTGGTCAGTTAATCGAAATATTAAAGAAAGACCCAAAGAAAATCGTATTCACAGAGGGAGAGGATCCACGTATCCTTGAGGCAGCTTCGCGTTTACTTGCAAGCAACTTCTTACATCCTATCCTTGTCGGAGATCCTGAGAAGATTAGTGCAAGCGCTGAGAAGAGCGGTTTCAATATCCGTGGAGCAGAGATTATAGATCCTATGAACTTTGATCGTATGGATGAGATGGTTGAATTATTCTGCGAGCTTCGTAAGAGCAAGGGTGTTACACCGGAGCAGGCTAAGGGAATCCTTTCATCAGCTAACTACTTTGGAACAATGCTTGTAAAGATGGGTATCGCAGACTCACTTCTCGGAGGAGCTACATACTCAACAGCAGATACAGTTCGTCCGGCATTACAGCTTATCAAGACAAAGCCAGGAAACGCTATCGTTTCTTCATGCTTTATCCTTGTTCGTCCATCTGCTACAGGTGAGAATGAGGTTCTTGCAATGGGTGACTGTGCTATCAATATCCATCCTACAGAGGACGAGCTTGTTGAAATCGCCGGAGAAACAGCAGAGTGTGCTAAGATCTTCGGTATCGATCCAAAGGTTGCATTCTTAAGCTATTCAACACTTGGCTCAGGAAAGGGCGAGGATGTTGACAAGATGAGAAACGCAGCTCACAAGGCTATGGAGAAATATCCTAACCTTCCTATCGAGGGAGAGCTTCAGTTTGACGCAGCAGTTGCACCTCGTGTAGCTCGTACAAAGTGCCCTGATTCAGTAGTAGCAGGACATGCAAACACATTTATCTTCCCTGATATCAACGCAGGAAACATCGGATACAAGATCGCACAGAGAATGGGTAACTTCGAAGCATACGGACCAATCTTACTTGGACTCAATGCTCCAATCAATGATCTTTCTCGTGGATGTAATGCAGGAGAGGTTTACTCAATGGCTATTATCACTGCAGCACTTGCATAAGACATTTAATGGACTATTACCATTTTAACAAAGACCGCTCCGGTTTGTCCGGGGCGGTCTTTTATTTGAAAAAAGTTACTGAAAATAATATCTTGGCGCAACAGGAGAAATAAGGTATACTATATTTAAAAAACCAAAATACAGAGCAATGACAGTTGGCAATAACATGAGGTATTGTATCTGATAGAAAGAGAGACGATATATGAGAGTAGGAATGGGCTATGATGTGCACAAGCTTGTTGAGGGCAGAGATTTGATTTTAGGAGGAGTGAAGGTTCCGCATACACTTGGGCTGTTAGGCCACTCGGATGCCGATGTACTGTTGCATGCGATAATGGATGCACTCTTGGGTGCAGCGGCACTTGGCGATATCGGAAAGCATTTCCCGGATACAGACCCGGCATATGAGGGGATTTCTAGTCTTAAGCTTTTAGAGCATGTGAGAGACATCATTGCAAAAAAAGGCTATGTGATAGAAAACATAGATGCGACAGTAATTGCACAAAAGCCGAAGCTTCGTCCGTATATTGAGCAGATGGAGCAGAATGTGGCTGATACGCTGCAAATCGCAAAGGAGCAGGTAAATATAAAGGCAACGACCGAGGAGTGGCTTGGTTTTACAGGCCGCGAGGAGGGGATTGCATCACAGGCAATCTGCTCACTTACAGGTCTTTATGAGGCAAGCGTGCAGGTCGGAGGCGGATGCAGCGGCTGCGGAGGCTGTCAGGCCGATTGATTTGAATATATAGGGAAAACATGCTAAAATAAAAAGATAGTTATAAATCATCCAAAAGGAGATATAAATAATGGAGAACAATTTCAAGTTTTACAATACACTCACAAGACAGATTGATACTGTTGTTCCGCGTGTTGACGGCAAAATCGGCATGTATACATGTGGACCTACAGTTTATCATTTTGCACATATCGGAAATATCCGCTCATACATCATGGAGGATGTGCTTGAGAAGGCACTTCGCTATGTGGGCTATGATGTAAAGCGTGTCATGAATATCACTGATGTGGGACATCTCTCAAGCGACGGAGATACCGGAGAGGACAAGATGCTAAAGGGCGCAAAGCGTGAGCATAAGAGCGTCATGGAGGTGGCAAAGGAGTACACGGACGCCTTTTTCAAGGATTTCACGGCCGTACACAACAGGATGCCTGATGTCGTAGAGCCTGCAACCAACTGTATTCCGGAATTCATCCATATGGTGGAGGTGCTTATCGAGAAGGGCTATGCTTATTTTGCCGGAGGCAATGTATATTTCGATACATCAAAGCTTGATGATTATTTTGTGTTCTCTTCAGCAGTAGAGAAGGAACAGCTTCAGGTTGGAGTGCGAGATGATGTCGAGGAGGATGTAAACAAGAAGAATAAAAATGATTTCGTACTCTGGTTTACACAGTCTAAGTTTGAGGACCAGGCTCTTAAATGGGACAGCCCATGGGGCGTCGGATATCCGGGCTGGCATATAGAGTGCTCATGCATCAGCATGAAGCATCTCGGAGAGTACGTGGATATCCACTGTGGTGGTGTGGACAATATTTTCCCACATCACACCAATGAGATTGCACAGTCAGAGAGCTATCTGGGACACGACTGGTGCAAGTACTGGTTCCATGTCAATCACTTAAATGACAGAGCCGGCAAGATGAGCAAGTCGAAGGGTGCAATCCTCACAGTTTCGGTGCTTCAGGAGAAGGGCTACAATCCGCTTGCCTACAGATTCTTCTGCTTACAGTCACACTACAGAAAGCCTCTTGAGTTTTCGTTTGATGCGCTCGACAATGCAGTTGCGGCATACAATAAGATTGCAAAGCGTGTGGCAGAGCTTAAGGATGAGGGTGATATAGATGAGACAGCTTTTGCTGACTTTAAGAAGAAATTTACTGATGCAGTTTCAAATGATCTGAATACATCAATGGCTATAACCATAGTGTATGATGTGCTTAAGGCTGATATCTCAGACAGGACAAAGCTTGCACTTATCGATGACTTTGAGCAGGTGCTTGATCTGGGACTTAGGGAATCAGGAAAGGCCTTACTTGAGGCATCGTCATCTGCAGACAGTGAGCTTGAGGCATTTATCAATGATAAAATTACAGAGCGTGCAGCCGCTAAAAAGGCAAAGGATTTTGCGACAGCCGATGCCATAAGAGATGAGCTTCTGGCAAAGGGGGTTGCCATAAAGGATACCAGAGAGGGAGTAAAATGGGAGCTTGTATAGTATGAAGATAGACTCATATATTAAGGAACAGTTTGGAATAAAGGATGTTGATATAAGGACATACTCGCCGCTTACACTTGCATATATCGGTGATGGCATATTTGATATTGTCATCCGCTCAGTTGTGGTGGGAAAGGGCAATACAAAGGCAAATCTGCTTCATAAGCACACAAGTAATATAGTAAAGGCGCATACGCAGGCTCTCATGATAGAGGCACTTTTACCTCATCTGACAGAGGAGGAGAGTGATGTGTATCACAGGGGGCGCAATGCCAAGTCGCCTTCCATGGCAAAAAACGCTACAATGGCTGATTACAGGAAAGCTACAGGGCTTGAGGCGGTCATGGGCTATCTTTATCTGAAGGATGATTTTGAGAGGGTTGTTTCACTCACTAAGCTTGGAGTGGAGCTTTTAGGAATTGAAATATAGCACAAAATAAGAGGAAAATATGGATAACAACAATAAAGAAAAATTTCATGAGAATTATATAGAGGGCAGAAATGCTGTGCTAGAGGCTTTCCGTTCGGGAAAGACAATAGACAAGCTTTTTGTGCTTGACGGCTGTCAGGACGGACCAATAAAGTCAATCACAAGAGAGGCCAGAAAGCATGATGCAATCATAAACTATGTTGCAAAGGAAAGACTTGATCAGATGTCTGAGACAGGCAAGCATCAGGGTGTCATTGCAGTTTCAGCAGCATATGAATATGCCGAGGTTTCGGACATACTGGAAAATGCCGAAAGAAAGGGCGAGCCGCCTTTTATCATCATACTTGACGGTATAGAGGATCCACACAATCTTGGCGCAATAATCCGTACTGCAAATCAGGCGGGTGCACATGGCATCATAATACCAAAAAGGCGCGCAGTGGGACTTACCCCTACAGTGGCAAAGACGTCTGCAGGTGCGATAAACTATACACCTGTTGCCAAGGTTACCAATATCTCAAATACCATAAAGGAGCTTAAGGAAAAGGGTATGTGGTTTGTATGTGCTGATATGGGTGGCACTACCATGTATGACTTAAACCTCACAGGTCCTATAGGTCTTGTCATAGGCAATGAGGGTGACGGAGTCAGCAAACTTGTAAAGGAAAACTGTGATATGACAGCTTCTATTCCTATGGTGGGCGATATTGACTCATTGAACGCATCGGTTGCGACAGGCGTGCTTGCATATGAGATAGTCAGACAGAGACTTAAGAGTGGAAAGTAGATTGCATGTCGCGGGATGAGTGGTGTGTAGTATGAATTGTATATTTATAGAATAGGAAGCATATAGTGGAAGATTACAGCGCATATACGGATGAAGAGCTTATTATGAGAATTCATAATGACAAAAATGACCATGGTGACAACAATGAAATCATGGACTATATATTGGAAAAGTATAAGCCGCTTGTGCGTAAAAAGACGAATGCACTCTACCTGATAGGCGGTGAGAATGATGACCTTATTCAGGAGGGCATGATTGGCCTGTTTAAAGCGGTCAGAGACTATAAGAGCGACAAGGAAGCATCTTTCTACAGCTTTGCACAGCTATGCATCACAAGGCAGCTTAGCTCGGCGCTTGAGGCTTCAAACCGAAAGAAACATATGCCGCTTAACACATATATATCCTTTTCGCAGAGTGACAGTGATGGTACAGAGTTTGAGGAAATGCTGCAAGATGATATTGCAAGTCCTGAGCAGCTTCTCATAGAGAAGGAAAAATTTAAGGAATTTAAGGAACAATTGTGGAATAAACTGAGTAATATGGAGAAAAAAGTGCTACAATTGTATCTGGAAGGAAATAATTATACATCGATAGCGCATATGCTTGGAAAATCAGACAAATCAATTGACAATGCACTATCCCGTATCAGACAAAAGCTAAAAAGAAAGTAGGTGAAGCTTGTTATGGAGTTTTCAAGAATAGGTGAACACACTATAAAATGTGTTATTTCAGAAGAAGAAATATATGATCTGGGATATACAATGGATGAAATTATGAGCAATGGCGAGCGCACCCAGGAATTCATGAACCAGATATTTGACATGGCTTCAGAAGAGTTTGGAACTGATTTTAATTCGGGGATCAAGACTGTGAGAGCAGATTTTTTGGCGGATCACACACTTTCTCTGACATTTTCTGAACATCCTGCTACTGAGGGCATGATGGAGCATCTTAAAGATATCGTTAATGGACTGCTTAATTCGCTGCCGGCTGAGGCTGCAGAGAATGAGAAAAATAAAAAAGGCAGGACAACTGCAAAAAAGCAGGATATGGTGTCTGTTGTAATGTTCATTTTTGAAAAATTTGATGTGGCTGTCAGATTTGCAAAGATGATTAAAGGACTACCAATGCCATTCTCGCAGCTTTTTAAGTTTGAGGGAGAGTACTTTATGAGCATGGATTTATCGGGCTATGATGAGCATGAGCTTGAAAAGATGTCTGTCATAGCAGATGAGTATGCAGATGATATCATTGCAGGGGCTGACAAAAGGGCTTTTCTTATGGAGCATGCAAAGGTTATTCTTGATGACAAGGCTATTGAGAGTCTTGCGCAGCTGTGAAGGTACTGAACAGTTACAAAAATATAATAAAACAAGGTCTGTCAGCTATACTGACAGACCTTGTTTTATATGTAAATATTATCCAAGTACTTTTCTGATTGACTCGATAACACGGTCAGCCTGAAATGGCTTAACGATGAAATCCTTGGCACCTGACTGGATAGCGTCAATAACCATAGACTGCTGTCCCATAGCAGAGCACATAACGCATGTAGCGTTTGGGTCAGCTGCTTTAATTTCCTTTAAAGCCTGGATGCCATCCTTATTTGGCATAGTGATGTCAAGTGTTACAAGATCAGGCTTGAGCTCATTGTACTTTGCAACTGCCTCATTTCCGTCAGCAGCCTCGCCTGCAATCTCGAATCCACCCTTTGTAAGGATATCCTTCAGCATCATTCTCATAAATGCTGCATCATCAACTATTAAAATTCTAGCCATTTTGTTAAACCTCCTGTTTGATAATCTGTTTTACTATGCTTATTGGATACAACTGTAAGAGATCACTGTCTATTAAATCTCCAACAGTCAGCCTGAATGTCACCTTGACAATATCTGTTCCGTTACACAACTCGTCCGGTATATCAAAGGTCTTCTGATAACTTGAATTGATAAGCGGAAAACCTATGTCGGTTGGCTCGTTTAAGAGCGAAGACATTGATGTAGCTATTGTACCACACATCTGGTTCATAGCCTCCGATATGGCGGAAAGTGTGATTTCATCAAGTGTCATATCAGAAACATTACTTCCGTTGCCTCCCATCATGAGATTGGCAATAACCAATGCATCATTTAATTTTATAATAAGTAGGTTGGTTCCGTCAAGTCCTTTTGTGTAAGGAACCTTAATTAAAATTCGATCATCATGATCGAGAGCATCCTCTTTTTTCAAAACCTCTACAATCGGAGTCGTAATATTTGTCGGTTTTTGTAGAATCATGCTCAGTGTTGTGGCTGCATTGCCTATGCAGATATTGGCTAATTCGCCTATGATATCGGCATTTTCCCGAGATATATTTTGCATTATTTTATCCTCCATATGACTGTGGTACCTATTTCCTAACATATATTATATCAGAGTTTTTAAAAATATCAAAGGAAATGTTTAATTTTTTTGAATTTATGTTAAAATAGTTTCAAAAGGAGATTACAATATGGGTGAAACAGAATATTCAGAAGCATTAAAGCTGGGAAAAAAAGAATACAGGGCAAGGATAGCTAAAGGACAGTTTCCTTATCTGCCAGTGCTTGATGAAATCTTATCAGAGGCAGATATTCAGACAGAGCAGAATATGGGGCTGGTCCAGGTGCCTTTGGATTTCGTTGTAGGAACAAGCACCATGGGCAGGACATATTCATTTGCGGCAAATTTTATGCCGATATTGGACTGGGAAACCGAATTTGCAGTGAAGTGGTCTAATCTGTCAGATGCACAGATGAATGAGGGAATCAGAGATCCAATCAAGGCATTTGAGTACATGAACAGGTATTATGTGCTTGAGGGCAATAAGAGGGTCAGTGTACTCAAGTACTTCAACGCCGTTTCGATTCCTGCAATTGTGACCAGAAAGATTCCAAAGCTGTCGGATGATTATGATGTGAGGCTTTATTATGAGTATATGAAGTTCAATGAAATCACGGGGCTTTGCTCGGTGGAGTTTACGAAGCTGGGCAATGCTGATAAGCTTCTTTCGCTTGTTGGAAAAGAGGGCAGATGGGATGATGAGACCAAGGAAAAATTTGCCAAGGTAATGTTTGATTTTTCAAAGGTCTATAATTTCCGCGGTGGTGACAGGCTGGACATTAAGCTGGGTGATGCTATTACAGTATTTATGGAGGTCTTTGGCATGGATGCCATGCTTGAGATGTCTGAGAATGATTACAACAAAAACGTCATCAATACATGGAAGGAGTTTGCAGCAGAAGGGGAAAAGCACAAGATAAATCTGGTGCTGGATCCGAAAAAGGTGCAGACCAAAAAGAGTCTGCTCAATTATCTTATTCCTCAGACCCAAAAGAAGCTCAAGGTTGTATTTTTATATCCGAGAGAGCCGAAAACATCTGCATGGCTGTATTCGCATGAGCTTGGGCGTATGTATCTTGATGAAACCTTTTCAGACAAGCTGGAGACAGAGTATGTGGCAGGTGTAGATGAGAACAATGTGGAGCAGGTGCTTGAAGATATCATAAAGTCCGGTGCCGATATAATTTTTTGTGTGGGACCGCAGATGATGCCAAACAGCCTAAAGGTGGCAGTTGAGCATCCGGAGGTTTATATACTCAACTGTTCGCTGAATGCGCCTCATCCTTATATCAGAACATACTATGGACGTATGTATGAGGCAAAGTTTCTCGCAGGAATGATAGCAGGAGCTGTCACAGACAATGAAAGGGTTGCATATATTGCAGACTACCCGATATATGGCATGATTGCCAATATCAACGCGTTTGCTCTGGGAGTTGCAAGTGTGAATCCAAGGGCAAAGGTATATCTGGCATGGTCAAAGACAAAGGATTATGACAGGAATAAATTCCTTGAAGAAAATGACCTCCATTATGTATCAGATCAGGATATTATCACTCCGAATGACGCGTCCAGATATTTTGGCCTGTATAAGCTGCAGGATGGACAGGCATTAAACCTTGCTATGCCTATATGGAACTGGGGAGTGTTTTATGAGAAGCTTTTGCAGAGCGTACTTGCAGGCTCCTACAAGGCTGAAGGACAGGAACAGGTTAAGGCACTTAATTACTGGTGGGGCATGTCTGCAGGTGTTATTGACCTGATTTGTTCAAAGCATGTACCTTATGGAGTGAAAAGGCTTGCGGATCATTTAAAGAGCGATATCACAAAGGGTGAGGTTGTGCCGTTCTTTGGACAGATATATAATCAGAAGGGCGAGCTTAAAAACAAAGGTGAGCACGAGATGAAACCGTCTGATATCATGAAAATGGACTGGCTTGTAGATAATGTTGTAGGTAGTATTCCGCCTATGAGTGAGTTTGTTGACAATGCAAAGATGGTGGTTGAACTAAAGGGTGTAGAGGAAAATAAACTGTAATGAAGATACTATTCTTAGCTGATGAAGAGTCGAAAATGTACTGGGAATACTTTAAGAAAGAGGATTTTAAAGGAATTGATATTATTGTATCATGTGGAGACTTAAACCCGAGCTATCTATCCTTTCTGACAACGATGGTTGGAGTCCCTCTTTTGTATGTGCATGGCAATCACGATGACAAATACAATGTAAAGCCGCCGGAAGGCTGCATATGCATTGAGGATGAGATTTACGAATATGAGGGTGTGCGGTTTCTTGGCCTGGGAGGCTCAAACCGCTATAAACCGGGAGAAAATCAGTATACTCAGAAGGAGATGACAAAGCGTGTTAAGAAGCTGTGGTGGAAGCTTAAACGTAAAAACGGCTTTGATGTGCTTGTCACCCATTCGCCGGCAAAGGGACTGCATGATGGTGAGGATACATGTCATACAGGCTTTGATGTGTTTAACAGGCTTATTGAGCAGTATAAGCCAAGGTATTTTGTGCATGGACATGTTCATATGAGTTACGGCAGGCAGTTTGTCAGGCTTGACAAGGTGGGAGAAACTACTGTTATCAATGCATACGAGAAATATATTGTTGAAATATAGAATATTTCTGCCGGATTAAGAGTTTGTTTGTAGATATTTACCAAATTTAAGAAAATATTTATCACATGGCTATATTTAGGACACAATTAAGTGTTACTATAATATCATCAAAAGGAGCTGTTGTATTTCAACTATGTGTTGGGGTACACTCAGTTCCGACTAAAAATTATTCATGTGCACAGAATTGACGTCGCATATGCTTTTCCTCATATACATTGAATGCCACAGGCTTTATGTCTGTGGCATTCAATATATAAAATAACTATTTCTTTAAATAAGCTGATGACGGGAATTGAACCCGTGACCCCTTCCTTACCAAGGAAGTGCTCTACCTCTGAGCCACATCAGCAACTATCAACTTGCTAAGTTTACTATATACATCAGCATTTGTCAAGCCACTTTGAATTAAAATATAATTTTATGTGAGTCAGAATACAATTTATTATGAATTATAGTATGCCATAACCTTTGCTACATAGTTCTGAGTTTCTTTAAATGGCGGAATGCCGCCATATTTGGCTACGTTGCCGGAGCCTGCATTGTAGGCAGCTAAGGCCAGTGATTTGTCACCATTATACTGGGTGAGCTTTTCACTTATGTACCTGGCGCCACCCATGATATTCTGGTATGGGTCGTAGGCGTTTGTGACACCAAGTGAGGCAGCGGTCTGTGGCATGAGCTGCATGATACCCATGGCACCTGAACGGCTGGTGCACTCTGTGGAGAAGTCAGACTCGCACTTGGCGATAGCCTTAAGGAATTTGGCATCCACACCGTATTTTGAGGCAGCCTCATTAAAAATTGCATCAAGATCGGCAGAGCATGACAAACCGGAAGCTTCGAGTTTTACGGAGCTGCTGCTAATTCCTGAGGCTCCGGAAGCTGCTGCATTATATGTATTTGTATCTGAGCTGATGCCGGCTGGAGAACCGGAATAAGCAGCTGTATTATTAACTGCGGCAGAAGGAGAAACTGTATTACGGCAAAGCTCGATATTTATACCATTTTGATCAAAGAACCTCTGTACAAGCGACATATCAACTGAGCCACCGTTACTTTGGGCAATCAGTCTGTCAATGGCAACAGCAGCTTCAGCCATTTTTGCATCGTCAAGCACCTGATCAAAATCAGCACCGGTGCTATTGACAGCGGAGCTGCTATTGGAAGGAATGTTATCACCGGTTACAGCAGCCTGACCGGTAGTTATATTATTTTTTGGTGTATTATCAATATACTGAAGTACTTTAATGTTCATTTTCCTGTTTCCCTTTATATCTTAATTTAAATAGTTATATCAGTTTTGAATAGTTATATCAGCTATACTTAAAAAAGTAAAGACATTTACCTAATGAGAAATTATACCATAAAAATTCTTGAAAATATACCCATTTTGTTGTAGCATATGTTTTAGTACACTTTACTATGTAAAAGTTAGGAGATAAACATGAAAAAGACACCATTTGTGACAAAACAACAGGTAGAGGAGATTGTTAAAAAATTCCCTACACCATTTCATTTATATGACGAGGCTGGCATCCGTGCCAACGCGCAGGCTGTAAAGGATGCATTTGCATGGAATCCGGGCTTTAGAGAGTATTTTGCTGTAAAGGCTACTCCAAACCCATATCTGCTCAAGATTTTAAAGGATTATGACATGGGCTGTGACTGCTCATCATACACAGAGCTTATGCTTGCAAAGTCATGCGGCTTCGACGGAGAGCATATCATGTTTTCATCAAATGATACACCGGCAGAGGAATTTGCATATGCAGACAAGCTTGGTGCTATCATCAATCTCGATGATTTCACACATATTGATTTTTTGGAGGAAACAATCGGACATATTCCGGAGACAATAAGCTGCAGATATAATCCGGGTGGAGTGTTCACACTGTCAAACGGTATCATGGACAATCCGGGAGACTCCAAGTATGGAATGACAAAGGAACAGCTTTTTGAGGCATTCAAAATTCTTAAGTCAAAAGGCGCTAAATACTTTGGCGTGCATGCATTCCTGGCAAGCAATACAGTAACCAACGAGTATTATCCACAGCTTGCAAAGGAGCTTTTTGAGCTGGTTGTTGAGCTTAAAAATGAGACCGGCTGCGATATTAGATTTGTAAATCTTTCAGGTGGAGTTGGCGTGGCTTATAAGCCGGATCAGACACCAAACGATATATCAGTTATCGGCGCCGGTGTACATAAGGTGTACGATGAGGTTTTGGTACCGGCAGGAATGGGCGATGTGGCTATTTACACAGAGATGGGACGTTTTATGATGGCTCCGTATGGCTGTCTTGTGACAAAGGCTATCCATGAGAAGCATATCTACAAGGAGTATATAGGAGTAGATGCGTGTGCGGCAAACCTTATGAGACCGGCTATTTACGGCTCATACCATCATATCACAGTGCTCGGCAAGGAGGATGCACCTTGTGACCATACATATGATGTGGTAGGCTCACTCTGTGAGAACTGTGACAAGTTTGCAATTGACAGACAGCTTCCGAAGATTGATATGGGAGACTATCTGGTAATCCATGATACAGGAGCACACGGCTTTTCAATGGGCTACAATTATAACGGACGACTTCGCTCAGCAGAGATATTGCTCGAAAGCAATGGAGAGGCAAAACTCATCAGAAGAGCAGAAACTCCGGCAGACTACTTTGCAACCTTTGACTGCTTTGATGATATTAAAATAACAGAGTAATCTGCTAGCGCACCTTGCAGAGCACGTGTCCGAATTTTATCCATTTGCTCATATCATCAACATTATCGCTGTCGACATAAAAGGTCTCACCGTAATTGTTGATTGGTGTGAGCTCACATGGGTTTTTCTGATGCAGTTTTCTGATGTATGCACGCTTGTTCTGTGCGTTGATAAAGATACCGGTATCGCCGTCGCGGATTGGGTTTCGACTGATTAGAAGTATATCGCCTTTATTATATACAGGATGTAGATGATTGCTTGTGATGCGGATTCCGATGTGAAGGGCATCACCGAAGGCTTTTCTGTAATTTGAAACATCAAGCTTTTCGACATTGTAGGAGTCCAAAATCATGCCGTCGGTCATATTGCCTGTCGGGATGAGGACGGAAATCAGATCCTCCGTATGACAGCTTTCATCCTTGTAGGCAGATAGCGCAAGCTCAGTGTCTATAATCGAGTCTATAAGTATGCGCTGGCTTTTGGAAAGCTTTTTGATGCGCTTTACAAGGTTTATTACATCATCATTGAAGCCTGTTAGTTCGCAGGAAAACCGTCCTGTCAGCTTGTATATCAGGTAAGCGGTGTAGACGTCTATACGAGAGGATTCTCCGTTTGCTATCCGCTTGTAGGTGGAGAGTGACATATCAAGTGCTTTTGCAAACTGTGCCTGGGACATACCAAGCTTTATGCGTTCGCGCTCAATATTTGTCGATATGTTATTTACTATTTCAAGTCGGTTCATTTATGAGCTAATCTCCCTTCTTTTTAAAAAAATAAACTCCAAATTTGGTCAAGTATTGACATGCGCAATACACTATAATGGTTATTGTTGAAACATAAATAAATATATAAGAAACGTCAATTACTGTCAAATTAGAATGTTTGTTATATAAAAAGGGAGGTGTCCTGAAACTTAATTAGTGTAAGCTGAATGCAGCTTACACTTTTTTTATTTAAACAAATGCAGCTTTATTTATAATAAATATCAAAAAACTTTTTTGAAATAAATGTGTCTGAGGCATTGATTAGAGCACCGCTAATTGGTACAATGTTTTATTATATACAAAAGAGCAGGTGAATATATGTCGCTAAGTTTTAGAAAGTGGCGGGAAATGGCGCTTACTGACTACCCGGTAGTGAGTGATAAGTACTACAAGAAGGTGTACGAAAACATAGCCACAGATCCGCAGACCGGTGAGAGCATACTTGTACAGCTTACATTGCAGGGAGTTTTGGATAAGTGCGAGGGTACTAATTTTGAGGAGCCAATCAGAAAGTGCATTATGAAGTGTGTATACACGGGTTGTAAGCTTGAAAAGGAAATAAATAAGGTGATGAATCAGTATTACGAGGTCTAGATATAAATGAATGATATAGCAATTGATAAAGAACACTTACATTATTTGGAACAGCTGTCGGAGATGTATCCGACAATAGGCAAGGCATCATCTGAGATTATTAATCTGCAGGCTATTTTAAACCTGCCAAAGGGCACAGAGCACTTTGTATCTGATGTGCATGGTGAGTATGAAGCCTTTTCCCATGTGCTGAAAAATGGTTCTGGGGCTGTAAGAAAGAAGATAGATGATGTATTTGGTCTGGCGATGAACAAGGCTGACAAGGCTGCGCTTGCAACACTCATCTACTACCCAAGGGAAAAGATGGAGCTTATTAAGCAGGACGAGCCGGATATGGATTCGTGGTATAAGACGACTCTTTATAAGCTGATAGAGGTGTGCAAGACCGTTTCATCAAAGTATACGCGCTCCAAGGTGAGAAAAGCTTTGCCGGAGGAGTATGCATATGTTATAGAGGAGCTCATCACAGAAAAGCCGGAGGTGTTAAACAAGGAGGCTTACTACGAGTCAATCATCAATACAACAGTGGAGCTGGGGACTGCGGAGGAGTTTATAGTGGTGCTTTCCGAGCTTATTCAGAGACTTGCTGTTGACCATCTGCATGTGCTTGGTGATATATATGACAGGGGAGCGGGGCCACATCTGATAATGGACAGGCTGTGCAGATATCACTCGCTGGATATACAGTGGGGCAATCACGATATTATCTGGATGGGGGCAGCAGCAGGAAATCCTGCATGTATTGCAACTGTTGTCAGAAACAGTATCAGATATGGTAATCTGGACGTGGTCGAGGAGGGCTATGGCATAAATATGCTTCCGCTTGCTACGTTTGCGCTGAAAGCTTACAAGGATGACCCATGCACCAGATTTGTGTTTAAGGTGGCTCCAAGTGGCGCAGATAATATGGAGAGTGATCTGATAAAGAAGATGCACAAGGCCATTGCCATCATACGTTTCAAGCTGGAGGGACAGCTCATTAAGAAGTGGCCTGAGTATGGCATGAAGGAACGATTGCTTTTGGAACATATTGATTATGAACAGGGCACTATAGAGCTTGAGGGCAGAACTTATAAGCTTCTTGATACAAGCTTTCCGACAATTGACCCGGCTGATCCTTACAGGCTGACAGAGGGGGAAGAGGAAGTCATACAGAGGCTCAGAAGCTCGTTTATTCATTGCGAGAAGCTTAAAAACCACGTTGGGCTGCTGCTTAAAAGAGGCAGCATGTACAAGGTATATAATGGCAATCTGCTTTTCCACGGATGTATCCCAATGGAGGAGGATGGAAGCTTCGCAAAGGTAAATATCTACGGTAAAGAGTATAGTGGCAAGGCTTTGTTTGATATACTGGAGACTTACGTCAGAAAGGCTTTTTTCTCGGACGACAGGCTGGAAAGACAAAAGGGCAGCGATATCATGTGGTACATATGGACAGCACCATATTCTCCGCTTTATGGCAGAAATAAGATGGCTACGTTTGAGAGATATTTTATAGATGACGATGACATGAAAATAGAAAAGAAAAACTTTTATTATGACTATATAAACAAGCCTGAGTGTGCGCAGCGTATACTCGAGGAGTTTGGTTTGCATGATAAAAGAGACCATATCATAAACGGACATGTTCCTGTGCACAGATTAAGAGGTGAAAGCCCTGTGAAGTGCGACGGCAGAGTGATAGTCATAGATGGTGGTTTTTCAAAGGCGTACCGCAGGCGGACAGGCATCGCGGGATATACCCTGATTTACAATTCATATGGGCTGACATTGACAGCACATGAGCCGTTTGAATCACCGGAGACGGCAGTAAGGGATGAGAGGGATATCGTATCAAGGCGTGAGGCTGTAGAGGTACTTGATAAGAGAATACTTGTCGGAGATACGGATGCCGGAATAAAGATGAAGGAAAAGATAGCTGATCTAAAGCATCTCATTGCGGCATATCGTTCGGGTGAGATTGCAGAGCGCGATGATTAGAAAGAGGGGATATGATGTATGTAGTTGATGGGTTTGAGTTTCAGACAAAGGAAGAGGCAAGGCAGGCTAAAAAAGAAAGTGACGGAATACGATATATAAAGGATCAGACTGATATGTCTGACCCGGATACGGTATACAAGCTGTATTTAAGGCTTAACAAGCCGGGGTATTTTTTTACTCCTGTAGGGCTATCGTTTCTTGTTGAACTGCAGGAATATCTGCATACAATCCCATATATCAAGAATGAGGATATCCGTCCGATTTATATTCCTGAGGATAAAAAAGCGGTTGTCGAGGTAAAAAAACAGACGGAAGGCTATAAGAAAAAGTTCCATGTGGCATTGTTTTTTACTATTGTATTATCGGCTGCCATAGTAACTATGTTTGGCATCACATATGTGAGTGGACACAGTCCGTATGTGGTGGACTACGAGAATGAGCTGATAGACAAATATGAAAACTGGCAGAAGGAGCTTGAAAAAAGGGAAAAAGCAGTAGAAGAGAGGGAAAAAGCACTGGATGAAAGGCAGGATGCAACAGAGTGGACAAAATAAAGATACTGGTGGTAGATGACGAGAGCAGGATGAGAAAGCTCGTGCATGATTTCCTTGCAAGGGAAGGGTACGAGGTACTTGAGGCCGGAGACGGCGAGGAGGCACTTGATATATTTTATCAGCAGAAGGACATAGCACTGCTGGTGCTCGATATAATGATGCCAAGGATAAATGGCTTTGAGGTATGCCGTGAAATCAGACAGACTTCAAAGGTGCCGATTATTATGCTTACAGCTAAGGGCGATGAGCGTGATGAATTAAACGGCTTTGACATTGGTGCTGATGAGTACATTTCAAAGCCATTTTCTCCAAAGATACTGGTGGCCAGGGTAAATGCTCTCCTTCGCAGGGCGAATAAACTGGGCAAGGAGGCAGTAATAAGCGAGGCCGGTGGTATTGTTATGGACAAGACGGCGCACACTGTAGCTATTGATGGCAGGAATATTGAACTTTCGGTAAAGGAATTTGAGCTTTTGGATTACTTTATGAGCAATCAGGGGATTGCTCTTACCAGGGAGCGCATACTTGACAGTGTGTGGAGCTATGATTATTTTGGCGATGCGAGGACTATTGATACACATGTGAAGAAATTAAGAAGCAAGATGGGTGCTAAAGGCGACTATATAAAGACTGTCTGGGGTGTGGGATATAAGTTCGAGATACAGTAAGTGTTAAGCTTAGGACTAATGGATTCGGGATAAGAGGTGTCACCATGAAAAAGAAAAAAACGCTATCCACGCAGCTTACGTTTGTGATTTCATTCATTGTACTTCTGATAGTAGGCGTGTTCTGGATGGCTAATAACACACTGCTGGAAAAGTATTATGTATATAACAAGGAAAAAGAGATGCTTGCGGTATACAAAATGGTGGACCTGGCTGCAAAAAATGATAAACTTTCAGATGATACGTTTGCTGTAGCATTTGAAAAGAAATGCGTTGGCGCCAATATAGATGCGGTTGTGTTCAACAAATACGGTAAGGTCATCATTGAGGGAACCACTGACAATCAGGAAATATTCCAGCTGCTTTTGGAGGCAAGCATGTCGTCGTATTCGGCAGACTACAACAACCTGAATATGACAAGGCAGAAGGATAAAAGGCTGGGGACAGAGTATATCATCATAAATAACAGACTGATTGACGGTAACTTTGTATACATGAAGACACCGCTTGAGAGCATTAAGGAGAGCGTGTCCATATCGAACCGCTTTTTTGCAATAGGCACAGTGGCTGCTATTGTTGTGGGAGTGTTTATGGCATATATTGTTGCTCGCAACATGACCAGGCCGATAAGAAATATGACTGAGCTGTCGACAAGGATGGCGAAGCTTGATTTTGATGCGAAGTACATTGATACGGAAAACAGTGCAAAGGAGCTTTATGTGCTTGGTGAGCATATGAATGAGCTGTCGCAGACACTTGAGCAGACAATCACAAGACTAAAGGTGGCAAACAATGAATTACAGCGTGATATAAAGAAAAAAGAAGAGATTGATGAGATGAGAAAGGAGTTTTTGTCAAATGTGTCACATGAGTTAAAAACTCCGCTTGCTCTGATCTCAGGCTATGCTGAGGGACTCAAAGAGGTCGTAAATGACGATGATGAGAGCCGTAACTTCTACTGTGATGTCATCATGGACGAGACTGACAAGATGAACCGCATGGTTATGAAGCTTTTATCTCTCAATCATCTGGAGGATGGCAGTGATGTGCTTGAGATGACGAGGTTTGATCTGACACCACTTGTCAGAGGGGTTATAGATTCATCTAGGCTTCTGGCACAGAAAAATGAGGCTGCAATTGAGTTTGACCGCACCGATTCCGTATATGTGAGCGGTGATATATACAAGATTGAAGAGGTTGTGACAAACTATATCAGCAATGCGATAAATCACTGCACAAGAGGTGGTACTATCACTGTATCATACAGCATGTACAGCGACCGTGTGAGGGTCAGCGTGTTTAACACGGGAGAGCCGATACCTGATAAGGATATAGAAAATATATGGAATAAGTTTTATAAGGTGGACAAGGCCAGAACAAGGGAATATGGCGGAAGCGGCATAGGACTGTCTATAGTAAAGGCCATTATGGAACTGCATCACAGAGGGTATGGTGTCATAAATCACAAGGATGGTGTAGAATTCTGGTTTGAACTTGAGTTATTTATTGCAAACAATCAATAAATGTGTTACTATATGTATTATTAGGATAAAAGTCATAGAATAAGAATGGGTTTATTGCAATGATGGGAAGAAATATAAAAATGGCAGCTGTGGCATTTACAGCAATTATAACGTTGACAGGCTGCGGAACAAAATTATATGATATGACTGATGCGGAACAAGGCCTTATCGCTAATTATTCAGCATATGTTGTTGCAAAACACAATATATACCAGCAGGATGGCATGACTAACGCTACGGAGAAACGTGGGGATATGGAGGATGCTGACGACACTGAGAAAGTGGACGAGGCGTCACCTGATAATTCACTTTCGCAGGATAATAAGACATCTGAAGCTGGAAATGATAAGAGCAGCAATTCGCAGAAAGAGCCTTCTGCCACGCAGGAAAAGAAGGTGTCACTTGCCGAGGCAACAGGCTACGGCAGCCTTGAAATTACATATGATGGAGTAAACGAGTCAGATGTGTACAATGAGGGCTCTTACTATTCTATAACGGCAGGAAGCGGTAATACTTTTGCGGTTATGAAATTCACTCTTAAAAATCCGACAGACGAGGATATAAATGTTGATATGTTTGGCAATGCCAGGACATATAAAGCCACTTTCCCCGATGGAAAGGAATACACGGCTGAGGGCACATTCCTTACATATTCCCTTAATACTTTTCAGGGAACCGTAAAGGCGCACGATGCGGTTGATGTGGTGCTGCTTTTCAAGATACCTCAGGGTACGGCATGTGACAATATTAAGATGTCGGTTATAAAAGATAACGAAAAAAGTTTGATTGAATTATAAAACATATGATATACTTAGATTACTAAGAGGTGGAGGTTGTATTATGGATACGAACATATTATTGGAGTCAGGAACAAACGAGCTTGAAGTGCTTGAATTCACGTTGGGAGACAATCACTACGGAATCAATGTCGCAAAGATCAGAGAGATTTTGCAATATATGCCGGTCACTCCTGTTCCGAATACTCATCCGAGTGTTGAGGGAATATTTATGCCACGTGACACAATGATTACGGTTATCAATTTAAAGAATTGTCTTAATCTGCCACAGACGGATGAAAAGGGCTTATTTATCATTACGAATTTTAACAAACTCAATGTGGCATTTCATGTAGATCAGGTTATCGGTATACACCGCGTATCGTGGGAGAATATCATAAAGCCTGACGAGACACTGACGGGCGAGCATGGCAGCACTGCTACAGGTGTTATCAAAATGGATGACAGGCTTATAGTTATCCTTGATTTTGAGGCTATAGTTGCTTCTATTAGTCCACAGACAGGACTTAGGGTTAATGATATCGATGAGATGGAGGCAAGAGATAGGAGTGATGCTACAATTCTTATCGCAGAGGATTCGGCTTTATTGTCAAAGCTCATCACCGAGTGCCTTAAGAAGTCGGGATATACCAATCTCATAGTGGAAGAGAATGGTCAGGAGGCCTGGGATGTGATAGAGGCTATGCAGGCAAAGGGCGATATTACAAAGCATCTTGACTGCATTATAACTGATATTGAGATGCCACTCATGGATGGACACAGACTCACAAAGCTTGTAAAATCAGATGCAGAGCTTAGAGATATACCGGTTATCATATTCTCTTCACTGGTAAATGAAGAGATGAGGAAAAAGGGTGAACAGCTTGGAGCAGACGCACAGCTTACAAAGCCTGAAATCGGAAAGCTTGTAGAGGCGATTGACAAGCTGATTGATAAAGCATAATATATTTAGATACAAGGGGTGTGGCTTGTTTAGCTGCACCCTTTAATGGATTATAGATGGAGAATACTAATGAGCGATAAATCGACAGAAAACTATCTGGACAATTTGCTGGATTCAATGAATAAGCTGCAGGATACAGATACGAAGATGTCTGGGGCTGATCAGGATGAATTCCTCAAAAAGTTTGAGGACGAGCTTGAAAATGAGACATATGATGAGTATCTGTCGAACTTTGAAAAGGAACTTGAGAGGGAAAATGAGCAGGCCAAGGGTCAGGCTCTTAATGTACAGACTCCGGCTCCTGATGACAAGGATGCTTCACTTGATGATATGCTCACTGAGTTTGACCGCAGGATGAAGGAACAGGAGACTCAGGGAGATAAACAGGAAAACAAAGCAGACAATAATCTAAGCGATGCGGTATTTAATTTTACACCGGCAGATTCTGGGATAGAGATGATGGATGCAAACATGCCGGAAATGGCTGAGAATCCCAAACAGGAGGAGACTCCGGAGAGTATAATAACAAATGAACCTCAGATGGTTGAAGAAATAGGAGAGCCGGATTTGGCAGGAAATGCATCAAAGGATATACTTGACATACTGGGTAGTGATGGTCTGGATAATATCGGTGATCTGCTTGAAGGAAAAACCGGTGAGACAGGGGCTGATATAGATGATTATGCAAGCAGCCAGATGAAAGTGCACGAGACGGCTGATGCAGCAGTTGATGCACAAGATACTGAAAAAAAGAGCCTTTTAAAAAGAATAATATCATTTTTTACAAAAGAGCCGCAGTCAGATGATGTCACAGATATACAGAGCACAGCAGAAGGTGCAGAAACTGACGCAAAGACACTCTCAGATGAGAATAAGCAGATACTTGAAGCGCTGGATGCTGACGGAGAGCTAAACGAAGCCACAGATAAGCCAAAGAAGGGCAAAAAGCCTAAAAAAGAAAAGAAGCCAAAAAAACCTAAAAAAGAAAAAAAGCCAAAGGCTCCAAAGGAAAAGAAGGAACGCATTGGATGGGAGAAGGGACCTAAGCTTCCTAAGGGACCTGTTATAGTAATCTGGGTATTTGTTATGTCGATAGTTGTGTTTGTTCTCATATGCACCTTTTTGCTCGGAAACAACTCCAAAGTGACTGATGCTCAGAATACGTACAATCAGGCAATAGCTGATCTGGGACAGAATAAAGCTGATTCAATAGAACTGTATACAAAGGCCTACAGCAGGCTGAGCGGCTTGAAGCTTTCGGGTGACGATAAGCAGTTGTACAATAAGCTGTCGGTGCTTGCATCAGTGTCAGGTAAGTATGATGCCTATAAGAGCTTTAGCGATTCAGGCTATGTAACCATGGCAGCGGATTCCTTAGTATGTGCGGCAGGACGATGTGCTGTAAATGCAGACAATGCAAAGGAATACGGATGTGAGCTGCAGCTTGAGCAGCTTAAAAACATTATTTCTGATACCCTGAGCAGTCAGTATGGCTTATCATATGATGATGCCATTGCTCTATATAATATAGATGATAGAGATGACTATACACTGGCACTGACACAGAAATTAAATGAATTAGGCATTAAAGAGGAGACAAAATGATATGATTGCAATCATCGATTATGGAGCAGGCAACCTGCGAAGTGTGGAAAAGGCTCTTACAGCTATAGGCGAGGAGAGTATTGTGACCAGAGACAGGCATGAGATTTTAAATGCCGATAAGGTAATACTTCCCGGAGTCGGAGCTTTTGGAGATGCAATGAATTCGCTTAAAAAATACGAGCTGGACAAGGTGATTCACGAGGTTTGTGACATGGACAAGCCATTTCTTGGCATATGCCTGGGACTTCAGCTATTATTTGAGGGAAGCGATGAGAGTCAGGGCGTTGAGGGGCTTCATGTGCTTGACGGACAGATACTTCGCATACCAGATAAGGAAGGACTTAAAATACCTCACATAGGCTGGAATTCACTTGATTTACAGAACAATGGAAGGCTGTTTAAAGGTCTTTCAGAGCATCCGTATGTATATTTTGTGCATTCGTACTATCTGAAAGCCGCTGATGAAGCAATTGTCACAGCAACGACAGAGTACAGCACACACATTCATGCGTCTGTAGAGAAAAACAATGTGTTCGCCTGCCAGTTCCATCCGGAAAAGAGCAGCACAGTCGGACTTTCAATACTTAAAAATTTTGCAGGGATAGGTGAGGCATAATATGTTTACGAAGAGAATAATCCCATGTCTGGATGTGAATAACGGACGTGTTGTGAAGGGCATAAACTTTGTCAATTTAAGAGATGCAGGTGACCCGGTTGAGATTGCGGCTGCTTATGATAAGGCAGGTGCAGATGAGGTGGTTTTTCTGGATATTACGGCGTCAAGCGACAACAGAAATACTGTTGTGGATATGGTCAGAAAGGTCGCTGAAAAGGTGTTTATACCGTTCACGGTGGGCGGTGGCATCAGAACAGTCGATGATTTTAAGGCACTGCTTAGAGAGGGTGCGGACAAGATTTCAATAAATTCAAGTGCTATAAATACCCCTCGGCTCATAAGTGATGCGGCTGACAAGTTTGGCAGTCAGTGTGTGGTTGTGGCAATCGATGCAAGACGTCGTGCTGATGGAAGCGGCTGGAATGTATACAAGAACGGAGGACGCATAGATACAGGTCTTGATGCCATTGAGTGGGCTGTTAAGGCAAATGAGCTTGGAGCGGGAGAAATCCTTCTTACAAGCATGGATTGTGACGGCACAAAGGATGGCTACGATATCGAGCTTACAAGGCTTATTGCCGATAATGTTTCTGTTCCGGTTATCGCATCGGGCGGTGCAGGCACAAAGGAGCATTTTTACGAGGCTCTGACAGAAGGAAAAGCGGACGCAGCGCTTGCAGCTTCACTTTTCCACTACAAGGAGCTTGAAATTATGGATTTAAAGAATTATCTGGCAGATAAAGGTGTGTCGGTCAGAAGATAGGCGGGAGATAAAGATTATGAGTATGCTTGACGGCGAGTGGGCAAAGGCTGTGGGAGCCGAGTTTAAAAAACCGTATTATAGGGATTTGTACAATTTTGTGAGAGATGAATATGCCACACATGTGGTATATCCTCCGGCAGATGACATATTTAATGCCATGCATTTTACGCCACTTGACAAGGTGAAGGTGCTCATCCTCGGACAGGATCCGTACCACAATGTCAATCAGGCGCATGGATTGTCGTTTTCAGTGCTTCCGTCTCAGAAGGATATTCCACCATCACTGCAGAATATCTACAAGGAACTGCACGACGATTTAGGGTGTGATATCCCCAATAACGGATACCTGAAGAAATGGGCTGATCAGGGAGTTTTGCTATTGAATACGGTGCTCACTGTCAGGGCTCATCAGGCAAACTCGCATCAGGGGCACGGCTGGGAGAAGTTCACGGATGCAATCATAGAGGCTGTAAATGAGCAGGACAGACCTATAGTATATATGCTCTGGGGACGTCCGGCGCAATCAAAGATTCCTATGCTTACAAATCCAAAGCATCTGATATTGACAGCACCGCATCCAAGTCCGCTGTCGGCTTACAGAGGCTTTTTTGGATGCAAGCATTTTAGTCAGGCCAATGAGTTTTTAAAGAAACATGGAGTGGAGCCGATAGATTGGCAGATAGAGGATATATAAAGGACGACAATACCAGCTCATATGTTAGTAATACCGGGCTGGGCGATACCGGCAGATATTATCTTGACATAGATTGGAAAAGCGTCTATATTAAAGATATATAGAAAGTAACGGATTACATGATTATCAAAGGAGTGATACTATGAGAGGAATTGGAATGTGGGATTCGTCATCCATATCCACACTGTTTTCCGGCTTTAGCAGCAGTAGAAGCAGCAATGCAGCATCGTCTTTTATTGCAAACATGGATATGACTACATATAGCGGCATTAGAAGTGGCAGCTATTTTAAGCTTCTCAAGTCATATTATGGAAATAACCTTAATTCAAAGGCCCAGTCTCTTGTCTCATCATCTGTTTCTACATCTAAGGATTCAGCGAAGACACTTGCGTCCATTGAGTCGGAGTCAGAGGACATGGTAAAGTCGGCGCAGGCTCTTTACAAAAACAGCCGCAAGGACGATACAGATGCTACGTACAAGAAGGTGTCAGCTTTTGTGTCTGATTACAACAGCCTCATTAATGCTGCGGATGATTCCGAGACAAAGCAGATTTCGAGAAATCTTGAGTCTATGAAGTCACTTACAGATATCAATTCAAAGTCGCTTGCGAAGGTGGGAATCACAGTGGATTCCAAGTCCGGCAAGCTGTCTGTTGACGAGGATACATTTAAAAAGGCTGATTCGACTAAGGTTGATGCACTTTTTAAGGGGAATGGCTCTTATGCTTACGCAGTGGCAAGCAAGGCTTCAATGCTTGAGTATGCCGCAAAGAATGAGGCAGAAAAGACTAACACGTATGGCGCCAATGGAAGGTATACACAGGCCTATAACAGTGGATATAATTATAATATGTTTTTATAGTCAAAGACAGGCAGGGAATCACCCACCTTACTTTACGGCTTAATAAAAGAAGCATCCCGGATTGGGATGCTTCTTTTTAATTAATTAGCGTTTAGTTGTCTTTTTCATCGTCCTCGCTCATTGAGTAGACCTGACGCTTACGTGCCATCTCATCGCTATCAAGATATTCGTCGTAGGTTGTGATCTTGTCGATCATTGAACCGTTTGGCAGGAATTCTATGATTCGGTTGGCGGTTGTCTGGACTACCTGGTGGTCACGGCAGGCAAAGAGGATTACTCCCGGGAATTTTATCATTCCGTTGTTTAATGCTGTTATTGACTCCATGTCGAGGTGGTCTGTAGGCTCATCGAACATGAGTACATTGCTTCCCATGATCATCATGCGGGAGAGCAGTACACGAACCTTTTCTCCTCCGGAGAGTACACGCATTTTCTTTACTCCATCCTCACCGGCAAAGAGCATACGGCCAAGGAAACCTCGCACATATGTGGCGTCCTTGATTTCTGAGTACTGTGTGAGCCAGTCGACGATTAGCTCATCAGTATCAAAGATTGTGGTATTGTCCTTTGGAAAGTATGACTGGCTGGTTGTGACACCCCATTTATATGAGCCCTCGTCAGGCTCAAGCTCTCCGGCAAGGATTTTAAACATAGTTGTTTTTGCAAGCTCGTTTCCTCCGACAAATGCAATTTTGTCATCGTGGTTGACAGTGAATGAGATATTGTCAAGTACCTTTACACCGTCGATGGTTTTTGAAATACCCTCGACAAAGAGCACATCGTTTCCGATTTCACGCTCAGGACGGAAATCAATGTATGGGTATTTACGGCTTGATGGACGTATTTCATCAAGCTGGATTTTTTCGAGGGCACGCTTTCTTGATGTAGCCTGCTTTGATTTAGAGGCATTGGCAGAGAAACGCTGGATAAATTCCTGCAGCTCCTTGATTTTTTCCTCTTTCTTTTTGTTTGCTTCCTTCATCTGACGGACAATAAGCTGGCTTGATTCATACCAGAAATCATAGTTTCCTGCGTAGAGCTGGATCTTACCGTAATCCATGTCGGCGATGTTCGTGCAGACCTTGTTGAGGAAGTATCTGTCATGGGATACAACGATGACCGTGTTCTCGAAATTGATGAGGAATTCCTCAAGCCATGAGATGGCATCGAGGTCTAAGTGGTTGGTAGGCTCATCGAGAAGCAGTATGTCAGGATTTCCAAACAGTGCCTGAGCGAGAAGCACCTTGACCTTTACTGCACCCGGCAGATCTGCCATCAGAGTGTAGTGATCATCAGTAGGTACACCGAGACCGTTTAAGAGAGTAGCTGCATCCGACTCAGCATTCCAGCCGTCCATATCGGCAAACTCAGCCTCAAGCTCGCTGGCACGGATTCCGTCCTCGTCTGAGAAATCCTCCTTCATATAGATGGCTTCCTTCTCCTTCATGATATCATAGAGACGCTTATTACCCATGATAACCGTATCAAGTACTGTAAACTCATCGTACTTGAAGTGATCCTGCTGTAAGAATGACAGTCTCTGTCCCGGAGTGATTGCGATATCACCGCTTGTAGGCTCAAGCTGTCCTGAGAGAATCTTTAAAAATGTAGACTTGCCGGCACCGTTTGCACCAATAAGTCCGTAGCAGTTTCCCTCTGTGAATTTTATGTTGACATCCTCAAATAAAGCTTTTTTACCAATTCTTAATGTAATATTGTTTGCACTAATCATTTTGTCTTTATTCAATCCTTTCCTATTTAATAACCTGTTCGTTTCTGTAACACATCGTTTCTATTTTAACGTAAAACCAGTATTTTGCAAGTGTTTTACAGGCGATTTATAGCCATTGTGCCCTTTTGTACATAAATTTTACCTTGTTAATAAATATTTTAGGGTTTTTGTACAATGTATTGCTAAAAAAACTTGATTTTTTGCAGCGCACAAACTAAACTATTATGTAGAGACATTCTGATTCATGTCTATAATTGAACATTTATTTTACAGGAGGAAATATCATGTCTAGAGCAAAACAGTCGATGGATGGAAATACCGCTGCCGCTCATGTAGCATATGCCTACACAGAGGTTGCCGGAATCTATCCTATCACACCTTCTAGCCCAATGGCTGATACAGTTGATCAGTGGTCAGCAGCAGGACAGAAGAACATTTTCGGAAGCACTGTAAAGGTAGTTGAGATGGAGTCTGAGGCAGGTGCCGCTGGTACAGTTCACGGATCTCTTGCAGCTGGTGCACTTACTACAACATTTACAGCTTCACAGGGACTTTTACTTATGATCCCTAATATGTACAAAATCGCAGGTGAGAATCTTCCTTGCGTATTTGACGTATCAGCTCGTACAGTATCTTCACATGCACTGAATATTTTCGGTGATCACAGTGATGTATATGCTTGTCGTCAGACTGGTTTCGCAATGCTTTGTGAGACAAATCCACAGGAGGTTATGGATCTTTCACCGGTTGCACACTGTGCAGCACTTGAGGGAAAGGTTCCATTCATCAACTTCTTCGATGGATTCCGTACTTCTCATGAGATTCAGAAGATCGAGAAGTGGGATTATGAAGATCTCAAAGAGATGTGTCCAATGGATGCAGTTGCAGAATTCAGAGCACACGCTCTTAACCCAGAGCATCCAGCAGCTCGTGGATCACACGAGAACGGAGATATCTTCTTCCAGCATAGAGAGGCATGTAACAAGTTCTATGATGAGCTTCCAGCAGTTGTTGAGAAGTACATGGACAAGGTTAATGCTAAGCTTGGTACAGATTACAAATTATTCAACTACTACGGAGCACCTGACGCAGATCGTGTAATCATCGCTATGGGTTCTATCAATGATGTAGCTGAGGAAGTAATTGATTACTTAACAGCAAAGGGAGAGAAAGTCGGACTTATTAAGGTACGTCTTTACCGTCCATGGTCTTCAGAGGCTCTTCTTAATGCTATTCCAAAGACAGCAAAGAAGATCGCTGTATTAGACCGTACAAAAGAGCCAGGATCACTTGGTGAGCCATTATACTTAGACGTTGCTACAACACTTCGTGAAGCAGGAATGAACGATGTTGTATTAGTAGGCGGACGTTACGGATTAGGATCTAAGGATACACCACCTTCTTCAGTATTTGCTGTATATACAGAGCTTGAGAAGGATGCTCCTAAGCACAGATTTACAATTGGAATCGTGGATGATGTTACAAATCTTTCACTTCCAGAGGTTAAGCCAGCTCCTATCACATCTGCACCTGGTACAAAAGAGTGCAAGTTCTGGGGTCTCGGCGGAGATGGTACTGTAGGTGCTAACAAGAACTCTACAAAGATCATCGGTGACCACACAGACAAATACATCCAGGCATACTTCCAGTATGATTCAAAGAAGACTGGTGGTGTTACAATTTCTCACTTGAGATTTGGTGACAACCCAATCAGAAGCCCATACTACATCAACCAGGCAGACTTCGTAGCATGCCACAACCCTGCATATGTTATCCAGGGCATGAAGATGGTTCAGGATGTTAAGCCAGGCGGAGTATTCATGATCAACTGCCAGTGGTCAGATGAAGAGCTTGCTCATCACCTCAACGCTGACGCTAAGAAATATATCGCTGACAACAACATTCAGCTTTACACAATCAACGCTATCGACAAGGCTATCGAGATCGGAATGGGTAAGAGAACTAACACAATTCTCCAGTCTGCATTCTTCAAGCTTGCTGACGTAATGCCTATCGATAAGGCTGTAGAGTACATGAAGGCTGCTGCTAAGAAGTCATACTCAAAGAAGGGTGATGCAGTAGTAGAGATGAACTACAAGGCTATCGATGCCGGTGTTGACGCTGTACATAAGGTAGAGGTTCCTGAGTCTTGGAAGAATCCAGAGGCAGATGCTCCTAAGGCAGAGCGCACAGGACGTCCAGAGGTTGTTAAGCTTGTTAACGAGCTTCTTGATCCAATCGCTAAGATGGATGGAGACAGCCTTCCAGTTTCAGCATTCGCTGACAAGGCAGACGGACAGTATGTAACAGGTGCTTCTGCATACGAGAAGAGAGGAACAGCCGTTACAGTTCCACAGTGGGATCCAGAGAAGTGTATCCAGTGTAACAACTGTGCATTTGTATGTTCTCACGCTACAATTCGTCCATTCTTACTTACAGATGACGAAGTAAAGGCAGCGCCTGACAACATGAAGGTTGCTGATATGAAGCCAAAGGCAGGCGCTTACAAGTATACAATGAGCGTATCTCCACTTGACTGTATGGGATGTGGTGAGTGTATCACAGTTTGTCCTACAGCAGCTATCTCAATGCAGCCACAGGAGTCTCAGGCAGCAGAGCAGCCAGTATTTGATTACTTAGTAGCTAACGTTTCTAAGAAGACAGATGCCGGAATGGTTGATACAACACCTAAGGGATCACAGTTCAACCAGCCACTCCTTGAGTTCTCAGGCTCATGTGCAGGATGTGCTGAGACATCTTACGCTAGACTTATTACACAGCTCTTCGGTGAGCAGATGTACATCTCTAACGCAACAGGATGTTCTTCTATCTGGGGTAACC